>MTKX01000066.1_pt4 | contig 44862 bp, 37 predicted proteins | sample 1042771 | NCBI WGS metagenome assembly MTKX01 (sample SAMN06212183, study PRJNA360534) | anaerobic digester metagenome | biome: Wastewater treatment plant; material: sludge; isolation source: anaerobic digester fed with sludge from wastewater treatment plant | place: Denmark: WWTP Randers ...
GGCCCGGCGCAGGTCCTGGTCGGAGGCGAAGTTGTTCTCCTTCTTGATGTTCTCGATCATGCCCTTGAGCTGCTCCTGGACGTTCAGCCCGAGCTCCTTGGCCTTCTGCAGGAGGAGCATCTCGGTGATCATGAGGTCGAGCATCTGGGCCTTGAGGTTGGCGTACTGCTTCTCGTACTCCTCAGGCGGCATCTGCTGGGACCGCAGCTGGGCGGCGGCCGCCTCGAACTGCTCCCGGTACTCGGTCAGGGTGATGACGTCGTCGTTGACGACGGCGACGATCTCCTCGACGACCTCCTGGCCGAAGGCGGGCAGGGCGGCGGGGCCGATGGCGGCGGCCGCGATGAGACAGGCGATGATCTTTTTCATTCGTCCGACCTCTGATAGGCGAAGAATAGGTTCTCGGTCAGGGCCCGCCACTCCAGGGTGTCCTTGAGCCCGGCCAGGTGGGAGGCCAGGGCCTCCTTCATCTTCTGGGCCAGGAGCCGCTCGCGGATCTCCGGCGCGGCCTCCTCTTCGGTCCGCAGGGCGGGCGGGAACTTCCGGTCCAGTCGGAAGATGTGGTAGCCGTAGGAGGACTCGACGACCTGGCTCGTCCGGCCCTCGTCCAGGGCGAAGATGACCTTCTCCATGTCCGCCGGCAGATCGCCCTGCTCGAAGACGCCCATGACGCCCTCGCGGGCCGACTCGGGCCCCAGGGACTCCTCAGCCGCGATGCGGCGGAATTCCGGCTCGCCCGTGCGTTGGAGCCGGCGCAGGACGCCGACGGCCTTCTCCTCGGTCGCCACCAGGATCTGGCTGACCTGGGCCCGGCCCTGATGGAGGAAGTCCCTCTTGTTCCGCTCGTAGTAGTCGCGGACCTCGGCCGGCTCGACCCGGACGTCCTTGACGGCGAGATAGGTGTACTTCTCGACCAGGAGCCGGTCGAAGGCCGCCTCGCCCGGATCGGGCGCCGGTCCGGCCGGCGCGTCCGGCCCGAGCCCGGTCACGGCCAGCCGGGCCAGGTACTCCCGCTTCTCGTCCTCGCCGAGGACGATGCCCCGCTCGCGGGCGGCCCGGAGCAGGATCATCTCGTCGACGAAGCGGTCGAAGAGCCGGCTCAGCGATTCGGCCGGCAGGCCCTTGGCGTCGGCCCCGGTCGCCTCGAGGTAGGCCCGGAAGTCGGCGTTGAAGTACTCGCGGTCCTCGACCTCGAGGACGGGGCGGCCGCGGAGCTTGCTCTGGACCAGGCCGGCCACGCGGGAGACCGGCCCGCGCCCCTCGTCGCGGCCGCAGGCCGCGGCGGCCAGCAGGGCGGACGCGAGGGCCAGGGCCAGGGCGGGAGCGAAAGCGGCGGTCCGGCGGAGCGTGTCCATCTTTTTTAGTATCAATTCATTGTATTCTATTTGGATAACTCCATCAAGACCCCGACCGTTTCGTCGAGCAGGGCCCGCTCGGTCGTCCCCCGGAAGGCCAGGGACAGGACGCCCTCGGGCGTCAGCGAGCCCGAGTAGCGCTTGAGGAGGGGCGTCACCCGGGACCAGTCGACGCCGGTCTCGGGCCGGAACTTGAAGACGACCCGGTGCTCGGTCCGGTCGACCGAGCGCAGGCGGAGCTTCTTGGCCAGGTGCTTGAGGGCCCCGTAGCGGAGGAGGTTCTCGACCGGCTCGGGGACGGGCCCGAAGCGGTCCCGGGCCTCGTCGCGGAGGCGGTCGATCTCGGCCAGGTCCTCGACGGAGGCCAGGCGCTTGTAGAAGTTGAGCCGGAGGTTGACCTGGGGCAGGTAGTCCTCGGGCACGCGGATGTCGACCTTGAGGTTGATCTCGGGGTTGTCCTCCTCGACCGGCTCGCCCTTCAGGCCGCGGATGGCCTGGTCGAGGAGCTGCATGTAGTACTCGAAGCCGACGGATTCCATGGTGCCGTGCTGGCGGTGGCCGAGGAGGTTGCCGGCGCCGCGGATCTCGAGGTCGCGGGCGGCCAGCCGGAATCCCGAGCCGAGCTCGCTGAACTCCTTGAGGGCCTTGAGGCGCTCGCGGGCGAGCGGGGTCAGCTCGAGGTAGGGCGGCACCAGGAAGTAGGCGTAGGCCTGCCGCGACGACCGCCCGACCCGGCCGCGGAGCTGGTAGAGTTGGGCCAGGCCGTAGAGGTCGGCCCGGTCGACGATGAGGGTGTTGACGAGCGGGATGTCGATGCCGTTCTCGACGATGGTCGTCGAGACGAGGACGTCGTATTTGCGGTCGACGAAGTCGAGCATGCGCTTCTCGAGCTGGGGCCCGGTCATCCGGCCGTGGACGGCCACGACCCGGGCCTGGGGCACGAGCTTGACGACGAGCTCGGCGACCTTGTCGATGTCCTCGATGCGGTTGTGGATGTAGTAGACCTGGCCGTCCCGGCCGAGCTCCTGGCGGACGGCCGCGGCCACGAGCTTGGCGTTGAACGGCGTGACGACGGTGTGGACGGCCAGCCGGTCGCGCGGCGGCGTCTCGATGAGCGAGATGTCGCGCAGGCCCGACAGCGACAGGTTGAGCGTCCGCGGGATGGGCGTGGCCGTCAGGGTCAGGACGTCGATGGTGGCCTTGAGTTGCTTGATGCGCTCCTTGTGGCCGACGCCGAAGCGCTGCTCCTCGTCGACGACGAGCAGGCCCAAGTCCTTGAAGCCGACGTCCTTCGACAGCAGCCGGTGGGTGCCGACGAGGATGTCGACGAAGCCCTTGCGGCACTCCTCGAGGACGGCCTTCTGCTCGCGGGGCGACTGGAGCCGGGTCAGGGCCTCGACGCGGACCGGGAACAGGGCCAGGCGGGCCCGGAAGGTCTTGAGGTGCTGGCTGGCCAGGACCGTCGTCGGGCAGAGGACGGCGACCTGTTTGCCGTCCATGACGGCCTTGAAGGCCGCCCTCATGGCCACCTCGGTCTTGCCGTAGCCGACGTCGCCGCAGAGGAGCCGGTCCATCGAGGTCTCGGCCTCCATGTCGCGGCGGACCTCGCGGATGGACCGCAGCTGGTCCTCGGTCTCCTCGTACTCGAAGGTCTTGCCGAACTCCTCGTCCCAGGGCCCGCCCGAGGAGAAGGCGTGTCCCTTGACGGCCTTGCGCCGGGCGTAGAGCTCGACGAGCTCCTTGGCCACGGCCTCGACGGCCTTCTTGGCCCGGGTCCGGGTCTTCTCCCAGGTGTTCGTGCCGAGCTTGTCGAGAGGCGGCGGCTCGGGCCCGCCCTTGGAGAACTTCTGGACGAGGTCGAGGCTCTCGACCGGGACGAGGAGGCTGTCGCCGTCGCGGTAGTGAAGCTCGATGAACTCGCGGCCTTTGCCCTCGACCTCGACCCGGCGGAGGCCGCGGAAGACGCCGATGCCGTAGTCGCCGTGGACGACGTAGTCGCCGGCCCTCAGGTCCTGGAACTGGGAGAAGAAGGGGCGGCGCGAGGCCCGGCTGACGATGACCTTCTCCTCGGTGAAGATGTCCTTCTCTGAGAAGAAGTGGCGCTTCTCCTTGGGATAACTGAAGCCCCCGGGCAGGGCGCCGACGAGGAGGGCGGCCTCGTTGCGGGGCGGCACGGCGAACGGGTCGTCGGTCTCGACGACGGGGACGTCGTTCTCGCGCAGGAGCGTGGCCAGGCGCTGGCGCGTCCCGGCGTTGAAGAGGTAGAGGGAGCAGAGGTCGCTCTCGTCCTGGAGCTTCCGGAGGTACTGGAGGAAGAACGGGATGCGGTTCTCGAACCGGGGCACGGGCTGGAAGCCGAAGACGTGGGCCCTGCGGCGGGCCGGGGCCCCGAGGTCCTCGAGGCGCACGGCCTCCTTGCGGACCCGTCGCAGGAGGGCGGGCGGGAAGACGGCGTCGGGCTCGAGGGCGAAGGCGCCGCCGGCGAGGAGATCGGCGCACTGGTCGGCCAGCTCCTTCGTGTGCCCGTCCCACTCGGCGTCGACGGCCTCGGGATCGTCGAGGACGAAGACGGGGTCGCGGAGGTAGTCGGTGACCGGGACGAAGCGATCGGCGAGAAGGAGGGCCAGGGAGGAGAAGTCGGGGCCGAAATCGCCCCGGTCGAGGGCGGCGGCTTTGGCGTCGAGGTCGCGCGCGGCGCCGCGGGCCCGGCGGCGGGCGGCGGCTTTCCAGGCTTCGAGGAATTCGGCCGTGGCCGGGAACTCGCGCAGGCCGGGCACGGTCAGGCGCTCGAGGCGCTTGAGCGAGCGCTGGCTGGAGATGTCGAACTCCCGCAGCGAGGCCACGCGCGGGCCGTCGAACTCGACCCGGAAGGGATTGGCCTCCCAGGGCGAGAAGACGTCGACGATGCCGCCGCGGGCGGCGAACTCGCCGGGCGAGGCGATGAGGTCCTCGCGGGCGTAGCCGAAGCGGCCGAGGGCGGCCAGGAAGGCGTCGCGGTCGGCCTCGCCGCCCGTCTCGAGCGAGAGGAACAGGCCGGCCAGGTCGTCCGGCCGCGGCACGGGCTTGAGCAGGCCGCCGAGCGAGGCCACGACGACGGCGGGCGGCGCCGTGAGCAGGCGGTGGAAGAGGCGCATCCGGGACGAGACGACGTCGAGGGCCGGGGCGACCTCGAAGTAGGGGTTGTCGGCGAGCGGGGCCAGGGTGGCCGCGGCGGCGGCGGGCGCGAGGCGGGAGAGGAAGAAGCGGCAGTCGCGCTCGAACGGGGCCAGGGGGGCGGACTCGGGGCGGACCAGGACGACGGGCCGGCCGGCGGTCCTGGCCAGGCAGGCCAGAAGGTAGGGCTTGGCCGGTTCGATGACGCCGCGGACGGACAGGGGCCTTTCCGGCGAGGCTACGGCCCGGGCCAGGGCGGCGAACTCGTCCGTGCGGAGGAGGAAATCGAGGCTCACCGGGCTATTCTAACGGCCGCGCCGGGCCCGGTCAAACCGCCCCCGGACGGTACCTGGCATTCACAAACGCCGATCTTCCCCTGGAGATGTGAAGACCTGGCACCCGAGCGACGGGCGATTTCGGGAGGCACGGGAACTGCTCTATAATGTCCTCATGAACATCTCCTCCCTCCTCCGACGCTCTCTGCCCCTCCTTGTCCTGTTCGCCCTCGCCCCGGCCCTCATGGCCCAAGGCCCCAAGACGGGCGATGACGCCCTGACCATCAAGGCCCGGGCCTTCATCGCCGCCCTGGCCAAGGGCGACTTCGCCCAGGCCGCGCTCGACTTCGACGACACGATGGCCAAGGTCTCGGGCCCGGACAAGCTCGAGACGATGTGGACCAAGCAGCTCCCGGCCCAGCTCGGCCCCTTCGGCAAGCAGGGCGCCGCGCGCCGCGAGCAGATGCAGGGCTACGAGATCGTCCTCGTGACCTGCACGTTCGCGAAGTCCGACATCGACATCCGGGTCGTCTTCGACAAGGCCGGCAAGATCGCCGGCTTCGGCTTCGTGCCGACGGCCCCGCCGGTGAAATACGAGCCGCCCGCCTACGCCGACCCGGCCAAGTTCGAGGAGCGCGAGGTCACGGTCGGCTCCGGCGAATGGGCCCTGCCCGGAACGCTGACCCTGCCGAAAGGCGTCGGGCCTTTCCCCGGCCTCGTCCTCGTCCACGGCTCGGGTGCCAACAACCGGGACGAAGAGCTCGGCCCGAACAAGCCGTTCAAGGACCTGGCCTGGGGCCTGGCCTCGCGCGGCGTCGCCGTCCTGCGCTACGACAAGCGCAGCAAGGTCCACGGCAAGAAGATCGTGGCCGACCCCAAGCTCGAAGCGACCATGACGGTCAAGGACGAGACCGTGGACGACGCCGTGACCGCGGCGGCGCTCCTCCAAAAGACGAAGGGTGTTGACCCGAAGCGCATCTTCATCCTCGGCCACAGCCTGGGCGGCTTCCTATTGCCGCGCCTCGCCCTGGCGGCCGAGCCCCTCGGCGTCGCCGGTTACATCTCGATGGCCGGGCTGACCCGGCCCCTCGACGACACCATCCTCCGCCAGATGAACTTCATCCGCATGCTGAGCGGCGCGGCAGCCACGTCGGAGGCGGAGATGAAGAAGATCCAGGACGTCGAGGCCGCGATCGCCAAGATCAGGGCCCTGACCGACGCCGACCGGAGCTCGACGGTCAAGCTCCTCGGGGCCATGCCTTCCTACTGGCTCGACCTGCGCGGCTACGACCCGCCCGCGCTGGCCAAGACGGTCGAGCGGCCGATGCTCTTCCTCCAGGGCGGCCGCGACTACCAGGTCCAGACCGTCGACCTGGACAACTGGAAGAAAGCCCTGGCGTCGCGCCCCGACGTCGCCTTCAAGCTCTACCCGAGGCTCAACCATCTCTTCTTCGCCGGCGAGGGCCTCATCACGCCGCTCGAGTACGTCCAGAAGCACGGCAGCGTGGCCGAGGAGGTTGTGGCGGATATCGCCGCCTGGATCGGGGAGCGCTGAAGGGGCCGGCGCCGGCTCAATCTCCGACGATCTCGATCAATCCTTCGATGGCCCGGGCCAGCTCTTCCGGGGAGAGGGCGGCCGCGACCTCGCCGAGACGGTCGACCGAAAGCGTGCGGACCTGGCCGATCTTGAGCCAGGACCTCTTGGGCAGAGCTCCGGACCCGATCTCCATGGTCAACGGGAAACCGGCCCGTTGAGGCCGGCCGGTGAGGGCCATGGCGATGACCGTCCCGGACCTCTCGTTGAAGACGTCGTGACTGATGACGAGGACCGGGCGGCGGCCGGACTGCTCATGGCCGCGCACGGGGCTCAGGTCCGCCCAGCGGACCTCTCCCCTCAATATTCGGGCCATTCGGCCGCCTCCGCGGAGAGTCCCTCCTCCGCGAGATCCTTCTCGTAGGCGCGATCGAGCTTGGCGCATTCGGCGGCCAGGCGGACCCGGCCCAGCCGGTCGAGCTTCTCGGCGACCGCGGACTCGATGGCCTGGCTGCGGTTGTCGAAATCCCCGCCGCGGACGAGCGCGTCGATGCGAGCGAGGGCCCGTTCGTCGATGGTTATGGCGATCTTGGCTTTGGGCATGTTCGCGGACTCGGTATTACGATATGTCATACCTTTGGTCTCTGTCAAGCCCAACGGATCGCCTGCCATATTCCAAGAGACGTTCGGACGGCCCCGACTTTCTCATGAGATCTCAGGGACCCGACACCCAGGCTGGTCGGGACCTGGGCTCAGGCGTGGGGGATGGAGGTGTGGGCCGAGATCTCGGAATTCGTCGTGACCAGGTCGGCGACCGAGAGCTCGCGGACGGCACCGTGGCCCGTGAGCCGGGCGAAAGCCTGCAGTTCCTCGGTCGAGACGCGCAGGAAGTTGGCCAGCCGGCGGGCCGCCTCCTCGACGTCGAGCCGGGCCCGCAGGCCCGGGTCCTGGGTGGCGATGCCGACCGGGCAGCGCCCCGAATCGCAAATGCGGTACTGCTGGCAGCCGATGGCCATGAGCGCCGCCGTCCCGATGGCCACGGCATCGGCGCCGAGGGCCAGGGCTTTGGCGAAATCGGACGAGACGCGCAGGCCGCCCGTGACGATGAGCGAAACGCCCTCGACGCCGCGGGCCTCGAGCCAGCGGCGGGCCCGGTCGAGGGCGTAGACCGTCGGCACGGACGTGGCGTCCTTGACGACCTTGATGGCCGCCCCGGTGGACCCGGCCCGCCCGTCGATGGTGACGAAGTCGGGGCCGCCGGCCAGGGCGAAATCGAGATCGGCCTCGACGTCCCCGGCGGCGAACTTGACCCCGACGGGCCGCCCTCCGGAGAGCTCGCGCAGCTCGTCGATCTTGCGCCGCAGGTCCTCCCGGGTGACGATGTCCGTGAAGCGCGACGGGCTGACGATGTCCACGCCCTCGGGGAAGCCGCGCACGGCGGCGATCTCGGCCGTGACCTTGTTCCCGGGCAGGTGGCCGCCCATGCCGGGCTTGGCCGACTGGCCGAACTTGATCTCGACGGCGTCGACGCGCTTCAGGTTCTCGGGCGTGGCGCCGTAGCGGTTGGGGACGTACTCGAAGATGAACTTGTGGGCCTGCCCCAAGGCGTCCTCGAGGATGCCGCCCTCGCCCGAGCCCAGCGCGGTGCCGGCGGCGGCGCTGCCGAGGGCCAGAGCCGAGAGGGCCTCCTTCGACAGGGCCCCGAACGACATGTGGCTGACGAGGATGGGCGTGCCCAGGACGAGCGGCTTGGCCGCCCGCGGCCCGATGACCGTCCGCGTGTCGACCGGGTCGTCGCGGTCGAGCGGCCGGCGGGCCAGCTGGGCGCCCTTGACGAGGACGTCGTCCCAGGACACGACCGGCTTGCGCGTCCGCATGGGCTCGACGACGGACTCGCCGGTCAGGGCCACGCGGTGGATGTCGGCCATGCGCGTCTCGAGCTCGTCGGAGGCCCGCCGGAGGTCGTCGACGGTCTTGGGTTCGCGCGCGGGCTCGGCCGGCGGCGGGGCCAGCTCCGGCTCGTCCTCGACGCGCTCGAACTCCGACTTGGCGGCGCCGCAGACGGGGCAGACCCAATCGGGGGGCAGGGCGGCGAAGGAGATGCCTTCAGTCCTCTCGTCGTAGACGTACTGGCAGATGCGGCAGCGGTACTTGCCCATGGTCTCCCCGGCGCGGGTTATCTTAGCATCGAACACAGTGCTAGACAACTGGCCCCTCAGCTTACTTCCGCGGGGGCTTGGCGCTTATCCCAAGAACGGGTGGCCGGGGGCCAGTCCCCGGCCGCCTGGAGGCGGAAGGGGTTCCCCACGGGAGCTTCTTCTTAAGATACTTCCCAGATGCGCCGCTTCGAGCCGCTCCGCGACGCATCTGGTCCTCCGCTTCGCTCCGGGTAGGCCCCCCGGACAGGACCCGTTCGGGGATAAGCGCCCCGACCGCCTAGTGTGGCTCCGAAGGGCCTACAAACGCCACCAGTAGGAGAACTTGACGAAGACGTTGTAGTTGTCGCGGATGAGCTTGCCGAACTCGTCGCGCAGGTAGTTGTTGTCGAAGCCCAGGAAGAAGACCGTGCCGGGCCGCAGGACCCAGCTCGCCAGGAGGCTGCCGAAGGCCTGCTTGTAGAAGAAGTTGTAGTCGACGATGGCCCGGAAGGACAGCGTCTTGCTGACCTGATAGGTGACCTTCTCGCGGACGACGTTGTAGTCCCAGTTCCCGGCCCCGCCGTCCCGGTCCCAGAAGGTCTGCTTGCTGAAGTCCGTGCCGAGCTGGAGGCGCTTGTTGGGCTTGAAGGTCGCCGAGATGCCGTAGGTGTTGCTGTAGCCGAGGTAGGGATCGTCGGGGTCGTAATTGATGCTGTCGCCGGTCTCGAAGAACAGGAACAGGGGCATCCAGCTGATGTACGTGAACTGGGCCTCGACCGACAGGTTCTGCTTCTTGAAATCGATCCCGGCGAAGCGTTCCATCCCCGCTTCGTACGAGACGAAGACCTGGTTGAACTCGGTCATGCGGAACTGGACCGAGGGCCGGATCCAGGTGTCCTGCTTGACGCTGTCGGCGTAACCGAAGCGTTCCCCGGCCTGGATCCGGAGACGGACCTGGTTGAGGTACGGCTTGTCGGTATAGACGACGTAGGAGGCGAACGCCCCGGCGCTCCGGTAGTCCGCCCGGTTGACGAAGCCCAGGGCGGCCTGGAAGTCCGGGTGGATGGCCTTGTAGAAGCCGCCCAGGGTCCAGTGCTTGGTCGTGTAGTAGAGCTCGCCGTACAGGCCGGGGGCGAAGTCCGTCCGGTCGCCCTCCAGGCTCGAGCTCGAGGCCAGGGCCTGGAAGTTGAAGAAGACCCGGTCCTTGAACCGCAGCTGGCCGTCCAGGCCGCCCAGCCGGCTCCAGGTGCCGCCGCCGAGCTCCTTGTCGGTCAGGGTGAAGCCGACGTAGGACCCCGTGCCGACGTCGGCCTTGGTCCGGAAGACGTTGGAGAACGCCTTGGCGTCGGCGAGACCCGTCCCGCCGGAGATGTCCCACAGGCTCTCGACGGGGTGCGTGTCGTAGGCCGAGAGCAGGCCGTAGGTGAACCGCCCGGCCTTGCCTGAGGCCTTGGCCCCGAAGATGGGGTCGTTGATCTGGCGGGTGTAGACGGTCTCGATCTCGGGCGAGTTGAAGATCTCCATGCCCTCGAGGAAGAAGGGCCGCTTCTCGTTGTAGCGCAGGGCGTAGCGGAGGTTGTAGTCGATCTTGGGCTCGTCGGCCTCGATCTGGCTGAAGTCGGGGTTGGCCGTCAGGTCCAGGGTCGTATTGGAGGACAGGCCGAGCTTGAAGTTGGCGCCCGGCTCGAAGTCCAGCTTCCGCCCCTCGACCGCCGGGCCGCCGCGGGCGAGCGAGGTCACGAAGGGCATGACCTCGACGTTGCGGCTGCGCTCGACGGCCCCCTGCAGGAGGTAGGGCCGGCCGTTGGAGAGCAGGCCCGGGATGTCGCGGGAGAAGTTCGGGTACAGGATGACCTCGCCGGTCCGGGGCAGGTTCCGGCCGAGGACGATGTTCCAGGTCTTCGGATCGACGTTCGGGAAGCGCAGGCTCTTGAACGGGATGGCCATCTCGACGGTGTAGCCCTCGGCGTCGATCTTGCCGTCGGAGGCGAAGACCGTATCCCAGCTGTCGTCCATGTTGTCGTTGCCGCCCTCCTCGATCCGCATCATGTCCATCTGGACCCCGGCCGGATTGATGAGGAAGGAGAAGGCCCGGCGCTTCTCGTTGAAGGTGTCGAGCATGATGAAGACCCAATCGTCCTCCATGCAGCCGTCGCGCTTGGTGATCGAGCAGCGGACCTTGCCGGCCTGGGAGTCGAAGGCCCGGAAGGCGACGTAGAGGTTCTTCTCGTCGAAGGCCAGGTAGGCCACCGTCCTCTCGGTCGGGACGCCGTTCTCCTTGGGCGCCAGCTGGACGAAGTCCTCGACCTTGAGGGCCTGGGTCTCCCAGATGGGATTGTCCAGGACGCCGTCGATCTTGGGGGCCTCCGTCAACCGCGGGATGCGCAGGGGCGCCTTGGGGACGGGCGTCTGGGCGGAGGGGAAGGCCGCGGCCGAGGCCGCGGCCAAAGCTATCGTCAACGCCGCGAGGGCTGTTCGGTATCTCATGTCTGCCTGCCTTGGACCGGAATAGGAACCGGCGGGGATCTCGTTCCCCGCGCTAACAATGACGGAGGCGCGGNNGGAGGTATGCCCATGACGAAGTCCCGGTCCTCACGGTCCTTCCGGTCCCCCGCCCCTCTCCTCGCCCTGTCCCTGGCCATGGCCCTCGCCCTGGCCGCGGCGGCCCCCCTGGCCGGCCAGGCGCCGGCCCCGCGCCCGCCCGTCGACCGCTGGCTCGACACCGCGCCCGACCGGGGCGACGGCGTCCGCCTGGTCGTCTTCAACCCCGAGACCTTCAACCTCCGCTGCCTCGAGGCCCTGCGGAAGAACGGGGCACTGGACGTGCCCGGGCTGACGGTCGTCGGCGTCTACCACGTCCGCCAGACCGACACGTTCGCCGAGGCCCGGAAATTCGTCGCCGACAACGGCCTCGACTGGATCAAGTTCCACGCCGTCGAAGCCGAGATCAGCGAGCCCGTCCTGTTCAAGAGGAACGCCTGCACGCCCGAGTTCGAGACGATCGTCAGGAAGGCCGACGGCGTCATCTTCTTCGGCGGCCCCGACATCCCGCCCTCGGTCTTCGGCGAGAAGACCCTCCTGCTGACCTCGATCACCGATCCTTTCCGCCATTATCTCGAGGCCTCGGCCGTCTTCCATCTGCTCGGCGGCTCCCAAGACCCCAAGTTCACCCCGCTCCTCGAGGCCCGCCCGGGCTTCCCGGTCCTGGGCATCTGCCTGGGCTTCCAGACCCTCAACGTCGGCGCGGGCGGCACGCTCGTCCAGGACATCTGGACCGAGACCTACGGCAAGACGGCCGTCGAGGACATCGTCGCCCTCGGCCCGGAGCAGTGGCACAACAATCCCTACCGCTTCCTCTTCCCGCTCGACCGGGTCATGGGCGTCAACTACCACACCCTCCAGCTCGGCGACAACAGCCTGTTCGTCAAGGCCATGGGCTTCAAGTCCTCCGACCACCCCCGCATCCGCAGCTCGCACCACCAGGCCCTCGAGAAGATGGGGCGCGACCTCGTCGCCGTGGCCTCCTCGCGCGACGGCCGCATCATCGAGGCCGTCGAGCACAAGCGCTTCCCCCACGTCCTCGGGGTGCAGTTCCACCCCGAACACTACCTCCACTTCGACGCCGAGCCGCGCTTCCGCATGAAGCCCGGCGACCCGCCGACGAGCCTCAAGGCCATCCTGGAGGAGGCCCCGCCGAGCGCCGCCTTCAACAAGGCCATCTGGACCTGGTTCGGGTCCAAGCTCGTCGAGAGCCGCGGCCGCTAGACCGTTTGACACCCCTCCGGGCGGCCGTTATCATGGACAGGTCGTCCACGTCGTGACCGCGCCGCCGCCGGGCGCGAGGTGAATCCGGGATGTCGGTGCTCCGTCGGCTCTTCCGCCGTGATGATCCGCCCCCCGCGCTCCGCCTCCGCGGCGGCGACGCCTTCGAGGCCTCGGCCGCCGAGGCCGGTCTCACGGCCCGCGAGGCCGAGATCGTCCGCCTCCTCCTCGAGGGACGGGACAACCGGGCCATCACCGAGGCCCTGTTCATCTCCGACCACACCGTCAAGAACCACATCCACAACATCTACCGCAAGCTCGGCATCCGCAACCGGGTCCAACTCGTGCGCCGCTTCCAGGCCGTTCTCGAGGAGCCCGGCCGGGCGGCGGCCGCCGCGGCGCCCCCGGCCACGGCGCGCCGGCCGCGCCTCCTACGGGCCGCCCTGGCCGCCGTCCTCGTCTTCGGCCTCGCCGCGGCCCTCGTCGCCTGGAAGCCCTGGCACCGGCGGGCCGGGCGGGGCGTGTCGGCGCCGCCCCCGGCCCTGGCCGTGCTCGATTTCGAGAACGCTTCGGGCGACGCCGACCTCGGCAAGTGGGCCACAGGGCTCCCGGCCCTGCTGACGACCGACCTCCAGCAATCCAAACGCTTCCGCACGGTGGGGACCGACCTCGTCTTCGGCGCCCTCAGGAAGCACGGCCTGGCCGCGGCCGGCCGCTTCTCCCGCGAGGAGCTCCGCCGCCTGGCCCGCGAGCTCAAGGCCGACTACCTCCTCTGCGGCCGGCTGATGAAGGCCGGCCCGGCCATCGTCGTGACGACCACCCTCCAGGACGCCCGGACCGGCGACGCCGTCCGGACCGACCGGATCGTCTGCGCCGACGAGCAGGCCCTGCTCGGCGAGGCCGACGCGCTCTGCCGGCTGATCAAGTCCGGCCTCGAGCGGAAGGCGGCCGCCGCGAGGGACGACGTCGACCTCGACGTCGAGGATCTGACCACGTCGTACGCTCTGGCCTACCGCTACTACGCCGAGGCCCTGCGCTACCATGCCACCGGCGACTACGAGCAGAGCCTGCTGATGCTGAAGAAGGCCGTCGAGCTCGACCCCCAGTTCGCCCTGGCCTACCGGCTGATGTCCGTCGACGCCCGCAACCTCGGCTACTTCGCCCAGGAAGCCGAGTACATGCGGACGGCTTTCGAGCTGAGCGGTCGCCTGCCCGAGAGCTCCCGGGAGCGCCACCTCATCCGGGGAGACTACTACAGCCTCTCCGAGGCGACCTTCCCCCTGGCCGTCGAGGCCTTCCGCCTCGTCCTGGAAGGGCACCCGGACGACCTCGTCGCCAACAACAACCTGGGCATGCTCTACTACGACCTCGAGGATTTCGAGGCCGCCGCCCGTTCGGCCGAGGTCCCCATCCGGAGCGGGACGGACAATCCCTTCCCCTACCATACCCGGGCCATCGCCCTGAGGGCTCTGGGCCGGAGCGCCGAGGCCGCGCGCCTGCTCGAGTCCTACCATGCCGTGCACCCAGCCAACCGGCTCGTTTACGAAACGCTGCTCGATGTCCTCATCGACGGCGGCGATTTCGCGGCGGCCGAGGCCGCGCTGGCCAAGGCCGAAGCCGTGTTCCCCGACCCCGCCTGGTCCTATTGGCGGGGCGTCGTGCTCTTCCATACCCGGGGCGCCGCCGCGGCCCGCGAGGAGTTCCGCCGCCTCTTCCTCATGGAGGAGGCGCCCTGGTTCCTGAGGGCCCACGAACAGCTCGGCGCCGTGGCCGAGGCCGGCGGCCGGTTCCGCGAAGCCGCCGAGGAGTACGGCAAGGGCGCCGACATGGCCGAGACGACCGGCCAGACCGATTGGGTGACGGTCCTCCGTCTCGGCCGCGGCCGGGCTTTCCTCGAACTGGGGAACGCGGCGGCCGCGGCCGTCGAAGCGGACAAAGCCGTCGCGGCCGCCCGGAAGGCCAGCCAGAGCTACCGGCTGGCCGCGGCGCTGACGTTCCTGGCCGAAGCCCGCCTCGGGGCCGGGGACGCGGCCGGGGCCGAAGCGGCCGCCGCCGAATCGCAGGCCCTGGCCGCCACCGGCAAGACGGCGCGGCTGGCGCGGGAGCACGAGTTCCTGCGGGGGCTCATCGATCTCGCGGGGGGCCGGACCGGCGAGGCCGTCGGACGCCTCGAAAAGGTCGGCTCGCTCGTCTTCCGGCGGGACCGGCTCGACGGCCGCAACGTCCTCTATTCGCTGGCGCTGGCCGAGACCCGGGACCGGGCGGGCGACGCGGCCGGCGCGGCCGGGGTCCTGCGGCCTTACATCGCCGCCCCGGGCAACACCCTGCGGGCGGGCGGATCCTACGGCCGGGCCCTCCTGGCTTTGGCCCGCTTGGACGCGAAGCTCGGCCGGACGGACGCGGCCGGGGCCGGGTACCGCGCCTTCCTCGAGCTGTGGAAGGACGCCGAGCCGGGCCGGCCGGAGATAGAAGAGGCCCGGAACCGCCTGTCGGCCGCGCCGGCCAAAGCCGGCCAAGACCGCTGACGGCCCCGGGCCCCGGGGGAAAGAAAAGGAGGGGTGGCCCGCCCCTCCGGGAAAGGGGCGGACCGTGACGGGCTCCGCGTCACTCCCCTCGCGAATGCATCAGAACACGAACCTCACGCCGACGCGCCCGGAAATGGGGGCCATGAAGTTGTAGGACATCCCGAACCGCGGATCGAGGGGCTCGTCCGGGGACGGCGCCCAGTCGGTCGACAGGAGCGCCGCGTCGCCGGGCGAGATGTTGTAGCGGTATTTGAGCGAATAGATCCGCTGGGCCGTCCGGGCGTTGAAGATGTTGTCGACGTTGACGTTGAAACGGACGGCCTTGCGGCCGCCGAGCCGGACCTCGTACTCGGCGTAGGCGTTGGCGAAGAAGACGAAAGGCGTCCGGCCCATGTTGCCCCGGTTGAAGGGGAAGTAGCCGACCGAATCGACGTTCCATTCCTCGGTGACCGGAGTGCCGCTGTAAGCGTTGGCGACCATGCCGACGGTCAGGCCGAAGGGCAGGGCGTAGCTGCCGTAAGCCTTGAGGGAGTGGGTCCGGTCGGTCGGCAGGACCCCGTCGATGGGATTGAGCTCCTTGTCGTAGGACAGGTGCCACATGTCGAAGTACCGCTCGCCGTTCGCCGAGTTGCGGCCGTCCTCGTCGGACGAGGCCAGGCCGCTGTAGTTGCCGATCAGGCGGCTGAGCGTGTAGGACAGGCCGCCCTGCCAGCTGTGGCTGAAGCGCTTCTCGAGCGACAGGTTCATGGCGTAATAGTCCCGCTTGGCCTTGGGCGAGTCGGGCGTCCCGGGCAGGAGCAGGCCGCTCTGGCGGCACTCCTCGAAGATGTCGTGCATGTATTCGCTGCCGGGGTTGCCGTAGTAGAAGTTCTCGATGGGGACGCCGACGTCCTCGATGGCCGAGAGGACCTTCTTGTTGACCAGGCGCAGGGAGAGCGAGGTGTCCTCGGCCAGCTTCTTCTCGGCCCCGAAGGAGATCTCGCGCTGGGTGAAGGGCTTCATGTCGGGATCGATGACGTCGAACAGGGGCGGCCGGAAATCGATCGTGGTCAGGAGCGTGCCGGGGAAATTGCCGTTGACGCCGATCTGGGTGTAGTCCCAGTCGTCGAGCGTGTAATAGGCGCTCTGCCACTTGAAGCCGCCCAGGCCGTTGGCGCCCATGTTGAGCTTCATGACGTCCGTGAAGATGCCGAAGCTGCCGTAGATCTTGAGGTTCGAGTCGCCGAAGACGTCGTAGGCGAAGCCGACGCGGGGCGCCAGCTTGTCGGCGAAGGAGAAGTTGATCGGCTTCTGGCCGGCGTAGAGCGGATCGGTCGTGTAGCTCGGCAGGTACTCCGATTCGGCGCGCAGGCCGAGGTTGAGGGTCAGCCGGCCGGCGATCGTCCAGCTGTCCTGGAGATAGAGGGACCAGCTGTTCATGTTGACGAGGTAGTTGTCGCCGTAGGGGCCGGCGTCGGCGAAGCCGCGGACGGCGTAGTACCCGTAGGCGCCGCGGCCGTAGTTCGTGCCGTAGGCGTCGAGCTCCTGGTCCCAGCCGAGGAAGACGATGGGCACTTGGGCCGTCTCGTTGACGTTCTGGGTGCGGCGCATGAACTGGACGCCGGCCTTGAAGGCGTGCTCGCCGCCGAGGCCCAGGTAATAGGTGAAGTCGGCGTTGGCGCTGAGGCGGCCGTCCATCCGCTGGACGAGGCCCAGGGTGTTGGCCCGGGGGAAGTTCTGCCAGCTCGCCGGATGGACGAGCTCGGCCGGGATCTCGGGGAACATGCTGTTCGTGACGCCGGCGTAACCGCCGGGCTGCTCGAGGCGGAAGCCGTAATACGGGGTCGCGGGAAGGGGCGCGATGCGGTTGTTCATGTTGCTGTAGAAGTAGCCGCCGCGGACGCTGAGCAGGGCGTTGTTGCTGAGGGTCAGGTCGGCGTAGGCCGTGACCGAATAGTTCGGGTAGGAGTAGCCGAGGTTGTTGTAGTCGCCCGTGGCGTTGGAGGTGGCGGCGTAGGTCTGGTCGGACGGGTAGACCATGGGATCGCTGCCGCCCTTGTACTTGAACAGGTTCATGACGAAGCTGGCCCCGGCCCGCAGGTTCTTGAGGGGCTGGGCGGTCATCTTGAAGGAGGCGTTCCAGCTCGTCTCGGTCCGGTCGTAGGAGTTGGTCCCCGAGACCTCCTGGATGGCCATGTCCATGACCCGGTTCCGCTTGAAGATGCTCGGCGTGAAGGCCCCGAAGAACCACAGGCGGTCCTTGACGACGTAGCCGCCGAGCAGGAACCCGGCCTCGTAGGCGTGCTCGGTGTCCTTGCCGACGTACTCGTCGTAGGGGTAGTAGCGGGCCAGGGTGTCGTCGGAGAGGTCGAGCGACAACCAGTCGCGGCGCTTCCCTTCCAGGCCCGTGCCCGAATAGTAGCCGATGATCTCGCCGTGGAAGGCGTTGCCGCCGGAGCGGGTGATGACGTTGACGACGCCGCCGACCGAGCCGCCGTACTCGGCGTTATAGCCGGAGGCCTTGAACTGGACCTCCTCGGCGAAATCGAAGACCACGTTCTGCTTGCGCGTCCCGCCGTTGAGGTCCGAGGTGTCCGTGCCGTCGACGAAAAAAACGTTCTCGGCCCCCGAGGCGCCGTCGACGGAGATGCCGTCGAGGAGGTCGTCCTCGCCCTGGACCCCCGGCAGGATGGTCACCAGGGAGTCGAAGCTGCGGCCCTTGGGCAGGGCGTTGAAGGTCTCGGCCGTCAGGACCTGGCCGCGGGCCGTGTTCTTGACGTCGATGAGGGGGGACTGGCCGACGACGACGACCTCGTTCTCGATGGCGCTGGGCTTCATGGCGATGTCCACGACCAGGGCCTGCTCGACGGACAGGACGATGTCGTTGCGGACGACGGCGCTGAAGCCGTTCAGGCTATAAGTGATGGTGTAGGCCCCCGGCGGGAGGGCCAGGAGGCGGTAGCTGCCGTTCGTGTCCGAGACGGTCGCCGCCGTGCCCACGAGGCGCGGGCTCTTGGCCTCCACCGAGACCCCGGGGAGCGGGGCTCCCTGGTCGTCCTTGATCGAACCGATGATCCTGCCGGCTGTCGGAGCCTGGGCGGAGAGGACCCCGGCCAGGAGAAGCACGGCGACCGCGAGGGCGCCGAATGATCTGAGAGACTTCATGGTTTCTCCTTATCCCGGACCGTAACCCATCGAGGGCCGGCCGGGCTGTTCTCTCTGTCCGCGCGCCGGGCTGGGGAGCCGGCGCGTCTGGATGTCTTCGCTCGGAGCGACCCTGCGGATCGCTCCCGACCCTGGGGAATGCGTGCGTCTTCGAGCGGAGTGGCCACCACCTCCTTATTCGTGAGGATAGATGCGTCCATGGTCGTCCCGGTCTTTTTCGTCACGCTTCCACGATAGGCCGGGCGCGGCGGGAGTAAATGGGTAAAGCGGCCCATTCCCCCATATGAACCGATAGGCCTAGGCCCCGTTTTGTTATAAAATGAGGGCTCGAACCTGCGGATGGAGGCGGACATGAGATACGGAGTCGGAGCGGCGATCCTGATCGTGATCCTGGCGGCGGCCTGCGCCAAGCCGGCCAAGGCCCCCGAGGGCGTCCTGTTCAAGGACGACCTGGCCTTTCTCGAACGGCACACCAAGCCGGTCGTCCTCGGCGACGCGTCCGGCCAGGCCCTGGTCGCGGTCAGCCCCGACCTCCAGGGCCGGGTCATGACCAGCACGGCCGGCGGCCCGGACGGGTTGAGCTTCGGCTGGATCGGGCGCGAGGCCATCGCCTCGGGCGTCAACAACGCGCACATGAACTCGTTCGGCGGCGAGGACCGTTTCTGGCTCGGCCCGGAGGGCGGCCAGTTCTCGATCTTCTTCAAGCCGGGCGAGCCGTTCGACCTCGACCACTGGTGGACGCCGGCCCCGGTCAACGAGGGGGCCTTCGACGTCGCGGCCGAGGAGAAGGACCGCGTCCTCTTTCGCAAGGCCCTGGGCCTTCTGAACTACTCGGGAACGCGGTTCGACCTCGCGGTCGACCGGGAGGTCCGCCTGCTCGGCGAAGCCGAGGTCGAGGCCCTGGGCGTGCCCGTCCCGGACGGCGTCAGGATGGTCGCCTATGCCTCCCGCAACACCGTCACCAACACGGGCGCCGACGCCTGGGCCAAGGAGACGGGGCTGCTGTCGGTCTGGATCCTGGGTATGTTCAACCCCTCCCCGGAGACCACCATCGTCATCCCCTTCAAGCCCGGGCCGGAGTCGGAGCTCGGGCCGGCCGTCAACGACGCCTATTTCGGCAAGGTCCCGGCTGACCGGCTGGTCGTCCGGGAGAGCGAGGGCGTGCTCTTCTTCAGCGGCGACGGCAAGTTCCGCAGCAAGATCGGCATCTCGCCGCGCCGGGCCAGGCCTTTCGCCGGGAGCTACGACGCCGCCAACGGCGCGCTCACGGTCGTCCACCTGACGCTCCCCGAAGGCGCGACGGACTACGTCAACTCGATGTGGGAGATCCAGAAGGAGCCCTTCGCCGGGGACGCCGTCAACAGCTACAACGACGGGCCGGCCGCGCCCGGGGCCAAGCCGCTGGGGCCGTTCTACGAGCTCGAGTCGTCGTCGCCGGCCGCGGCCCTGGCGCCCGGCGGGTCCCTGACCCACGTCCACACGACCGTGCACTTCACGGGCCCGGAGAAGGACCTCGACGCCATCGCCCGGAAGGTCTTCGGCGTCGGGGTCAAGGACATCAAGGCCGCCCTGAAGAAGAAGTAGGGCGGCCCGGCCGCCGGACGCCCCGCAAGCCCTCGGAAACCGGCTCTTGACATCTGTCCCTTACGAATTGTATCTTCTTTGTAGATACACTGAAGAGCAACCATGAAGACGCGCATCCTCAAATGGGGCAACAGCCTGGCCGTGCGCATCCCCAAGTCGTTCGCCGCAGAGCTCGGCTGGCGGGAGGGCGCCCCGGTGGAGATGGCCGTCGACGGCGGCGCCCTCGTCGTCCGCACCGACACCGAGAGGACCTGGGACCTCGGCGAGCTCCTGGACAAGGTGACCGACGAGAACGTCCATCCGGCCTGGGAGACCGAGGTCCCGTGAAGACCGTCTTCTACGTCCCCGAGCGCGGCGACCTGGTCCTCGTCACGTTCGCGCCGAGAAGCGGCCGGGGGGCGTCCGGCCGGCGGCCCGCCGCCGTCCTGTCGCCGCAGGCCTATAACGGTCGCGTCGGGCTGGCCCTGCTCTGCCCCGTCGTCACCGAGGTCAAGGGCTATCCGTTCGAGGTGCCCCTGCCGCCGGGCCTTCCCGTCCAGGGCGTCCTGCTGGCCGATCAGGCCGAGTGCTTCGACTGGCGGGCCCTCAGGGCCGAACGCCTCGCCTCCCTCCCCGTGGATGTCGTCGAGGAAGCCCTCGGCAAGCTCCGGGCCCTCCTCGCCTGAGCGGGGCGGCCGCAAGCCGCCTGTCAAGAATCTTTACGCCGGCGATGATGGGACACAGTGCGACATCGTGGCGCAACATACGCAAAGATGCGCATCCCTGTTGACAGTAATCCGGCCCGGTCCCATTTTGTGGATGGGTCCGAGATCGGATAGGCCGTCCGGCGCCGATCCGGGCACAGAGGAGAACGGTCCATGCGGAACTTCCAGAAGCCCCCGTCCTTGGACGTGGGATTCGGGGGCAGGGCCTTGAGGGAGGCCAAGCTCCAGCGGCATTTCGACCACGCCGCCTACGGGTTCTACGTCAGGTATTGCGGCGATCCGCCCGAGCTCGGCCTCCAGGAATTCCTGGCCCGGTTCGAGCGGGCCGTCGTATTCGAAGCCCTGCTCCGGTCCAACGGCTGCCAGAAGGACACGGCGGCCTTTCTCGGGCTGAAGAAGCAGACCCTGAACTGGAAGGTCAAGCGGCAGCACATCCTGATCACCAAGCGGATCGTCAAGCAGCCGATGTAGCGATAGAGAGCTTTTCCGTCACGGAGGGGGTGACCGTGGGGAAAGGGCGGAAGAGGGAGCCCGCGGCCCGCGCGATCGCCGTCCTCGCTGCGGCCGTCTTGGCCGTCCTGGGCTTGGCGGCCTCGACCCCGGCCGGGGACGAAGGGAGAGGCCCGGACGCCAAAAGCCTGCCGACCGGGAACCGGATCGTCCTGGGCGATTCCCCGGGAGCGCGGGCGGCCGCTCCCCTGCTGGCCCGATTGTGGGCCTCGGGCTTCTTCAAGCGGAACGAGGCCGTCCTGCGGGAACTGGCCAACAACGACTACGCGTTCTTCGGCCGGGGCGCTCCCCGGGCTCCGGCCGGGGTCCGCGGCCTGGCCTGCTTCTCCCGGACGGCGGGGGAACGGGACGCCGTCTATCTGAACAAGGACCTGTTCGCCCATTTCGACGTCGGCCTGGACGGGGTCGTCGAGCGCGTCGACGTCGGCGACCGCGTCATGCCGGTCCTCGTCCACGAGATCTGCCACGACCTGTGGGCCAACGTCCTCGACGAGCGGGAGCGGGCCGCGTTCTCCCGCGAGGGCGAGGCCTTCATGCGCGATTACCGGAGGGCCCTGACCGCGGACGAGGTCCGCCGGTTCCTGGCCGGGGCCGGGGACGACGCCGCCGACCCCCGCTGTCTGCGCTCGTACGCCGGCATCGGCGACATCCTGGCGGCCAATCCGACCAGGGCCATGTGCGGGCACGAGATGTTCGCCTGGCTCGCCGAGAGGCTGTTCACGACCCGGGCCCTCATCCCCTGCCCGCTGCGCAAGTACTACGCCTGCGTCCTCGCCGGGTTGCCGCCGGCGGACGGGACCTCCCCGAGATAGCGGGGCGACGAAGGGATACCAGGCGATGACCGAACATGGGCGCCGGCGTTTTCCCGTCGCCTTAACGTTGGCCCTGTCCGCGAACCTCGCCGCGGCCGGCGCTGCGGCACGGCCCCCGGAGGACGCCGCCAAGCGGCTCTGCCGGGCGGCCCGCGAAGGCGACGTCCCCACGGTCGTCAAGGTCCTCCGCGTCTCGCCCGATGCGGTGGCCGAGACCGACCAGTTCGGGTACACGGCCCTCCACTGGGCCGCCCTGTGCGGCCGCCGGGAAGTCCTCGACCTCCTGCTCGCCGCCGGGGCCAAGACCGGCGTCCCGGCCGGCGACGAGGGGCGCACGCCCCTCTACCTGGCCTCACTGCGGGGGCGGGACGAGATCGTCGGGGCCCTGCTGGGCGCGGGCGCGGCGGTGAACGGCCGGGATCGGACGGGGCGGACGGCGGTCCACGCCGCCGCCGATCAGGGACAGGCCCAGGTCTTGGAGCGGCTCATCGGCCAAGGGGGGATGGTCGACGTCCGCGACGACGAGGGCTTGACGCCTCTCCACTTGGCCTGCCAGGGCGGCCACGAGCTCGCCGCCCGCCTGCTCGCGGAGCACGGGGCCGCCGTCGATCCCGTCGACGGCTTCGGGGAAACGCCGCTCCATTTGGCGTCGCTGACCGGGAACTGCCGCCTGGCGGCCCTTCTCCTCGAACGGGGCGCCGCGCTCGAGACCCGGGACGGCGGCGGCTCGACGCCGCTCCTCCGGGCCGCCCGGAGCGGGCACGTCGCCCTCGCCCGGGACCTCATCGCCGCCGGCGCCGACATCGACGCCAAAGACGCTTCGGGCCGGACGGCTCTCGATTACGCCCGCCTGTTCGCCTTCGACGACCTCGTCGCCCTGCTCCAAAAAAGGGGGACATGATACCTATTTCCGAATTAATAAATGGGAAATAGGTATCATGTCCCCCATTTTCCCGCGAAGACGGCCTGGGCAGCGGCGGTGTAATGGCCGTCGGGGCCGAAAAGGACGAGGGGCGGCATGACTTCCGGCCCGGTGCCCGCCGGCTCCCCCGCCCCCTCCCCTCTCGCCAGCTCGACGAGGAACAGGTTGGCCGGCGCGCCTTCGCGGGGATGGACGAAGCGCAGGCGCCGCGGGCCGAGCCCGGCCGCGGCCGCCGCGGCCAGCAGGTCGGCCCGCCGTCTCTCCGGATAGACGAAGCAAGCCCGTCCGCCGGGCGCGAGCCATTCGGCGGTCCGCCCCGTGATCTCGGCGATCGTGCCGTGGAGTTCGTGCTTGGCCGCGGACCTTTCGGCCGACGGGCCGAGGAAGCCGGTCGCGCCCTTGATGTAGGGCGGGTTCGAGAAGACGAGGTCGAAAGTCCTCCCAGGGTCGTAGGTCCTGAGGTCCCCTTCGACGACCTCGATCCGGCCGCCCAGGCCGTTCAGCTCGACGTTGCGCCGGGCCAGGTCGGCCAACCCCGGTTGGATCTCGAGCGCCGTGACGCGTCTGAACGGCTTGACGCTCAGGAGCAGGGCCACGACGCCGCTCCCCGTCCCGATCTCGAGGGCCTCGTCGCCCTCCCGCGTCCGTATGAAGTCCGCGAGAAGCGGCGCGTCGACGGAGAACCGGTAGCCCTTCTTCCGCTGGAGGACGCGGACGCGCCCGTGGTAGAAGGCGTCGAGGGTCTCGCCGCCGTCAGGCCGCGTCGCCGCCGGCCTCGTCGTCATCGCCGACCTCGGTCATGACCACGACCGCCTCGGGCTGGACCTGGGCGTAGCCGCCCCGGATGGCCACCGACTCCTCGTCGCCCGCCGCGACGTAGCGCAGCCGGCCCCGCCCGATGCCGGTGAACAGGGGCCGGTGGCCCGGCAGGACGCCGATCTCGCCCTCGAGCGAGGGCAGGAAGACGGCCTCGGCGTCCGTCTCGACGAGCAGGCGCCGGGGCGTCACCACCTTGAGGTGGAGGGTCGCGGGCAGGGCGTCGCTCATGCCGCCCTCAGCTCCTCGGCCCGCTGGGCGACGTCCTCGATGGCCCCGGCCATGTAGAAGGCCTGCTCGGGCTTGTCGTCGTGCAGGCCCTCGGTGATCTCCTTGAAGCCGCGCACGGTCTCCTCGATGGTCACGTAGCGGCCGGGCCGCCCCGTGAACTCCTGGGCCACGTGGAAGGGCTGGGACAGGAAGCGCTGCAGCTTGCGGGCCCGGGCCACGACGACCTTGTCCTCGTCCGACAGCTCCTCGATGCCCAGGATGGCGATGATGTCCTGGAGGTCGCGGTAGCGCTGCAGGATCTCTTTGACCCGCCGGGCCACCCGGTAGTGCTCCTCGCCGACGATGCGCGGGTCGAGGATGCGCGAGAACGAGGCCAGGGGGTCGACGGCCGGGTAGATGCCGATGTCCGTCAGGGCCCGCGACAGGTTCGTCGTGGCGTCGAGGTGGGAGAAGGTCGTGGCCGGGGCCGGGTCGGTGAAGTCGTCGGCCGGGACGTAGATGGCCTGGACCGAGGTGATGGAGCCCTTCTTGGTCGAAGTGATGCGTTCCTGGAGCTCGCCCAGCTCGGTGGCCAGGTTGGGCTGGTAGCCGACGGCCGAGGGCATCCGCCCGAGCAGGGCCGAGACCTCGGAGCCGGCCTGGGTGAAGCGGAAGATGTTGTCGATGAACAGGAGGATGTCCTGGCCCATCTCGTCGCGGAAGTACTCGGCGACNNTCCTTCATCTCCAGCCACAGGTCGTTGCCCTCGCGGGTCCGCTCGCCGACGCCGGCGAAGACGGAGTAGCCGCCGTGTTTCATGGCCACGTTGTGGATGAGCTCCTGGATGATGACGGTCTTGCCGACGCCGGCGCCGCCGAACAGCCCGATCTTGCCGCCCTTGAGGAAGGGCTGGATGAGGTCGATGACCTTGATGCCGGTCTCGAACATCTCCAGCTTGGTGCTCTGCTGGTCGAGCGGCGGCGGGACGCGGTGGATGGGATAGCGCTTGTCCGTGACGATGGGCCCGAGCTTGTCGACGGGCTCGCCGATGACGTTCATGACCCGGCCCAGGGTGCCCTCGCCGACGGGCACGGCGATGGGGCCGCCGAGGTTCTCGGCCTTCATGCCGCGCGCCAGGCCCTCGGTCGGGTGCATGGCCACGCAGCGGACCCGGTCCTCGCCGATGTGCTGCTCGACCTCGACGATGACGCACATGGGCTCGGCGACGTCGAAGCCCTCGCTGGTCACCCGCAGGGCTGTGTAGATCTCGGGCAGGGCCCCGCCTTCGAATTTCACGTCGACGACGGGTCCGATGACCTGGACGACGGTTCCGACGGTGGCGTCTTTCTGTGCCATGAGTGGTCTCCCTAGTTCGTCTGCTTGAGGGCCTCGACGGCGGTCATGATCTCCAGGAGCTCCTTGGTGATGCCGGCCTGGCGGATCTTGTTGAGCTGCAGGACGAGGGCCTCGATGAGCTCCTCGGCGTTCTTGGTGGCGTTGTCCATGGCCATCATCCGGGCCGCCTGCTCGGCCGCCTGGGACTCGTGGACGGCGTGGTGGATCTGGCTCTCGACGTAGAGCGGCAGGAGGAAGGCGGCCAGGCGCCGGTCCTCCGGCTCCCAGTCGGGCGCGACGTGGGCCGCGGCCCCCTCGCCCGGCGCCGGCTCGAGGGGCAGGACCCGGTGGGTCATGATCCGCGGCGCCACGATGGACCGGAACTCGTTGGTCACGATATAGACGGCGTCGGTCCGCTGGAAAGCATAGTCGCGCATGAGGGCCTCGGCCAGGTCGCGCAGCTCCTCGCGCGTCAGCCGGTCGGTCCGGTCGCCGAAGACCCGGTCGACGGGGTGCTTCGTCCGGCGGTAGTGGAGGGCGGCCTTCTTGCCGATGAGGACGAGGCGGACCTCGGCCGTCTTGGCCTTCTCGGCGATGAAGGCGTCGGCCGCGGCCAGGAGGTTGGAGTTGTAGGACCCGGCCAGGCCCTTGTCCGAGGTGACGACGACGACGGCGGCCTTCCTCTCGTCGCGCCGCAGGAGGAGCGGATGGGCCCCGGCCGAGGCCCACTGGGCCAGCCGCTCCATGAGCTCGGGGAAGATGTGCCAGAACGGCCGCGCCTCCAGGACCGTGCGCTGGGCCTTGCGGAACTTGGCCGTGGCCACGGTCTTCATGGCCTGCGTGATCTGCCGGCTGTTCTGCACGCTGCGGATGCGCCGGCGGAGATCGATGAGGGTGGCCATCCTACTTCAGGCCCTCCTGGTACTCGGCGGTGAAGGCCTTCAGGGCGGCGGCGATCTCGCCGTCGAGGGCCGTGTCGATGTGCTTCTTCTCGCGCAGGCGCGTCAGGATGTCGGCGTGCTGGCGCTCGAAGCGCTCGTAGAGCTTCTTCTCGTAGGCGCGGATCTCGGCCACGGGCAGGGTGTCGAGGTAGCCCCGGTTGGCCGCGTAGATGACCAGGACCTGCTTCTCGACCGGGATGGGCGCGAACTGGCCCTGCTTGAGGACCTCGGTCAGCCGCTCGCCGCGGTCGAGCTGGGCCTGGCTGGTCTTGTCGAGCTCGGTGCCGAACTGGGCGAAGGTGACGAGCTCGCGGTATTGGGCCAGGTCGAGCTTGAGCTTGCCGGCGACCTGCTTCATGGCCTTGACCTGGGCGTGGCCGCCGACGCGCGAGACGGAGATGCCGACGTTGATGGCCGGCCGGACGCCGGCGTTGAACAGGTCGGGCTGGAGGTAGATCTGCCCGTCCGTGATGGAGATGACGTTGGTCGGGATGTAGCCGGAGACGTCGCCGGCCTGGGTCTCGATGATGGGCAGGGCCGTCAGCGAGCCGCCGCCGAGCTCGTCGCTGAGCTTCGCGGCCCGTTCGAGCAGGCGCGAGTGGAGGTAGAAGACGTCGCCGGGGAAGGCCTCCCGGCCCGGCGGCCGCCGCAGGAGGAGCGAGATCTCGCGGTAGGCCGCGGCGTGCTTGGACAGGTCGTCGTAGACGACCAGGGCGTGGCGCTGGGAGTCGCGGAAGTACTCGCCGATGGCGCAGCCGGCGTAGGGCGCCAGGTACTGCAGGGGCGAGGGGTCGCTGGCCGACGAGGCCACGACGATGGTGTAGTCCATGGCCCCGAAGTCCTCGAGGGTCTTGACGGTCTGGGCGATGGTCGAGTTCTTCTGGCCGATGGCGACGTAGATGCAGACGACGCCGGAACCCTTGAGATTGAGGATGGTGTCGAGGACGATGACGGTCTTGCCGGTCTGGCGGTCGCCGATGATGAGCTCGCGCTGGCCGCGGCCGATGGGGATCATGCTGTCGATGGCCTTGATGCCGGTCTGGAGCGGCTCGCGGACGGGCTGGCGGTCGACGACGCCGGGGGCCAGGCGCTCGACGTACATGAAGGTGTCGGTCTGGATGGGGCCCTTGCCGTCGAGGGGCTGGCCGAGGGGGTTGACGACGCGGCCGATCATGGCCTCGCCGGCCGGAACCTGCATGATGCGCCGGGTCCGCTTGACGACGTCGCCCTCGCGGACGAGGTGGCTCTCGCCGAGCAGGACGGCGCCGACGTTCTCCTCCTCGAGGTTGAGGGCCAGGCCGAAGACGCCCCGGGGGAACTCCAGGAGCTCGTTGGACATGACCCGGTCCAGGCCGTAGACGCGGGCGATGCCGTCGCCGACCGAGGTGACCGTGCCGACCTCGCGGATGTCGACCTCCTGGGCGAAGCCCTCGATCTGCTGCTGGATGATCTTGGTGATCTCGTCGGCTTTGATGCTCATGGCAACCTCTATCTCTCTTCGTGGCCGAGCCGTTCCTGGAGGGCCCGGAGCTCCCCTTCGACGGACGCGTCGTAGACGATGTGGCCCTTGCGCAGGGCCAGGCCGCCGATGAGGCCGGGGTCGTCCTCGAGGACGAGGCGGACGGGCCGGCCCTCGGCGGACTCGAGGGAGGCGGCCAGCCGGTCCCGCTGGACGGCGGTCAGGGGCGCGGCCGAGGCCACGCGGTAGGTGACGACGCCCTGCTTCTCGCTCCATGCTTCCGGCAGCGCGGCGACGATGTCCGGCAGGAGCGCCATGCGCTTGTGCTGGTGGAGGAGCTTGAAGAAGCGCGTCGCCTTCGGTCCCGTGGCGAGGCGCTTGAGGACCTCGTCGAGGATGGCCTCGCGGCGGCGGGCGTTGACGAAGGGGCTGGTCAGGGCCCGCCGCAGGTCGGCGTGGGCGGCCAGGGCGTCGGCGAGGGCGCGGACCTCGGCCCCGACGGCGGCGTACTCCGCCTCGCCCTCGAGGGCCCGGGCCAGGCCCTCGGCGTACTTCTTAACGAGGGGCAGGTTTCTCATGGATGCGGGACAGCCTGTCGATGGATCGGTCGATGAGCGCGGCCTGGCGCTCGGGCGTCAGGCGCCGGCGGATGCGCTCGCGGGCCAGGGCCGTGGCCCGGGCGGCGGCGTAGGCCTTGAGCTCGCCGACGCTCTGGCGGACCTGGGCCTCGAGCTCCTGGCGGGTCAGCTTCTTGAGGCGCTCGGCCTCGTCGCGGGCGGCCCGGGCGATGCGCTCGCTCTCGCGCTTCCCTTCCGCCTCGGCTTGGGCCTTGAGGGCGGCAACCTCGCCGGCCAACCCGTCCGCTTTGGCCCGGGAGGCGGCAGCGCGGGACTCGGCCGCGGTCCGGCCGCTCTCGGCCTCGCGGATGGAATCCCCGACGGCCGCGGTCTGCTTGATGAGCAGGGCCTTGGCCGGCTTGCGCAGGAGGAAGGTCAGGCCGCCGAAGAGGATGAGGAAGTTGACGACCTTGCCGACGAAGTCCATGGTCGCCGAGGCGTGGCCGCCTTCTTCGGTGGACGCTCCTAAAAGGAGAGGCAGGATCAGGATGATGAGCGGGACGAGGACGGGGGCCGGGGCGGGGCGGCGGCGCATCAGTCCCCCAGGACCCGCTTCTCGATGGACTCGGCGATCTCCTCGGTACGCTTGTCGAGGTCCTTCTTGAGGGCCTCCGTCTCCCGGCGGAGCTCCTCCTTGGCCTTCTCGACCTCGGCCCGGCCCTCGGCCTGGACCTCGCGGACGAGCCGGCTCTTGTCCTTGAGGGCTTCGGTCTCGGCGGCGGCCCGGATGGCGTCGGCCGCGGCCCGGGCCTCCTTGAGGCCGTCCTCGATGCGCTTGAGGTCGCCCTCGGCGGCCTTGAGGGCCTCTTCGGCGGCGGCCTTGTCCCTGGCGATGCGCGAGGCCCGCTCGTCGAGGACCTTCAGGATGGGCTTGAAGAAGATCCGGGTGAGGATCAACACCAGGACCCAGACGATGGCGAAGACGACCAAGGCCGTCGCGTCGATTTGAAGCATCAGGCGACTTTCCCAGAGGGAAAAGTAAAGGAAAATGTACCACGATTGGGGTCGAAAAGCAATCGCTCAGAACCTCTCCCGACATATTCCGGCATGGCCGTCGCCGGATCGCCCGACCTCGCCTTTGAGGACGGCCGGGACGACGTTCTGCGGGTTCTTTCGTGAGGGGACTTGACAAATAGACATTTGAATATTACAATGCATTTGAACCAAGGAACGAATAGGGTTACCTGATGAGAACGACCATCGAATTGTCGGACGACCTGATCGCCGCCCTCCACGCCCTGGCGGTGAGGAAAGGGCACCGGGGCTATTCCCGGATCATGGAGGAGGCAGTCAAGCACTATCTCCGCGATCTCGAGAAAAAAGAGGGGACTTGGAGCGTCCTTATGAAGATGAGGGGGAGCTGGACCGCCGAAGAAGCCGAAGAGACGAGGAAGAAGCTCGAGGAGATACGGACAAATTGGCCCGCTTAGTGGTCGCGGACACCGACGTCGTCATCGATTTCTTCACCGACGAGGCCCCACGGGCCCGGGTCGTGGCGGAGCTGCTGACGGAGAAGCGCTTGGCCGTCGCGGCCATTTCAGTCTTCGAGCTCTATGCGGGGATCCGGGGTGCCAAGAGACTGAAACAGCTGGAATCGTTCTTCACGCACGTGCCTGTCTTGCCGCTCGACGTCCTGGCGGCCGCCTATGCGGGCCGGATCTATACGGATCTCCGGTCGGCGGGAGTGACTGTCGGCAACCAGGACATCCTCATCGCCGGGACCTGCCTGGCGAACGGCCTTCCCCTCTTCACCGGGAACACATCCCACTTCGCCTCCATCAAGGGCCTGACCCTCTTCCCCTGAATTGAGCGGAGGTGCGCAAGGCCGGCCGGCCAACGTTGGTGGCGTCGACCCGCCCGCCCATTTCGGCTTGACTTAGCCTTTTTTCTTGAATATCCTCAGATCGAGGGCGAGTCGATGATGGGCGCAACGCCTGATTATTGGCTTTGGGATTCCGCCTACCTACCTACCTACCTACCTACCTACCTACCGCGGCGATCGTAGCATCGGTCGTCCCGGCATCCCTTTCGCTACCGATATCACCAACGTGCATCGGTCCGCAGATCTTGCCGTAAAAGGGGGGATCATGGCTAAGAAATCATGGATTTCGCGTCTTGTCCTGCTCGTGTTTCTCGTTTGGACCGGAAGCACCTTGCTCCAGGCCCAAAGCGGGATCTTCGACCGGACCGGGGTGGTCCCCGGCCATGGCTCTTTCGGATCGCTTTCCGAGGAGAACATCGATCTTTTCACCGGGAATGTCTCCCTCCGGTACCGGGATGTCTATCTCCCCGGCCCCAACGGGCTCGACGTCGAAGTCTGGCGCGTCTACAATTCCAAGATCCTCAAGGACCGCCAGTCCGGCAATCCCTCGGTCCAAGCTTATCATCGGTCCTGGGTCGGCCTGGGCTGGACGATGCACATGGGCATGGTCCATAACTACTCCTCGAGCACTCCCATCATCGAGTTCCCCGACGGCCGGCTCGAGACCGCCTATCCCAATAACTACGGCCTGGGCTCCAACATTTGCCTGACCCGGGACTTCATGAAGTACGACAAGACGAGCGCGCCGCCGCTCATCTATCCGAAGCTCTACTTCAAGAACGGCGTCGTTTGGACCTTCGGAGCGACGGCGACGATCACGCGGGCCGACGGCACCTCGGATCCCGTCCGCCTCGTGACCCGGATCGAGGATCCTTACGGCCATCATATCGATATCGTCTACGACCCGGGACTGCCGACCATCCAGACGATCACCGACAGCACGGACCGCGTGGTCACGTTCGTTACGTCGGGGACGCCCAAAAAGCTGACACAGATCGTGGTCGCGGACGCCAATGGCAACGACCGGATCTTCAGCTATTCCGTGGGCGATTACGCCAACGGCCACCACCGGCTCGACAGCTTCACGCCGCCCATGCTCCCGGCGACCACGTTTGAGTATCTCGACGGCAGCTTGAGCTGTTACGAGCTTTCCCGGATGACAACAAGCTATGGGGGAGTTCTGGAGTACTCCTATGTCGACCAGACGTTCTACTTCAACACCACCCCCCTTATTTCCCGGGTCGTGAGCCAGAAGCGGATCACGTTCGATCCGGGCTTAACAGCCGCGGTCTGGGACTTCACGTATCCGACCTATCAGGGGGCGGCGACGGGTACGGTCCAGGTCCAGGGGCCTGCCTACACCACGAGCGCCACCTATAACGCCTATACAGCCTCGACGCCCTGGAAGATCGGGCTGATCGCCTCGCATCAGGCGGCAGACGGGAGCTTCTCGGAAACCTTCGACTGGACCTACCAGCAGATCTCGTCAACGAACTGGATGGTTCTGGGGACGAACATGGGCGCGGCCAAGGGGCCGCTGGCCTCCTCCTTCATCGATAACCGGATCGGGGACGCTTCAGGCAAGACCGAGTATCTCTATGAGCGGACCGAAGTGAAACGCTACGGCCTACCGACGAGGATCAACAATTATATCGGCGCATCCGGTCCCATGAAGAACGCGACCTATCTCATTTATTATTATGAGGCTCATCCCGGATTTAAAAGTCGCCACATGATGGATTTCCTCGGACAGGATTCCTTGTATTCCGGCCAAAACCAGCCCGTGAAGAAAACGGATACTACTTATTATGAGGAAACCGGCAAGTGGGGCGCCTTGAAGCAAGTCAAGCGCTGGAAGACCGGCCCAACCTATCTCACATGGGACTGCGAATACGAGTCGCCCGAACCGTCGACGGTGACCGTCAAAGTCGATCCTCCGGGAGTCGCCGAGAAGGAAACGATCGGTTACCATCACGGCATCAAGAACAGCGCTATGGCTCCGGACTACTCGAGTCTGACCCGGGGCATCAACCACTGGGACAGCTCCATCGCCAGCGAAAAGCGCCAGGATGAGGGGATCACGAGCTTCACCTATGACAACTTGGGGCGATTAACATACGTCGAGCTTCAAGGCAACTACAACGATACCCGATACGTTTGGCCGTCCGGCGCGAATTACATGACCATCACCCGGGAAGACGCGATCAACGGCGATAACACGGTTACCAGGTATTGGGACGGGATGGGCCGGGACCTTGGATCGACCGAAGAGGGCGAGGGGATCGCCCTGACGCTCCATTCGCGGCGGACCATGGATGCCGAGGGCCGGGTGCTCACCGAAAGCAAAGGAAGCGTCGATGAGGACCACATCTATACCTACGCCTATAACGCAGCGGGCCAGATCACGAGCATTACGGATCCCCGGGGCGAGGCGACGACGATCTCATATCAGGGGACGGCCAAGACGGTGACCGATCCCGAAGGCCATTCTACGGTCTACGTTTACGGGGACCTGCCCGGGCTTCCGACCCAGGTCACCGACGCGATGGGCAAGACCGCCCTCTACTCTTACGACGCCGCCGGCCGGTTGACCCAGGTCGTCTTCAACGGGACAAGGACGCACACATACACCTACGATGGCCTCGACAACGTCCTGACCGAGAGCCATCCGGAAACCGGGAGCATCGCTTACGCCTATAACAGCGAGAACCTCCTCTCCTCGAAGACCTGGGGCGGCTCGACTCTCGGCTTCGATTACGACTTGTCGAGGCGGCTCTATCGGACGACGGCTACGACCGGAGGCCCGATCGACGTCGTGAATTACACCTTCAACAGCGTCACCGGCCGCGTGGAATCGATCGTCGACTCCACGACCGGCTGGCGGCGGGAGAACATCGTCTACAACCCCTTCGGCCGGCTGACTTCGGAGAGGATCACCATCCCGGGGCTTGCCCCCAAGACGATGGTCTATTCCTACGATTGGAACAACAACCCCACGGGCTGGAAGGAGTCATCGAATCCCAACACGGGCGTCACGGTCGGCCATAGCTCCCTCGACGCGCCTTCGTCGGTCAGCTTCAACCAATCGGCCGTCGTGAGCGGCGCGTCCTATGGCCCCAACAAGATGCCTGTCACGATCTCATTCGGGAACGGGACGACCTATTCGGCCTCCTACAACAGCGCCGGGATGCCGACGTCGGTTTCCCTCAATCGCGGGAGCACGATGCTCTACGACGCCGGCTACGAGTACGATGGCGCGGGGAATATCCTGAGCATCACCTCGACCGCGCCGGCGCTTACCGCAACGTTCGGTTACGACGCTCTCAATCGCCTCATATCGGCGGCTTATTCTTCAGGTTCCCCCTCAACATATTCCTATCAGTATGACGAGTACGGGAACATGCTGAATGCGACTGGCGNNCTCGCGGCAACCTCCTCACCTCGGGCGGCAACATCTACTACTGGGACGCCCAGAACCGGCTTCAATACATCCAAAACACCTCGGGCGCGGTCATCGGCAAGTACCTCTACGACGACCGGGGACTGCGGCTCATGGCCGTGCCGCCCCTTCCCGAGATCAACGTCAAGCACGACGAGGTGGACATCCCTTCGGGCGGGGAAGCCTACCTCTCGGCCGCCGTGGGGCAGACGTTCGAGGAAACGCTCGCCATCCAGAATCTCGGCGACGCCAACCTGAGCCTCGGTTCCCTGGAGATCACGGACGATGCCGAGGACAACTTCGACTTCGTCCAGCCCTCCTCCCCGGTGCTCCCCACCGGAAGCACGAACCTTACCATCCGATTCCACCCCCGAAGCGCCGGACAGAAGGTCGCGCTCCTCCATATCCCCTCGAACGACGTCAACGAAGCCGATTACCACGTCAATCTCTACGGCAACTACCAGCCGGAGATCTCGATCCCCCAGGCCCTTGACGGCGGCAACTTCGACTTCGGCGAGATCGAGATCGGTCAGTACTGGGACCAGACCTTCACCATCCAGAACCTCGGCAACAAGGATCTCCTGCTCTATGGCGATCCCATCGTCGTCATCACCGGTCCGGACGCCGATCACTTCGAGGTCATCAGCCAGCCCGACACGCTGAACGATCCCTCTCCGCTGCCCATCGGGCCGAGCCAGTACAGGACCTTCGTTATCCGCTTTTCGGCCAACTCCGAAGGCCTTAAGACGGCCGCGATCTCGATCGTCAACAACGACTGGAACGAGAACCCCTACGACATAACGCTTCTGGGCACGGGCATCATCGGGCCGAACAAGATCGTCGAGGACACGGCCTTCGTCGTGACCTCACCAGTCGAAGGCGAGGAGCTCGTGCCGGGGGCGGTCCATCTCATCACCTGGACCGGTGCCGAGGAGGTCAAGGAGGTCAAGATCGAGTACTCGCTCGACAATGGCTCGGTCTTCCATACGATCGTCGAGCGGACCGCGAACACCGGGAGCTACCCCTGGACGGTCCCCCCGGTCTTGTCGGCGAGCTGTCTTGTGCGCGTCTCGAGCGCCGACGGCGACATGGCCGAAGGAGAAACGCTTTCTCTCGAGTTCAAGCTGAAGATGTCGTCCTCGGCGATAGAAGCCGGCGCCGAGGGGCTCACGGTTCGGGCAACCTTGCCCGATGCCAAGATCGCGACCTCCTGGGCGGCGGAGCTTTCCCTCTCGGCGGACCGTTTCCGCTACGCCGGAGCCGACGGCGGGAAGCTCACCGCCTTCCTCGACCGCTGGCACACGGTCCGGCTCCTCCTCTCCTACCGGAACATGACCGCGGGCGTCTGGCTCGACGGCGCGCCCCTGCTCGAGGGAGTCCCTCTCGTCCAGGGCTCCTGGACCGGTTCGTCTCCCGAGTTCGTCGTCCGGAGCGCCGCTCCGGCCAGCGTCCGGATCGAGGACTTCGAGGCGCGCTATCGGGATGCCATGCTGAGAGCGATCGTCGAGGGGGAGGAAGTCTCCCAGGCGCTCGTCCGGGACTCATTCGAGGCCTACGAACCGGCGACCTTCCCCCGGCAGGGCGGATGGCGGGCTGTTTCAGCGGAGGCGATCGAGCCGGGGCAAGGAGTGATTCCGCCGGAGGCCCAGAGAGGGAAGGGTAAGCGGGGCACCGTCTCCGAGGGCCTGAGAGAAAAGCAAGCCGGGATAGAGAGCATTTCGAGTAGGGAGCAAAGCGTCAAGGATGCCCTCCAGGATCCGGCTAACGCCGATAGGCTTTCCGAGGATCTGAAGGCTGTCGTCGACGAAGAGGATTCCGTCACGGGGCTCAGGTCGTTCAAGCTTATCGTCGACGCCCCGGGCGGGATCGTCATCGCCAAGCAGCTGAGCCTACCTGTGGAAGCACCTTTTGGGGTGAGCGAGGGGGCCTTCTCCATCGGGATGGCTGGGGAAGACGCCCCGGCTCAAAACGTCTCCCGAAGCAGGGTGATCGATGGCTTCCGGACCGAAAGGGAGCCCAGGACCAGGCGGGAGGACGGTCCGGCCTCAGGCCAGGGCTTGCGGAAAGCGGAGGGGCCGATGACGACCGAGAGGAGCGGAACGACCAGCCCGGCCGGCGCCTCGAGCGATCATCCCATGAAGGTCATGTCCGCTTTTCCCGTCGGAAACTTCTACATCTACTCCTTTGACGGCAGACTGCTCCAGGTGTACGATGTTTATGGGGCGCTACTAAAGGACTTCATCTATATGGGAAGCCGGCTCATCGCCGAATACGACCACGTCGGCGCGCGCTTCCTCTACTATACCCCCGACCAGATCAATTCCACCCGCGTCGTGACGGACCAGAGCGGGAATGTCGTCTATTCGGCGACCTATGCTCCCTATGGCGAGATCCGGACGGAGCAGGGTACGGTGGACCCGTTGCTGAAGTTCTCGGGCAAGGAGCGCGACGCCGAATCGCAGCTCGATTATTTCGGGGCGAGGTACTATGACAGGAATATCTATAGGTTTATTTCCCCAGATCCCAAGCTGGTATTACAGGCAGCACAGGCAATCCCCCAACTGTGGAACCTATACGCATATTGTTCGAATAATCCCACTAATTATATCGATCCCGCAGGTAGGTGGGGGGTCAGGGTTCACTACTATTGGACAAGAGATATCGCAATCATGGCAGGCATTCCAGAATCCCTAGCGAAAACGATCGCTAGAGCCGATATTTTTGTGGATTTGCCTCCTACTATGAGAAAGAAAGAATGGCATATAGTTACTCTTGAGAGATACGCAGAAGCGCTAAGGATTTGCGAGACCACACTGGACCCCAAGGAAATGGGGAAATACCTGCATGTGGTCCAGGATTATTTCTCACACTCATCAATTGTTCTAGAGGGAGGCAAGCATGAGCCGGCGATGGATGACCCATATTCCGGCTATCATGAATGGAGCAAAATAATGGAGATGGCACAGTTAACGCTTGATCTTTTGCGGGATTTCCAAGAACGCGTAGGGGAAGCAATCGCAGTGGACATTTCCGTGGCCATTGCCATGAGTCCCCTGATCTAGTTTTTTAACGAGATAATATGATCAGGGACAAACTCGGCATTGCCTGGGGCGTCGCAATTTCAACAATATTTGGATTATTCGCGATAGCCGCCATATGCGCTGTCTCTGGAGAAGCAGAAATCGGCTGGCTGGACAAAATGCTGGTGGTGCTTTTTTGGCCTGCTACTCAAGTGCTCCTGCTAGTCGCCATGGTTTATCCCGATATTGGTCTTCGTCAATTGGCTCCCCCCTTTTATATCGGATATATGTTCATCCTCGGATTCTTCGCGGGTTTCTACTCATACAAGGTCCGTTCAAGAATGAGAAAACGAAGAGGATTGAAGTGAATTAGTGGTTTGACTGATACGCCGGAGCAGACGGCGGGAAGCTTGCGGTCTTCCTCGACCGCTGGCATGCAGTCCGGCTCCTCCTCTCCTACCGGACCATGACCGCGGGCGTCTGGCTCGACGGCAAGCCCCTGCTCGAGGGAGTCCCGCTCGTCCAGGGCTCCTGGGCCGGTCCCTCCCCCGAGTTCGTCGTCCGGAGCGCCGCTCCGGCCGGGGTCCGGATCGAGGACTTCGAGGCCCGCTACCGGGACGCAATGCTGAGGCCGGTCGTCGAGGGGGATGAGGTCTCCCAAACGCTCATCCGGGACTCGTTCGAGGCCTACGAGCCGGCGACCTTTCCCCGGCAGGGCGGATGGCGGGCTGTTTCAGCGGAGGCGATCGAGCCGGGCCAGAGAGTGATCCCGCCGGAGGCCCAGAGAGGGAAGGATAAGCAGGGCATCGTTTCCGAGGGCCTAAGAGAAAAGCAAACCGGGATAGAGAGCATTTCAAGTAGGGAGCAAAGCGTCAAGGATGCCCTCCAGGATCCGGATAACGCCGATAGGCTTCCCGAAGATCTGAAGGCTGTCGTCGATGAGGGGGATTCTGTCACGGGGCTAAGGTCATTCAAGCTGATCGTAGATGCCCCGGGCGAGATCGTCATCGCCAAGCAGCTGAGCCTACCTGTGGAAGCACCGTTTGGGGTGAGCGAGGGGGCCTTCTCCATCGGCACGACCGGAAGCGAGATCCCCGTTCAGCGCGCTTCCAGGAGCCGGGTACTCGAAGGGCTGAGGGTAGACAAGGAGGAGAGGACCAGGCGGGAGGACGATCCGGCCGCGGGCCAGGGTCTGCGGAGTATTGAACAGGGGCAAACGGCCGAGAGGAGCGGAACGACCCTTTCATCCGACGACTCGAATGACCAGACCATGAAGGTCATGTCCGCTTCTCCGGTCGGCAACTACTACATCTACTCCTTTGACGGTAAGCTGCTCCAGGTGTACGATGTTTATGGGGCGCTTCTGAAGGACTACATATACATGGGCGATCGGCTCATCGCTGAATACGACTACGTCGGCGCCCGCCTCCTCTACTACACGCCGGACCAGATCAACTCCACCCGCGTCGTGACGGACCAGAGCGGAAATGTCGTCTATTCAGCGGTGCATGACCCCTACGGAGGTATCCAACAAACATTGGTAAGCACCTACGATCCCCAGCTCAAGTTCTCGGGCAAGGAACGCGATGCCGAATCCGAGCTCGATTACTTCGGGGCGAGGTACTACGACAGGAATATTTATAGGTTTATTTCGGTTGATCCAAAGATCAATATTGCGAATAGCGTACACGATTCGCAAAGGCTAAATCTATATGCCTATTGTGGGAACAAACCCATTGTTTTTGTGGATCTCGATGGGAGAGATATCAAACCAACAAAGATCGCGGGAAATGGGATCGTCTTGATAGATCCATCCTTCGGCGCCGAAATCAACCAATGGTTCAGATATTGCGAATATTTTGGAATCCAAATTTCAATCAATGAAGCCTATCGAACGAAGTGGACAACTGCACGATATAGGGCAACGGATCCAGAGAAAACAGCCAAAGGCATAAGCCTACACGAATTGGGCCTGGCTATAGACATTAATTGGAGCATGCTGACACCACTCCAACGATTATTTGCAGCGATACTCGCCCCACCTGACATCAAATGGGGCATATATATTAGTCCAAAATCTGAGCCGTGGCATTGGTATAAAGATTATGTAGGGAGCGATATGCAGGAAGATGCAAAAAGATGTTTTCTAGATCTGATTGACTACTGTATGATACTCGCCCAACCTCCTGATATTTATAGCGAAGGCATGGGGTGGACTGGGGACAAACATTAGGAGAAGGGAGCTATGAACAAATGAAAGCGAAGGCGTTCTTAATATTTCTATTAGCGGGTCTTAAAGCTTGTGCAATATGTTCGGAAGGCAGTAATCACCGGCAGGATAACCATATCGTCATTAAGGAAAATGCGATTGTATTTTATACTTTGTCGAATGCAGAATACGATAAGCTTCTCTTGAAACATCCTGATTGGGAGCAAGGGATCATTGAGTGCACCTCCGATTTCCTGTCCTATGCCCATAGGATAGCGGCTTCGCTCAATAACGTGGGGATCAGCACTAGATTCGAATCGATTGTCGAAGTCTGGTTCGAATATGCCAATGGAACCATGGAAAAGAAGAGTTTTAAGCCTGAAGAACTTTATGGACTCGCGATGTTCGCAAAGAATAAAGCTCCTGTAATAAGATCGGATTTTGATGCCAACTTACAGCCGATGGTTGAGGTGATATCAAAGTATTTTGAGCTAAATATCCGTTTCCAGCAGTCTATCTAGCAAGATGATCAGTCGCGGACGCTCAATCTTGCAGACGAGGAAGAGGGGAGCGACGCAAGCGGGGGGGGGGGAAGCCGGCTCGTCGCCGAGTATGACCATGTCGGCGCGCGGCTTCTCTTCTACACCCCCGATCAGATCAACACGATCCGGGTCATCACGGACCAGGGGGGCAACGCGGTCTATTCGGCGGTGCATGACCCCTACGGAGGGATCCAGCAAACTCTGGTCAGTACCTACGATCCCCAGCTCAAGTTCTCGGGCAAGGAGCGCGACGCCGAATCCGGGCTCGATTACTTCGGGGCGAGGTATTATGACAGAAATATTTATAGGTTTATTTCGACGGACTTTTCGATGAACTCAGTGGATGCTCTTAATGCCCCGCATCGATGGAATCTTTACTCATATTGCCGGAATAGCCCAGTTACTTTCGTGGATATGACAGGCGGGCATGAAGTGATTTGCTACGTGCTATTGTCGGAGATTATATACAATCATGTGGTTACTGAACAAAATAGCCAAGCCAGAGGAGCAACCTCGCCGCCTACTGTTCAGGTATTCCCGATGACAGAGGCGAACGGCAAACAGCATCTTGTCTTTGCCCTGACATTTGAAGTGAAGATTGGGGAGCGAGGCCATCTCAACTATAGCGGACTCGACAGCTATGAAGATACATTTAGACACGAGATGCAGCATGTTACAGACATGAGCTTAATGTTGAATTTCAAGTATCGGCGTATCGAAAGAGCCTTTCTTAAAGACCACAACCTAGATAATGCGCAAAAGAAAGCGGACGAAGCGACAAGGTGGGCGGCTAAATGGTCAAAAAGATTATGGGATTCACCATGGAACCCATTTCCATCATTAATGGCACAATTCTTCTCTTGTGGGGACCCTTTTTGGGGTTGGGTAAATTTTTGGCCAATCATCGGCATGCAACTGATGATCATCAACGCGGCCAAATAGCGCCGTTAGATGTCGCGAGCTTCAATACTAATCCAATTAGAGAGGTAGAGAATCCATAATGGGAAAGAGGCCAATTTTTGTATTTTGCAGATACCGAGTATTTCTGATTCTGACGATTATATTTGCTCTTTGGGGAGTATCAGCAATGATCTTCAATATAGGGGAGAGCAAGTATATCCGGCGGTTTCAGCTCGTTAATACGGGCATGTCTAGAACCGAATTAGGCGCGACTGTGGGCGAGCCTAAACGCAGACAAGCCGTTGAAGCATGGGGACGCATTCCATCCGATACAAGGACAAGACACCCAAACTTAGTAGAATATTATTATGATGTCGGGGGCTCGTTTCGAGGATCTTATCTTGAGATCGGCGGAATTTATCTGGATGAGCAAGAAGACCAGGTTGAATTCGTAGCCCTCAAGACCTCTATTATTGAAGGGCCGGGAAGATTAAAACAGGTTTTAGTTATGACCTCGGCTTTTGGAATCCTCTCACTCGTCATGTGGAGCCTTTTGGCAATAGTGTGTAGGAAATCAAAGGTTCAGGAAGGGAAGGATTTATCTCATTAGCCCAGCGCATAATGTCGCACGAAGGACGACTCCGGCCCGTTAGGTAGAACCGACAGATCTACAATTCCTTCAACCGGGACGACCAAGATGATGTCGGCCTCCTCGGCCGGGAACTTCTACATCTATTCCTTTGACGGCAAGCTCCTCCAGGTGGTCGTGTCAACAGACGTTCGCAACTTAGGGGCCATCTAAAGCTCTTCAATTAGCCGCCTGAGCTGCACACTCATGTACAAGAGAAGAAGGATCGACCGAACAGTCGCAGGCGCTTGACCTCGCCGATGAGGAAGAGCGAACCGGCGATGACGACGGGCGCTTGACCGCTGGATCGGGGACACGTACCTGCGGTACATGTCCCCTTCCCGCCGGAGGTCCGTGCCCCCAAAGACAGGGCCAACTCGACGGCCTTGCGCGTGTCGGGCTCGAGGAAGATGGGGCCGTTGAATGATGGCGGAGCGGCGGCCAGGAGCTCTTCGGGCGAGGCCGAGCGCTTGTAGGGAACGCGGGTCAGGACGACCGCGGCGGCCCGCGGGAAGAGGGCCCGGGTCATGGCCGCGAGGTCCTTGTCCTTCATGGCCGCGAAGACGAGGACGACGGGCCGGCGGACGACGTCTTCAAGGTACGCGGCCAGCGCTTCGGCTCCTTCCGGGTTGTGGGCGCCGTCAAGGAGAACGAGCGGGCGGCGCCGGACGGTCTCGAGACGGCCTTCCCAACGGGCCTCGCGAATGGCCGCGAGGACCTTCTTCTTATCGAAAGGCCTCCAAGTCCGCGACATGACCTCGGTCGCGGCGATGGCCACGGCGGCGTTGGCGCCCTGATGGCGGCCCGCCAGACCGGGCGTGAAGGCGTAGCGGCCGCTCTCGGCCGTGTAGACGAACCGGTAGCCGTCACGGACCCGCGCGGTCTCGAGCTTCCGCCCTTTCCCAAAGACCTCGGTCAGGGCCGCTCCCCGCTCGCGGGCCGCCTTCCGGATGACGCTCAGGGCCGGCCCCGCAGCGACGCCGCAGACGACGGGGACGCCGGGCTTGACGATGCCGGCCTTCTCGAAGGCGATCTTGGCGAGCGTCGAGCCGAGGTGCTCCTCGTGGTCCTTGGCGATGGTCGTGACGACGGAGACGAGGGGCCGGACGACGTTGGTGGCGTCGAACCGCCCGCCCATCCCGACCTCGAGGACGGCCACGTCGACCTCGCGCTCGGCGAACTCGAGGAAAGCCAGGGCCGTCAGGACCTCGAAGTAGGTCGGGTGGTAGACGAGCCGGCCCTCGGCCATTAGGGCGTCGATGGCGGCCTTGAGCCGGGCCACGAGCTCCCGGAAGCGCTTCGGCGCGATCATCTTCCCGTCGACGCGGACCCGCTCCTCGACCCGGGCCAGGTGCGGCGAGGTGTAGAGGCCGGTCCGCAATCCGTGGGACCGCATGATCCCGGCCAGCATGGCCGAGACCGAGCCTTTGCCGTTCGTCCCGGCCACGTGGATCGACAGGAACTGGTTCTGAGGATTGCCGAGCGCGGCGCACAGGATCGTGACGTTCTCGAGGCCGAGCTTGATGCCGAAGTGCTGGAGGCGGCCGAGGTAGTCCCGGCACTCGGACGGGGTCATTGCGGACGGTTGAGGAACAGCCGCAGCGCCTTGACCAGGTATGGCTTGAGGGCCTTGCGCTCGACGACGTCGTCGAGCATGCCGTGGGCCAGCAGGAACTCGGAGCGCTGGAAGCCCTTGGGCAGCTTCTCCTTGATGGTCTGCTCGATGACCCGCGGCCCGGCGAAGCCGATGAGGGCCTGGGGCTCGCCGACGTTGATGTCGCCGAGCATGGCGAAGCTGGCCGTCGTGCCGCCCGTCGTCGGGTCGGCCAGGACGGAGATGAACGGGATGCGGGCCCGGCCCAGGCGGGCCACGGCCGCGCTCGACTTGGCCATCTGCATGAGCGAGAGCATGCCTTCCTGCATGCGCATGCCGCCGGAGCAGGAGACGACGATGACCGGCCGGCCGTCCTCGAGGGCCCGCTCGCAGGCCCGGGCGATCTTCTCGCCGACGACCGAGGCCACGCTGCCGCCGAGGAAGCCGAAGTCCATGGCCAGGATGTAGACGGGGATGCCGCCCATGATGCCGCGGGCGGTGACGATGGCCTCGGGGAGGCCGGTCTTGCGCTCGTTGTCCCTGATGCGGTCGGCGTAGGCCTTGATGTCGACGAAGTGGAGGGCGTCGACGGAGTGGATGTGGGCGTCGAGGACCTCGTAGGCGCCGTCGTCGAAGAGCATCTGCAGGCGCTCCTCGGCCGAGACGCGGAAGTGGAAGCCGCAGGCGGGGCACACGGCCAGGTTGTCCAGGATGTCCTGCTTGTAGAGGATCCGCTGGCAGTTGTTGCAACGGGTCCAGAGGCTCGTCATGGGCGTTATCCTTTCCGGGCCGGTTTGCCCTCCCCCTTCGGGGAGGCGGGCCCGCGGCCGCGGCGGCTGAGGGCCTCGATGACGGAGTTCGGATCGGGCAGCTCGTCCTCGAAATCGTCCTCGTCGTGGAGCAGGCGCTTGACGGCGGCCAGGAAAGCGGCCGGATCGAGGGGCTTCTCGAAGTAGTCCGAGGCGCCCAGGCCGTTGAGGGCCTCCTGGCGGTACTTGGGCCCCTTGTAGAGGCCGGTGATGACGACGATGGGGACCCGCCCCTTGGAGTCCCGGGAGATCTTCTGGCAGAGGTCGAAGCCGTGGAGCTTGGGCAGCATGGCCTCGAGGACGACCAGGTCGGGTTTCTCGGTGATGTAAGCGTCGTAGCCGGCCTTGCCGTCGACGGCCTTGACGACCTGGTATTTGTTCGTTTTCAGCAGTTTGGAGATCTTTTCCAGGCTCGGGCCGTCGTAGTCGATGAGCAGGACCTTCTTCTCGGACATGGCACAGGTACCCCCTAAGATAGGCAAACGGGCGGACCTTGTCAAACGCCCGGGGGCCCGGCCGGGGGGAGAGCCGCGGGGCGGGGGCCTATTTCTGCCGCTTGTTCAGGGCCAGGACGCCGGCCACGACGACGGCCACGCCCAGGGCGAAGAGCAGGATCTTCTTGAGCTTCATCACGCGCGTTCCTTCGATTGGTTCCCGGGAGCGGTTATTATATGATGGCTCCGCCCCATGTACAAGTCCCGCCGCCACGCCCTCGGCCAGCACTTCCTGGCCAACGAGGGCGTCCTGCGCAAGATCGCGGCGGCCATCGACCCCGACCCAGGGGACCTCATCGTCGAGATCGGTCCCGGCAAGGGGGCTCTGACCAGGCTCCTGGCCGCCGGGGCGGGAAAGGTCGTCGCCGTGGAGAAGGACGAGCGTCTCGTCCCGGAGCTCCGGGAGGCCATGCCGGCCAACGTCGAGATCGTCCAAGGCGACATCCTGAGGACCGACCTGGGGGCCATCCGGGCCAAGGCCGGCGCGGCGTCGCTCCGCCTGGTCGGGAACGTCCCCTACTCGATCTCGTCGCCTCTCCTGTTCATGGTCCTCGACGAACGCGCCCACCTTTCGGATTGCGCCTTCCTCCTCCAAAAGGAGGTCGCCGAGCGGGTGACGGCCGGCCCGGGCACGAAAGAACACGCGCCTCTGGGCATCCTGCTCCGGAACGAGTTCGAGGCCCGCGTCGCGTTCACGGTGGCCCCAGGCTCGTTCACGCCGCCGCCCAAGGTCCAGTCGGCCCTGCTCCTGCTCAGGCGTCGGGCGTCACCTCTCCTCCCCGGCGCGGCCGACGAGCCCTTCCGCGCTTTCCTGCGGGCCGCCTTCGCCGAGCGGCGCAAGATGCTCTGGAAGAACCTGTCGCGGCGGGCCACCCCGGCCGCTCTCGAACGGGCCTATGCCGGACTCGGGATCGCCAGGGGCGCGAGGGCGGAGGAGCTGGCCCCGGAGGCCCTGTACGCCCTGTTCTCGGCCCTCAAGAAGGCCGACTAGCGGGGGAGGGGCTTCATCCTCCTCATTTCCCGCCGAAGTGGATCTTCGCCCCCGTCGGCGGCCAGGCGCAACGGCCGGGGAAGGCCGCGGCCAACTGGGCGTAGGAGTTCACCCCCGTACAGTGTCCGAGCAGGATCCTCTCGATCCCCATCGCGCGGAAGGCCTCGATCGTCGCCTCCATCCTCTGAGGCGACGCGCTGAGGAGATGGGTGCCGCCCATGACGGCGTGGATCCTGTCGGCCCCGGTGAGCTTCATGACGTAGCGGGCCGTGTTGACCACGCCGGCGTGGGCGCAGCCGAGCAGGACGACCACGCCCTCGGGGACCCGGAAGAAGATGGCCTGGTCGTCCGGGACGAGGTCGGGCGTCTTCAAGTCCTGGTCGAGGAAAATGAACCCGCCCACGCCGGTGTCCTCGTAGGCCGTCGTCCGCGGGACCTCGCCGGTGACCATCACGCCTTCGCCGACGAGCGTGGGCCCGGTCGTCTCTCGGAAGCCGCGGGACTTGCCCCGCAGGACATCGCGGGAGATGCCGTTCTCCTCCCGGAGGACGCGCTCGCGGCCCTTGAAATACCTCGGGGCGAAGGCGGCCGGATGGATGAACAGGTCGACCGGGCCGC
>MTKX01002555.1_pt1 | contig 44629 bp, 40 predicted proteins | sample 1042771 | NCBI WGS metagenome assembly MTKX01 (sample SAMN06212183, study PRJNA360534) | anaerobic digester metagenome | biome: Wastewater treatment plant; material: sludge; isolation source: anaerobic digester fed with sludge from wastewater treatment plant | place: Denmark: WWTP Randers ...
CTTGTTCTTCCAATTTGTCAATGAACTTCTTTATATCCCCCGTGAAAGGGGTTGCAAAGATAAGTTTTTTATTTCTTCTTAACCAAATATTTTCTAAAAAAAACCGGAATTCGTTCAAAAAAAATGTATATTTCAGATTATCAACGACAAAATATTAAACAAAAAATATGCCTATATTTGAAGTTGAGTTGAAACCAAGATAATACAGTATATGCAAGACAAAACACTGGTTATTATTCCCACCTATAACGAAAAGGAAAACGCAGAAAAAATTGTCAGAAAAGTCTTTTCACTGGAAGAACCTTTTGATATACTCATTGTGGACGATGGATCCCCGGACGGGACTGCTGACATAATCCAATCATTAATTCCTGAATTTCCCGGCCGGCTGTATCTTTTGCAACGTAAAGGCAAATTGGGACTTGGAACCGCCTACATGGAAGGTTTCCTGTGGGGTCTTGTCCATGACTATACCTATCTTATAGAGATGGATGCCGATTTTTCACATAATCCGGAAGACCTTCCCAGTCTTGTCGGTGCATGCCGGCAAGGTGCGGATGTGGCTATAGGATCCCGTTACTGTAAGGGCATTAGCGTGATCAATTGGCCCCTTGGAAGGGTGCTCATGTCCTGGTTTGCCTCGGCTTATGTCAGAAAGGTTCTCAATATGCCCATATATGACTGTACTGCCGGATTTATTTGTTACCACCGCAGGGTCCTGGAGGCTATCGATTTTGAATGGATAAGGATGAAGGGGTATGGCTTTCAAATATCCATGAAGTACTTTGCCTATAAACTGGGATTCAAAATAATGGAAATACCCATCATATTTGTGGACAGAACAGAAGGCACTTCAAAAATGAGCAGTGGAATTTTTGGCGAAGCATTCTGGGGGGTACTTAAACTCCGGTTTCAAAAAATCCGGAAAAAATAACAATGGTCAGGCATGTTCTCATCCGGAATGCAAGGATCGTCAATGAAGGATCTGTTTATACAGGATGCGTGGTCCTGAAAGGCCGGCGCATTGCCCGTATATTCCGCGGGCTTAAGGCAGTAGATGAAGCTGCAGCCTGTTTTGAATCCTTTGATATTGACATAGATGCCAGCGGCAAAATATTGATACCGGGGATCATTGACGATCAGGTCCATTTCCGGGAACCCGGGCAAACCAATAAAGGATCCATGATCCGGGAAAGCCGTGCCGCTTTGCTGGGAGGTGTAACAACGGTCATGGATATGCCTAATAATCTACCTCCGATCATCACGACAGGATCACTGGAAGAGAAATACCTCCTTGCAAGGGATAATATGTATGTCAATTATGCTTTTTACATGGGGGCCACCAACACCAACACCCATGAAGTGATGAAACCCGTAAGACGATGCTGCGGTTTGAAAATCTTTATGGGATCTTCGACCGGTAATATGCTCACAGACGATCCCGGAGTTTTGAGTACTTTGTTCGAAAAATACAAGGGACTGATAGCCACCCATTGCGAGGATGAATCTCTGATCAGGGAAAATCTTGACAAGGCGAAAAGGACTTATGGGGATCAAATCCCTTTGATAATGCATACCGTCATCCGGAGCCGGGAAGCATGCATTGCCTCTACCCGGAAAGCCCTGGACCTGGCACTTAAGTACCGCTCGCGCCTTCACATTCTACATATATCCACTAAAGAAGAGATAGAACTCATTCGTAAAGCCTCCAGTGTCCATCCGGGGATCACCTGCGAGGCATCACTGCCCCATATCTGGTTTACCCGGGAAGATTATGCACGATATGGTACACAGGTCAAATGCAATCCTTCCGTCAAAACTGCAGAAGACAGGGATGCAATATTGGAAGCCATAGAAAAAAGGGATATTCAGGTTATTGGATCGGATCACGCACCCCACACATGGGAAGAAAAGCAGCAAAACTACCTTGCTGCTCCTTCAGGTATTCCGCTCATCCAGCATACCTGCCAGATGTTGATGGACCATGTAAGGCAAGGGAAGCTTTCCATCACTTCGGTTGTAGATGCCTGTTGTCACCAGCCCTCACTTCTGTTTGGAATTAAGAACCGGGGCTTTATCAGGGAAGGGTATTATGCAGACCTGGTGCTGGTTGATCCGGATAAAGAACAACAGGTCACCAAATCACAGCTAGAATACGCATGCAAGTGGAGTCCGATGGAAGGTCATCTTTTTTCGTCATCCGTTTCTCATGTATTTGTAAACGGGACGCTGGCCGCAGAATCCGGTCAGATTATTCAGAAACCGCCTACCCTGCCCATCCTCTGATATGACCAGACAACGCAACAGGGCATATTTATTCATATGCACAACGACATTACTTTGGGGAATCTCATTTTTCTGGACCAACAAACTGCTGATCAACAATGTTCCCGTATTCTTTCTGATATTTACCAGGATATCGCTGGCTGCCCTGATTCTGCTGATTGTCGGAAAAATTACCGGTAAAATCCAACGGATTAAAAGGAAAAAGGACGTGCTTTGGTTTCTGGGCCTGGCCCTTATGGAACCGTTTTTCTATTTTATAGGGGAAACCTACGGGGTAAAGCTGACTGCAAGTCCGACATTAAGTTCTGTGATGATAGCAAGCATCCCGGTTTTCGGTCTAATCGCAGGTCTTGCCTTTTACAGGGAAAAAGTAAGCGCGGGCAACATAATCGGTATCTTCCTTACTGTTCCGGGCATGATGGTTGTAGTTATGGGCAAAGGGGGCTTTGAACTGGGACGTGTGGGAAACCTTCCCGGGACCAACCTTATTCCGGGTATCCTGTTCCTTTTAATGGCGGTTTTTTCAGCGGTAGGGCATACTGTGATACTCAAACGGATGACCCGTTCGTACAATGCTTTTACGGTAACATTTTACCAACACGCCCTGGGTGCCATATATTTTATTGTGCCTGCCTTGCTTTTTGATGTCCGGCGCATGGACTCATTGCATATGATAACTAAATGGAATTTCTGGTACCCGATCCTCATGTTGTCGGTTTTCTGTTCCAGCATTGCTTTTATGATGTTTACAGCTGCAATAAAGGAATTGGGAGTAACGCGGGCAAATACATTTTCTGCCATTATTCCAATAATCACCGCTTCGGTTGGATTCGCCCTTGGACTAGAAACCATAAACTGGATTCAGGTCCTGGGGATCCTGGTTGTAGTCACCGGGTTGGTCCTGTCTCAGCTTCGTTCCAGGTGCAGCTGAATTCTGTTCCTTTCCAGGTCAATTTTGAGGACTTTTACCGTTACGTGTTCATGGAGTTTTACAACTTTAAGCGGATCTCGGACATATTTTTCTCCCATCTGTGAGACATGGACAAGCCCATCCTGTTTTATACCTATGTTTACAAACGCACCAAAATTCGTCACGTTGCTTACTATCCCGGGCAGCACCATACCTTCCCTAAGGTCTTCTATGGAAGATATGGACTCCTCAAACTCCCAGACTTTGATTACAGGCCTTGGATCCCTGCCCGGCTTGTCCAGTTCTGTCATTATATCGCGCAATGTAGGCATACCTGTTACAGGTGTGATGTAACGTGATAAATCAATTTTTCTGCGAAGATCCTCCTGCTCTATCAATTGACCGATCGTAATCCCCAGATCAGCGGCCATGCGCCTTACCAGCGGATAACTCTCCGGATGGACCCCTGTGTTGTCCAGTATATCCTCTGCCCCCGGGATCCTGAGGAAGCCGGCACATTGTTCAAACGCCTTGTCGCCCAGTCTTGGTACTTTTTTCAAAGCCTGACGGCTGGCAAACGGTCCGTTTTCTTTCCTGAATTCAACAATATTGCGGGCAAGAACGGGACCCAGACCCGAGACATAGGTGAGCAACCTCAGGCTGGCCGTATTGAGGTTAACCCCTACATGGTTCACACAAAATTCGACTGTCTGGTCCAGGCTTTCTTTTAAGAGCGTTTGGTTCACATCATGCTGGTATTGCCCTATGCCCAGCGATTTTGGATCAATCTTAACCAATTCAGCCAGGGGATCCATAAGCCTTCTGCCAATGGATACGGCACCCCGCACCGTTACATCATACTCCGGGAATTCTTCCCGTCCCGCCGTTGATGCTGAATAAACACTGGCACCATCTTCGCTGACAGAAAATATCTGAACCTTATGAGGAAAGGCAATTTTTTTCAGGAATTGTTCCGTCTCCCGGCCAGCAGTTCCGTTTCCTACTGCAATCACCTCGGTTTTGTATGCCTCTACAAGTTGAGACACCTTGCGCATAGCTGTAGCTCGCTCGTTCTGAGGGGGATGTGGATATATTGTATCGTTATGAAGCAAGTCTCCCTGAGCCGAGAGGCACACCACTTTACACCCGGTACGGAACCCCGGATCAATGGCCAGCACCCTTTTCTGTCCCAATGGCGGGGCCAGCAGAAGTTGCCTGAGGTTTTCCGAGAAAACCTTGATGGATTCCTTATCGGCTTTTTCTTTATAAAAATTTAGAACCTCGTTCTCTATTGAAGGATGAATAAGCCTGCGATACGCATCGGTAAGGGCTTGTTCCATTTGCCACAAGCTGGAAGATGGCCCTTGCATGGAAGTCATACCTTTCCTGTTGCCAATGAACATCCTTTCCATTGCGACCAAAGGTGTGGAGTCCTGATGTGGTTTTAAGCCGAGAGAAATTATGCCTTCGTTATGCGCCCTGAGCAGGGCGAGCAACCTGTGGGGGGCCATGGAGGTGATGGTTTCGCTATAATCAAAATAATTCCGGTATTTGATTCCTTCTTCTTCTTTTCCTTTCTGTACGACCGAGGTGAGCACCCCTTCCTTTTGATATATTTGGCGCATTATTTGACGCAGTTGCGCATTTTCGCTCACCGTCTCTGCGACGATATCCCTTGCACCGGACAGTGCCTCATCTACGCTTTCTACCCCTTTACCAACATAAGCTTCAGCCATTTCAAGGCAATCCTTCTGTTCCAGGTTCATAAGATTTTGGGCAAGTGGTTCCAGGCCCTTGCCCCGGGCAACTGATGCCCTGGTTTTTCGTTTTGGCCGGTACGGAAGATAGAGGTCCTCAAGCCGGTTCATCTGCCAGCAATTCTCTATGGCGGATCTCAGCTCAGGTGTTAGTTTATCCTGTTCCTCAATGGATTTGAGGATGGCAGATCTCCTTTTATCCAGCTCCTGGAAATTGTTCCACAATGATTTAACGGATGCCAGCTGCACTTCGTCCAGGGATCCGGTAGCTTCTTTGCGGTACCTGCTTACAAAGGGGATGGTGGCACCGTCCTGAAACAGCGTAATGGCATGTTCTACCTGCCATTCTTTTATATGCAGCTCCAGGGCTATGAGTTCTACGTGCTTATTATTCATGGGATACCTGGGATAGTTGTTCTCGGTAAGACGACAATATACGTGATTTTGAAACAAAACCCACATAATGGAATCCTTGATCAAGAACGGGAAGGTTCCATGCCCCGGTTCTTTCAAATTTTTCCATTACACTTTCCATCCGTTCTTCTATGAACACGTATTCAATGGGCCGTTGCATCAATTCGTACACAAGTACGTTCCCGTACAATTCCCGGTGGAACATGATAGGCCTTATATCATCCAGGGAAACGATCCCTTGCAGGCAACCTTCCTTGTCCGTGACCGGGAAAAGGTTCCTTTTGCTCTCTTCTACCACACGGACAAGTTGTTCAAGAGAATCGTGAGGGTTGACTATCATAAAGTCGCTTTCAATGACATCCGCGGTTTTCAGGAGCGTAAGAACAGCCTGGTCGCTGTCGTGTGTCAGTAGTTTTCCTTCCCTGGCTATCCGCTTAGTATAAATGGAATATGGTTCAAAACCCCTGGCTGTCACAAAAGAACATACAGAGGTAATTATCAGTGGTATAAGCAATTGATATCCTCCGGTTATCTCTGCTATCAGGAATATTGCTGTCATGGGTGCTTTCATTACTCCGGCCATCAGACCCGCCATTCCCACAAGGGCGAAATTGGACTCGGGCAACCCTTGTACTCCCACCAGATTGAAAGACCGTGCAATCACAAACCCCAGGATACCTCCCATATAAAGGGTCGGGCCGAAGGTTCCCCCCACCCCTCCCCCCGCATTGGTAAAGGACATGGCAAATACCTTGAGGAGAAGTACCGCTGTAAAGAAAACGGGGAGGAACCATGCATTCCGGCTCAGGGACCCATATATAAGACTGTCAACAGCCCCTTCCACGTTGTTGTTCAGCAATGCAGTAAGCGATCCGTAACCCTCCCCGTACAAAGGAGGGAATAAAAGGATAAGCGTACCCAGGGCCAGGGCGGATATGGCCCAGCGTGTGTATATATTACTGATCCTTGTTATCCGGCTTTCCATCATGAGAGTCGTGCGTATGAAGAAAATACTAACAAAACCGCAAACAACGCCAAGTATCAGGTAATACGGTATGTTTGATGTGAGGAAGGGAGCAGTGGTACTGGCAAAACTTACGCCTTCACCCATGATAAGGGAAGAAACCACAGTCGCTGTAATAGAGGCTGTGAGCAAGGGGATAAGAGAGCCTATGGTCAGGTTGAAAAGCAGGATCTCGAAACAAAATAATACGCCTGCCAGGGGAGCTTTGAATATGCCGGCAATGGCGGCGGCCGCCCCGCAACAGACAAGCAAGGTTACGCTCCTGTAATTCAATCCCAGGCTGCGTCCGACATTTGAACCTATGGCCGCTCCCGTATAAACAATCGGAGCCTCGGCCCCAACAGACCCTCCAAATCCAATGGTAAGGGCACTGGATATGACAGAGGAATAGCAATTGTGCGGTTTGATCCGGGATTTACTGACCGATATGGATTCAAGAACGCGGGTTACACCATGGGATATATTGTCTTTGACAAAGAACCTGACAAAAAGCAGCGAAAGCAGCATGCCGGTTCCGGGCAGGAGAAAATAGGCCAGGCTTTCTGCCTGAATGCTCATGTGGTTTGTCAACAGGTCTTTGACAAACTCTATGGAATACTTGAGCATAACAGCAGCCAATCCGCTGAAAAGCCCAATAATAAGCGACAAAAGTAAAAGGAGTGTAGTCTCGGGCAGGTTCTTAATCTTCGTCCAGATCTTCTTCGGCATCAGCAAAGTTTGAGTCATCGGTTTCGGGGAAATCAACGCTCTCGTCGTCTCCCTGGTCATCGTCACCGGTGCCGAAAATGTCTTTTTCGATCTCGTCGAAATCATCAATCTTTACTTCAACCTTTACCAGGTATATGGCTTCCGGGATTTCAAGCGTAACGGCGTAAAAAAAGGAGCCGTCAGCTTTGTCTACCTTCATGATATCCTCCATGTAATCGGAATAGCCCCTGGGATATTTTTCTTTCCAGATATCCATTAGCTGTGGAGACATGTTTGCATACCCGATCACCAATCTTTTCTTAATAGTAGTTGGTTTTCCCACCGGTGTCTTTTTCATAGGACAAATAAAAAGTAGAATTTGCTGCAATAATACAATAATATTTTGAATTGCAAATTACATCCTTTCAGGTAATGTAATTCCCAGCAATTCCATCGAAGATTCCAGCAATCTGGCTACCTGTTCAAGGAGGAGGAGGCGTTGTGCGCGCAATTGATCGTCTTGTTCGTGAAGAACACTCACTTCGTGGTAATATTGGTTGAATTCCCTGGCCAGGTCAAAACTAAAATTGGCTACCATGGCAGGAGAGCAGGATACAGCAGAGTCTTCTACTACCTGAGGATATGTTGTCATGAGTTTTACAAGTCTCAATTCTTTTTCCAGCATAGGCTGGTTGTGCAGGCGGGCCTGATAATTGCGCTCCAATGCTTTTCTGAGTATGGAACGTATGCGGGCAAATGTGTATTGTATAAATGGTCCGGTGTTCCCGTTAAAATCAATGGACTCCCCTGGATCAAACAGCATGGTCTTCCTGGGGTCAACCTTAAGGATAAAATACTTCAACGCACCCATACCCAGGATGCTGAACAAACGTTCCTGACCCTGGGGTGTCATATCTTCAAGTTTACCGGACTCAAGAGAGGTTTCACGTGCCGTTTCTACCATATCGTCCATCAGATCATCTGCATCGACCACCGTCCCTTCCCTGGATTTCATCTTTCCTTCGGGCAGTTCCACCATGCCGTAGGAGAGATGCATTATATCATCTGCCCAGGAGAAACCCAGTTTTTTGAGGAGGACCTTCAGAACCTGGAAATGATAATTCTGTTCGTTGCCGACAACATAGACGTGTGAATCAAAGCCAAACTCCTTGTAACGGCTGACGGCTGTTCCCAGATCCTGTGTCATGTAAACAGATGTCCCGTCTGCCCGGAGCAATAACTTATGGTCCAGTCCTTCCGGTGTCAGGTCGCACCATACCGAACCGTCCTGGTTCCTGTAAAACACACCATCTTCCAAACCTTTGATTACCAGTTCCCTGCCCAAAAGGTATGTGTCGGATTCATAATATATCTTATCAAAGGAGATGCCCATCCGTTTGTAGGTTTGTTCAAAACCTTCGTACACCCATCCGTTCATTTTTTTCCACAGGTCGATAACTTCCTTGTCACCCTGTTCCCATTTTACGAGCATAGACTGTGCTTCACCTATGAGCGGGGCTTCTTTCAGGGCCTGTTCCTGATCCATTCCTCTGCTGACCAGTTCTTTAACCTGTTCCTTGTATTTTTTTTCAAAGAGGACATAAAAATCTCCTACCAGGTGGTCTCCTTTTTTTCCCGTAGATTCCGGGGTGGCATTCAGACCTGACTTCTGCCAGGCCAACATTGATTTGCAAATATGTATTCCCCTGTCGTTGACCAGGTTTACCTTTATCACCTTGTGTCCATAGGTCTCCAGTATCCTGGATACGGACCAGCCCAGCAAATTGTTGCGGATGTGTCCCAGGTGAAGGGGTTTGTTTGTATTGGGTGATGAGAACTCCACCATTACCGTTTTCCCGGAACTGGGTTTTGAGCCGTAACGCGGTGTCTCAGCAATGTCCTGCAACCTGCTCATCCAGTAAAAAGGAGACATTTTCAGATTCAGGAAGCCTTTTATTACCTGGAATGATTCTATCTCGGGAACGGTCTCTAGAATTGCCTGACCCAGTTCCGTGGCTGTTTGTTTGGGGGACTTTTTGCTTATTGGCAGCAGTGGAAAAACGACAACCGTATAATCGCCTTCGAATTCTTTCCTGGTAGCCTGAACCTGTAATGGCTGCTGTACAGGAACTGCCCCGTAGAGTTTTCTAAGGGCATTGTCCAGCGCTTTGTTTATTATTATTTCTGCATTCATTTTCTGAAATATTTTCTGATGGCTGTTTTTACCACCGGGGATAGTTTTATCATGGTAAACACGGTGCAGAAGGCCATGAAGGCATAAGCTATGTCAATGATATCCACTACTGCGGTCAGCGGGATGACAGCTCCCATGACCAGGGTGGCCAGGAAAAGATAATTGTAATAATGCGCTCTGTGGGCACCAAAAAGGAAATTCGTACACTTGGTTCCATAGTATGAATAGGAAAACATGGTTGAAAAGGAGAATGCCAGTACCACGATCATCAGCAGGTAGCTACCCCAGCCTGGGATAGAGCGTTCGAATGATTCCATGACCATTTGCATTCCTTGTACATCGGACACCGTATATTGAGCATTGATCAGTACGGCTAGGGCTGTCAGGGTACATACAAGTCCCGAATCAATAGAGGGGGCTATCATTGCCACAAGCCCTTCACGCACCGGTTCAGAATTTTTTGATGCCCCGTGCATCATGGTGGCCGTCCCTACCCCTGCTTCATTGACAAAGGCTGCACGCCTTGCTCCTATGACAATGGCCGATCCGGCTAAACCACCTAATCCCGCTTTAAAAGTAAATGCCTGGCTGAAAATTGAACTGAAAACATCGGGCACTACGCTTAAATTGGTCAGAATAATGTATATGACAAGCAAAAAGTAAAAACCCACCATGAAGGGTACGATCAGGGATGCCACCCTGGCAATGCGGTTAATGCCTCCCAGAACGACCAGGGAAACAATTCCTGCAATGGACAATCCTGTCGCCAGCCTCAGCCATAGGGTGTTTTCAATACCTGCAGGCGTAAAGATCACCGTTTGGAGGGCTTCAGTCAGCTGGTTTGATTGCATCAGGCAAAAAGTTCCAACCATACCAAAAATTGAAAACAGTACGGCAAGCGGCTTCCACTTTTTTCCCAGACCCTCGGTAATCATATACATGGTTCCACCCTGCAACTCGCCCTTGCTGTCTTTCCCTTTAAACATGATGGCCAGGGTTCCTTCAAAAAACTTAGTGGCCATACCCAGGCAAGCACTCACCCACATCCAGAATATGGTTCCCGGTCCTCCTATGGTAATGGCAACGGCAACTCCGGAAATGTTTCCCAGTCCCACTGTGGCTGCAATGGCCGAACTTAAGGCTTGAAAAGAACTGATTTGTCCTGCAGCACTATCTTCCTTCACACCTACGGCTTTCAACGCTTTGCCGTAATAACGCAATGGGATAAAGCCCGAATAGATCATAAAAAAAAGTCCGCCCCCGATAAGAGTAATGAATAAGGGCAGGTTCAGCCATGAACTGAATGTATGTATGGCATTACCTATTGCTTCAAACATAGGCTAACCCAGATATGCTTTCAGCAATTTGCTCCTGGCGCTATGGCGCAGCCTTCGTATGGCTTTTTCTTTAATCTGCCGGACTCGTTCTCTAGTCAGACCGAATTCTTCGCCTATCTCTTCCAGGGTCATATCGGGCGTTCCGATACCAAAAAAATATTTTACAATATCTCTTTCGCGTTTGGAAAGCGTAGACAGGGCCCTTTCTATCTCTTTGTTCAGGCTTTCATTGACTAGTCCGCGGTCGGCATTGGGTGAATCATCGTTCACCAGGACATCCAGAAGGCTGTTATCCTCCCCGTCAATAAACGGAGCATCCACAGAAACATGACGACCGGAAACACGCAGGGTATCGGAAATTTTCTCACTTGGAATATCCAGAATTTCTGACAATTCCTCTGGAGATGGCACGCGTTCGTGTTCCTGTTCGAATTTTGATAAAGCCCTGTTGATCTTGTTCAACGATCCGACCTGGTTCAGGGGCAATCTGACTATCCGGCTTTGCTCTGCCAAAGCCTGCAATATGGATTGTCTTATCCACCAGACTGCATATGAAATAAACTTAAAACCCCGGGTTTCATCAAATTTCTCAGCAGCCTTGATCAGCCCCAGATTACCTTCGTTGATCAAATCCGGAAGGCTGAGTCCCTGGTTCTGATATTGTTTTGCTACCGAGACTACGAATCTCAGGTTCGCCCTGGTGAGTTTCTCTAGTGCCTCCTGGTCTCCCTTCTTGATGCGCTGCGCCAACTCCACTTCCTCTTCCACAGATATCAGGTCTTCCCTGCCGATTTCCTGTAAATATTTGTCCAGGGAAGCACTTTCCCGGTTGGTGATTGATTTGGTTATCTTTAACTGTCTCATCCGTAAAAAAATATAAACTGCCCTTTTATACGTAAAAGGACAGTTTAAGTTTCAATTTAATGTGAAAAAACTATAAAATCAATTGCTTAATGCATAATAATAAACCGTTCCGTCAGGATAACGTCCTTCAATGAGTACTCCGCGCTGTGCCGTTTGAATGGCAAGTGCAAGCTGCTGCACCGTCGCTACGGTTTTCTGGTTTATGTGAGTAATTACAAATCCCTTGCGAATCCCTGCTTCTCTTAATTTTCCTTCTTCTATTGAAACGACTTCTATTCCGGAACGGATTTTGAGCTGGTCCCTGAGCTCTTTTGGAACAGGCCGCAATTGTGCACCAAGGAAATTGGTGATGTCTCCTTTCCCTTCCTTGACAAGTTCCGTGTCTCCGGATTGGCTCTGCAGGGTAACGTTCACATTCACCTCTTTATTTCCTCTGAGTAACAGCAGTTCAATCTTGTCCCCGGGACTAAAACGGTTTATCTGCTCCTGGACGGCTGTTCCCGAATTTACGGCCACGCCTTCGACCTGAAGCAATATGTCCCCTGCCCTGATACCGGCCTTTTCTGCAGCGCCGTCCTTCAGCAACTCATGAATGTAAACACCTTTTATATCCTTAATATTCTTTTCGGTGGCCAGATCGCCGGTTATATCCTGCATGGTTATGCCAAGCAGTGCACGTTGAACTGTTCCGTATTTACGCAGGTCATCCACTATCTTTCTGGTGATGCTGCTTGGCACTGCAAAAGAGTAGCCTGAATAAGACCCCGTACGTGTGGCTATTGCCGTATTGATACCCACCAGTTCTCCTTTGGCGTTGACTAAAGCGCCTCCGGAATTCCCCGGGTTCACGGCAGCATCTGTCTGAATAAAAGCCTCGATTTTGAATTCTCCGTCATAGGAAGGCAGACTGCGGCCTTTTGCACTAACAATGCCGGCCGTTATCGTGGAACGTAAATCGTATGGATTTCCTATGGCAATAACCCATTGGCCAAGTCGCAATTCATCTGAATCCCCGAACTTTAGATAAGGAAGGTCCGTGGCATCTATCTTAAGCAGGGCGATATCAGTAGCGGGATCCTTGCCTATCACCTTGCCGTCAAACTGCCGCTTGTCATCCAGGGTCACCAACACTTCATCGGCTCCGTCAATAACGTGAGTTGCGGTAACAATATACCCGTCGGGAGTCAGGATGACACCGGATCCGGCTCCGAACTGGGGACGCGGTTGCGGTGAAGGTGTGCCGTAACCAAAAAAGAAATCGAAAAGGCTCTGGGGCCCCTGGGCTTGTTGCCCGTGTTTTACCACTTTTACATGAACTACTGCTTTGACCCCGGTTTCCGCCGCATAGGTAAAGTCGGGATACTGTACTTCGGGCAGGGAAACATTTTGAATCACCGGCTGCTCTCCCGTGGTTATGTAAACCTTTTCTGTTTCATATTTACTTTTTGTCAGGTGGTTAACTAAAATTGTGGTTCCTACACTCACCACCGCCGTCAATAAAACAACAATTCCAATTTTCTTTTTCATATCTGTATCTTGTTTAATTTAACTACTTTTGACAGGAAGTATTTCAAAATTCATACCAACTTTATGAAACTGCCATTTTGCAAATACCACGGAGCCGGAAATGATTTTATCATAATTGACAATTTGTCAGGTCAGCACCACCTCTCAGAAAATCAGATCAGTGCTTTATGCCACCGTCGCTATGGAATAGGAGCCGACGGGCTGATGCTTTTGGAGCATGCCGAAGCCCCCTGGAGTTATGCCATGGGTTTTTTCAATTCAGACGGGACCCGGGGTACCATGTGCGGGAACGGAGGTAGGTGCCTTGTGGCATTTGCCGACCATTTGGGGATTGAGAACCATTATTTCAAAGCCATTGACGGGACTCACCAGGGATTCCTGCTAGAAAGGAAGGATAACTATTCAAAAGTGCAGCTCCGGTTGAACGATGTACACGGAATAAGGCATTACCAGAAAGACAGTTACGTGGTGGATACGGGCTCCATGCATCTTGTCCGGTTTGTGCCCGATGTAAAAGCTGTAGATATTGCAACTGAAGGCCCATATTGGAGACATCACAGGGATTTTGGAAAACAGGGAGTCAATGTGAATTTCGTAGAGATACTGGATGAAGGATGTCTGTTTGTCCGGACGTTTGAAAGAGGTGTTGAAGATGAAACCTGGGCCTGTGGCACAGGATCAACGGCTGCTGCTATTGCGGCGCTGGAACATACGGGCAAAGAATTGAATCACTGGCATATACAGACAAAGGGAGGAAACCTTGAAGTGTCTTATAAGAAAAAGAACACAGTTTTCACCGATGTGTTTCTTACCGGGGGTGCTGTCAGGATTTTTGAGGGCGTGGTGGAAATATAGCGCTGCCTATCCGGACCATGGTGCTGCCTTCTTCGATTGCGATGTCATAATCCCCGGACATACCCATGGAACAATGGCAAAAAGCCTCATAATCGACATCAGGACCTGAACGCAACGTTTCAAAAAGCTGCCTCAGCATTCTGAATTCGCTTCTAACCTTTTCTTTATTTTCTGTCAATGTAGCCATACCCATCAGGCCGCAAATCCTTGTATTGGGCAAAGGCAATAAGCAAGCCTGAGGCAATTCGGAAGGCATGAATCCATATTTGGTTTCTTCCTGAGCTATACGGACCTGCAACAGCACATCCTGAACAACCCCGGTCCGGGAAGCTTCCTGCTGGATGGCATTCAACAACCTGACACTGTCTACAGACTGTATCATCGCAGCCCGTCCAACAACTTCTTTCACTTTGTTGGTTTGAAGATGGCCTATGAAATGCCATTGAATGTCCTGCGGCAAAAGAGGAATTTTCTGAAGCATTTCCCTTGACCGGCTTTCTCCAAATACAAGAAGACCTGTGTTGTAGGCTTCAAGAATCATAGGTGCTGGCTGAAATTTTGATACAGCCACCAGGGTCACGTTCCTGGGAATTTTCCGGAGCAAGAGTTTGATATTACAGGCGATCATTTCCTGTTTTTCATCTGCTGTTGCTGTTGACGCTGCATTTCTTCCAGCCTCTGTTGAAATTTTGATTTCTTGGGGGTCGCGGGTGATTTTTCTGCTTTTTCTTTCAGTTGCTTGTATAATTTATCCTCATCCACAAAAAAACGCTGCATGATCCATGTCTGCAACATGGTTACCAGGTTGGAAAGCAGGTAGTAATAACTCAGGGCTGCCGAAAGATTGTTACATACTACCAGCATCATCAGGGGCATAAAATAAAGCATCATCCCCTGCATTCCCGGCATTTGCTGGTTGGAAGCCTGTTGTTTCATATTCATTTTTGAATAGAAAAACATGGATAAAGCCATAAGCAGTGCGAAAAGGCTGATGTGATCACCATACAGGGGAATTTTGAACGGCAGGTCCAGGATGGAATCGTAACCGCTCAGGTCATCGGCCCATAGAAATCCTTCCTGGCGAAGTTCAATTGATCCGGGGAAGAACCGGAACATGGCAAAAAGAATGGGCATCTGGAACAACATGGGCCAGCACCCCCCCATCACACTGACACCTGTTTTCTTATACAAAGCCATGGTTTCCTGCTGCTTCTTCATGGCATCTTCCTTCTTAGGATACTTCTCGTTGATCTTGTCAATCTCGGGTTTTAGGACACGCATTTTTGCCGAGGACATGTGTGACCTGTAGGTGAAGGGCGATATGATCAGTTTAATGAAAATGGTCATCAGCAGGATAATGAGCCCATAATTGGAGATAAAACGGTTCAGGAAATTGAAGCTGGGAATGATCAGAAAGCGGCTGATCCAACTGACAAGCACCCCGCCCAGGGGAATAATCTTTTCAAAAGAACGGTCGTAGGCCTTGAGTGAATAGAATCCGTTCGGACCAAAATAGAATTGAAGTGGAATACTATGTTCTGCAGATGACTGATAAGGAATCTGCATATAAGCACGACAGTTCATCAACAGGGTATCTGTGTTTGAGGGGTCGTAGAAACGGTATGAAAGGTCACCGCTGTTGAAATTCTGATCGGCTATGAGGATGGCAGAGAAAAATTGCTGCTGATAAGCCACCCATTCCACACGTGTCTTGATGGATTCACTGGCTTCGGCTTTTCTCTGTCCTAATTTTTCAACGTCTTTTGTGCTGGGGAATTTGTAGGATATGGTAGAATAATTCTTCTCATTGTCAAATCCTTTTTCCAGGTGACGTATGTCTACGTTCCAGTTCAGGTCCAGCTGGGTTACATTCCGGGGTATGAAGCGGTCCATCCCCACCAGGTTGATGATCATGTTGAGCAGGTAAGATTCCTTTTCCAGAACATAGATGTATTCTATGTACGCATCCTGATCAAAATATAATGAAAAAGTAAGGCTGTTGCTTTCTTCAATATAATTGGGAACCAGGAAAAAATCCCCAGTATTGATCTGCTCCCCGGCATAGAGATCCAGCGTGAGTTTATTTGTGGGTCCGCTAAAAAACAAAAGGCTGTCCCCGTTATAGGTTTTGAAATCCTTTATCTGGAGACTGTATGGCTGGCCCCCTTTATTAGTAAAGGAAACTTTGATTTTATCATTTTCAAGGACATAAAAAGATTCCTCTCCCTGGAGTGATAGGTTCAGGAATGTATTGGAATACTTTTCACCGGGAGCCGTGACAGACTCCTGAATTTCCAAACCTTGTTCCCCAGGGACGGCTTGCGGTTTGTTTCTCTCTTCTTGCCTGATGGCTTCCATGGCCTCCTGGCGGGCAATGGAATCACGTACGAATTGTTCTCTTTGCTGTTCCTTTGCCACTTTGGAGTTGTAAATGCTGAAACCCACCAGTATGGCCCCAATCAGCAAAATGGCCCATATCGTATTTTTATTCATTTCCTTCCATTAGTTTGATCTTTGCTTCCAGCTCAGCCAGTTCCTGCCTGGCTGTTTCAATCTTCTTGCGGGTGTCAGCCAGGATTTTATCTGCATTCCTTGATTTTGCAAAGAATCCCATATTGTTTTCCCAGACCGAGATCTCGGATTCCAGCTGACGGAAACGCTGGATCAGTTTATCCCTTCCGCTTCGGTACTCATCCGGGCGCCCTCCGCGGCCGGGCCGGAAATTGCCGTGTTTTTCTGAAGTGCCCGGGCTGAGATGCCCAAAATGCTTGTTTATTAAATCTTTATACTCATTTTGAATTCTTTCTTTCTCCTTACCGGGAACAAAACCTATCTGTATCCAACGATTCTGAAAATCGCGCAGAGCTGCCGAAAGATTTGTAGATGCAGAAGGGTCAAAATTTTCAACTTCCTTTAGCAGGGCTTCCTTGGCGGCCAGGTTCTCCTTGTAAACAGTGTCTATCTTAGAGAAATGCTCTGCCTTGCGGGTGAAAAAAACATCGCAGGCAGAACGGAAACGTTTCCATATGACATCGGCCTGTTTCCTTGGAACAGGACCAATCTCCTTCCATTGTTTCTGAAGATGGATCAGCTGATCCGTAGTACGCCGCCAGTCATCGCTCATATTAATGGCTTCTGCCTGTTCACACAATGCGGTTTTCAGTGCCAGGTTATCCTGCATTTCTTTTTTGAATTTGGAGTAGAAACCGCGCTTCTCTCCGTAAAACTGATCACAGGCAGCACGAAAACGGTCATATACCTTCTGATTTTCTTTTTTTGTGGCAAATCCGATGGTTCTCCATTCCTTCTGAAGTGCTTCCAGTTCTTTGGCTTTTCTGTTCCAGTTTACTTCATCGTCTGTTGTCTCACGGGAGATGGCTTCAGCCTTTTCACAAAGGATCAGCTTGGCTTCCAGGTTTTGGCGCTGCTGCTTTTTCTGATCTTCAAAAAAATCCTGGTGGCGTTTATTAATTATCGTTGTGCTAACCTTGAAACGTTCCCACATGGGTTCGCGTAATTCGCGTGCTATTGGCCCGGTTTCGCGCCACTCCTCATGCAGTTTCTGCAATTTATGAAATGCCGAAACCACATTGGTTTCCTCGACAAGCATCTCGGCCTTTTCACATAGCTTTTCCTTGATTTCCAGGTTGCGTTTGAAATCCAGATCACGCAACTCGTTGTTGATCTTTACATAATCATAGAACTTCTCAACACAATGCTGGTAAGTTTCCCAGATATCCTTAGTCCTGGACAAGGGAACAGGGCCTACTTCCTTCCAGTGAAGCTGCAGGGCACGGAATTCGGGAAACGTATGATTGATGTCCTCCTGCTTTTCCAAAAGTGCCCTGATGCCATCTATGATGGACTGTTTCTCTTCAAGATTTCTTTCCTTCTGCTGTTCAATATTGCGTAACAGGTCTGCACGCAAAACTTTGTAACGGGCATACAGACGTTTGAATGCCGTTTCTTCAGGAGTCTCCTGAATCTGTTCCGGGGTATCTTGTTCCGGGACAGCAGAGGGTTGGTCTTTCTTTAACAATTTGTAGAAACAAGACTTAATGATATCTGCATTCTTGTGCATTTCGGTCTTATCTTCTGCTTCAATAAGTCGTTCGAATTCAGCAAGAAGTTCAGGAATTGACAGGGACGCATAATCAATCGCATCTGTGTTCAGGGTAGCTTCAACAACATTGTCATTTTCGGGTTTTGTGTTGTCGAATTGCTCTTCGGGAGCAGGAGTAATCATTTCAGGATCCATTGTAATGGGGAGGAATTAGTATTTATAGCCAGCAAATGTAATGAAAAACTCCAATATATTGAATAATGATTACTTTTGCCTCATTATGAGAATTGATATCATCTCTGTACTTCCTGAATTGCTGGTAAGCCCCTTATCTCATTCTATTGTCAAAAGAGCCAGGGAACGCTCCCTGGTAGAGATCGTGGTTCACGATCTTAGGCTGTATGGCAAAGGAAAATACAGGCAGGTGGACGATTATTCTTTTGGTGGAGATGCCGGAATGGTCCTGATGATAGAACCAATATTCCGCCTTATGGAGGATCTGAAAAAGGAACGCAGCTACGATGAGATTATTTATACCACTCCGGATGGATTACCTTTCAACCAAAAGGAAGCCAACCGGATCTCCTGCCTGTATAATATCATGATTCTCTGCGGTCATTACAAAGGAGTGGACCAGAGGATCCGCGACCACCTGGTAACAAGGGAACTTTCTGTGGGAGATTATGTATTGAGCGGAGGTGAACTGGCCGCTGCCGTGATTGCCGATGCAGTGGTCAGGCTGCTACCCGGAGCGCTGACAGATCAAACCTCGGCCCTGACCGATTCGTTCCAGGATGGGTTGCTGGCACCTCCCATTTACACACGGCCCGCCAATTTCATGGGCTGGAAAGTTCCAGATGTGCTTCTGAGCGGAGATCCCGTAAAGATAAGCGGGTGGCAGGAAGAGATGAGCGTGGATCGCACCCAGAAGTTAAGACCGGATCTTATAGATGAACCGGATAAGGACTAAAAACCAAACCCGTCGATTTCCACTTTGATTTTTGCATCCAGAACGGGAGCATCGGCCTGGCGTTGTTCAGATAATGGAATGACTGCTATTGCTTTGGGTGTAGCGGGGCAGATAAATTCACAGCCTCCGCAGCCAATGCAGATGGCCGGATTTGTTTTTGGAAATACTTTGTTCGTCCCTTCACGTGGTGTCATTTCAACCGCTTTGACCGGACAATGCTCATCACAGGCACCGCAGTCGGTTCCAAATTTCTCTACAATACAGTTTTCCAGGGTAAGCTTTACGACCCCGATTCTCATACGTTTTTTCTCTTCAAGCGGCATGAGTTTCAAGGCTCCTGAAGGACAAACCTCCTGGCATTTCTGACAATCATAACCGCAAAAACCGTTCTCATAGGATACAGAAGGCAATAAAAAGCCCTCAAAACCGAAATCTCCCATGGCCGGTTTGATGATATGTGAAGGACATGCTGCAATACAGGCCTGGCAGGCAATGCATTTGTCTTTAAGCCTTTGCAGGGTCCCTGCGCCTGGTGGCATGGAACTGGTTATGCGAACACGTTTTTTTTCTGTGAACCGATTCAGCAATACTGCTCCCGTCCCAATCCCGGCGCCCATTGCAGCCAGCAAAAAGGCCCTCCTGCTATTACGCTGTTGCTTTGGTTGTTGATGCATGGGATCCGTCAGTTGTTTACCGTTTTTCTTTTTCCATGAAAACCGGTAAAAAATTCCGCCACGACGACAGGCAGAAATGCAATTCATGCACACTACACAACGGGAGTGATCTACCTGAGCACTGTTGCAATCTATGCACCGTGCCTTGCACGAAGTGCCGCAAAGCTGACAATGTGTACAGGCAGCTGTATCTATCTGTATCCTGAACATGGAAATTTTTGAGATCAGTCCCATCAGGGTCCCTGCAGGACATATGGTATTGCAATAGAGCCGTCCCCTGAAGAAGGCAATTACTGTAATGGTTGTGAAAAGTACCGCAGATATTATGAAAGCAGCCAGACTCCAGGCCGCGTATTCCGATCCTGCTATCAGACTGACAAGGGGTCTACCCAGGTTAACAGCCATCTTCCCGAATAGTGCATAAGGGTCGAGCCACACAAGAGGCAGGATAAAGGAAAAAGCCACACAAATTACTACAGCAATCAAAATCAGATACCTGGGCGCATTATGTGCCTTGCTGAAACGATTCCTGCGTTTTTTCCTGCCCCTTAAAAACAGACCGGCCCGGTTAACGATATCCTGCCAGATCCCCAGTGGGCATATCAGAGAACAATAAATCCTGCCAAAGATTAGCGTCAGTAGCAACACAAGTACAACGGTCAGCAGACCCCCGGAAGTAATTCCAAGTATTGCCGGAACAACCTGTAGTTTTATAATGCCCTGCCATAAAGCTGAAAGATGGGCAGAAGTGAAAAGAAAAAAATACAGCAGACCCGCAAATACTATCAATGCAGTTATCCTGCGGAACCATCTTAGAAAACCACTAAGCTGCATCAGAGGAGAATACGTTTGATGTTAAGTTTATCGAGTTTTGTAGTGCCCAGGTTATGCTTCTCTGCCAGCAGAATGTGCGATGCCTCCTGTATGGTCATGGGGCTGAACTGATTGAAAAACTGGGTGGCCGCTGTATCAACAGCTACGATATCTGAAGATACAAACAGGGCTTTGGGTGTCTGAACATCTTCAAGGCCCCGGCCTTTGGGGCCATTCTGTGTTATGATACGGTAAGCATCCACAATATTCAGAACAGGCTTTTTGGAAAATGTTGCAGCATCTGCGATGCATTGTTGCAGATCGTTGGAATGCAGATACCTGCGGTCCCATACAATACCCATATAATTTTTCATGCATATGGTCATTCTGGCTCCTCCATGGTTTTTCAGAACAGGGACATTGATCCAGGCATCGCAATCCAAAAGCGCCTCATGAATTTTCGGCCTTTTCATACGAATGGCTGACGGCAATTCCGTTTCGCGAAAATACTTTTCTTCATGGGCATATACCATCTGGCCTCCAGCCTGGCGGACTGCTTCCTGTATTCCGCTGTTTTCGTAGCAACCCTTCCATTGATCGCATGTATGGTCAAATACTTTTACCTCAGAAGCACCTGCATCAAGACAATCCCTGACAATTGCAGCAACCAGTATTGGATTGGTACAGGCAGCAAATTCAGGCGCTTTATCCCAGCCAATATTGGGTTTAACCACCACTTTCATCCCGGATTTGATATACCGTTTCATACCACCCATTTCCTGAATTGCCCTGGCATACAATTGATCAGGTTCACCGCCCATGACAGCCACCAGGTCAGGTGTGATCTCTGATTGTGGGGCATCCGCCTCTGGTCTGCTGTTTAAGGCCAGGAGCTTATTGTTTTTCATACCCGCTATCCCGGCTACCGTGCCAAGAAAAGCTGTTCTTAAAAAATTCCTTCTTTCCATAATAATTTTACTGATTACGTTTGAGGGCAGCTTGTAAGGTATTTTTTAGCAAAGATATACGTGTCATAGGACCCACACCTCCAGGGACAGGGGTAATGTAACTGCAGCGGGGAGCCACTTCATCAAAGTCCACATCACCTGCAAGCCGGAAGCCCGATTTTGTGCTCTTGTCCTCAATCCGGGTGATCCCCACATCAATTACCACCGCTCCTTCCTTTACCATATTGGCCTTCAGAAAATGAGGCCTTCCCAGCGCTGCAACCAGGATATCAGCCCTCCGGCAGACTTTGGCCAGATCTTGGGTGTGACTGTGACACAGGGTAACGGTACAATCTCCTCCCGGGCCCTTTCTGGACAACAGGTTGGCCAGCGGCTTGCCAACTATATTACTTCTCCCGATGATCACACATTCCTTTCCCCGGGTAGGTATGCGGTAATAATCAAGCAGGTCTGCTATACCAGCCGGCGTTGCGGAAACAAAAGAAGGCAGTCCCAGCACCATCCTGCCTACATTGACCGGATGAAATCCGTCAACGTCCTTTGACGGATCAATAGTTTCTATGATTTCCTGTTCGTCCAGATGTCCGGGCAAAGGCAATTGCACTATCAGCCCGTCTATGCCCGGATCCTCATTTAGAGTCCTGACACATTCTATCAAACCTTCCTGGCTGATGGTCGCCGACAGCCTGTACACAGATGAGTCCATGCCAACCTGGCGGCAATCGCTTTCTTTGTTTTTTACATAGGTCAGGCTAGCAGGATCCTGGCCAACCACTATGGCTGCCAAATGAGGCCTCCTGCCACACTCGCCTATCCATCTGGCCACTTCTTTTGCTATGTCTTTTTTCATGGCTTCCGCAGCCGATTTTCCATCCAGCAATATCATTACCTTATCCCTCCTTTTCTTAAAGCATTTGCCATGGAAGCTCCTCCTCCGGTTCCAATTTTTTTCATCATCTTCCTTGTATCGTCAAATTGTTTGATCAAATGATTCACCTGCGTTATGGATGTTCCGCTCCCTGCTGCTATACGCTTACGCCTGCTTCCATTAAGAAGGGACGGATTGTCCCGTTCTTCGGGTGTCATGGAAGCTATTATCGCTTCAATCCCCTTGAAAGCATCGTTATCGATATCTGCATCCTTTATTCCCTTGGATACTCCGGGAATCATGGCCGCCAGGTCCTTTATGTTGCCCATTTTTTTGACTTGACTGATCTGAGACAAAAAATCATTAAAATTAAAACTGTCCTGTGCCAGTTTTTTTCTGAGCTTTTTGCTTTCTTCCTCGTCAAATTGTTCCTGTGCTTTTTCCACAAGGCTTACTATATCCCCCATGCCCAGTATACGGTCTGCTATACGTGCCGGATAAAACACATCCAGGGCCTCCATTTTCTCACCTGTGCTCACAAATTTTATAGGCTTGCTCACGACAGCACGTATCGACAGGGCAGCCCCTCCACGTGTATCCCCGTCCAGTTTGGTAAGGACAACCCCGTCAAAATTTAGTTGGTCATGGAAGGCACGGGCCGTTTCTACCGCATCCTGGCCAGTCATGGCATCCACTACAAATAAAGTTTCAGATGGATTAAGTGCTTTTTTTATGGCTGTAATCTCCTGCATCATGGCCTGATCTATGGCAAGACGTCCGGCCGTATCGACAATGACTACTCCGTATCCTTCTTTTTTTGCTTTGTCCCTGGCATTAATCGAGATCTGAACCGGGTCCATGCTGCCCGCTTCCATATAAACATCGGTTCCTACCTGTTGCCCCAGAATTTTTAATTGTTCCATGGCAGCCGGGCGGTACACGTCTGCCGCGACAAGCAGTGGCCGCATCCCTTTTTTCTTCTTTAAATGCAAGGCCAGTTTTGCCGAGAAAGTGGTTTTCCCTGAGCCCTGTAATCCTGAAATCAGAACAATGCCCGGATTTCCTTTGACATTGATTCCGGCGGCATCTCCTCCCATCAGGTCCACGAGCCGATCATGGACGATCTTGGTCATCATTTGCCCAGGTCGCACCGATTTCAGCACATCCTGGCCCATGGCCATTTCCTTAACCTGATCACAAAAGTTCTTGGCCACCTTATAGCTTACGTCGGCATCAAGCAAAGCCCTCCGAACATCCTTGAGGGTTTCGGCCACGTTGATTTCTGTGATCTTTCCTTCTCCCTTAAGCAATTTGAACGATCGTTCCAGTCTTTCTGTCAGGTTTTCAAACATATCTATCTGTCAAGTAATGGTTTGGGTCCTTCCCTGATGACCAGGGGTTCGGGACCTGTACAGTCAATAATTGCCGAAGGGTCCTGCCCTCCCGGCCCCCCGTCTATCACGATATCCACCAGCTCTCCGAACCTTTCATTAATCAAGCCGGGGTCGTTGGAATACCCGGGTTCTGTTTCATCCCAGGGCAAAGAAGTTGATATTATGGGAACTCCCAGTTCCCTAAGGATTACCTGCAATATCGGGTTATCGGGAACCCTGATGCCAACGGTTTGTTTTTTCCCTTTAAACAACTTTGGCACCTGGCTATTTCCCTGGAGCAGGAAGGTAAATGGTCCAGGCAGGTTTTTCTTGATAAGCCGGAAAACGGCGTTCCCCAACGGCCGGCAATAGTTTGATACCTGAGACAGGTCATAGCACAGGAAAGACAAACGTGTGGAAGGTGTGTAATAGCCTTTGATCCTTTCCATGCGGGGAACACTGGCTAAATGCTCTATGGAACATCCCATGCCGTATACGCTGTCGGTGGGATAAATCACGATACCTCCCTTTTGCAGGGTAGCAACCGTCATCTGCACCAGGCGGTCCTGCGGATTATCGGGATATATCTTGATATACATATCAGGTATTAAAGCTCAGGGGAGTAATAAGCCGGGGCAAGTTCCCGCTGGTTGTAGCGCATACCCATAACCTGACCGTAAGCACCTGCAGAACATATAGCTATAAGATCCCCACGAGCGGTCTCGGGTAATTTGACGGCAAGTCCAAAACGGTCTGCCGACTCGCATACAGGACCTACGACATCGTAAACTTCTTTTTTTTGTGAAGCCGTGGTGATGTTGTAAATGGCATGGCTGGCTCCATAAAGTGCAGGCCTTATCAGATCATTCATGCCTGCATCCAGAATTGCGAACTTTTTACCCTTGCCGGTTTTCACATACAAAACCCTGGATATGAGATATCCGGATTGAGCGACCAATGCTCTTCCCGGTTCAAAGTGGATTTTTTGCCCCTTCCTTGCCTCAAGTTTACCGTGTACGGTCTGAAAAAAAGATTCAAACGGGCTGAATGGATTTTCAAACGGGTCATTGTAATCAACAGCAATCCCCCCTCCCAGATTGATATGTTCCAGCCTGATATCCCGTTCTTCAAACCAACGTTGATAGCCATTCACCTTGTAACATAATTTCTCAAAAACCTTCAGATCCTCAATCTGGGATCCTATGTGAAAATGAAGCCCTATGAGCTTTAGATTATTGCAGGCGGCTATCACCTGAAGCACCTCATCCAGCATCCATTCGCTGATCCCGAATTTATCCCTGGACCGTCCTGTTGTAATATGCTTGTTGGTATGGGCATCTATGTTTGGATTAAGCCGGAGAGAAATCCGAGCTGTCTTGCCCATCTGCGATGCCAGGTCGTTGATGATCCGTATCTCGGGGATGGATTCACAATTAAAACAGAATATTCCGCCCTGCAAAGCCGTGCGGATCTCTTTGTCGGATTTTCCGACACCCGCGTAAACAATCGTGTCGGGGTCAAATCCCATATCCAAAGCCAGCTGTACTTCGTTACCACTGACACAGTCAGCCCCCAGTCCGGAGCGGTGTATCATCTCCAGAATGCGCGGATTGGCATTGGCTTTCATGGCAAAATGAGCCTGATAGCCGTATTTTCTCAGGTATTTGGAATATAAACGAAGGGTTTGGTCCAGGATATCCAGATCGTAAAAATAAAAAGGCGTTTCAAGACGCTTAAAGGCATTGACAAAACGAGAGAGTTGCATTATGATTTAAGCTGAAATATCCGGCAAAATTAACATTTTTTTGAATAAAAGCCTTACCTTTGCCCTGTTATATAAACACACTATTATGAGCGCAAAGAAAAAAGACCTCCTGAGGGACGAAATCAGACACATCGACATCACAAAGATCGATGCAGCCTGCATCATAGATTCGATGAGGGATATGTCTTTTTCATCCAGGGACACGGCCCGTGCTGCCGACATCCTGCAAATGATGATCCAACAGAAGGATTGTACTAACTGGCTGACGCTGGCCGGCAGTTCCAGTGCCGGGGGATGCATGCAGGTATACGTAGATATGGTCCGCTTCAACATGATTGACTGCATCGTGTCTACAGGAGCATCAATCATAGACATGGATTTCTTTGAGGCACTTGGTTTCAAACACTATAAAGGCACCCCTTTTGTTGACGACGGCATGTTGCGCAGCCTCTATATTGACCGCATATACGACACCTATATAGATGAGGAGGAACTTCAACACTGCGATGCAACCATTAAGAATATCGCAGACAGCCTGGATCCCAGGCCTTATTCCTCACGCGAATTTCTCTGGGAAACCGGTAAATGGCTCACAAAAAACGCTGTAAAAAAGAATTCCCTGCTGCAGACCTGCTACGAACATAAGGTACCCGTTTTTGTACCTGCCTTTTCTGACTGCAGCGCCGGCTTTGGACTGGTCATGCACCAGCTGGAACGCATCAAAGAAGGCAAACCTTATGTCACGATAGATTCAGTTGCCGATTTCCGGGAATTGACCCAGATCAAGATCGAGGCAAAGACCAGCGGTCTGTTCATGGTCGGGGGAGGTGTTCCCAAAAATTTTGCCCAGGACACCGTAGTCTGTGCCGAGTGCCAGGGATTAGAAGTGCCCATGCACCAGTACGCCGTACAGATCACCGTGGCCGATGTGCGTGACGGGGCCTGTTCAAGTTCTACCCTCAAGGAAGCTTCTTCCTGGGGAAAGGTAAGCACCGTTCACGAACAAATGGTATACGCCGAGGCCACGACCGTTGTACCCCTGATCGTGGCTTATGCTTACCACAAAGGTGACTGGAAAAAAAGGAAACAATACAGTTGGGCAGGGCTTTTTGAAAAATAGGTATTTAACCGGTGAATGTTTCTGCCCGGTGAACAGTAAAATATAACGGCGGATGCGCTGCAGCACATCCGCCGTTTTTTCTATAGGTTTTGCTCTTTTCTTAAACTTCCTAGTAAGAATTTACCAGAGCAATGATTCCCTGAATCACGGCAACGAGTATTGCACCAACTCCAAGAAATGCAAAAATGAATCCGGATTCAAAATTCAGAAGCCCTTGCCACATATCGTTGAGAATTGTCATAAATACGTCCATCTTAATTCGAATTAAATGTTAATCTTTTTGCCTACTCTTAAGGATTTTCAGCGACTCCCCCTACTCTGTTGCGGATTTTCGGGTAACTCCTAAAAAAAATCCAGTACTATTAAGATTCATCCGGGAAAATAAAACCGATTATGAAGGGGATAATAGCGCCCAGAATTAATAGGATTACAGCCAGGATCCCGTTTGAGTTGGGGTCATGAATCAGGCCTTTCAGCATTTCAATTAAATCTACCATGGTGTTTATTATTAGTTTAATGGTTAATAAATTCAATGAACCGGGACAAAGTTATAAATCTTTTTTTAACTACCAAACACAATAACATCAATTATTGTGTACATTTCGCAGCAAATCCGTAACAGTTTTAACCGGGTTGAAGGTACTCAGGGGTACTTCCACAAAGGCCGTATTCCACCGGCTCATGCCTCCGTTCCAGAGTCCCGGCAGTTCCAGCGCTTTCAGTTCCCTGCCCAGGAAACTCTTCTGAGATATGAAACCGGTGTCTTCATCCCGGAATTCTGAAAGTTTGTATGTGGTTCCGTCATAAGCTTTAAAAGAGCAAATGATATCTACCGGATTAAAATGCGTGGAAGCATATCGTTTGCCCTGCAATTGAACACCCTCCAGTATCTGAAGCGAACCGCTCCCGTCACGGTCCATAACACGGAACGGACCTCCGCCCGGTTCCCCCGTGACAGGTACCATCCCACATACGCGTACAGGTCTGTTCAGCTTTGAGAACAGATAGGAACGGAATTCTTCGCCTTCCATGGAAGGATGTGTAATGCCGAAGGTACTTTCCAGAAACCCGGCAATTTCTTTCATACAGATCGGATCTGCGTGGTTTTTCAGTTCACCTATATATTTATATACCTTCCTTCGGCAGCTCAACAGGTAGCCGGCCAGAACTTTTCTCCAGTGTATAACAGGGCCCAGCGCTGTTTGAGGAACTACGTTGTCAATGTTGCGTATGATCACCATGTCCTCTTCCAGTGCATTCAGATTATCAAGAAGCGCTCCATGGCCTCCAGGGCGGAAAACCAGCGATCCGCCCTGGTCACGGAACGGGCGGTTGTCCATGTCGGCGGCCAGTGTGTCGGTAGACGGACTCTGGGTGGAAAAACCAACAATAAAGCTGGTTTTAAACAGTTCCTCATATTTTTTTAGCACCTTCTCCAACAGGTTGCTAAACAAATCCAGGTGTTCTTCGGAAACCGTAAAATGAAGCCTTACCGTCCCGTCAGGCTGGGCCGAGGTCAGGGCCGCTTCCACCAGGTGTTCTTCAAACGGACTCCTTGGTCCATCTGAATATTTGTGAAAAGGAATCAATCCTTTGGGCAAAGAAGCATAATTGAGACCACCGCGGTCCAGGATAAGCGAGAGAATTCCGTAACGATCCTTCGGATCAAATCCCTTGAGGCCTGAAAGCATGGGATAAAAAGCAAATTCCGGGAGTCTTTTGAAAAAATCGTTCAATTGTTCAGGTAATAGAGCATTCCTGTCCTTTTCCAGAAGGTCCCTTGCCTCGAATAGATCCTTGAACATGCGGCTGGCCGCGCCGGAAGCCGGAACAAATTTAATCCGGGATCCATTCCACTCGTCGTACCTTTTGATCAGGTCTTCCTGCTGTTGCGCGTCCAATTGTACAATCCCGTTTCCCGGGACGGCAGGTCCGGCTATGTCAAGAGGAGGAAAACCAGTGGAAAAAAATCTGAGATGGGCTTCTATATTTTTAAGCGTCTGCCCCTTACGCTCAATTGTCAGAAGGTCTTCTTTGGTAAACATAAAGTGAGCTGGCTGTACTGTTCCTGGGTCCATTCTCTGCGGTAAACATAAGCGTTCCTGATTTGTTCAAATTGCTCAGGAGTTTTCCGCAACTGTTTATCTTGTTCAAAAATAGGAAAACATTGTGTAAAAAGCAAATCAGAAGGGACATAGCCAGCAGGAGGCAATGTTACGGAATAGTTTTGCAGGTCGTTCCATCCGAAATGACTAGCCATGGCGCGTACCACCTGTTCCGTTGCATTTCTTTTTCCCTCCAGTGAATATCCAGCTATATGTGGTGTGGCAATGTTGCACACCTCCAGGGTGGCCGGATTAATGTGCGGTTCTCCCTGCCAGACATCCAGAATGATCCCTCCCAGCTGCGGGGCTGCTTTGCGCAGGGCATCCTCGTCTACCACATCGCCCCGCGAAGTATTGATAAAACAGGCACTTTGCTTCATAGATGAAAGAAAATGGCTCTGAACCATGTTTTGTGTCAGCGGGGTCAGTGGAACATGCATGGTTATGATATCGGACTGCTCAAGCAATAAGCCGAGATCGGAAAAACCTTCAGGTCCTTCGGCTTCTGCCCTGGGCGGGTCATTCAGAATGGTACGAATTCCCAGGCGGGACGCAAGGGCCGCCACCTTTTTGCCAATATTACCCACCCCCACAATTCCCAGAGTTTTACTTTTCAGTTCTTCTGCATTGTTTCCTGCCCATGCAACCAGAGCCGTGAAAACATATTGCATGACCGCACCGGAGTTGCACCCCGGGGCATTAGCCACAACAATGCCCGTCTTTGCACAATATTCCATATCAATGTGATCAGTCCCGATCGTCGGGCTTCCAATGAAAGAGATACGGCTGTCCTTTAAAAGACCGGCTGAACAGATTGTCCGCGTCCTGACAAGGAGTGCATCGGCCTTTTTAAGTACTTGATTATCTATAAGATGACCGGGAATTCGTGTGATGCGGGCATGTTTTTTGCTGATGCCTTCCAGGAAAGGCACCTGTTCGTCTGCGATAATATGAGGCTTAGCACCCACAGTTAATGAATCACAATTTCGCGAACCACCGTCTTGTTTAGCAGTGCGTTTATCTTTCCTGCCAGGAAAACCTTCTGCATATCCAACTGGCAGCGAAGTACAGAAGACTTTACCCTGACAGTGTAAATGCCTTCCCGGAAGGAACGTTCTCCGCATTCCCTGGCAACTGCCTCTCCAAGCAGTTCATTCCAGGCATGATGGATCCTGAGTATTTCCAGTCCAGCGGCCAATCCCGTTTCGTCCAGGGTTTGTTCAAGAATTTCATTTAAGGCTCTGGTCTGTTGTCTTTTCATTGGTAAAAACACCTCCATTTACACGGTATATTGAATGGGGACCTCCAAGGGCATGTATGATCTCCTCTATGCGGACCTTGTTGCTGTCTGTGAGAAAAATCTGACCAAACCCATTTTTAGTTACAAGATGCAATAGGTGTGCAACCCGCCGCGCATCCAGTTTGTCAAAAACATCGTCAAGCAGCAATATGGGCGCAAGTTCTTTCATTTGGCTTATCAGGGCAAACTGGGCCAGTTTGAGGGCCAGAAGGTATGTTTTCTGTTGCCCCTGTGAACCGCAGACTTTAAGCGCGTGATCCCCAAGGGAAAAATGGATATCGTCCCGCTGTACACCGGTGCCGGTATACTGCAGGATCATATCTTTCTGCCTGCTTTTTTTCAGTTGAGTAGCCATATTTTCACGGTTCAGGTCCGATTCATAGCTCAAACCGACCTGCTCCTTACCGGCTGACAGAAGCATGTAATAATGAATCACATGGGGTTGCAGCAGTTCGCAAAGTTCAGCACGTTTTTCATGGATCCAGTCCCCCCTGGACGACAAAGAGGCATCAAGTGCATCCAGAACCTCCGCTGACAGGTATTCCTGCTTAAGCAGCCGGTTTCTCTGGAAAAGTAATTTATTGTATTCCTGTATGGCCTGGAGATAATCCGGTCCTGTCTGGGAAAGCAGGAAGTTCATATATTTCCTCCTCTCCTCCGCCGGCCCGAATACAAGAGAAGTGTCCTGCGGTGAAACCATAACCACAGGGATCAGTCCCACATGGGAGGAAAGCTTCTCGTACCGTTTCCCGTTTCTTTTAAAGACCTTCTCCCCCTGCCTGGTAAGAAGACAGGAGATTTTTTCAGCCATACCGGTGTCTGTGGCATATTCGCCAAACAGTGCCGCTTCCTGGCTGTTATGGTCAATCATATCCTTATCCTGAACCTGAAGGGAACTTTTGCAGACGCTCAGGTAATAGATGCCATCCAGCAGGTTTGTTTTTCCCTCCCCGTTATCACCGTAAAGCACATTTATCCCGGGAGAGAACTCCAGATCAGCGTTTTCAATGTTTTTAAAATGAGAGAGCAACAAACGGGACAAATGCATACAGATTCCTTAAACAAGTATGCAAACATAGCAAATTTTGCGTATATTTGCGGCCTTAAATCTTAGACCTATGTCAAAAAAGAAATCCGGCGCAAAGCCCCAGCAGAAAAATGAAGAAAAGGCGACAGTTGCCCAGGCAATAAGCAAATCAGAAGAATTTCTGAATAAGTATAAAAAACACATTATATATACCGTAGCCGGAATAATTGTTCTGCTCGGACTTGTTTTTGGTTATACGAAATTAATCAGGGAACCGCGTCGTAACGAGGCCCTGGCCCAACTGTTTCCGGCCGAACAGTATTTCAGGACCGATTCGTTCTATCTTGCACTTAACGGCGATGGCAACGTTCTTGGTTTTAAGGATATTATTAAACAGTACAAGTCCCTCCCCGGACAGGTTGTATACTTCTACGCCGGCATATGCGAACTGCGCCTTGGCAACTATCAAGAGGCTATTGACTACCTTAATAACTATAATTCGGGGGACGATATCATTCAAGCACGTGCCTGGTGTAATATAGGGGATGCCTATGCCGGTCTGGACGATCTGGACAACGCCATTTCCTGGTATCAAAAAGCAGCCGGGTACAGAGATAATGCTTATGCAGCAGCCTACTACAAAAAAGCAGGTATTCTGCTGGAAGAAAAAGGCAATTTCAACGGTGCCCTGGATATGTATAAAACCATCAAGGATAAATATCCCCAGACCATTGAAGGGTATGATATTGACAAGTATATATCGCGTCTGGAAATTCTGATGCAACAATAACGTTTAACTATGGGAAGGGCTTTTGAATACAGGAAGGCCAGAAAGCTAAAACGCTGGGGGAATATGTCAAGGACTTTTACCCGGCTGGGAAAAGAACTGACCATTGCGGCCAAACAGGGTGGCACAGACCCGGAAAACAATCCCAGGCTGCGGGCCATCATACAGACAGCCCGTTCTGAAAACATGCCCAAAGACAATATCGAAAGAGCTATAAAAAGGGCAGAAGAAAAAGACAAGGGGGATTACCGTGAGGTAGTCTACGAAGGGTTTGGACCACATGGTGTTGCCATCATCGTGGAAACGGCAACAGACAATACCACAAGGACCGTAGCCAACATCCGATCCTATTTCAACAAATTTGGAGGCAACCTGGGTACCTCGGGAAGCGTTGGTTTCATGTTTGATCACACCTGTGTCTTTAAGGTAAAATCGGAACAGGTGCCGGACATGGAAACCTTTGAACTGGAGCTGATCGACTATGGAGGAGAAGAAGTTTTTTTGGATGAGGATGAAGGAGTAATTGTTATTTACGGAAGTTTTGAATCCTACGGATCACTTCAGAAATTCATTGAAGAAAAGGAGCTGGAGCTGGTCAGCGGAGGTTTCGACCGTATAGTCAACGGAGAATTAAAGCAATTATCACCGGAAGAAAAAATGGACGTTGAGAAACTACTGGAACGGATCGAAGAAGATGATGATGTCCAGAACGTCTACACCAACATGGCTTAATTCCCCATATACAGGTTGTCATCAAGCAACCTGTTGTTATATTGCTGGCGAAAGGCATTTAGAAAGAGCTCATTTGAGGGCTCTTTTTCTTTCTCTTCCCTCATTATACTGATAAGCGCAGGGTAGTTCACCACAAATGGTATGGTGAGTGAATCTCTTATGTTTCTTCCAAATGCAAAGAAATCGAAGGGATAATCCAGCATATCCAGCACAGTGGGCATGATGTCTATTTGTTGTGTGTACTGGTCGTAAACCTGACCTCCGCTCACCACCCTGCCAGATGGATCATAATAAACTATGGGAATTGCCATACTTTCTACTCCGGACTGGTAGCGGGGATTTACCTGTGAGTATGCGCCATGGTCTGCCACCAGCACAAAGAGGGTGTTCTCATACCAGTTGCTTTTGCTTGCTTCATCAAAAAAAAGCCGCAGTGCATTATCGGAGTATCTGATGCATTGCTGTATGGGCAGGCTGCTTTCAGGAAAAACTCCTTCATACCGGCGGGGTATAATGAAGGGATGGTGGGAAGACAGGGTAAACACAGCTGCTGCAAAAGGTTCCTCAAATGTGTCGAGTGTCCTGGCAAAAAACTGCAAAAAGGGTTCATCCCATATACCCCAGTAACCGTCAAAATGCGACCTGTCAGCAAATTCGTTCATTCCGTAATAGCTGTCGAAACCGAAATGACGGGACATCCCGTCCATACCTAGTGAACCGTTGGGGGCTCCATGGAAAAAAGCTGTGTTATAGCCCAGCTTTTTGAGCGCATTGCCCAGTCCTTCAACCCGGTTGAGGGCAAAAGGAGTCAGGGCAAATGATTGCTCTAGGCTGGGTATGCTTCCCAGAACAGAGGGAACGGCATCTATGGATTTTCGTCCGTTGGCATAAGCTTTGGAACAGGCCAGTGAATGAACCATCAATGAATCAAGAAAAGGAGTGTGGGAAGTATAAGCGCCAGGATTCAGGTAACCGGAATATTCCCTGGAAAAACTTTCCAGAATCAGAATCACCACATTCATGGCCGGTTGGATATCCCGGCCAGCCGGAGATATTGTATCTCTTCTGTGTTCGGGCGAGTACACGCGGTTCAGTTCCTCTTCCGAGGGAAAGAAATCAAGCCTTTCGACAGAAGGTTTTCCAAAAGTTCGCAAGATGCAGAAAGGGGTGTTCAGGACCAGGCCCATTTCCAGCGGTTCAGAAACGTAGGCTGCCGCATTGCTCATGGTGATGGGTCTGGTAGTCCGGTCTGTTCCGCCACGTATCGATATGGTTGTTATTACCGACGCCAGAAGCAGGGTCAGCAGCCTTGAGAAAAAAAAGCGTAGCGTGAAGGGTTGTTGCACCTGATAGTGTGTGCGTCCGTAACAAAACCATAGTAAAAAAATCAATCCGATCCAGACCATCAGAAAGACCGGATAGTCCTGCAGCGCTTTCAAAAAAATATTGGCAATATTCTTTTCGTTGGCAAATTCCCTGAAGAACGAAAAATCGATCCTGCGCAATGTTGTTCGAAAATAGATAAAATCAAAAAGCTGAAAAAAGAAACCGGCAGAATTAATAAGCAGATACAAAATTTTCAGTAAAATTTGGCAGGACCTGGAAAATATAAAAGGAAAAGGTAAAAGGGCAAGAATCAGGTACAAGCCATTCATATAAAACAGGGCGGAAAGATCAAAACGAATTCCTCCACGGAATATCAGGGGCATGTCATACCAGCCTGTCTCAGGAAAAAGATACCCGTTGTACAGATAAAAAGCAACCCTGCTAATAAGCAGCACAATAAATACCAGAACAAGCCGTTTGAAGAGTGTAAAAAGGTACGAAATTCCGGTATGGTTTTTGGGGCTGTAGAGGCTTTTCATAGTTGGATGCAAATTTAAAGAATCTCTCATAATGTTATTCTTTTCAGATAAATTTCATACTTTTGCGGATTGAAATTTTAATTTCTTCATAGCAAATTCCGGATATCTATGAAAATAAAACACATAGAGCATATAGGCATTGCTGTTCGTTCTCTGGAACAGGCCATAGCTTTTTATGAGACGAAACTTGGACTGCCCTGTTACGCCATAGAGGAAGTTCCCGAACAAAAAGTCAGAACCGCATTTTTCAAGGTTGGTCAGACCAAAGTGGAATTACTGGAGAGTACAGATCCTGAAGGTCCTATAGGAAAATTTATTGAAAACAGGGGTGAGGGGGTTCATCACATAGCTTTTGCAACAGAAGGTCTCCAGGAGAACCTGGACGAACTGGCCAGGAACGGTATCCGCCTTATTGATAAAAATCCGCGTTATGGAGCAGAAGGCCTGCATATCGCTTTCCTCCATCCGAAGGATACCCTTGGTGTGCTTACAGAATTGTGTGAAAATCCGAAACAATAATACAATCAATTATAAAATGAGCAATCAGTTGGAACAGATCCGGGAGTTGATTCAACTCCGAGAAAAAGCCCGCCTGGGAGGGGGTCAGAAACGCATAGATGCACAACACGAAAAAGGCAAATGTACAGCCCGTGAGCGCATTACCATGCTCCTTGACGAAGGCAGCTTTGAAGAATTTGACATGTTCGTTACACACCGTAGTACCAACTTCGGTATGCAGGATAAAACCATCCTTGGAGACGGCGTTGTTACAGGTTATGGGACCATTGAAGGGCGGCTGGTTTATGTTTTTGCACAGGACTTCACCGTCTTTGGAGGATCCCTTTCAGAGACCATGTCCATGAAAATCTGCAAGATCATGCAACAAGCCATGAAAGTGGGAGCACCCCTGATAGGAATCAACGATTCAGGAGGAGCCCGTATCCAGGAAGGCGTGAATGCACTGGCCGGTTATGGTGATATCTTCCAGAACAACATCATAGCTTCCGGCGTTATCCCGCAAATCTCGGCCCTTTTTGGTCCCTGTGCCGGAGGTGCCGTCTACTCCCCTGCCCTGACCGATTTCACCATCATGATGAAAGGTTCCAGCTACATGTTCCTGACCGGCCCCAAAGTGGTAAAAACCGTCACCGGAGAAGATGTAACACAGGAAGAACTGGGAGGCGCAGCGGTCCATGCCAGCAAGAGCGGTGTTGCCCATTTTGCTGTAGATACTGAAGAGAATGGCGTGGAACTGATACGGGACCTGCTCAGTTACCTGCCCCAGAACAACATGGAAGAGCCTCCACATGCAGAATGCCTGGACCCCATTGACCGTCTGGACGATTCTTTGAATGATATAATTCCCGACAGCCCCAACAAACCATACAATATGTTCGAGATCATCCACAGCCTGGTGGATGACGGAAAATTCCTGGAAGTCCATAAGGATTATGCCACCAACATCATAGTGGGTTTTGCCCGTTTCAACGGCACTTCTGTGGGTTTGGTTGCAAACCAGCCCCGCGTGCTTGCCGGCGTGCTTGATATTAACGCATCCAGGAAAGCCGCCAGGTTTGTACGTTTTTGTGATGCTTTCAATATCCCTCTGGTCACTTTGGTAGACGTACCAGGTTTCCTGCCCGGCACACAACAGGAATACGGAGGGGTGATCCTGCATGGGGCAAAACTGCTATATGCTTACGGTGAAGCCACTGTCCCCAAGATCACGGTCATACTCAGAAAAGCGTACGGCGGTGCTTACATTGTGATGAGTTCAAAACACCTGGGAGGCGACCTGAACTATGCATGGCCTTCAGCCGAAATTGCTGTTATGGGACCTTCCGGTGCCATTGAGGTGCTTTTTGGAAAGGAACTGTCAGAAGCTGAAAATCCAGCTGCTTTCATAGAAGAAAAAGAGAAGGAATACCGCGATACATTTGCCAATCCATACACAGCCGCGCGCTATGGCTATATTGACGACATCATAGAACCAAGGAACACACGTTTCAGGATCATCCGCTCGTTGCAACTGCTGGCCACCAAGAAACAAAGCCTGCCTCCCAAAAAGCACGACAACCTTCCTTTATAAACCGGGTATATATATGAAAAAATCTATAAAATACATTCTAGCCGGCTTGCTGTTTTTCTTCCAGGTTTCCCTCTTCGGACAGAATGTGGTGGACCTGAGATTGAATGAATTACTGATAACCAATACGGAGGATTTTCAGGATGATTTCGGGGTTCACAGCAGCTGGTTTGAAATATTCAATATCGGGTACGGGACGGTGGATATTGGTGGATGCTATCTGAGCAATGATCCCAATGACCTGAAAAAATATCCCATTCCCCGCGGGGACGTGCTAACAAAGATCAAACCCAGGCAGCATATTCTTTTCTGGGCTGACAACAAGCCGTTCAGGGGCTCTTTCCATTTGAATTTTTCCCTTACAGATTCTAAGGTTCTCATCCTTACCAGTGCTGACGGTAAAACCATATTGGACATGGTTTCTTTGCCTGACAACCTGGATCCCAACCAATCTTACGGACGTAAGATAGACGGAGAAGGTTCTTACGGACCTGAATCCGACAATTCGGGCTGGATTGTCCTTCCAAGGACCTCGCCAAGTACCAACAACTACACACTGGACGGGAAATCCCGGGCCGAGATAATGAAAGAGACTGACCCCTTTGGATGGATCATGGCAATAATGGCCATGTCTGTGGTCTTTCTTGCACTTTTGATCTTATCCCTTGTTTTTAAAGGAACAGGCAAAATCGCCATTAACCTGACCCAGAAAAAAGCCGATGCATATCATAAAACGCAAAAAGTATCGGTGGCAGACATATCAGGAGAAACTTTCGCTGCTATAGCCATGGCCCTGCATCTCTATGCCAATGAGACCGAAGTACACGACATTGAAACGACTAAACTAACCATTGAGCAGGTCAGGAAGAACTACTCTCCCTGGAGTTCTAAATACCAGTCAATGAGAAGGATGCCTGAGTTTAGAAAAAGATCAAACAGATAATAATACGCACTATGAAAGAATATAATTTGATAATCAACGGGAACAGCTACAGTGTGGTAATTAACGAACTGGAAGAAACACTGGCCGAAGTGGAAGTCAATGGCACACCATACCAGGTAAATATTGACAAACCATTTAAGAAAAGCGCAACTGCTCCCGTGACCCGCGCTCCACGAGTAGCAGCACCTTCAGCTGCCAAAACATCACACAGCACGGGGAAGGCTGCGCCTGCCGGCGGGTCCTATACTGTTAATTCCCCGCTACCCGGGGTAATCCTGGAGGTAAGTGTGAAGGAAGGTGATACAGTCAAAGCAGGGCAAAAAATGATAGTTCTGGAAGCCATGAAAATGGAAAACAACATTGAAGCAGACCGTGATGGCGTTGTGGCATCTATAAAAGTGAATAAAGGGGATTCTGTTCTGGAGGGAGCTCCGCTCATAATTTTAAACTGATATGGACCAGATCATCAACAACCTGCAACAGTTCTGGGAATATACCGGATTTGCCAATGCCACCTTCCAGCATATCCTGATGATATGTATTGGTCTTGGTTTCCTGACAATGGGCATTGTAAAAGAGTGGGAGCCGCTTCTGCTTGTTCCCATAGGATTTGGTATGATCATAGGGAACATTCCGCTATATCCCGGTTTTACTGTTGGTATTTACGAAGAAGGATCTGTGCTGAACATCCTCTATCATGGCGTGAGGAATGGCTGGTACCCGCCGCTCATTTTTCTGGGTATTGGGGCCATGACAGATTTTTCGTCACTCATATCCAATCCCAAACTTTTATTGATAGGGGCCGCCGCGCAATTAGGCATTTTTGCAGCTTATTCAGCCGCCCTGCTCCTTGGATTTGAAGCCAATGCAGCAGGTGCCATAGGAATCATTGGCGGAGCCGATGGTCCTACAGCCATATTCCTGTCTTCAAGGCTGGCCCCGGACCTTCTCGGAGCGATAGCCGTTTCTGCTTATTCCTATATGGCTCTTGTACCCCTGATCCAACCTCCGATCATGCGCTTGTTCACCACAAAAAAAGAACGGCTCATCCGGATGAAACCTCCCCGTGTAGTGTCCAAAATGGAAAAAATCATTTTCCCGGTTATTGGTTTATTGCTGACTGCATTTATTGTTCCATCGGGTTTACCTCTTCTGGGGATGCTCTTTTTTGGGAACCTTCTGAAAGAGAGCGGTGTTACCAGGCGGCTGGCAGAAACAGCCCGAGGTCCCCTGATTGACGTAGTAACCACTCTCATAGGTCTGACTGTGGGTTGTTCCACACAGGCTGACAAATTCCTGCAACTGGATTCGGTCCTGATATTTGCACTGGGTGCTTTCTCTTTCATTATGGCTACGGCAGGAGGGGTTCTTTTTGTAAAAATCCTCAATTTGTTCCTCAAACCGGGCAACAAGATAAACCCCCTGATAGGGAATGCTGGAGTATCTGCTGTTCCGGACTCTGCCCGCGTGTCTGAACTCATCGGTGTCCAATACGATCGTACCAATCACCTGCTTATGCATGCCATGGGACCCAATGTGGCCGGAGTCATAGGCTCGGCAGTGGCAGCAGGTATCTTACTTGGTTTCTTATCATAATAATAATAAATAGACTGTTTCAATTATATGGAAAACAAACTGCAAGAACTAACCAACAAGCTTTACCAGGAAGGCCTGACCCGCGGCAGGGAAGAAGCAGATGCAATCATTGCCAAAGCCAAAGAAGAAGCCCAGGCTATCGTCAAGGAAGCCAAGAAGGAGGCAACCTGGATGGTTGAACGGGCCGAACAAGAGGCTGCCGAACATAAGGAACAGGTAGAGAATGAGATCAGGATGGCCTCACGTCACACCATCTCGGTATTGAAAAAGAAAATCCAGGACCTGGTAGTATTAAAGTCCCTGGAAGGTCCGACAAAGAAAGCCATGGAAGACGATGCCTTTGTTAAGGACATGATCATGACCCTTGTGAAATCTTTTAAACCGGAAGATGCCGGTTCCATGGACCTGGAAGTGATATTGCCACAGTCCCGTAAAGAATCATTTACCGGATTCCTTAAATCCAGGATATCAGATATGTTAGACAAGAGCATACGTGTTACCTTCAGCGCTGACATGGAAAACGGATTTGTGATCGGACCTGCCGGAGGAGGATACCAGATCCGTTTTTCGGACAAGGATTTCATGGCTCTCTTCAATAAATATGTAAGTCCTGGGACACAGTCGCTGCTCTATGATGAATAATTACGAGTTCATTATTGCAGGATTGCCACAGCTGGCGCTTGATTTTCAATCGGGCAGTTTTGACATTGAAGAACTGACGGATTCCCTGAGAGCCATGCTGGGTAAAAAGGACAACCGCCTGCTCGACTGGCTGGACAGGGGGCTGAAAGCAAAGTTCATGAACATTCATTTTTATCGTGCAGTTCAGCGTTGCAACAATTCTTTCATCCGGGATTATTTTTCCTTTGACCAGGAAATTCGAAACATCATAGCTGCATACACTGCCAGGAGTTACGGCAGCAGCCCTGGTGACCACCTTGTTGGTGACAGCGTCCTGACCAGGCAGCTGGTGCAATCCAGGGCAGACGATTTTAAGCTTGAATTCATAACGGAATATGCTACAGTCCTGAACAGGATCATGCAATTGAAAGATCCCCTGGAAAGGGAACAGAAAATTGACAGTCTCCGGTGGGAAAAGGCATCGGAGTTATGCACATTTCATTATTTAGATATACATGTCATACTCGCTTTTTTACTCAAAGCTTCCCTCGTTGCCCGCTGGGCCCGTCTGGACAAAGAAACCGGTACAAGGATGTTCAGGGAACTGGTAGATGAAGTAAAAGGCACATACAAAGCAATAAAGAATAATTATGCAAACACAAACCACCGGTAAAGTAAGGGGTATCATTGCCAACCTGGTAACCATTGAAGTTGACGGACCGGTTGCTCAAAACGAGATTTGTTTCATTCATCTGGGAGATACGCAGTTAATGGCCGAGGTCATTAAAGTTGCCGGCAAAAATGCCCAGGCACAGGTTTTTGAAAGTACGCGCGGACTGCGTGTGGGAGATCACGTGACTTTTAATGGCCATTTGCTGGAAGTCGCGCTGGGACCCGGGCTCTTGTCCAGCAATTACGACGGGTTGCAAAACAACCTGGCTACCATGGAAGGCGTATTCCTGAAAAGGGGAGAATACACAGAACCTATTGACAGGAAGAAAAGATGGGATTTTGAACCTCTGGCACAAAAAGGCGACACCGTAACAGCAGGAGACTGGCTGGGCCAGGTGATGGAGGGATGGATGGTGCACCGTATCATGGTACCTTTTGTAATGACAGGCACTTATACCATTGAAGAAATTACATCACAGGGTTCTTACACTGTTGACCAAAAGATAGCCACTCTAAAAGATGGTGACGGGAAAAGTCACGAGGTCACCATGGTCCAGAGATGGCCTGTAAAGCGCGCTATTACAGCTTACAAGGAAAAACCCAGACCTGACAAGGTGATGGAAACGGGTGTGCGGACAATAGACACCTTCAACCCTATTGCCGAGGGAGGAACCGGTTTTATCCCCGGACCCTTTGGCAGCGGAAAGACCGTTTTGCAGCATGCCCTGGCAAAACAAGCCGAGGCCGATATCATTGTCATGGCGGCCTGTGGTGAACGTGCAAACGAAGTGGTGGAGATTTTCACCGAATTTCCCAAGCTTATCGACGCCCGTACCAATCGTCACCTGATGGAACGTACGACCATCATATGCAACACCTCTAACATGCCTGTAGCAGCCCGTGAGGCATCTGTGTACACTGCCATTACAATTTGTGAATATTACCGGGCCATGGGACACCGTGCCCTGTTGCTGGCAGACTCTACTTCCCGCTGGGCACAAGCCCTGCGCGAAATGAGCAACCGTATGGAAGAATTGCCCGGACAGGATGCTTTCCCCATGGACCTGCCTGCCATTATCTCCAACTTTTATTCCCGTGCAGGGATTGTCAAGCTGAATAACGGGCAGACAGGATCTGTCACCATCATAGGTACCGTATCCCCTGCCGGAGGTAACCTTAAAGAACCAGTCACCGAATCGACCCAAAAAGCAACACGCTGTTTTTATGCCTTGTCGCAAAACCGTGCAGACAGGAAGCGTTACCCGGCCATTGACCCCATGGATAGCTATTCCAAATATTTGGAATACCCCGAGATCATGTCCTATTATGCAGAAAAGGTCGGGCCTGACTGGATTGGAAAAATTCTGGAAGGTAAGAACTATGTGAGACGTGGAAAGGAGGCTTACGAACAAATCAATATTCTGGGAGATGACGGCGTACCTCTGGATTACCATATCAGTTACTGGAAATCAGAGCTCATCGATTTCATCATCCTGCAACAGGATGCCTTTGACGATATTGACGCTTCCACGCCCATGGAACGCCAGGTATACATGTATTCCAAAGTAATTGACGTATGCCGCATGCAGGTTGCATTTGAAGACTTTGAAGAATGCTCGGCTTTTTACAAAAAATTGATCAACCTGTTCCGGCAGATGAATTACCAGGAATTTCATTCCGATGAATTTAAACGCTATGAAACCGAAATTGAAGAACATCTGACCCAAAAGGTTCAGGCTTAATATTAAAGATATGGCACAAGCTTTTCAACGCATATATACCCGCCTGGAAGGTATAACCAAGGCTACCGTCGTTTTGAATGCCCAACGTGTGATGAACGATGAACTGGCCACCGTGGACGGACGGCTGGCCCAGGTAGTAAAGATCAACGGAGATCGTGTGACCTTGCAGGTCTTTGGAGGTACAGAAGGAATTGCCACCAACTCAGAAGTTGTTTTCTGGGGAGAAGCCCCTTCGCTTAATGTGGGTGAGGAATTATCCGGCCGCTTTTTCAATGCATACGGTAAACCCATAGATGGAGGGCCCGAAGTGCAGGGAGATCACCGCGAAATTGGGGGTCCTTCGGTCAATCCCTATAAAAGGATGCAACCCTCTCAGCTCATACCCACCGGGATAGCCGGTATTGACCTGAATAACACACTGGTTTCAGGACAAAAAATACCTTTTTTTGCAGACCCTGACCAACCTTACAACCCGGTTATGGCAACCGTTGCCCTGAGAGCCGATGTGGATAAGATCATCCTTGCCGGGATGGGACTTACCAACGATGATTACCTGTTCTTCCGCAAATCATTTGAAAATGCAGGAAAACTATCCAAGATCATCAGTTTTGTGAACACCACAGATGACCCCCCGGTAGAACGCCTGCTTATTCCCGACATGGCCTTGACGGCAGCTGAATACTTCGCCGTGGAAAAAAACGAAAAAGTATTGGTCCTGCTGACCGACATGACCCTTTATGCAGACGCGCTGAGTATTGTAAGCAACCGTATGGATCAGATTCCCTCCAAGGATTCCATGCCCGGTTCACTGTATTCGGACCTGGCAAAAATTTACGAAAAGGCGGTACAGCTCCCTTCGGGAGGTTCCATCACCATCATAGCCGTGACTACTCTCAGTGGCGGTGACATTACACACGCCATTCCCGATAATACAGGTTATATCACGGAAGGCCAGCTTTTCCTGCGAAATGATACCGATACGGGCAAGGTTATAGTTGACCCGTTCCGCTCGCTATCGCGTCTTAAACAGCTGGTGATCGGGAAACAGACCCGTGAAGATCACAACCAGGTTATGAATACAGCCATCCGGCTGTATGCAGATGCTGCAGACGCCAAGACAAAACTGGAGAATGGATTTGACCTGAGCGATTACGACTTGCGTGCCCTGGAATTTGCCAAGGAATATTCATTGAAATTACTTTCAATTGATGTTAATATAAACGTGACCCAGATGTTGGAGAATGCCTGGGAACTCTTTGCTAAACACTTCAACAAAGAAGAGGTCAGCATACGTGAGGACCTGATTATGAAATACTGGCCGGAACAGGCATAAAGAAAAAAAACATGGCCATTAAATACCAGTTTAACAAAACGTCCCTTCATTCTCTCCGGAAACAGCTCAAGATAAGGCAAAGAGCCCTTCCTACGCTGAAAAACAAAGAAAGCGCCCTGCGTATGGAGGTTAAGCGTGCCAAAGAGCGGTCGGACGAGTTACTGGAAAAACTGGACAAATCCCTGTCTTCCTACAGGAATATGGCTGCCTTGTGGAATGAATTTACCCCGGGCCTGATTACCGTTAAGGATGTGGAACTTGAAACGGTTAAAATTGCAGGGATAAAGACCCCTGCCCTCAGGCAAGTGCTGTTTGAAGTAAAACCTTTCTCCCTTTTCTCCCAGCCCCAGTGGTATGCCCAGGGGGTTCAGATCCTGAAAGACATGGCACAGATTGGGATAGAAAGTGAAATTTACCTGGAGAAGAAAAACCTGTTGGATTTTGCACGCAAGAAAACCACTCAAAAGGTAAATCTTTACGAAAAAGTTCAAATTCCCGGGTATGAGGAAGCCATCCGCAAGATCAAACGATTTATGGAAGATGAGGAAACGCTGTCCAAAGCCAGTCAGAAAATAGTTAAAACACGTCAACAAAACGAGGAGGAACAGCTATGATCACCAGAATGACAAAGTATTCCTTTGTTTTGCTTAGCGAGCAGACATCAGACTTTTTAAACAAGTTGCAGGATCTGGGAATGGTTGATATCAACCGGTATGAAAAAGCAGTGGACCAACATTCCAAGGACCTTTCAGACATACTTTTGCATATCAACCAAACGGTCATAAAACTCGGCCAGGTTGCCAATGAAAAAAAAGATAAGAGAACGGAGCCTTACCAGAGCGATGGTGCTTCACTGCTGAAAGAAGCAACTGAGTTGTTTTCCAAAAGGGAATCCTTAAAAACGACTCTCTTCTCTTTATCTGAACAAATGAAAGCAGCAGAGCCGTGGGGACCCTTTACCCTGCAAGATGTGGAAAAGATCCGGGACCTGGGTTATGTGATCCATGCCTATTCACAGTCTGCACGCCGTTTTGACACGGAATGGGAAAAACAATATCCCCTATATGTCTTGGAAAGGACAGAAAAGCAAATCAGTTTCATTGTACTGGAAGTTCCGGGAGAACCTTATCAGTTCCCGCTAAATGAAGCTGTATTTCCGGCAGTCCCCTGCAATGTGCTTAAAGATGAAATTCTTGAAAAAGAAGCTGAGCTGCAGCAATGCATTGCCCGGCTGAACATACTTTCGGACCATATTCCCTTACTTAAATCGTATGCCAACGAATTGTCGTCAAAACTGGATCTTTACCTGGCCGGGGTTTCGGCAGAAAAACAGGTGGAAGACCATATTGAC
>MTKX01007543.1_pt2 | contig 44012 bp, 39 predicted proteins | sample 1042771 | NCBI WGS metagenome assembly MTKX01 (sample SAMN06212183, study PRJNA360534) | anaerobic digester metagenome | biome: Wastewater treatment plant; material: sludge; isolation source: anaerobic digester fed with sludge from wastewater treatment plant | place: Denmark: WWTP Randers ...
CAATCCCGTCGCCGATGGCACGCCGGTGTTCTTCGGGACGACGCTTGGCAGTCTCTCGGCCGGATCTGTCGAGAGCAAGCAAGGAAGGGCACAGAGCCGGCTGTTGGCAGACGGCAAGGTCGGGCAGGCAGACGTTTCCGTTAAGGTCGGCCAGGAGTCGGCCCAGGAGCAGGTTGCTTTTCTGCCGGGTCCACCCCAAAGCCTCAGCCTATCAGCCGTTCCGACAGAGGTGGAGGTAGGCGGCGACGTTCAGGTTCGGGCGACGGTAGTCGATGCCTGGGGGAACCCGGTTGCCGACGGCACGGTGGTAGGATTCTACTCGTCGCGTGGTTCCATGCCATCGCAAGGCCAGACCACGGGTGGTGAGGCCGTGGCCAGCTTGAGTGCCGGGATTGTGGCCGGGGAGGCGCAGGTCTCGGCCCGGGTGGCTGGCATTGCCGGGTCCGTGGCCGTCAGGTTTCTACCTGGCCCACCGTCGACCGTCAGCCTGCTGGTCAATCCCATCAGCGTCGATGCCGGTGGCGAGGTAGAGCTCACCGTCGAGGCCAGGGACGCCCTTGGCAATCCCGTCGCCGATGGCACGCCGGTGTTCTTCGGGACGACGCTTGGCAGTCTCTCGGCCGGCTCTGTCGAGAGCAAGCAAGGAAGGGCACAGAGCCGGCTGTTGGCAGACGGCAAGGTCGGGCAGGCAGACGTTTCCGTTAAGGTCGGCCAGGAGTCGGCCCAGGAGCAGGTTGCTTTTCTGCCGGGTTCGCCCCACAGCCTCAGCCTGACAGCCGATCTCGCTGAGGTGGAGGTAGGTGGCGATGTGCAGATTCGGGCGACGGTAGTCGATGCCTGGGGGAACCCGGTTGCCGATGACACGCCAGTGGCATTCCAGACAACTCGTGGCTTTGTCTCGAGTGGCTTGAGCAGGGCACTCGCCGGGGAGGCGACCGCGTTCCTGGCGGTCGGAACTGATCCGGGTTACTTGAAGGTGACAGCCACAGCCATGAAGGCCAATGGCACCATCGAGCTGTACGTCAGGCCTGGCCCCCCAGCTCTTCTCAATCTCACGGCACCTGTAGCCTCCATCCTGGTGGGTCGCACAACTGAATTGCTCGTTCTTGTCCAGGATGCCCTTGGCAATCCTGTCGCCGACGGTACGGAAGTGGTCTTTAACGCGACCCAGGGCCAAGTCTGGCCGCCGGTCACCCACACAAAGTCAGGTCAGGCACAGGTTGATCTTGTGGCGCCTGACCAACAGGGCCAGGTGCGAGTCTCCGCGAGTTCGGGCCGTGCACAGCATGCTATTGCTGTCGATATAGTTTCTGAGCCGCCTAACACTACCGCATAAGCAGTCAGAACGCAGCAACCTGCGATCGACTTCATACGACCGAGGCTCCTCTGTCATTCGCGAGGAGTAGCGAGACCGAGTGGAACGGAGGTCTGGGGATGCACAAGAGGATTCGCATACCGTATCAGCTATATCCCTCCTCCCTGCTCTGGGTGGACAACCTGTCCCAGGCGGGCAAGGACCTGCGAGCCAGGTGCCGTCAACTCTCGGCCTGTGACCAAAACCTCCTGCAGGGCCTGGCGGACGATGCCAGGGCGCTGCTGGCACGCGGTGACGCGAATAGCTGTGCCACCGTGCTGATTTGCCTCGCCGATCGCTGCCTCGAGGGAGGCGAGTTGCTTCTTGCCCGTGAGTGCTGTGAAGAGGCCGAAACCCTATTTTGCAGCTACGAGGATAGCCGCCACGGGCACAACCAAGCCGTGGCGCTCTATGCACTCGGTCTTGTCTATCATTTACAAGGTCAGGAGAAGGAAGCGGTCAATAGCTACGACGAGGCCCTACACGCGTTCCGACGGGCACGCGCTGAATGGATGATGGTTAGGGATTGCGCTCAAAGAAGGATGAACCAGTGCCGAGGCGTCGAGCGCTGGATCAGGAAACTGCGGGCACGGCTCGCTTCAGCAGCGTCCGTCACGCCACCTCAGGCTTATCACCTCGTTTCTCTACCGGTGCTGTCTGCCACCTCGGCGGGGGATCCTCTGTGCGCTGTGGAAGAGTTCGAGGAGTGGGTGGAAGTAGAGGAAGCTCTTGCCGGGCAGGCGAATTTTGTCCTGCGCGTGCAGGGCGACAGCATGATTGATGCCGGGATCCATCATGGAGACCTCGTTCTCATCCAGGGAGCAGAGACCTGGCGGGATGACGGCCAGATTGTGGTGGCGTGTATCGATGGCCTGGAAAGCGAGAGTGTCTTGAAGCACTTCTACCGGCACAGTGACCACATACGCCTGCAGCCGGCCAACGATGGGTATCCCTTCCTTATCATCGCGCCCACGCTGGGGTTGAAAGAAAAGATCCAAGAGCGTTACAAGACAAGGTACCCAGGACGGCTACTGCAGTTCTTTGTTGAAAGCAATGTACGCTGTGTTGGCTGGTACTGTGGCAAACTGTGAGAATCCCATGAAATTCCTGCCTGCAGTAATGTGGGACGCCGAGGCGCGACAGAGTTTCGAAGAGGAGTTTCTGTATCATGCAAGGTGGGATCCTGCTCTGCGGGAAAGCCTGAGTTCTGTGATGGCAGCCATGGCAGTGCTCGGAAACTCGGACGAGCCCGAGATCTACGATCCTGTTGTTGCCCGCGAGTTCCTGCTGGCATGCTTTTCCACTGCCGACCTATACCGTCATATATACGATAACCCCAGATGGTGCCAAGTCCTACTGCACATCCCCAGCACACGCAGTGCGGCAGGGATTCTGGATGCAGTCATGTCTCATCCAGAGCACTCGGCTCTCTTGGCAGAGTTCCTGCATCTGGCAGAGACCAAGAATAGCGTTTGCTTTGACCGGTTCTCCCACCGCATCAAACTGACAGGTGACGCGGAGTATAAGCACGTCGATCGGGCCCGATGGATGGAAGCAGCCGACCTGCTTGTTGCTGCCTTGGCCGATTCTCCATCAGCTGTGAAGACCTCTCTCGCACAGCGGTTTTATGAACTGGGCGGTGAATGCTATAATAGAGGAGAGATGAACGCCTGCATCGATCTACTCAGCCTCGTACTGCAGCTCGATCCATCCAATGTGAGCGCCGAGCTGTTGAGACGCCGAGCCGAGGAAGCAGAAATGCGTCAAGCAACGTGGAATAGAGCATGACGTTCGCAAGCCTGGAGAAGTGCTCTTGCGCCGTGGTCCAGGTCATGGGTGCTCCCCTATGCGATTGCTCCGCAAAGTGAGGTAAAGTGAACCAAATCTTGGGAAAGACGCGAAGCGAGTGGGCCAAGTTCATGTTTGAGAACCTGAACGTTGACAAGGCCCAAGTTGGACCGGCGTTCTACACCCTGCTCGACGAGATTCGCCAGTGCCAGAGGCGACGCGACGAGTCTGTCAGACGACACTGTGAATCCGCAATCAACATGGCCAGGGAACTGCACATGCGCTTTCAAGGCGAGCTCAGTACCCTGGGTATGAACACCGGTCTGATTGAGGGACTGGTTTACTTGCACCAGGGCATTGTTCTGATGGACAGGACAGAGCCGGAGGCGGGCGAGTGTTACGACCAATGCTTGTTGCTTCTACCCCAACGTAGTTATCCATGGGAACGTGCTTTGGCACTCTTGGGAAAGGGCTTGCTTCAATACTGCACGGATGGCGACGGGAATGTGGAGGAGGCGCTCAACTCCTTTCAACGTGCCAAGGCATCGGCAGTTCGCATAGGAGACCCGGGCGTTAAAGTCGTGCTGAGCAATGAGATGGACAGGCTGATCGAGGAATCTCTAAAAGGCTTGTTACGGGCAAAGCAGAGGTCGGAGTCAAAGAAATGGAACGAACAGGGGGATAGAAAGCCGCGCTTTTCCAACGCTTCTCTCTTTCCGATACTCAACAAGATGGCGGCGGGCATAGGACGGGCCGTCGAGCCTTCAGAAGAAATCAGGGGATACGTCGAGATCCAGACCCTTATGATTGACGGACAAGAATACCGGTTCGTTGACCTTTTGGACAAGGGGTACATCAATCTGGCTGTCCCTCAAGCACAGTATTTTTCAGCGCAGGTGGACGGACGGAGCATGCAAGATGCCGGGATCCAGGACAGGGATTACGTGCTGCTGACAGTGCGCAACTCCTTGCCGGACCACATGGATATCGTGGCTACTGCCGTCGAAGGCACAGATCGTCTGGTAAATCTGAAGCGCTGCAGCGTAGAGAACGGCAGGTATTCTCTCGTAGCCGAAAACCGGAACGAGAGCGGTGATTATCCACCACTTTACTTTACTAGCAAGAATCCTCCTCCGTACTTTGTCGGCGTTGCCATTGCCGTGCTCAAGCCAGTTGTTTCGTGAGAGCAGTGCCGAGCGGTAGTGCGTCGGTCGGAGACCATCGGTGGTTGCTCAGAAAGGGACCTGCTGCTGATGACAACCCACATCCTCGTTATCGGTGCCGCCAGCATCGACACCAAGGGCCGGGCCCGCGAGCCCATCCGGGCCGGGACGTCGACGCCGGGCGCGATCCGGGTCAGCGTTGGGGGCGTGGCGCGTAACATTGCCGAGAACCTGGTGCGCCTGGGCGAGCCCGTGGTGCTCCTCTCCGCGGTAGGCGACGACGGGTCGGGCAGGCGTATCCTGCACCAGGCGTCCGAGTGCGGCATCGACGTCCGCCACGTCGTCGTCAGCGGCGACTATCACACCGCCGCCTACCTGGCCGTCCTCGACGAGCAGGGTGAGTTGCTGATATCCATCGACGACATGGTCATCCACCGCCGCCTCATCACCCCGGGCCTCGTCTACCGCCATCGGGGGCTGTTTCGCGACGCTCGCATGGTCATCGTCGACGCCAACCTGGCGCCAACCACACTGCGCACCATCTTTGCCCTGGCCGCACGCTACCGGGTGCCCGTCTGCGCCGATCCGGCGACGGGCTCGCTGGCGCCCCGCCTGCGTCCCTATCTGTCGCAGCTTCTGCTGGTGGTGCCCAACGGCGCCGAAGCCGAGACGCTGTGCGGCGTCGCCGTCCGCGACCGCGAGACTGCCCTGGAGGCGGCCCAGGCCCTGGTCGGCCTGGGTGTGCAGATCGCCATCGTCGCCCTGGGGGCCACGGGCGTGGTCTATGCCACGTCGCAGGAGAGTGGCCACGTCCCTGCCATGGCCGTGGATGTGGTCGATCTGACCGGCGCGGGCGACGCCATGACGGCCGCGACGGTCTTTGGTCTGCTGAACGATTTTGCCGTGATCGAGGCGGTGCGCCTGGGCGTGGCGGCCGCCGCACTAACGCTGCAGAGCCGGGAGACGGTCCGTCCCGACCTCAGCCTGGAGAGAATCTATGATCAATTGGCCATCTAGAGCGCAGTATTTGCAGCTCGGCGACGAGGTGCGGCAGGCCCTGGAGGAGAAGCGGCCGGTGGTGGCCCTCGAGTCCACAGTGATTGCCCATGGCCTGCCCTATCCCACCAACCTGGAGACGGCCGCCCGCATGGAGGCCATCGTCCGCGAGGAGGGCGCCGTTCCGGCGACCATCGCCGTGCTCGGCGGCCGGCTGCGCGCCGGCCTGAGCGAGGAGGAGCTGGCCCACCTGGCCACCGGCAAGGGCATCCGCAAGGCCAGCCGGCGCGACCTGCCCGTGGTCGTAGCGCGGCGTGGAGACGGCGCCACGACCGTGGCCGCCACGGCGACCATCGCTGCCTGGGCCGGTATCGACGTTTTTGCCACGGGCGGCATGGGCGGCGTGCACCGCGACCCGCCCTACGATATCTCGAACGATCTGCCCACCCTGGCCGCCACGCCCCTGGCCGTCGTCTGCGCCGGGGCCAAGTCCGTCCTTGACCTGCGGGCCACGCTCGAGTGGCTGGAGACGGCCGGGGTGTCGGTCGTAGGTTATGGCACGGACGAGTTCCCGGCCTTTTACTCGCGCCACAGCGGCCTGTCGGTCGACGAGAGGGTCGAGACCCCCGCCGAGGCGGCCGCCATCGTGCACGTCCGCAATGAGCTTGGGCTGCCGGGCGCGACGCTCGTCGTGGTGCCCATTCCGGCCGGGCACGAGGTGCCTCGCGAGGTGCTGGACGCCGCCATCGCCGATGCGCTCCAGGCCGGCCGGGCGCAGGGAGTGACGGGCAGTGCCACGACCCCATTCCTCCTGCAATGGCTCGTAGAGCACACCGGCGGGGCCACCCTCAAGGCCAACGTCTCTCTGCTGGAGAACAATGCCGCCGTCGCCGCCCGGATTGCCGGCGCCCTGGCCGCGTTGCGCCGGGAGGGAGGGCCGGCGTAGCCCGCGCCTCGATTCTGCCGCGCTGGTCGCCCGGCCAGTTATCGGCATTGCCTGCTCGCTCCGGCGGGACTGCCAAATCCCACCGGAGCGACGCGGATAGGCGGGCTGCAGGCCGGCAACTTGACATTCTGCGTGAACGGGTGTACCCTGTCAGGCGTGCCGAAGGCTGGCCGCGACCATGTCATTGATCCCGGGAGGCGCGTCACGTGGAATGGAAACAGGACTACACCGCTCTCATCATTTCCTACGTCTATGTCTTTGGCATCATTGCCACCGGCGAGCTGTTGCGCAGGGCTGGCAAGCGCCCTCCCGAGTTCACCCGCAAATTCATCCACGTGGGTGTGGGCATGTGGAGCATCGGCACCGTAGCCCTGTTCGAGACGTGGCCCTTTGCCATCATCCCGCCCATCACCTTTGTCGTCATTAACGCCGTTTCCTACTGGCGGGGTGTCTTTCAATCCATGGAGAGCGAGGAGCGGGGCAACCTCGGGACCATCTACTTTCCCATCGCCTTTGCCGTGGCCATCTATGCCTTCTGGGAGCACCCGCTGCTGCTGGTGGCAACCCTGATGCCCATGACCTGGGGCGATGCCATGGCGGCCATCGTCGGGCGGCGTTTCGGCCACTATACCTACACTGTGGGCGGGCACACCAGGAGCCTGGAGGGGTCCCTGGCCATGCTCTTCTGGAGCTGGCTGGCGACCTCGGCGGCGATCTTTGGGATGCCCTACCTGATCGGCCTTTTCTACGTCAGTTGGCTGCTGGCCCTGATGGTAGGCGGCGTGGTGGCCATCGTCTGCACCCTGGTGGAGGCGCTGTCTCCCTGGGGCATCGACAATCTGACGGTCCCCGCCGCGGCTGGCCTGCTACTGAACATGCTCCTCGGCTAGCCCGGGGGCGAGCCGGGGAGGCGAGTGTGCAGTGACCGGCGGCCGGCCGCGGGTGGCCCAAGTACACAGAAGAGACAGGTGATATGAATCCAACGCGAGAAGATGCCTGGAAGCTGGTGAACGAGCACACGGCGAACCAGAACCTGGTACCACACATGCTGGCCGTCGAGGCGGCCATGCGGGCCTATGCCCGCCGCTACGGTGAGGACGAGGAGCTGTGGGGCATCGTCGGCCTCGTCCACGACTTTGACTACGAGGGCAACCCCGACCTTACGGTGGAAGGGCACCCGGTGGTGGGTGCCCGGCTGCTCCAGGAGTGGGGCTGGCCGGCCGAGATCGTCCGGGCCGTGCTGGCCCACGCCGGCGAGTACACGGGCATTCAGCCCGAGACGACCATGGAAAAGGCCCTGGTGGCCGTGGACGAGCTGACCGGTTTCCTTGTGGCCGTGGCTCTCGTGCGTCCTTCAGGCGACATCCGCGACATCACCAAGATCCAGTCGGTCAAGAAAAAGTGGAAGGACCGCGCCTTTGCCGCGGCCGTCAACCGTGAGGAGATCGAGCACGCCTGCCAGGCCCTGGGCGTCGACCTGTGGACCGAGCACGTGCCCCTGGTGCTGAACGCCATGCAGGAGCAAGCGGCTGCCCTGGGGTTGGACGGCTCGGCCGCCAACCAGGCCCCTGGCGAAGCGTAAGCCAACCCGGGGCAGGTCGCCGGGCCCGCCCCGTCCAAAGTTTGTGCTGTCTGTCAGGGCTTGTTCTCCGCCTCCAGCCCCTCGCGCCAGGCCCGGATTGCCTTTGCGTGGTGGGGATAATGGCTGTACGTGTCCAGGCGAAGGCGGCGCCGGAAGCGTGTCTCCCGCGTAAACTGCTCCTCTGGCGAGTTGTGGACATAATCCACGAGTCGGCGGTGGGTCTCCTCCATCTCCTGGAGCACGGCCGGCAGCGAAAGGCCGCGCTTTTGCTCTGTCGTCAGGGCGTTAAAGGCGTCGATGCCGCCGTAGGTGACCGAATAGCGCGGCGGCCTGCCTCCGTCCAGGATGAGGGGCAGATACTTGAGGGCCTCCTGCTCCCACGCGGTTACGTGGGCCATTATGTCCTTGACCGACCATTCACCGGTAACGCCGGGCTGTGCCAATTGTGCGTCGGTCAGGCCTGCGTAGGACCCTTGAAAGTCGGACCAGGCCCGCTCCAGCTTGCCGAGAAGCTGCTCTTTTTTCATCGGCGGCCTGGCCTACTCTTCCCCTTCGCCCACGGGCTCCTCGGTGGTGGACAGCCGTGTGTTCAGCGCCCCGTTGTAGATCAGGTAAACGGGACTCTCGTTGCGCAGCATGTCAATGATGATCTGCAGCTCCTGGTAGTCGTAAAAGAGGCCATAGGTGCCGTTGGAGTACTTTTCCGCCGGCCGCAGCGGCTCATCCTCGGTGCTGAAATAGGCGGCGCCCAGGTAGCCCGAGTCGCCATACAGCAGGATGACGCTCTGGGCAATGCTGCTGTCGCGCGACGAAAAGTTATGGTACTTGTACTGTTTGATCTCGAAGCTTTCTGCCATTGGTTCCTCCTGGCATGGGTATGTGTGGGTAGGTGCTATGCCTGCACCGGCTCGGCCGCTCGGGCCCGAAACTGGGTCTCGTACAGGTGGGCGTACAGGCCGCCCATGGCCAGCAGCTCGTCGTGGTTGCCCTGCTCGACCAGGCGTCCTTCCTCGAGGACGAGGATCTGATCGGCGGCCAGGATGGTCGACAGGCGATGGGCAATGACCAGGCTGGTGCGGCTGGTAAGCAGGGGCTGGATGGCTTCCTGGATGAGGGCCTCGCTCTGCGAGTCGAGGTGCGAGGTGGCCTCGTCCAGCACCAGGATGCAGGGGTCTTTGAGGATGACGCGGGCGATGGCCAGGCGCTGCTTCTCGCCGCCGCTGAGGCGATAGCCGCGCTCGCCGACAATGGTGTCAAAGCCGTCGGGCAGGTCGGCGATAAAGTCATAGATGTTGGCCGCCCGGCAGGCCGCTTCCAGCTCTTCCTGGGTGGCGTCAGGACGGGCGTAGAGCAGGTTGGCCCGCACGGTGTCGTGAAACAGATAGGTCTCCTGGGTCACCATGCCGATCTGCCTGGCCAGCGACTCCTGGGTTACGTCCCGCAGGTCGTGGCCGTCGAGGGTGATCCGGCCCTCGGTGGAGTCGTACAGGCGGGGCAGCAGGTAGGTGATGGTCGTCTTGCCCGCGCCGCTGGGGCCGACGAGGGCCGCCAACTGCCCGGGGGCAATCTCGAAGGTTAGGTCTTGCAGTGCCCATCGGCGGCTGACCACTTCGCCCGGAACAGCCACGGTCTCGCCGTCGTCGCCATCGTCCTCATCATCCTCCGGCTCGACCACGGGCGCCTGATCGGGCTCCAGGTAGCTGAAGGAGACGTCTTCAAAGCGCACCCGGCCCCGCACGTTCTTGAGTTCGACGGCGTCGGGCCTGTCCTCGATCTCGACCGGGAGGTCGGTGTACTCGAACACTCGCTCAAAGCTGACCATGGAGGTGGCAAACTCGACCTGCACGTTGGTCAGGGACGAGATGGGGCCGTAGAGGCGCGTCAGGTAGGCGGCAAAGGCGACGATGGTGCCGACGGTGATGGACCCGCCCAGAACCAGGTGGCCACCGGCCCAGTAGATGAGGGCCGTTCCCACGGCGCTCGCAATGCCCAGGCCCAGGAAGAACCAGCGGCCGATGAGCGCCTGGCGCACGCCGATGTCGCGCACCTGCCGGTTGGTGCTACGGAATCGCTCCACCTCCGAACGCTGCCGTCCAAAGGTCTTGACCAGGAGGGCGCCATTGATCCCCAGCGTTTCGCCCACGATGTTGCTCATGTCGGCATTGTACTCCATGCCTTGGCGGCGAATCCGGCGCAGCAACCGGCCCACCCGCCGGGCAGGCAGCAGGAAGAGGGGCAGAACGATGATGGACAGCACCGCCAACCGCCACTCGATGGAGACCATGACCACCAGCGTGGAGATGAGCGTGATGCCGCTGCTGAGAATGTTGGGCAGCGTGCCGGTCACCGCGCTTTGGGCGCCGACGACGTCGTTGTTGAATCGCGACAGGATCTCGCCTCCCTTGGTGTGGGTGAAAAAGCGAAGCGACATGCGCGCCAGGTGCGCGTACATCTGCTGGCGCAGGTCAAAGATAATCCCCTCGCCGATCCGGGCGCTCAGGTAGCGCTGGCCGACGCCCAACAGGCCGCTGGCCAGGGGGATGCCGACCATGGCCAGCGCCAGCCAGTTCAACCGGCGGAAATCGCGCTGCGGCAGCACGTTGTCGATGAGGTCCCGGTAAAGCAAGGGCGGCACCAGCTCTACGAACGAAATGATGGCCAGCAGGACGAGCATTACCAGAAGCTGCCGCCAGTAGGGCGTGGCGTACGACAGCACCCGCTGCAACAGCGCGCGGTCCACCTGCGGACGGCCTTTGGTCTCGTCGTACCGGAGATAACTCCACCAGCCACCTCCGTGCATCTACTGCCTCCTCGCAAGACGGCCCGGTGTCGGGGATGGAAGGTTCCGTGAACGATTCTGGAGTGTTTTCATGAGCTAATTTATAGTTTCAAAAGAGCCGTTTGTCAAGTCCTGCCCGCTGCGCGCCCCGGCGTTACGGCTTGCGAGCGGCGGAGCGAGAGGGCGCCTGGTTGGCCGGGCACTCGGTGCGCCCGGCCTTGCCAACTTGCGAAAAACCGGGCTCCATGGATAATAGGGGGGACGCCATGGAAAGGAAAAGTGCTATGCACATCACGTTGGCCTATGGCCGGCAAGGCCTGCCCATCGAGCTGCCGGACGACGCCCCGGTGACCGTCGTGGAGCCCATGCCGCTGCCCGGGCTGCCGGACGAGGCGGCTGCCTTGCGCCAGGCGCTGCGCCGACCCACGGGCACGCCGCCCCTCGTCGAGCTGGTGCGGCCGGACGATTCGGTGGCCGTCGTTTTCTCCGACCTGACCCGGCCCATGCCCAACGACCGGGTGCTGCCCGTCCTGCTCCAGGAGCTGGAGCTGGCAGGCGTCGCCCCGGAGCGGATCGTACTGCTCAACGGACTGGGTACCCACCGCCCCCAGACGCCCGAAGAGCTGCGGCGGATGCTGGGCGAAGCCATCGTGGCGCGCTACCGCGTCGTGCAGCACGACACCTGGGACGAGGCGAACCTGGTCCCCGTGGGGCTAAACCGGGCAGGCCGGCCCGTGGGCATCAACCGGGCCTACGTCGAGGCCTCCTTCCGCATCCTGACCGGCTTTATCGAGCCTCACTTTTTCGCCGGTTTTAGCGGGGGGCCCAAGGCGGTTCTGCCGGCCATCGCCGGCATCGACGCCATCCTCGACAACCATGGTCCCGAAATGATATCCTCCCCGGGGGCCACGTGGACCGTTACCGACGGCAATCCTATCTGGGAAGAGATGCGGGACATCGCGCTGCAAAGCGTGCCCTCGTTCCTGTTAAACGTCACCCTCAACCAGGAGCGGCGCATCACGGGCGCCTTTGCCGGCGAGATGCTGGCCGCCTACCGCCAGGGGACGGCTTTCGCGCGACAGAGCGCCGTCCGCCCCGTGCGCGGTCCCTTTGACCTGGTCATCACCTCCAACAGCGGATATCCCCTGGACCTGAACCTCTACCAGGCGGTGAAGGGCATGTCGGCGGCAGCCCAGATCGTGCGTCCCGGGGGCGACATTCTGCTGGCCGCCGAGTGCTGGGACGGCATCCCCGATCACGGTGAGTACAGGCGCCTCCTCTGGGAGGCCGGGTCGCCCGACGAGCTGCTGGCGAGGGTTATGGCTCCCGGCTTCCGGTGTCACGACGGATGGGAGGCGCAGGTCCAGGCCCAGGTGCAGCAGAAGGCGCGCGTGCACGTCTATGCCGGCGGGCTCTCGGCTGAAGAGTTGCGGCGGGCCCACCTCATCCCCTGTCCTTCGGTGGAAGAGACGGTGGCCGCCATTCGCCGCGCCAACCCCGCAGCGACCATCGCCGTGCTGCCCGACGGGCCGCAGACCGTGCCGGTATTGGAACCAGGTTCGTAGCGCCGCGGGCCGGGGCGCGCGGCCCGGGCTTCGAGGGAGACAGGAGAGAGCATGGGCGAGTATGGGGTGGTGACGGCCGGGATCGCGGCCGAGCTGGCCGAAATCGTGGGCCCGCAGGGCGTCATCTACGGGCAGCCTGAGCGGATGCTGGCGTATGCCCACGACGAGGTGGCCGGCGAGGAGCACGCCCACCTGCCCGACGTCGTCGTCAAGCCCGAGACTGCCGTCCAGGTGGCCGCGGTCATGCGCCTGGCCAACCGGGAGCGAATCCCGGTCACGCCCCGGGGAGGTGGTACCGGCCTGTCGGGCGGCGCAGTGCCGGTCCGCGGCGGCATCGTCCTCTCCGTGGAGCGCATGAATCGCATCCTGGAGGTGGACCGCGAGAACATGGCCATCACCGTCGAGCCCGGCGTGGTGACCAACGAGATCAACCTCGAGGTGCAAAAGTACGGCCTCTTCTACGCCGGCTATCCTATGAGCCTCGAGTCTTGCTTTGTGGGCGGCAACGTGGCCGAGAATGCCGGCGGCGGGCGGGCCATCAAGTATGGCGTCACCGGGCGCTACGTGCTGGGGCTGGAGGTGGTCCTACCCACCGGCGAGATCGTGCAATTGGGTGGCAAGCGCGTCAAGGACGTCACCGGCTACGACCTGCTGCACCTCATGGTCGGCTCGGAGGGCACCCTGGGCATCTTTACCCGCATCACGCTGCGGCTGCTGCCCCTGCCCGCCGCCCGGGCGGTGCTCCTCGTGCCCTTTGCCGACGTGCCGGCGGCCATCGCGGCCGTGCCGCGGGTCATGACCCTGGGGCACCTGCTGCCAGCCTCGGTCGAGTTCATGGATCGCCTGTCCATCGAGACGGCCTATCGCTTCCTGGGCGAGTCGCTGCCCCACCCCGACGTGGGGGCCATGCTCCTGGTGGAGGTCGACGGCAACAGCCAGGAACAGGTGGAGGCCGAGTACGAGGCCGTGGCCGAGCTGTGCCTGGAGGCAGGCGCCCTGGACGTCTACGTGGGTAACACCGCCGACACGGAGCGCAAGATGTGGCGGCCCCGGCAGAACCTGGCCGAGGCCTTCAAGGCCATCAGTCCCGTGCAGAGCCTGGAGGACGTCGTCGTGCCCATGGCCCAGATCCCGGCCCTCATGCCCGAGTTGGAGAGGCTGGGGCAGGAATACGGCGTCTTGATTCCCTGCTATGGCCACGCCGGCGACGGCAACCTGCACGCCACGCCCATCAAGCGGCCCGAGACGCCACTGGAGGAATGGCGGGCGCGGCTGCCATCCCTGCTGGCCGACCTGTACGGCGTCGTCGCCCGCCTGGGCGGGACCATCAGCGGCGAGCACGGCGTGGGTTCCAAGCGGGCCGCGTATCTGCCCCTGGTCATGGATCCCCTGCTCATCGACCTGCAGCGACGCATCAAGGCCGTCTTTGATCCGAACAACATCCTGAACCCGGAAAAGATATTCCCGGCTTGACGCCGGCTGCCTTTTGCGCTATAATCCCCACCTGCCGGAACGCCGCACGGTTCCGCGTCTCCACCGTCCGCATCTCCGAGCATGGTCGCTCCTGTCTCGCCTGGGCCACTTTGGCCCACGCTGCGTGCACGTCGCGTGTCCAACTTGTGAGTTCGATCGCAAATTCAGGAGGTGTATCGTGTTCGACGGATCAGTTTTCGCGAAAGACAGGCTCATGCAGGGTGGTCTCGCCCTGGCCATGGCGTTCCTTCTGATCCTGGGGTTGGCACTGCCGGCCCAGGCACAGACCTTTCCCGAGGTCATCCCCCTGCCCAATGGCTTCCAGCCGGAAGGCATCGCCGTCGGCAACGGATCGACGTTCTACGTCGGGTCGCTGGCGACGGGCGCCATCTACAGCGGTGACCTGCGCACGGGCGAGGGAGCGCTCCTCGTGCCGGATCAAGTGGACCGCACGGCCGTGGGGCTGGCCTTTGACAATTCCACCGGCTACCTGTTTGTCGCCGGCGGGCCCGACGGGGCAGCCTACGTTTACGATACCCGCACCGGCGAGAGCCTGGCCGAGTATCCGCTGGCCGACCCGGCTTCCACCCTGGGCACCTTTGTCAACGACGTGGTGGTGACCAAGGGCGCGGCCTACTTTACCGACTCCTTCCGCCCTGTCCTCTACCGGGTGCCCCTGGCGCCCAATGGCAGCCTGCCCGATCCCTCGGCGGTCGAGATCCTCGATTTGACCGGCGATTTCGACTTTGTCGAGGGAGCCTTTAACAGCAACGGCATTGACGCCACACCCAACGGCAAGACGTTGATCATTGTCAACAGCTCCACCGGCACGCTGTACCGGGTCGACCCGTGCACCGGCGAGGCGACCGAGATCCCGGTCTCGGGTGGGGAGCTGACCGCCGGCGATGGCATCCTCCTCGACGGGCGAACCCTCTTCGTGGTGCGCAACAACTTTCAGGAGATCGCCGTCGTCGAGCTGGACCCGCGGTTCCGGAGCGGTGCGGTGGTGGACACCATCACCGACGCCGACTTTCAGGTGCCGACGACCATCGCCGAGTTTGGCAACGCGCTGTATGCCGTGAATGCCCGTTTTGGCGTGGAGCCCGGGCCCGACGTGGAGTACAGCGTGGCGCGGGTGCTCAAGCCCTAGTCGCGTCTTGCGACCATGGCTGACAGGCTGCTGCTCTACATCTCGGCCGCGTCCGACCTGCGCGCAGAGCGCGAGGTCCTGGGCCGGGCGGTGACCGAGGTTCCGGTCTTGCTGGCGTGGCGGGTGGTCCACTCGCCGGGCGGCGACGAGCCGGTCGACGTCGACGCCGTCTCCCGGGCCGATGTGCACCTGCTGCTCCTGGGGGGCGACATCCGCGCACCCGTCGGCCTGGAGTGGCGGTACGCGCTCCTTGCCGGCCGGAAGCCGGTCCCGTTCCTCAAGCAGGACGCCCTGCGAACGCCGGCCGGCGAGCACTTCTTGCGGTTCGTGCGGCAGCGTGCAGCCTGGCGTCCCTTTCGGGATCCCGCCGACCTGCGCCGGCAGTTCCTGGCGCTTCTGGCCGGCCACGTCATCGACCGCGCCATCCACTACCGCTTGTCGCCGGTGGAGTTGGCCCGGCTGGAAGAATGGCGCACCGAGATCGCCGCCGCGCCCTCCCTTGCCGAGGAGGGAGGGCGCGGCGCCGGCGAGAGTGGTGTGATTCTCTCGCGGGAGCGATTTGTGCCTTCCGAAGGCGTCCTCATCGACGCGGAGAGGGTGAAGCGCAGCCACCCCGAGGGGCAGTCGTCAACCTAAAGGCTCTGAGCCGATCACGATCCGCGCAGACGCCCGAGTTCCGGTTGCCGGCTACCTTGTCCAGGATATGGCTCGCTCACCCAGCGAGGCGTAATCCAGCGAGATGCCCCCGAGCCCGCCGGGGAACATGGGCTTTTGCTGGCTGCCATCGGCGCGCATGATCCAGATCTCCCACTTGCCGCTGCGGTCTGACAGGAAGGCGAGGTACTGGCCGTCGGGCGACCAGGCTGGCGCGGCGCTGTTGCCCAACTCGCCGTCGGCCCGGACGGGCGTGTCCGTCAGGCGCCTCGGATTCCGGCCGTCGGCGTCCGCGACATAGACCTCCCAGTGGTCGTGCTGGCGCCGGGTGAAGGCCACGCGGCTGCCGTCGGACGACCAGACGGGGCTCGTATCCCGGCTGTCGCGCGTGATAAAATAGGCAACCGATGCATCCTCGTTCTGGACCTTTAGCCCTTGCTCGTCGGCGTAGAGCAGGCGGCTGCTGCCGTCGTCCAGGATGGGCGACCAGGTTGGCGCCAGGCAGTAGTTGGGCGCCTTTGGCTCGCGGAACTCGCCGTCGGCCGTCCGGACGATGCCCAGTTTCCAATGCGGGTGCGCCGGCAGGGTGAAGCAAAAGCCCCAGAAGCAGCGTTCTGTCTCCTCCGTGCGCCCGCCGTACTGCCGCGAGAACAAGATCTGGGAGCCATCGGGCGACCAGGACGGCCAGCGGGCCTCGCCCCAGTCAAATGCGCGCCACTCGTTGCTGCCATCGGCCGAGATAACCCAGATGCCCCGGGGATCGCGCCAGCGGGCAAAGGCAATCTCGCGTCCATCGGGTGACCAGGTGGGATCCATGCCGTCGGTCAGGCGCCGCAGCTCGCTGCCATCGGCGTTGACCACATAGATCGGGCCGCCCATGGATGTCTGGAAGACGAGCCTGCCCGCGGGGGGCACGGCCGCCGGACGGCTCCCGGAGCCTGCCGGTTGCGCTCGGGGCGTGGGCGTGGGGGTGGGCGCCGGTGCCGATAGCGTCACGCCCGTGCCCTCGATCTCGAGCAGGTAGTAGCTCGTCTCCGACTGTCCCCCCTGTCCCTCGACGACGACATAGTACGTGCCGGCCACGGTAAAGCTGCCCGACCAGGCAAGGCGGCCGGGCGACCCGGGATCGGGCGAGCCGCGCCCCACGGGCTCGGCTTTCAGGCCCAGCCGCCAGTCGCGCACATTCCCCGGCGTCCAGACGCCAAAGGCAAGGCTATCCGGGGGCTCGGCTTGCAGCCTGATCGTGACCTGCGAGCTGTCGCCGGCATATTCGAAAGCATACCACGTGCTGGCCCCGGGTTGGTGCGTCGACCAGTCGCCGGAGAGGCGCTGGGCGCTGTCGGGGCCGCTGCCGGCAGGCTCGCCGGCGGAGGCAGGGCACACGCCGGCCAGCAGGGAAAGGATCAGCAGCAGGCCCATGGTCAGGGCCACTGCCCGCGAGGTATTGTTCGTTCTGCTCATGCTTGCCTTCCTCCTCCGTTCGTCGCGCAACGAACTGTTCCACCCGCTATTGTACCGCCTCCCTGCTCCCTGTCAAGTCTCGTGCCGCCTGCCGGCCTGACATCCGGCGCCCGGCAGGCAGCCGTTGGCTGACGTGGCTGCGGCCGTGACTGGCGATCAACCGAGAGTCCCGGCAATCGTGGATTTGGCGATTTGACGCCTGTTCCCTTCTGCCTTATACTTTGCGTGAGGTGGAACCGTGGAACTGACCCCACGCAAGAACAGCCTGGTGCTGTACAAGGCGCGCCCGGCACGCGTGAAGCAGGCCGGGAAGAAACTGGAGCTCGAGCTCCCGGGAGGAGAAAGCCTCAGCGTCCGCCCGAAAGACGTAGTGCTGTTGCACCCCGGCCCCCTCGAAAGTCTGGGCGAGTTGGACAGCGACGAGGGCGAGATCGGGGCGGCCTGGGAGCTGCTGGCCGGCGAGGTGACCGACCTCGCCGAGCTGGCCGAGCTGGCCCACGGTGCCTACACCCCGGCGACCGCCTGGTCCGCCTGGTCGTGGGTCGCCGACGGGCTCTACTTTCAGGGCACGCCCGACCGCATTGTGGCCCGCACCGGCAAAGAGGTGGCCTCGGAGCAGGCCTCGCGCCAGGCACGGGAGGCCGAGGAAAAGGCCTGGGCCGGGTTCGTCGCGGGGCTGGCCCAAGGCCAGCTACCGCCCGATGCCGCGCGCTTCTTGCGTGAGGTGGAGGATCTTGCCCTGGGCCGGGCCGACCGAAGCCGCGTGATGCGCCAGTTGGGGCGCGCCGAGACCCAGGAGAGCGCCCACGCCCTCCTCCTAAAGATAGGCTACTGGAATCCAACCGTCAATCCCCATCCCCAGCGCCTGGCCGTGCCACTATCGCCGCCTCCTGTGGAGCTGGTCCTGCCCGACCTGCCGACCGAGCCCCGCGTCGACCTCTCGCACCTGGTCGCCCTGGCCATCGACGACGAGGGCAACGAGGAGCCCGACGACGCCCTGAGCCTGGAAGGAGAACGCCTGTGGGTGCACGTCGCCGACGTCTCGGCGCTGGTGCCCCCCGACAGCCCGGCCGACCTGGAGGCGCGGGCCCGGGGCAGCACCCTGTATCTGCCGGATGGCCCGGTGCCCATGTTGCCGCCGGAGGCGGTGGCCCGCCTGGGGTTGGGCCTGGATGAGGTGTCGCCCGCCCTCTCCTTCGGCCTGGAGCTGGACGAGGCGGGCGAGCTGCGGACCGTGGAGATCCTGCCGAGCTGGGTGCGCATCACGCGCCTGACCTACGAAGAGGCAGCGACCCGCCTGGACGAGGAGCCGCTCCGCGGCCTAGACCGCCTTGCTGCCCGCTATCAGGAGCGGCGCTACGCCCTCGGTGCCATCTCCCTGGACCTGCCCGAGGTCCGCATCTGGCTCGAGGGCGAGCGGGTTCGCATCCGGCCCATCGCACCCCTGCGCAGCCGCGACATTGTCACCGAGGCCATGCTCATGGCCGGCGAAGGCGCGGCGCGGTTTGCCCTGGAGCGAGGCTTGCCCCTGCCTTTTACCACACAGGCTCCGCCCACCAGTGACGACCGGCCCCGAGATCTGGCGGGTATGTTTGCCCTGCGGCGCACGCTGCGCCCCAGCGAGTACAGCAGCGTGCCGGGGCCCCACGCCGGGCTGGGATTGCCTGCCTATGCCCAGGCCACCAGCCCCCTGCGCCGCTACCTGGACCTGGTCGTGCACCAGCAGATCCGCGCCTGGCTGCGGCAGGCCTCCCGGTCGGAGGGGGCAGCGGGCGGGGAAGGAAACCTGTCCGGCAGCGACTTGTGCGGCGACCCCCTGGACACCGCCCAGATCGTGGAGCGGGTGGGGGCCACGGTGGCGGCTGCCGGCAGCGTGCGCAGCGCCGAGCGCCTGTCGCGGCTGCACTGGACGCTGGTCTATCTCCTTCAAAATCCCGGCTGGCAGGGTGAGGGGATCCTGGTGGACCGGACCGACCTGCGGGGCACCGTCACCATCCCAGCGCTGGCCCTGGAAGCGAGGGTGCACCTGCCCCGCGAACTGCCTCTCAACAGCACGCTGCGCCTTTCTCTGAATGAGGTCAACCTGCCCGGGCTGGCGGCCCATTTTCGGCTGGAAGCCTGAGGTCCCGCAGTTCGCCGGTTGCCAGAGCGCTATTGCGTGACCGGAAACCACCAAAATCTTCGGGCAGTGCGCCCCGGTGTTACCTTTTTCCCATAGCAACGACATACCAGGTGAACCCTATCAGCGCTGAAGGATGATGGACGATTACAAGCTCGAAGCGGATGACTGCTCGCTGGCCAGGGCTGCGCGAACAGACCGGGCCGCCTTCGACCTGCTCTACCGCCGGTACGTGGACCGCGTTTACCGCTACTGCTACGCCCACGCCGGCAATCGGGCGGACGCGGAGGACCTGACCGCCCAGACCTTTGTGGCGGCTCTGGAATCTCTCGGGCGCTACCGGGGCCGGGGTCCGTTTGCCGCCTGGTTGTTCAGCATCGCCCGCCACAAGTGTGCGGACCACCACCGGCGGCAGTACGCGTCCCGGAGTGAACCGCTGTCCGCGGTCCATTCGGACCCCGCCAGCCTGCCGGCTGGTCCCGAGGAGGTCGTCTATCGGAACGACCTCCTGGCGTGCATTGAGGGGGCGTTGCCCCACCTCAGTCCGGATCGGCGGGAAGCGATCATGCTTCGCTTCTGGGGTGGGCTGAGCATCCGCGCCGTCGCGGCTGCCATGGGCCGCAGCGAGAGTGCGGCCAAGATGCTCGTCTGGCGGGCAGTCGCCGAGCTGAGAAGGAGGTGCCTGGATGACCAAGATGGATGAACGCGAGTTCGCCCAGCAACTCGATACGTACATTGACCGGGCCACGGGCCTGGACCCAAGTCGCAAAGCGCCGGAAGCGTCGATCGTGGATGCCTTGCACGCCAGCGCAGCCCGCGTCCAGCCTGCTCCCGACTTTGTAGAGGGGCTGTCGGTTCGGCTCCGGCAGCATCAGCCCTTGCAGCGGCACGGCCTTCCTCGCCGCGCCGCCTTGAGCCGGGTGGCGTGGGCCGGGGCTGCTATCGCCCTGGTCACCCTGTTGGCCCTGGCTCTGCCGGCGCTGGTTGGAGAGCGGGGCCTGGTGCCCTTGCCGCGCCTGGTCCACGCCGCGGGCTCCGGCCAATCCGGCTTGCTGGCCGGGGCGGATCTGCGACTGGCCGTCGACCTGCCCAAGGGCCCGGCGCGCGTCCCGGTTTACGACGCGGCCAACGTGCCGCTCCCGGCGACTGCCGAGGAAGTGGTGGCCTGGGCAGAGGATTTTGGCCTCGACGACCCGCGGGCCTACCGCGACCCGCGAGAGCCACAGGCCATCGTCGTGCTGGCAAACAACGGCCAGCGGCTGACATTCCGCACCTTTGGGCCCCAGGGCAGCATTCATTACGGCGACGAACGAGCGGCCGCCGTGGAAGGCCCGGCGCTTGGGTTCGAGGAGGCAGCGGACCTGGCCGTGGCCTTCCTGCGGGCTCACGGACTGCTGCCCGATGCATATCAGGTTCGGGAACCGGAGGGTGTGACGGCGTCGCCACAGAGCCGGCTTCGATTCGTGGAGGTGGTGCCGGCGCTGGACGGACGTCCCCTGGTGGGCACCTCCACTGGCGCCACAGTGACCATCAATCCGGCCGGACAGGTGAGCTATGCCGCCTTTACGCCCCTGACCTTTGACCGGAGCGATAGCTATCCCATCCGGCCGGCGGAAGAGGCCTACGAGGAGCTGGCCGGCGGCCGGCTGGGCGGTGGGTTCTTCCGGTTGGACTTGCGCAACCAGGCACCCTCCGGTGCCGGGGTCCGCACCTACCGGCCGGAACCCCCGGCCTATGCCCCCGGCGATGGCCTGACAATCACCGGCTGGGTCCAGGTGCTGGTCGCCGAGGATGGGAGCGATCTGCTTGCCAGGCTGAACATGCCGGACGGCACGGAGTACGAACTGGAGGGCCCGCGGATCGCCGGGTTGGACGGCGTTGGCTTCGAGTACGTGAAGGTCCAGGGCACGGTCGTCGCCGGCCTGGGACCAGGGCGCTGGCAGGTGGAAGTATCCGATTGGGACGTGGTTCCCCATTACTCGCCCTGGTGCTCGTCCGGCACGCTGGCCCGAGAGGAAGGCGCGGCGTGGCTGGTTGCCGCTGGCGGCCAGCGCTACCGGTTGGCCCAGGCCCCCGACGAGCTGACAGGCGGCGAGGGCATCCAGGTTTGTGCCCATGAGAAGCCCGCCGATGGTGAGATGGTGGAGTGGTGGATGATCAGCTCGCCGTCTCTGTCCGAGCAAGAAGGCGTGATGAGCAGCGGATCGGTCTCGGTGGTTGTTGAGGCGGAAGAGCTAGAGTGGCCCGAGATCGAGTCGCCCTTCGAGATGGGCCAGAGCGTCGAGATCAGCGGCACGGTAAACGCCGTCATCTATGTGAATGGCAGCGAGCGGCAGGTCGCAGCGACCCTGGACGTAGCGGATGCCGGGCCGGAGAGGCTGTCCTATCCGTTCAGCGGGCCGCCCGACGTGCTGGAGGCACTGGCCCAACTGGCCTACTTGAACGTCCACGTGCGGGGGCACATCGTGCCCAGCGACCAGGAGGGGACGCCTGAAGGACAGGCTATCGAGGTCGCGAGCTACGAAAAGGTTTGGCCCGAAGAGCGGGTGCAGGGCTTCCTGGGCCACCTCGAGATGGAGACGCTGGAGGGTCGTAACGTGACGGTGTTCACCGACGAGGAGACCGGGCAGCGGTACGTGCTGGCCTCGACTCTCGAGCACGGCGGCACCGGGATCGTGCCTCGCGATATCGTGGCTGGCGGGCGGCGGGTCTATGTGGGCGGCGTGGTCGAGCCCGGGAAAAGCCATGCGGGCCTGCCTGTGTTGCGGCTCATCCGGCTGACCCAGGACTCGCGGACCGACGCGGCGGGCCGCGCGGACGACATCCCGCTGGACGTGCCCCAGGTCATCGACCAGTCCCTCGGGCCGGGAGGTGCAGGAGGCAGCCTCCAGGGTGCGTTCGTGGTGGACCGGGCAGAGCTGGCCTATTATTACGAGCCGCCGGTCTCGCGTAGGGCCGTGGGGCCCGATGGGGTGGAACCAACGCCAGAGCCCGTCGAGCATATCCTCCAGCCGGTGTGGGTGTTCTACGGGCACAGCGCCGATGGGAGGGAGAGCTTTGCGGCTTACGTGCAGGCCGTCGCCGAGGAGTATATCCAGGACGGCGCGGCGCCGGCAGTGGATGGCTCCCCGAGCGCACCCCTACCCCCAGCGGTGCCGGTACCAATGCCTGTTCCGTAGTCGGCAATGCCGGCAGGGACGCCACGGTCGCCCTGTGGCGTCCCTGTGCGTCACTTCCCTCGGACTTTTTTCGGAGCAAGAGGTTTGCCGCCTCGCCTAGTCTCTGCTATAATGGACCTGATCCTCGAGGACTGCCGCCTGCGGGAGGCGGCCATAGCGCGGGGAACCTGACAGGAGGAACGAGAATGCCGATAACCATCAAGGGTCGAGAGAACGGCCCGTACATGATCCCGGGACAGGCTGACTACGTGGACATTGACGGCGAGCGGCGCGTCACTCAGGGAAAGCTGGTTACCCTGTGCCGCTGCGGAGGCTCGTGCAACAAGCCGTTCTGCGACGGCATGCACCGTCGCATCGGGTTCCAGGCTCCGCAGGTGGAGCTGACTCTGTCGGAGGTCGAGACCCCCGAGGAAACGTTGGCCTGAACTGCCGGCCAGCCGTGGATTGACCCTGTCGGGAAGGCAGGCTTCCTCGGCCCCTGGCACGACAGTGGATATCGCGGTTACGCAAAGAGCCCCCGGCTTGTACCCGGGGGCTCTTAAATCTTGAGCATAGCGTGAGTGCCTTACTCCTCTCCCAGGTAGGCCTTGCGCACCATCTCGTTCTTTTCCAGCGCGGCGGCACTGTCCTGCAGCACGATGGAGCCAGTTTCCATGACATAGCCCCTTCTGGCGATGGACAGGGCCATGAGGGCGTTTTGCTCGACGAGCAGGACCGTGGTGCCCTGTTTGTTGATCTCGCTCACCGTGTCAAAGATGGTCTCCACCAGGATGGGGGCCAGGCCCATGGATGGCTCGTCGAGGAGGAGGAGCCGGGGGCTGGCCATGAGCGAGCGGCCGATGGCCAGCATCTGCTGCTCGCCACCCGACAGGGTTCCGGCCACCTGCTTGTGGCGCTCTTTCAGGCGTGGAAAGAGGGTAAAGACGCGGTCTATGTCGCGCCGGATGCCCTCCTTGTCCTTGCGGGCAAAGGCGCCCATCTCCAGGTTCTCGGTGACGTTGAGCCGCCCGAAGACGCGCCGTCCCTCTGGCGCCTGGGAGACACCCCGCGCCACGATCTGATGGGCGGGCAGGTGGTGGATCGGCTCGCCGTCGAACAGGATGGTGCCCTTCCGTGGGTGCAGGATGCCGCACACCGTATTGAGCGTCGTGCTCTTGCCCGCGCCGTTGGCGCCGATGAGCGTCACGATCTCGCCTTGCTCCACCTCGACCGAGATGCCCTTGAGGGCGTGGATGGCGCCATAATAACTGTGGATGTCGTGGATCTCCAAGAGTGCCATGTTACGCCGCGGCCCTCCTTCCCAGGTAAGCTTCGATCACTTTGGGGTTGCCCTGGATGTCGGCCGGTGTTCCCTCGGCGATCTTTTCGCCATAGTCCATCACGGTCACCGTATCAGAGATGCCCATCACCACCCGCATCTGGTGTTCGATGAGAAGGATGGTCAGGCCCAATTCGTCGCGCAGGCGACGGATAAAGTTCATCAGGTCCTGGCTCTCCGAAGGGTTCATGCCGGCTGCGGGCTCGTCGAGGAGCAGCAGGTCAGGCTCGCTGGCCAGCGCGCGGGCGATCTCCAGCCGGCGCTGGTCGCCGTAGGGCAAGTTCTTTGACATCCAGTCGCCGCGGCCCGCCAGGCCGACGAACTTGAGCATGTCGCGGGCCTTGTCCACGGCCTGGTCTTCTTCTGCCCGCACCCGTTTGCCGCGGGCAATTGCGCCAAAAAGGCCCGCCTTCATATGATAGTGCTGGCCCACCAGCACGTTCTCGATGACAGTCATGTTCTGAAAGAGCCGGATGTTCTGGTAGGTGCGGGCGATAGCCTGGCGGGTGATGCGATCGGGAGACATACCGTCGAGGGGCTCACCCTTGAATAGAATCGTGCCCTGCTCGTGGCGGTAAAATCCGGTGATGCAGTTAAAGAACGTCGTCTTGCCCGCGCCATTGGGCCCGATGATGCTGTGGATGGAGCGCTCGTTGATCGCGACGTCAAAGTTGCCGACGGCGACCAGGCCGCCGAAGCGTTTGGTCACGTTTTGTGCTTCAAGTATCGCCATTTCTCTCTCCTGCCGATGCCTGGTCAACTAGCCGGCGACGGCGGTGGCTTCTTGTCCACCTTCTTCCAGCGACTCGACTTCCTCCTGGTGGAGCTCCAGTGCTCGCCGGGCCTCGGGCATGAGCCCTTCGGGCCGGTTGAGCATCATCAGCACCAGCGCCGCGCCATACAGCAGCAGCCGGTATTCCGAGAACTCGCGCAAGATCTCGGGGATACCCACGAGGGCGAGGGCCCCGATGACCACACCCGGGATGCTGCCCATGCCGCCGATGATGACCACGCACAGAACGTTGATGGAAACCAGCAAGTGGAAGCTGTGGGGGTAGATGGAGGTCAGCTTGGCGGCAAAGAAGGCGCCTCCCAGCCCGGCAAAGGCCGCGCCGGTGGCAAAGGCCAGCAGCTTGGTGCGCACGAGGTCGATGCCCATGGCCTGCGCCACGTCTTCATCCTCGCGAACGGCCATCCAGGCACGCCCCACCCGCGAGTTCTTGGTGCGTATGGCGATAAAGGCAGCCAGGAGGCAGCCGATGAGGATTGGATAGAAGAGCTCCGCCTGGGTGTTGAGCGCGCCAAAAGGCCCGGCAACGGGCTTGGGAATGCGGGTGATGCCGTTGGATCCCCCGATATAGGGCTTGAGCCAGTCGGAGAGGGCCACCAGGCGAATGATCTCGCCAAAGCCCAGGGTAACGATGGCCAGGTAGTCCCCGCGCATGCCCAACACCGGAATACCGAGGAGAATGCCCGACAGGGTCGCTACACCCACGGCAAAGGGCAGGGCTTCCCAAAACGTAAGCTGGAAGCCGGTCCAGGCGATTTCGGGCGAGGTGAGGACACCGATGGTGTAGGCGCCCATTGCGTAGAAAGCCACATAGCCCAGGTCGAGCAGGCCGGCAAAGCCGACGACGATGTTCAACCCCAGGCCCATGAGGGCAAAGATGCCGATCATGTCCAGGACGTCGGCCGGGTAGTCGCCGAGTTGGGGCAGCAACAGGACAATGATGCCGGCGATTACCCACCCGCCGATGCGCATGCTGCGCTGGCTGGCCGGCGACATGCTGGAAACCCGTTCTTTGACCTGTTTCTGTGAGCGCGACCAGGCATAGCTGCCGGCGGCAACCAGGACAAAGATCAGGATGGCGACCCACAGTTGCAAGCCGCTGCCGGCGAACAGGGCGCTGTGCAGAACGGCGATTACAGGGAGGAAGCCGAGCCCCAGGACGACAGCCTTGCGAATGCGAGGGGGCAACAGGTAGAGCCCTGCCACCAGGGCGCCGATGACGGCGCCGATCACCAACAGGACGACGATGCCGGGCAGGAGGGGAAGGCCAAAGGTCAGTAGGTCATACAGCTCAGGGGAGGCCTTGATGAACACCGTGCGCAGGTTCACGACGTTGCCGATGAGCACCAGCGCCGTGAGCATGCCACTGGCCACTAGCCCGGCGAGGGCCGCGCTTGCCACCAGCCGGGCAGGCCCTACGTCGTCCCCCGCCTCGCGTTTCGTTGCCTGCTGCACGGCTCGATATGCCACATAGATGAGAGCCAGAAACAGGATGGTCTGGCCCACTGACAAAGTACCCTTGATGACAAAGCGCCGGCTGGAAGCCTCGATCATGCCTACCAGGGAGATGAGCACTGCCACGCCTCCCCCCAGCAGGCCGCTTTGGACCGGGCCCCACCAATCGAACCGCCGGCCTGCGGTCACTGCCGCCGCTTGGCCGTCGATGAGCTCAGGCGCCTTCATACCAGCTTTTTCTACCATGTCACGTAACCTCATGCCTTCTTGGCGGCCAGGCGCTCGCCCAGGATGCCGGTAGGCCTGAAGATCAAGATCAGAACCAACATGAGAAAGGCCAGCGCATCCTTGAGCTGGTAAGGAGCAGGAATGCCCAGGCCGTCGAGGACCAGGTTAGGGAAGAGGGATTCGGCAATGCCCAGGAACATTCCGCCCAGCATGGCACCCACGACGTTGCCGATGCCGCCCAGCACGGCGGCGGTAAAGGCTTTCAAGCCGGGGAAAAAGCCCATGAAAAAGTGGACCTGCCGGAACAGCAGGACGTAAAAGATACCGGCTGCGCCGGCCAGGGCCCCACCAATGAGAAAGGTAAAGACGATGATGCGATCTACGTCGATGCCCATCAGGGCTGCCGTGTCCTTGTCTTCGGAAACGGCCTGCATGGCTTTGCCCACTTTCGTGCGCTGTACCAGGATATACAGCACGGCCAGGAAGACCATGGCGGCGACGATCACCAGCAGTTGCGATTTCAGAATGCTGATCCCGGTGCCGGGGATGGTTGTCCTTCCCTGGAGCTGCGCGATTTCAGGATAGCCCTTGACCCCCGACCCAAAGAGGCCGAGGAAAGAGTACTGGAGGAAAAACGATGCGCCGATGGCTGTGATGAGGGGCACCAGGCGTGGGGCGCGCCTCAGCGGGCGGTAGGCAACTCGCTCCAGGAGCACGGCGACGCTGGTCGACACCGCCATGGCCGCCAGCAGCACAATGAGCAGGCCGAGGACCCAGTTCTGTTCGAACATGCCCGCATTCGCCAGGGCGGAAGCGACATAATAACCGATAAAGGGACCGCTCATGAACACTTCGCCGTGCGCGAAATTGATCATTCGTAGGATGCCATACACCAGTGTATAGCCCAGGGCGATGAGAGCATAGATGCTTCCCTGGGCCACGCCATAGATGCTCAGGTCGAGCCAATCCGCACCGGTGTACCTGCCGCCCATCAAGGTGCGAGTGACCCCCCAGATGACGACGGCCAACATCAAGAGCCCGATTACCCACATGACGACGGTCATGCCCGACACGCGTCTTTTCAGGCGTTGCAACATCGACAATCTCCCTCGATTACAACGTATCAGCAGCAGGGGCGAGCACAGACGCCCGCCCCTGCCTGTCTCTACAAGTACAAACGGAGCCCGATCCAACCAAAGTGCGGCCGAACCAAAGCTTTAGGGCCAGATCTTGATCGGGTTGTTGCCCTCTTCTACGCCGGGGTTCCAGCTTTCCGGATCGGTGTCAACACCCTCATAGACGGCGATCTTTGGGTCCGCGCAGTCACCCAGCTCATTGCAGGTGAGGTTGCCGGTCAGGCCCGGGTGGTCCTTCGTAGCGGCCATCGCAGCGTGCAGGGCCTTGCGCGGGATGAGCAGCGAGCCGTCCTCGCCCTGGATAGCGACCTTTTCGATGGCGGCAAAGATGATGCGGGCGCCGTCGTAGGCGTGGGCGTGGAATGGAGCCAGGGTCTTTTCGCCGTACTTGGTCTCGTGCTTGGCCAGAAATTCGCCATAGCCAGCACCAAAGGTCGAGAAGTCAGGGCTGGACCAGTTAAAGCCCATGGCCGCCGCGCCGGCCGCCTCCAGGAAGTCAGGCGAGAAGAGGCCGTCGGCACCGGACAACTGCACGTCTTCCAGACCGGCAACTTCACGGGCCTGCTTGGTGATCTGGCCACCCGCCTTGGTAAAGATCGGGTAGTAGATGAATTCAGGGCCGGTGGCAGCCAGACGGGTGAGCATGGGCTTCATATCGGTATCGTCGGGCCCCACGGCTTCCTGGGCCACGATCTCGCCGCCCAGCTCCAGGAACCTGCTCGCAAAGACCTGCTGTAGCTGGTCGGCATAGATGCTGCCGTCGTGCACAGTGGCGGCCTTGGTGTAGCCCTGCTCGTAAGCATAGTCGGCCATGGCCGCGCCCTGGACGGTGTCGTTGGGGGCGGTGCGCATGTAGCACCAGTATTCGGGCGGCTTGTCTTCAGCCGTCAGGTCGGGGGCCGTGTTGGAAGGTGAGATCATGGGGATGCTGGCGCCACACACGATGGGGATAGCCGCGCGCGCCCCGCTGGAGCAGGTGGTACCGACAATGGCCGCCAGTTTGGGATCGGCCACCATCTTGGTCGCGGCGGTTTGGCCGCCTTCGGCGCTGCACAGCTCATCCTCACCCACAAGCTCAATGGAGTGTCCAAGGATGTCACCCTGGTCTTCGACGGCGATCTCGCAACCGCGCTTGGTGTCGGTGCCGAGAGCGGCATCGCCTCCAGAGACGACAAACATCCAGCCCACGCGAATCGGATCATCCGGTCCGACTTCGACGCAGATATCTCCTTCAGGGCAGGTTAGCTCTGTGCCTGCCGCTCCACACGCCGCGAGAGCCATGGTCAGGAGCATAACGATCGTCAGCAGTCCAAATGCCTTTTTCATTGAAGTCTCCTCCTTCAATTCTACAAACCTTGTGTCTTTGGGACCAGACTACAACGTGCGACCCCGTCTTGTGACAGTTACCACCCCCCTTCGTTTATCAAGGCCTGCGCGGCCGAGCTTGACGTTAGGTCTCCGGCCCGGAAAAAGACTGGCGCGGATTATAGACTAGAGTGCCAGATTTGTCAAATGCCCCCGAAAGACCCAGAATATGCTTCTTCTTGTTCGGGCCCTTTTGACCACTGTTTTATACTGTTCCAGTCGACCACTATTCCTGGGCGCGCTTGAGCTCCTCTTCGATCAGGACCCGCCGCAGAATCTTGCCCACCATCGTCTTTGGCAACTCGCTGCGAAACTCCACAAACTTGGGAACCTTGTAGGGCGCCAGGTTCTCCCGGCAATACTGGATCATCTCTTCTTCGGTGGCTGTCTCGCCCGGCTTGAGGACGACGTAGGCCTTTACCCTCTCGCCCTTTTCCTTGCCGACGGGAATGCCGGCCACGGCAGCTTCCAGGACCTTCGGGTGTTCGTACAGGACGTCTTCGACCTCGCGCGGATAGATGTTAAAGCCGCCGGCGCCAAGGATCATGTCCTTCTTGCGGTCCCGGATCTGGAAAAAGCCGTCGGTGTCCATGATGGCCATGTCGCCGGTGTGCAGCCAGCCCTCCCGCAGGACGTTGGCCGTTTCGGTGGGCATGTTCCAGTAGCCCTTCATGACCTGGGGCCCCTGAACGCACAACTCGCCCAGTTCGCCGGTCTCCAGGATCTTTTCCCCGGTCTCCAGGTCCTTGATGGCGGCGAGGGTATCGGGGAAGGGGATGCCGATCCAGCTCCCTTTCTTGCGCTTGCCGTAGATGGGGTTGCAGTGCGTGACGGGTGTTGCCTCGCTCAGGCCGTAGCCTTCCACCAGCTTGCCGCCGGTGATCTTCTCGAAGGATTCCTGGACCTCGGGCGGCAGACCAGCCGCGCCGCTGATGCAAGCCCGGATGGAAGAGACGTCATAGTTCTTGACGTCGGGGTGGTTCGACACTGCCACGTACATGGCCGGTACGCCGGGAAAGAGCGTGGGCTTGTGCTTGTCGATGGACTTCAGCACGTGGTCGACGATCCGCGGGTTGGGGATCAGGATCAGGGCGGCGGCCAGGTAGACGCCCTGGTTCATGCAGACCGTCATGGCATAGCTGTGGTAGAGAGGCAGGGCCGTCATCAGGATCTCTTGCCCCTCCTTGGAGTCGGCCATCCACCAGCGCACCTGCAGGGCGTTGGCCACCAGGTTGCAGTGGCTGAGCTGCGCTCCCTTGGAAACGCCAGTGGTGCCGCCGGTGTACATCAGCACGCCTGTATCATCGGGCACGACCTCCACCGGCTTGGGCTTGCGCTCGGCCTGGGCCAGGACATCCTGGAACCAATAGGTCTCGGCATCGCCCGAGATATCCTGGTAGTGACCCTCTTTCTTTTCCACGGCGACGGTGAACAAGAACTTGAGGATGCCGGGGAAATATTCCTTGACGTTGGCCACCACGACCTTTTCGACACTGGTTTCGGCCCGGATCTGCTTGATGATGGGATAGGCCTGGCTGAAGGTGATGACCACCTTGCTGCCCGAGTCGTTGAGCTGGTGCTTCATCTCGCGGGCCACGTATTGGGGGTTGCAGGGTACGACGATGCCACCCGCCATGAGCGTGGCATAGTAGGCAATGACAAATTGCGGGGTGTTGGGCAGATGGACCGCTACGCGATCCCCCTTTTTGACGCCGAGCCCCTGCAAGGCCGCTGCAAATCGCTCCGTGAGCTCCAATAGCCGTCCATAGGTCATCGTGCTGTCCATGAGCCGGTTGCCGAGGGGCGCGACGACGTTGCCATAGATCAGCGCTGTCTTGTGGGGATACTTTTTGGCAGTGTCCTCCAAAAAGCGATGTACCGGCACCTGGGGATAATCAATGTGGGCCGGCACGCCAGGATCGTACTCCTTGAGCCACGGTTTCTCCATCTTCTTCTCCTCCTTTGAGTAGAGCCCGCCCCCGCAGGAGCACCAAAGACGGTCTATGGTGAGTATACAAAAGACTCAGTTATTTGTCAAGAACTGTACTGCCCTCTTTTTTACATAAGCTCCTCCTGTTGCGCCGCCTCCGCCTCGCCCTCCGGGGGCGGCTCGCCGTTCGGCGCTTCATCCGGCACCAGGCCGGCAAGGTAGGAGTGGATGAGGTGCATGCCTGAGAAGTGCCCCAGCGTGACGTAGGTGATGGGCATATCCGGGCCTAACAGCCGGCGGCGAATCTGGCGCGCCGAAAGCCCCTGTCCGTGGAGGGCTCGAACCTGCTCGCCCAGTTCTTGCAGGTAGGCTATCTTGTCCAGGAGGGGCTGCACGCCTGTGCTCCGGACGCTGCCGCTGCCAGCAAAGATAGTGTGCACGGGCAGCTCGGCCATCCTCGACAACGAGGCAATGATGCCGTGAATGTCGTATCCCTGGCGCAGGGCCTGGTCCCTGCCGCCGATGTAGCTATCCCCGGTAAAGAGCCAGCCCCGCTCCGGTTCGAAGAGACAGATGTGATCCGGGCTGTGGCCGGGGGTGGGGATCACCTGAAAGCAAAAGTGCTTGGTGCGCACAACCTCGCCGATGGCCTCGCCCTGGCTGGGCCGGGGCCAGCCCCAGAACAGGCGGCGGTAGGGCTGGAGGGGCTGAAGCTTTGGATTTGTCAGGATGGGCAGGGCGAGGGGATGGGCCAGGATCTCGCAGCCCTTCATAGCCGCCACGGCGGCGTTGGCTCCGATGTGGTCTTCGTGGCTGTGAGTGTTCACAATCCGGGCAACGGGCCAATCTTTGACTGCCTGGGTGAGCTGGCGCGCGGTGTGGGCGCAGCCGGTGTCTACCAGCAATCCGTCGACCCAATACGCGGCCGTGAAATAGGCCGAGCGGCCCACCAGCTTGCGTGCCACGCGCAGCCTGATGACCTCCCCGTCGCCCGATACCTTGTCGATCTGGATCACCGTTGCTCTCCTCTCTTGCTGCTGCAGTGGGTGCCGGGCTGCCACACACAGCCCGGCGCACGAAAAGTCGCGGGCGATCAGATCTACAACTGTGCCATCTGCCGGGCCATCGCCCGGCCCAGGCGCTTGATCCCTTCTTCGATGATCTCGGGCCTGGAGTAGGAAAAGTTGAGCCGCATACAGCAGCGCCCGTCGTTGCCTCCGGGATAGAAGGCGCGCCCGGGCACAAAGGCCACCTTTTCCTCCAGGGCTATCTTGAGCACGTCCTCGGCGTCCACGTCCTCGGGCATGCGAACCCAGAGGAACAGTCCTCCCTGGGGCCGGGTCCAGCTGACACCCTTCGGAAAGTTCTCTTCCATGCAGCGCAGCATGACGTCGCGCCGCTCGCGATAGACCTGGCGGATCTGACGCACGTGAGCGCGCACCAGGCCGCGGCTACAGATATCGTAGGCCAGGAACTGGATGAGGCTGCTGGAGTGGAGGTCGCAGCCCTGCTTGGCCTGCACCAGCCTGGCAATGATCTTTTCGGGGCCCACGATCCAGCCCAGCCGCAACCCCGGCGACAGGGTCTTGGAGAAGGTGCTGAGATAGATCGTGTTTTCCTTGTGCATGGCAAAGATGGGGCAGATGTCCTCGCCCTCGAAGCGCAACTGGCCGTACGGGTCGTCTTCGATGATGAGGCAGCCATGCCTGGCCGCCAGCTCGACCAGCCTGTAACGGCGTTCCAGGGGAATCGTGGTGCCGGCGGGGTTGTGAAAATTGGGCAGGACGTAGATGAATTTAACCCCGGGGTTGGCCGCAAGGGCCTTTTCCAGCTCGTCCATGCGCATCCCGTCGTCGTCCAGGGGAACGGTAACGTACACGGGCTCGTAGGCGTCCCAGGCCTGGATGGCCCCCAGGTAGGTCGGCCGCCCGGTAATGATCTTGTCGCCCTCCTCGATAAAGATCCGGCCCAGCAGGTCGAGGGCCTGCTGCGAGCCGTTGGTGAAAAGGATGTTCTCCCGTTTGGCCGGAAGCTCGTACCTGGCCATGCTCTCAATAAGGTAGTCTTTCAGAGGCGCGTGCCCCTCGGTCGGCCCGTACTGCAGGGCCCGTTCCGCGTCGTGTTCGAGGACCCAGCGACAGGCTTCCTGGAAGTCGCGGACGGGAAAAAGCTCGGGCGCCGGCATGCCGCCGGCAAAGGAGATCATGTCCGGCTGCATGGTGTACTTCAGCAGCTCGCGAATGATCGAACTTTTCATCCGTTCCGTACGCCCGGCCAGAATCCGGTCCCAGTCGGTGGTGTACTGTCCGTCATACTCGCTCTGAAGCGTCACGTAAAACCTCCTTGCATATGGGATTCAGTGGTAAACAAAAAGGGGCTTGACCTCTTTCCGAGTTGGGTCAAGCCCCTTCACGCACCTTCAGGCACCGAAGGAACGAAAGGATGCCGGCATAAATGACAAAGCCAGAGGACAGCAGGTGCCTGGGCAACTGTTCGCTCCTCCCTTTCACAACCACCCTGGGAGCCGCCCCAGGGATACGTGGTCTGCTCGCCTGGCCCTCTGCAAGCTCGTGGCAGCTGGGCTGCGATGCGTTCTGTCTTCAACGCGATGGGCAGACCCATTATACACTGGTTTGCTCCAGAGATCAACTGCCGGCGTGGCTTGATCCATGGCTTGTTGCGATCCAGGATCACGCTGTCCGCTGGCTGCCGCACATGCCAGGGCAGGCTGCCCGCCTGTCAGCCCGCGGCGCGGTCCGTGCGCAATGCCGTCTGCTCGCCTGCGGCTCCGATGGTCTCCAGCACGTGTCCAATCTCTTCGACGCGGGACAGGACGTGGTCCACGATATCGGGTGCGGGGTTCTTCTGGCCCCCGGCGCTCCCGGCGACGAGGACGGTGACCATGCCTGCCTTCTTGGCCGGCTCCAGGTTGCGGACGTTGTCTTCGACCAGGATACATTCGGCAGGCTCCAGCCCGAGCAGCTCGCAGATGCGGCCGTAGGCTGTGGCCACGGGTTTGCTCTCGTAGTCCATATCGCGGATGTCGACGACCCGGTCAAAGTGGGAGCGGATGCCCAGGACCGCCAGCACGGCCTCGGCGTGCTCCCGGGAGGCGTTGGTAAAGACCACCTTTTGCTGGCGGATGCCGGCCAGGACGGCGTCCAGCTCGTTATTGGGCTGGAGGTGATTCTCCAGGCGGATGTCGTGGACAAAGGCCAGGTACTCGTCGGCGTCGATGTCGTGGTTGATTTGCAGCCCGCGCATGGTGGTGCCATAGGTGAGAAAATAGTCCCGACGAAGCTCGTCGGCTTCCTCGGGCGTAAGGTGCAAGCGCGTGCAGAGGTAGCACATCATCTGCAATCGAATCTGGTCCATGACCCCCGAGTTTGATGGATAGAGGGTGTCGTCCAGGTCAAAGAGAATTGCTCGAATCATAGGGTATCTTTCTCGGCCATGATCTGCCGCAGCAGGGATGCGTCCAGGTTGCGGCCGGTGAGGATGGCTACCACCCGGCGGTCCTGAACCTGGAGTTGCCCGCTGAGGAGGGGTGCGACGGCGATGGCCCCTGAGCCTTCGACAATCAGGCCCTCATGCCCGGCGAGCCAGACCACTGCCCGGCGCACGTCCACCTCGGGCACGACCACGATCTCGTCGACCAGGTTGCGGGCGATCTCGAAGGGCAGCCGCCCAAAGCCCCCGGCCAGACCGTCGCAGATGGTGGGGCCGGCCGGATAGGTTTCGTATGGGCGGCCGTCCCGCAGAGAGAGATGGGCGGACGGAGAGGCCTCCGGCTGGAGGCCGACGATGCGCACGCCGGGCTGGATCGCCCGCGCCGCCACGGCGATGCCGGCGATGAGCCCGCCGCCGCCCACGGGCACCAGGAGCAGGCCGACGCCGGGGACATCCTCCAGGATCTCGAAGCCGGCGGTACCCTGCCCGGCAATGATCGCCGGGTCGTCGTAGGCCGACAGGTAGAGGGCACCTCGCTCCAGGGCGTGCGCCTCGGCGAGGGCGTGGGTCGCGTCATAATCGGCGCCTGCCACGTGCAGGTCGCAGCCCAGGGCGGCCAGCCGCTGTACCTTGTTGGCGGCGGCCGTCTCGGGCACAAAGATGGTCACCGGCGGCACGTCCCGATCGGCGAGCAGGGCGCGGGCAGCGTAGGCGATCCCCAGCCCGTGGTTGCCTGCCGAGGCGGTGACCGCGCCCCGTGCCAGGTCGCCGGGGGAAAGACTGGCGAGCTTGTTCAGGGCGCCGCGCACCTTGAAGGAGCCTGTGACCTGCCAGCATTCCGGCTTCAGGTAGACCGGGGCGCCCACCCGCCGGCTCAGTGACTCGCTGTGGAGCAGGGGCGTGTGCCAGGCGTGGCGGCCTATCACCTGCCGCGCAGCGAGGATGTCCGAGAGCGTTACCGGCATGGGCTTTTCTCACCACGGCGGGAGCGTCGTTTCTTCTGGCCTCTCATAGGTGCAATGATAGCACAACCAGGGCAGATTGGCAAACAAAAGGGCCAGGAGCCCGGCGACAATGCAAGGGGCGCACGATTGTGCGCCCCTCCGGTGTTCACGGTGGATGCCGGAGCGCAGCGTGGTGCGCCCCTGATTTACATAAGCACAATCAGGCGCCGAGGGCCTCCAGCATGGCGGGGATGACCTCCCGGGCGTCGCCTACGATGGCCATGTTGGCGGCCTTCATGATGGGCGCCTTTTCGTCCGTGTTGATGGCCACCACAAACCCGGCATCCTGGACGCCAAAGTAGTGGTAGACGTCGCCTGCCAGGCCGCAGGCCAGATACAGGTCGGGGGCGATGGTCTGCCCGCCGATGCCGACCACCTGCTCCTCGCCGATCCAGCCCTCATCCAGGGCGCCCCGCGAGCCGGCGACGACGCCGCCCAGGGCATCGGCCAGCTTTTGCACCAGGGCAAAGCCCTGGGCGTCGCCCATGCCGCGCCCGGCACTGACCACGACGCGTGCCTTGACCAGGGGGACGGGCGGCAGTTCGACGGCTGCCTCACCGTCTACCCACGTCAGCTTGCCACCGGGCTCGTCCAGCTCCAGCTCGACCTGCTCCACGGTGCCGGTGCGGTAGGTGTCTTCGTAGGGCACTGCAAAGTAGCCGGGCAGCAGCGTCGCCAGTTGTGGCCGGGCCTCGGGGCACGCGGCGGTGTTGTACATCTCGCCGCCTAGGACCGGGAAGGTGCCCAGCAGCAGCCGCTCCGACATGTCGAGGCCGAGCTTGACGCACCGGCTCATGAGCCCGGTGTTGAGCTTCCCGGCCAGGGCCGGGGCCAGGTCGCTGCCCAGCGACGTGGCTCCCATGAGCAGGATCTCGGGCCTGTACTGGTCCACCAACCTGGCCATCGCCTCGACGTAGAGCCCGGGCTGGTATTGGGCCAGGGCCGGATCGCCGGCCACGAGGACCTTGTCGGCGCCGTAGGCAAAAAGCTTCTCGGCCAGGGGTTCCGCCTCGGGCCCCAGGAGCACGCCGTAGACGTACACGCCGATCTGGTCGGCCAGCTCCCGCGCCTGGCCAAGGGCTTCCAGGCTGGCGGGCGCGATCTCGCCCCCAGCCACCTCGGCCAGCACCCAGATGTTGCGGTAGCCTTCGCCACCTTCTTCGATGGCCTCGCCGCCCAGTTCTTCATCCATCCAGTCGTCGAGATAGCTAAAGTCCATATCTGCCTCCTGCTAGGCGCCGATCAGCTTCTGAAGCCGGAGGGCCACCACTGCATCCCCGGCAACCGTCGAGGGGTCGCCGCGGAACACCTCGCCGATCTCGACGGGTGGCGGAAAGCTCTCGCCGCGCATGCTCAACACCGGCTTCAGATCCTCTTCGCTCAGCTCCAGGTCGGCCGCGTTCCAGGTGGTGACCTCCCACTCGCGGTAGGCGTTCATGATGCGCGCACCGTGGGGGAACCGCGGCGGAAAGACCTCGGGCGCCACGGTGACGACGGCCGGCAGGGGGACCTCCAGGGCGGTAAACCCTTCGCCCCAACGCCGGGTGACCTGCAGAGCGCCGTCTTGCGCTGCCAGGGCACAGGCGTCGGTGACCCAGGTATAGCCCAGGGCTTCGGCCAGCCGCGGACCAACCTGCCCGGCGCCCGTATCGCCCGACGCTCGCCCGGCGACGATGAGGTCCGCACCGCCCAGCTTGTTCACGGCGGCGGCCAGGGCGCGGACGGCGACGGCCGTGTCCACGTCTTTCAGGGCCTTGTCGGTCACCAGGGTTGCGCTGTCGCAGCCCATGGCCAGGGCTTCACGGAGGGCGTCTTCGGCCTGGGGCAGGCCCAGGCTGAGGGCGACGACGGTGTGCTCGTCGCCGTCGCACCGTAGGCGCAGCGCCGCTTCAATGGCTGCCTTGCTGCCAGGCCCGACGATATACTCCTCTTTGTTGATGAAAACCCGCTCCTTGTCCCGCCGCACGCTGATGCCGGCCGGATCCAGGATCTGTTTCACCAGGGCGATGATCTTCATAGGCTCACTCTCCTTTTATCCCTCGCTTCCCGGCTACGTCGGGATGCGCAGGCCATAGGGCCGGAAGAGGTTGGCAGCGATGACGATGCGCTGGATCTCGTTGGTCCCCTCGAAAATCTCGGCGATGCGGGCATCGCGCCAGGCGCGCTCGACCCAGTAGTCGCGGCTGAGGCCCAGGACGCCGTGGATCTGCACCGCTTTGTCGATGCAACGCGAGGCAACCTCGGAGCCAAAGAGCTTGCAGGCGGCGGCCTCCATTACGTGTGGTTGGTGGGTATCAATGAGCCACGCCGTGCGGTAGATGAGCGAGCGCAGGGCTTCGATCTCGGTGTACATGTCGGCCAGCATAAAGTTGACCGACTGCTTGGTGGCAATGGGCACACCGAATTGCTCGCGGGCCTTGGCCCACTGGATGCAGCCTTCGAGGACGGATATGGCCCCACCCAGGCAGGCTGCGCCCAGGCTAGCCCGGCCGACGTCCAGGCTTTTCATGAACGTCAGAAAACCCGCCCCGAACTGGCCCAGCACGTTCTCCTTGGGAACGTAGACGTCCTCAAAGACGCACTCGGCCGTGGAGCTGCCGCGGATGCCCATCTTGTTCTCGAGGCTGCCGATGCTATAGCCCGGCCAGTCGGTTTCGACCAGGAAGGCGGTGATGCCTCCATAGGCACCCAGCGCCGGATCGGTGACGGCCATGACGGTGATTATGTCGGCGATGTCGCCGTTGGTGATAAACACCTTGGCGCCGTTGATCCGGAAGCCGTCGCCGTCGCGCACCGCAGTGGTCTTGATGGCCGCCGCATCGGACCCTGCCTGGGCTTCGGTCAGCCCAAAGGCGCCGACGGCTTTGCCGCTGGCCAGCGGGACGAGGTATTTTTGTTTCTGCTCCTCGGTGCCGTCCAGGTGGACGGACATGGCAGCGATGCCCGTGTGGGCGCCAATAACCGTGGCGGTGCTGGTGCAGACCTTGCCCAGCTCCTCCATCATGATGCAATAGCCGGTTTCTCCGCCGCCCATGCCGCCGTACTTCTGGGGGAAGGGGACGCCCATCAGGCCCAGGGCAGCCGCCTTTTTCACCGTCTCGTGGGGAACGCGGTGCTCGCGGTCGATCGCCTTGGCCAGGGGCTTGACCTCGGTCTCGGCGAATTCGCGGACCATGCGGCGGAAGAGCTGGTACTCCTTGGGAAAATTAAAGTCCATAGTCCCATCTCCTTGTCAGAACTGCAAATGTGCAAATCTCACCATTTGCCCACTTGCCCATCTGTTCCCTCGTCACGGTCGGATGTCCATCCCTTCCTTCTTGTAGATGTCGCGGGCGATGAGATGCTGCTGGATCTGGTTCGTGCCGTCGACGATGGACAGGGCACGGGTATCGCGGTAGTAGCGCTCGATGGCATAGTCCTTCATGTAGCCGTAACCGCCGTGTACCTGGACCATGTTGTCGGTGACCTCGCCGGCCACGCGGGCGCAGAACAGCTTGGCGATGGCGGCGTGGTGAGAGTAGTCCTGCCCGGTATCGGCCAGCCAGGCGGTTTGCGTCACCACGCACCGCAAGGCCTCGATGAGGACCTGGGCGTCGGCGATGTAATTCTGGATGGCCTGCTTCTGGGCGATGGGCACGTTGAACTGGATGTGCTCCATGGAGAACTTGACGGCCTCTTCCAGGGCCCGCTCGCTGGCCCCGAGCGACAGGGCGGCAATGCCCAGGCGGCTGAGGTTGGAGGCGGCCGGGAGGAGGCTGAAGCCCTGGCCCTCTTCGCACATCCGGTTCTCCGCCGGCACGTATGCGTTGTCCAGGTAGACGGTGTTGCAGGTCACCCCCCGCAGGCCCAGGGTTTTCTCCCTGTATCCCACTTTGACGCCTGGTGTCTCTTTTTCCACCAGGAACGCAGTGATCCCCGCTTCGGCCCGGGCAAAGACCAGGAACAGGCCGGCCAATTCGCCGTTAAACACCCAGGTCTTGGTGCCGTTCAGGACGTAGCCGCCGTCTCGTTTTCCGGCGGTGGTCTGGATGGCGTCGACGTCCGAGCCCGCGCCCGCCTCGCCCAGGGCAAAGGCCCCCAGCATCTCGCCAAAGGCCAGGGCTGGCAGGTAGCGATCCTTCTGATCGCCCGTGCCGAAATCGAGGATCGGTTTGACTACCAGGCTGTTGTGGACGTTGAGGGCGAAACCGGTGGAAAGGTCGGCGCGGCCGAGCTCTTCGAGCATCAGCATGTAGGTGTAGGTATCCAACCCCGCGCCGTCCATGCTTTCGGGGACGAGGGCCGCCCAGAAGCCCTGGTCTACCGCCTTGTTCAGGAGATCCACCGGCGGGGCCTCGCCCTGGTCGATCTCTTCTCCCTTGGGGCGAATCTCCTTGGTGCAAAAGTCGGCAAACATCTTCTTGAACATCAACTGGTCTTCTGTCAGTCTTAGGTCCATACGGTCCCTCCTCTGATCGCTGAAAGGGTGAGCAGGCTCCCGGCCAGGCCGGCACCTACTCCCCAGGTGCGCGCCTCGCCCGGGCCTGCGCCGGATGGTGGGCTGCCCGGAACGAGAAGAGCAGGGAAGAGACGGGGGATCCTCGACCTTCGATCCCCCGTTTCCTCGCTTGCTCGTTTCCTCGCCCCCCGGGGCCCGTGCCGCCTACTTGTCCTGGAACCTGGGGCGCCGCTTCTCCAGGAAGGCGTTCACACCCTCGCGCATGTCCTCGGTGGTCGTCAGGGTGGCAAAGAGGTGCGCCTCGTTCTTGATTGCCTCGGCCAGGTCCATTTCCAGCCCCTCGTTGACCGACTGGATGGCGGTCGCCATGGCGACGCCGCCCCACATGGACAGCACCTTGGCCCAGCGCTTGGCCTCGCGGATGACGGTGCCCACGGGCACGACCTTGTTGACCAGGCCGACGCGGTAGGCTTCCTGGGCCTTGATGTTGTCGCCGGTGAGAATGATCTCCAGGGCGCGGCCCTTGCCCACCAGGCGCGGCAGCCGCTGGGTGCCGCCCCAGCCGGGGATGATGCCCAGCTTGATCTCGGGCTGGCCGAACTGCACGCTGTCCTCCGCCAGGCGGATGTGGCAGGCCATGGCCAGCTCGTTGCCACCGCCCAGGCAAGCGCGGCCGTTGATGGCAGCAATGACCGGCTTCTTGGAGCATTCGATCTTCTCAAAGAGCTGCTGGCCGGCGCGAACCAGGGAAAATGCCTGGTCGTATCCCTCGATCCGCTTGATCTCGTTGATATCGGCCCCCGCCACAAAGAACTGTCCGGCGCCGGTGATGATGATGACCTTCACCTCCGGGTTGGCCGTGGCCTCGTCAAAGGCAGCGGCCAGGTCGGTGACGGTCTGCGTGTCAAAGGCGTTAGCCGGCGGATGGTCGATGGTGATGAGGGCCGCGCGGTCCTCGATGCTCATCTTGACGTTCTGATAGTCTGCCATTTTGCGCTCCTTTCGGCATTTTCATGGTGGGGGCAACCCCCGCCGTTGCCCGGTTGGGGCACCCTCGCGGTTGCCCACCAAATCGCGGTCAGGCCGTCCACTCCATGAAACCACGGCCGGTCTTTTTGCCCAACTCCTTGGCCCGCGCCTTCTGGTACAAGATCTCGACGGGGTGGAAGCGGGGGCCGAACTGCTTCTCGAGGGCCTCCAGCTTTTCCACGACCGTGTCGAGTCCCATCTCGTCCATGTACTCCAGGGGGCCCATGCGCACCAGCTCGCCGCCCTTGTTGACCTGCATGCCGATGCCGGCGATACAAGCCATGTCGATGTCGTTGACATTGGCAATGTCTTCCTGGACGCACATGGCCGCTTCGTTGAGGAAGGGCAGGATCAGCCGGTCGACGCTGAACTCGCCGCCGGCCTGTACCTCGCCGGCCTCTTGCATGTGCTTCACGATGTCCGCGATGGGCTCGGCCTTGGCGTCGGTGTAGGTGTAAAAGCCGGCGCCGGTCTTTTCGCCAAAGCGCTTGGCCTCTACCAGCTTGTAGTAGAGCTTGGCTGGCTTGACGCGCTCGCCGTACTGGCTGTAGAGGTACTCGCCCACGTGGGCGCAGACGTCGATGCCCAGCATATCCATGAGGATAAAGGGCCCCATGGGCCAGCCAAAGCCGTCGCGGCCCAGGGCTTCGTCGATCTCGGATGCGCTGGCGGCGCCTTCTTCCAGGGCCAGGGTCGCCTCGTTCAGGTAGGGCATGAGCAGCCGGTTGACCAGGAAGCCGGGGCATTCCTGGACAATGACCGGGATCTTGCGCAGGTCCTGGGTGAACTGCTGCACGGTGTCAACCGTGTCATCGTCGGTCTCGGCGCCGGGGATGATCTCCACGAGCTTCATCACGTGCGCCGGGTTGAAAAAGTGCATGCCGATGACCTTGTTCGGCCGGCCGGTCGCCTTGCCCATCTCGGTGATGGACAGCGCCGAGGTGTTGGAGGCGAAAATGGTGTCGGGCCCGCAGACCCCATCCAGGTCTTTGAAGACCTGCTGCTTGACCTTCATGACCTCGGGCACCGCCTCGATCACAATGTCCACGTCGCCAAAGGCGTCATAGTCCAGGGTGTACTCGATGAGGTCCAGCTTTTCCTGCATCTGGCCGGCGGTCATCTTGCCCTTTTCCACCCGGCCCTGGTAGATGCCCTCCACGGTGCTGCGCGCCAGGTCCAACTGCTTCTCGTCGATGTCCTTGACGACCACGGGCAGGCCGGAGTAGGTGATGACCTGGGCAATACCACCGCCCATGGCCCCCGCGCCCACCACTCCTGCTTTAAATATCCACATCGCGTTCCTCCTCCATCAGGGTTCCGGGAAACCGGGATGCTATCCCACCTTCTTCTGCGTCCTCCTACCAGGTCGGCAGGGCGATGGCGGCGTCTGGATTATCCAGGCGCACGAAATAGATCCACTCGTCCGGATACTTCTCGTAGGCGGCTGCGTCGACTTTGCCCAGGGTGGGGGCCACGAAATAGTCGCCGCTCTTGGGCTCGATGGCCACCACGCCCGTCTGGCCTGCCAGCTCGGCCTGGAGCTCGCCGAAGCGTGCCTTTGCCCTGGCCTCGAACTCGGCCTTGACCTTCTTGTCTTCCCACATTGTCACGTCTGCCATTATCAGCCTCCTATTTCCGCTCGACGACGATGCAGCCGCCCATGCCGCCGCCGACGCAGGCGCTGATCAGCCCCAACGAAGCGTTGCGGCGGGCCATCTCGTGGGTGAGCGTAACCATGATCCGGGTGCCCGTGCAACCCACGGGGTGCCCCAGGGCGATTCCGCCGCCGTTGACGTTAACCTTGTCCCAGTCCCAGCCCTGATCCTCCAGCTCGGTGCCACAGGCAATGGCCTGGGCGGCAAAGGCCTCGTTCAGCTCGATGACCTCCATGTCGGCGAGCTTCAGGCCGGCGCGCTTGAGGGCCTTGGGTATGGCATACGCCGGTCCGAGGCCCATGATCTCGGGCGGAATGGCCGAGTAGGCATAGCCCCGGATGGTGGCCTTGGGTTCCAGGCCCAGGTCCCGCGCCTTGTCTGCGGTCATGACGATGACCGCAGCCGCGCCATCGCTGATGGGGCAGGCATTGGCGGGGGTCACGGTGCCGCCTTTCTTAAAGACGGTGGGGTAGAGGGCGGCTTTCTGGGCCGACAGGGTGGGGTTGATGCACTCGTCCTGTACGATCTCTTCGTAGGCGACTTCCTGGCCCGCCACCTTCTTGCTGACGCGTACCGGGACGATCTCGTCGCGGAAGCAGCCCTTGCGGGTGGCCATGAAGGCCTTCTTGTGGCTGTTCACGGCAAACTTGTCCTGTTCCTCCTGGCTGATGCCGTACATCATGGCCAGGTTCTCGGCCGTGTAGCCCATGATCTGGCCGCACACCGGATCCGTCAGGCCCTCCCACAGGGTGTCGACAAAGGTGTCGTGGCGCAGCTTGAGGCCCCAGCGGGCGCCGCGGACTACGTAGGGCGAGGTGCTCATGCTCTCCACCCCACCGACGAGATAGACGTCACCATCTCCGGCCTGGATGGCCTGGTAGGCGTTGGTGATGGACACCATACCCGACACACAGTTGCGCTGCACCGTATAGCCCGGCACGTTGGCCGGCACCCCGGCCATCAGGCCGGCCACCCGGCCAATGTTGGGCGCATCGCTCTGCTGGCTGATGCAGCCCAGGATGACGTCGTCGATCAGTTTGGGGTCCAGCCCGACCCGATCGATGACCTCTCGAAATACCAGGGCGGCGAGGTGCTGTGCCGTGAGCGTGCGAAACGCGCCGCCATGGCTGCCAATGGGAGTGCGGACACCCCCCACGATCACCACTTCTTTCATGTTTGTCCCTCCCCTTTCGAGTTGTCCAGACCCCGAATCACCAAATCCAGCGTCGCCTGGAACATGGTGTCCAGGTCGCTGCGTAAAAGTCGCTGGCGCAGGGGGTGGCCCATGAGCACCAGCACGCCGTTGATGGCAGCCCACACGGAACCGGCTGCTTGCCACGAGTCCTCGACGTCAAAGTCCCCTTCCTCCTTGCCCTTTTCGATGATCTCGCTCAACAGGCCCAGGCCCTTGAGGCTGCAGTTGAGCACCCGCTTGTACAAGCTCGACGAAATCGACTCTTCGAACCGGCCGCGGTCAAAGGCCATGATGAGGCGAAAGTAGCTGGGCTGTTCCTGGAAGAAGCGAAAATAGGCCATGGCCACGGCCCGCAACCTGTCAGCCGGCGACAGGATCGCCGCCTCCTGCTGCCCTGCCTTTAGTCCTTCGAGTAGGAGTTGAAGCCCTTCTAGAAGCAAATGAGCAAGGATCTCTTCCTTGCTCTCGAAGTACAGGTAGACCGTACCCTTGCTTACTTGCGCTCGGGCGGCGAGGTCGTCCATGGTGGGTCGGTGGAATCCGCGCTCAAAGAACTCTTGCCGGGCAGCGTCGAGGATTTCCCGGCGGCGTTGGGCCTTTTCTCGTGCCCGTCGCTCAGCGGTAGTCAAAATCCGCCCTCCCCCTTTCTCCATCCTGGAGCTTCGAACTGCTGGTCAGTGACTGACTCGTGGTCATTATACATCAGGTCGCCGTAGCTGTCAAGTGGCGGCCGGCACCGTCTTGCTACGGGTGCATTTCAGGATTCTGGGTAACATGGGCTAGGCAGCCTTGTTCAGGTGCTTGCAAGCC
>MTKX01033453.1_pt1 | contig 43780 bp, 33 predicted proteins | sample 1042771 | NCBI WGS metagenome assembly MTKX01 (sample SAMN06212183, study PRJNA360534) | anaerobic digester metagenome | biome: Wastewater treatment plant; material: sludge; isolation source: anaerobic digester fed with sludge from wastewater treatment plant | place: Denmark: WWTP Randers ...
CTTTGACTGCATTCATGAAGACCATCTCACCATTCCCGAAAATGTCCCTTGATTGTGCACTAGGTGAGGGAGGATAGCTTGCGAACCCGTCCTGCGCGCAATGGCAGGCTAGCTCCTGAGCTAGATACACACTAAAGGCGGTCGTAGTTGAACGAACTCTGGCTGAAACCAACAAATAGGGTTGCCAAGGACCACTACACCGAGCTTAACAATATGCTACAGGTCGGCGTCTTTTACCGACGGGGCGGTCTCACCGATTTCGCTGTTTGCCGGAGAAACCGATGCGCCATGTAAGTGCTGCACAGGCCGCGCAAGTTCTCAAGAAGGGGAAGTGATGGCAGAAGAAAGGGAGCATTACAACACATCCGCAATTCGCGAATTGTTGACAGCCGCCTTTGGTGCAGATGATCTGCGACGATTCTGTTACGATCGACCGCTCTTTCGGGCAGTTTGCGATAGGTTTGGCTCGAGTGCCGGCGTGGCTCATATGGTAGATGAGCTGGTCGTGTACTGCGAGAGGCAGGTTCTTTTCCGCGAGTTGCTGCTGGAAGTGGAGAAAGCGAATCCACGACAGTATGCCTCATATAAAGACAAGCTATCACCAACTGATTACCGTGAGCGCCTACGTCAGAGTTTTTCGGCTTGGATGCTCCTTGAAGAGTATTTCGACTACCTGCGAAGCAAGAGCCGTTCTGAAAGGACAATCTCGGAATACCGTAAGTGCCTCGAATTGTACTTTGTGGAGACCAAAAACTACAGCCTTCACGTAGCCCTGTCGGAACTGCGCCGATGGGTGGCATCGATGCAGGAACGCGGTCTAAGTTCTGGAACGGTTGCCGCACGCACTTCAGCGTTGCGATCATTTTTCGCTTTTGCTGTCGCCGAAAGGAAGCTAATCTCTAATCCGGTTGACGCACTACCCAAGCCCAGACGGCCCATAAGGTTGCCCAAGGCTCTTACTCAGGACGAGGTGCGAGCATTTTTTGCGGCCATTGATGCCGCGCAGCACCAAGACCGCGCTCGCCGTGACCGAATAGTGTTCCGGCTGTACTACACTGCTGGCTTGAGCACGTTGGAGGCCGTGTCTGTGCGCATAGAGGACCTTGATCTTGATAGTGGCACTCTACAAATACACGGCACCGGCGCAAAAGAACGAGTGGTTCCGCTCCGCCCTGAGGTGGTGGAGCTGTTGTCCGACTGGGTGGCGGAACGTCGTACTGGGTGGTTATTCTCGGGCCAGACAGATAATCAACATCTTAGCAGTCGCGTAATCCAGCAGTATTGCAGAGAGTATAGTGAGGCTGCGGGCATGAAGCGTCGCGTTAGTCCAAGAGTATTGCGCGCTAGTTGCGCTACTCATTATCTTGCCGCTGGCGCACCGCCAGCAGTTGTACAAAGCATGCTAGGACATGCCAATCTAACCTCGACTGGTCGCTTTGCGAGAGTTGCCGCCAATGAACGAGCTCGGATTGTGCGCGAGACGCCGTTAGCGCTCTAGGGATCCGGTTGTTTTTCATAACATGCTGGTCCACCGACCTTCAATCCTGAGGACAAAAGTCTGGCCTTGCGCTACGTGCTCTGCGGTACTGGCTATGTACGCTTTCGCCACACCGCGTCCTGGACTATGCCAACGAGCGCGTCTTCCTACGCGGGTTCGGCAGAACGTACATCTTTGTCCACCGGAGCAGGGTGGTGTTGCCCTACCCGTGTTGTACTATACTGCGAACGTGCGGGGGTTTGACGAATGCGGGGAGTACGAAACCGCCCAGCGTCGCTTTGACGATCCCAGTTATGAACTCATGCGAATGTTTACTGACGTGAGCGCGGGCGAGTTACAGGACCGGCTGGCTGATTTGTACCAACAAAACCACCTTGTCTGGTTGAATAACGGATTGTACTTCCAGGCATTCAACGTGTTCAAGGAGGCTCTTTGGGATGCACTAACCGCTATAAGATGCTCCCTCTGCAACTTCCTACTCCCACATCCAACCCTCGGGGACCGTATTGCGTGCTGCAAGATTGCTGTCGAGTTGTTTGGATCTTTTTTTCAGCATCACTTCCCTCCGTCGTGGCGCGGAGTGGGCAGCGGGGTTGATGTCGAGTGGGTTCCTTGGCCAGAAGAAAGAATGAGAGATGGCCTCTCAAGTTCATGAAGCCTCAAGAGGAGCATCTCTGCGATAGTATTCGACACCTATGGACAATACGGATGTAAGCAGAAATATACGCTTGCCGGACGTAGCCGTCTGCTGGAACAAAACACGTTCCAAGCAGCACGTGCCCTTCTATTGCTAGAAGGCATAGCGAAGATGCCAGGAAGGGCTGATAGCTGAATGGAAGCAGAAGTTGTCTTTAGTTGTGGGATTGACTGGCAGGACTTCAGGACCGCATATGAGAGGTTACAAGACAAGGACAAAAACCGGCTTGAGCGTGTCGCTCGGCGAATGTGGCTTACAAACAAGCTACGCCACGAGATTTCGCTATTCCATAACCCGTTTGGATGGGCGAACGATACCTTTGAATTAGAGAGTATAGAACTACCTTCAATCGAGATTTACCTTCTGTGTTCCTGTATCGACACACTTGCTGGCTCACCTTCCCACGTCGATTTCAGAGATTGGGTGAAGAAGCAACCAGACGTCCATTGTTCAAGGATAGAAGAAGTCTGTGATCTGTATACGAAATACCAGCAACAGCATGGGGTTACAAAGCCCATTCACCTTCTTTTCACCAATCTTCCACGTGCCGCAAAGGATTGGTTGTTGGAAAACGTGGTCATCCGTCCAGCCGATGAACCACTAGAAGTGGGAAAACAAGCCCCAGAAAAGTTGTTAGACTTGCTATACCGCTATTTCTTTGACGTGCGGCGACATCCTTTCACGCACAGCAGTGTATCACTATTCACAACAATCGCCGACGATATCAGGGAGCCTACACCCAATGGATGGTGGGTCAGGCCCGCTTCAGGTACCTGCGTTGTTCTTAAGCCAGGCAGCTCGAAACGAGAGTGGCATGTATCATACCGGGAGGGCCTTGATGAGAGTATCATCCTAAGGTTGATTGTGCATATTGTCGCACTCGGGATCTTGGGAATCGAAGTGACAAACGAGGTAATACAAACCAATCTGCGGAACTACTCACGTCTCGGTGCCCTGTACGCTGTCGTACGAGAAGTTCACCAAAACGCGGCATTGGTGCATCACTGGTCAGATCTCATCGGAAGACCAGTCTCTCAATGGGCTGAGTTTGGGCTTGTCGCTTTCTATCAAGGAATACCAGCTCTCAGCGCCCAGCGTTCTAACATTATGTTGCGCCGTTTCGATGAGAATCCTCTAGAGTCTGGACTGGAGCAGATAACAAAGCAGTACGTTCAGTTGATCGAGCAAATTAATGCCACGATATTCGAGTTCAATGAGTCATTCCCACCTCTTGGAGACGAGGAACCTCCAGAGGTACGATGGCAAGCTATCAAGCAATGTCTTGAAGACTTGATGCAAAGAAATGACTGCGAACGTGTACAATTGTGGCCAGCAAGGAAGGAGATGGATGGCTTCTGGAGGGTTATTGAGAATCCCTGCCATTCTCCGCGCGCCTTCCGTCAACAGGAACCAAGCCAATCAAGCTGTGTTAGCCTTTAGGAGAGCTTTCAATGGACATCGTTGACGTTTTTGCATTGGTTGTTTCGGTTTATGCGGCCGTTGTTTCTTCGATCCTTGGCGTTCGCGAACTGAAAAGAGACAGGAGACGCATTAGCGTTATGCTCGAGCTCGTCCCATTTTATGAGACTGCCCAAGTGACCATTGTTAACATCGGCCATCGGCAGGTTACTCTAACGGACATGGCAATCGGGGACTGCCCAAGGAACTGCCTTTTAGCCGAAGTCGTTGAAGAACCGTTCCCGGTCACTCTGGATGATGGTGAGCATATCACCTTGCCTTTGTCTGAGGTACTCAGTGAGATGGTCGCTTCCAATCCCAGAGGAGTGCGCCTTCATGTGTACGACGCAGAGGGACACGAATACACAAAGTTCAGTGTGTGGGAACACAATCCCAAGTGGGGCACTTATCGCAAAATAGCGTCTGATGCTAACGCGTAGATAGTAAAGACCAGACGTAACTGGAATGCGATCCTAACAGGCGCGGCAATGGTGGCCTTCATCACTTTCCTGTATCGGTCGCACAAACGGAGGCCCACGCCACAGGAGCTAAGCCAACGAAAGGCAGAGATGCCAGTTTACTTCTCCGACTATGCCAGTTTGACAGCAAGGCAGGGTGGCGTGGCAATGACAAGCTACAACAGCAGAATCAGAAATCAGAACGCCGGTGTGATGGTGCAACACAACGCCAGGCTGAAGTGCGTACAAGGGCAGCGAGGCCGGGATACAAATCGCACCAACAGCCAACCGAATTCTTGGTTGCGCCGCGCACGAGAAGGGCGTTTGGGACAGGCGACAGAATGCTCTTCTGGGTGCAGATCGTACAAGTCTGCGCCATCAGGATATTGACTTGGGAGTTGGAGGGCGGGTGAGGCATGGAAAGACAAAGCCTTAAGAAGCAGCTCAACCCAGTGTGGACGGTCTGTAAGAGCTTTGTGGAAAAGTGGTGGTTCTGGATTCTTTTCGTGCTTGTCCTGGTGCTAATTGCAGGGTTGCTGATCTACGGCGGCTACTGGGCACCTTGGACGGGTTTTGGAGGACACTCTTCGATTGCTGGGCAATGGCAGCCGGCGAAAACGTTGTGGGATTGGATGGACTTATTCCTGGTCCCGGCCGTGCTGGCCGGCGGTGCGGCGATCTTTACCTGGGGAACAACCAAGAAACAACAGGAAGTAGAAGAGCGCCGCGCTGAGGCTAAACGAAGGGAAGAAGAACGTCGCGTTGAGACTGAGCGGAAAGCTGAACTGGATCGGACGCGTGAGGCCGCATTGCAGGCGTACCTTGATCGCATGACAGAACTCATAAGAGATGGGCTGGGAACCTCCGAACCGGGTGATCCAAAGCGGAGCGTTGCACGAGCCCGAACGCTCACGGTGCTACGAAAGTTGGACGAAGAGAGAAAAGGGCTGCTCCTGCTCTTCTTGTACGAGGCGAACTTAATTGGAGCCTTGGTACAAGACAAACCCGTTGAGGCGATCGTCGACCTGCAAAAAGCGGATCTCACCAATGCTAATCTGGTAGACGCTTATTTGGTCGGAGTTGATTTGAGTGGGGCATATTTGGTCGATGCGTGGGCTTTAAGGGCTAACCTGTACGGTGCTAACCTCAGGGACGCTCAGTTAGCCGGGGCAGATCTGCATTGGGCAGACTTGCGGAAGGCAGACCTGAGAGGTGCCTTTTTGGCTGGAACAAACATGTCATGTGCAGACCTGCGCGATGCGAAAGTGGTCGGTGAAGAATTGGCCCGTGCTGCCTTTCTCGAAGTCGCAGTACTGCCAGACGGGGTGTCACTAACAGACTTGCAGCAAGTAACGAGTCCATTGGCGAGGACGCCACAAGGCGGCGAGGAAAATCGTCAGCAGATCACCTAGCTGAGGGAGGCAACCTGAGGAACGATGATACCAGGTGGTTGGGCACCGGCGAGACACAGGCCAAACACAAGAACAAGATAATTCGCGACTTGACCTTAGCATAGTAGACACGTGCGCGGGCTGGGAAGCGCAGATGTAACCAATCGTACCGGAGAATATACAATGGCACTCAACCCCGGCGATACCCTTCTCAACGGACACTACCGCATCGACCGCCAGCTCGGCCGCGGCGGCTTCGGCTTCGTCTACCTGGCCCAGGATACGCTGCTGGGTGAGCAAGTTGCCATCAAGGAGCTGATTCCGGCTCTGGTCGGCGACGAGACCATGCTCAGGCGCTTCCTGGCCGAAGCCCGCGCCACCATGCGCCTCACCCACAAGCATATCGTGCGCACGCACAACGTCTTTGCCGAGGGCGGAAACTACTACATCGTCATGGAGTACATGGCCGGCGGCTCGTTGGAAGGGCGGCTGCGAGAGTGTGGCTCCCTGTCGATATCCGAGGCTGTCAGGGTGGCGGCAGAGGTTTGTGAGGGATTGGCCTGCGCCCACGAAGAACAGGTCGTCCATTGCGACCTGAAGCCGGACAATATACTCTTCGACGGCAAGGGCACGGCCAAAATTGCCGACTTTGGCATCGCCCATGTCTCGGGCGAGATGCTGACCCGCTCGTGGATGACACCGGCGGGGTTCGTAGCGGGCACGCTGCCCTACATGTCGCCGGAGCAGGCCGAAGGGGTTCGGGACGAGCCGAGGATTGACATCTATGCCCTGGGGGCTGTGCTGTACCGGATGCTGACGGGGCGGACGTACCTGGACTTTGACCAGCGAGAGACCCCTGCCGCCCAGGCTGACAATGTGTATCGGATTCGCAACCAGGAGCCTCAGTTGCCGAGTGCCCACAACCCTCTTGTACCGGCATGGCTGGACAGGGTGGTGCTCCGTGCTTTGGCCAAGCGGACTCAAGAGCGCTACACCGGTGCGGAGGCGCTGCGGGCGGCGCTGCTGCAGACGCAGGCGCAGCAGCAACCGGCTGTGTCGCCGCTTCCTTTGCAGCCGACTTGGGCGATGAAGGACAGACCAATGCCAGCCTTCCCGAACCCTCCCGCAATTCGGGCGCCGTCAGGCGCGGTAGGGCGCTCCGCCCCTGGCGGGAAGAGCAAGGTATCCTTGCCGGTGTGGTTATGGTTGGCTGCCGGAGCGAGTATTCTAATATTTGCGGCATTGCTCGTTGCCGTCATCTCACAGAATAGCAAGGATCATGACCCTGTCATTGTTCCCAAGACGGTGGTGGGCACCGCTACTGTCGACTCTCCGACTCCTCGACCATCGGTGATTCCAACCTCGCCAACCGCCATCCCGGGGAAGGTCGTAAGTACACTTCCTCTCTCTGCTCGGCAAGAGCCGCGTCTGTCGAGCGCTTTGGTCGCCTATGTCTTAAGTGGAGCAGCCCTTGATGTCGAATGCCGGGTGACCGGAGAGGCTGTTGACGGCAATGCGACCTGGTACTACGCCGCACTGGAAGGCGGACAGCGAGCATTCACGACAGCACGGTGGGTGGAACTGGAGAACGGTACTAAGGAAACGGAGGTTCCCAAGTGTGACGCTGCCACGCCTCAGCCGGTGGCAACCACAGACACATCACGGGGCGTCGTTACGCTGATCCATCCGAGCGCTGAGATCACTCTTACGGGCGTGGTGGCCTTTGAATGGGACTTCGGTCCAGGCGCTCTACCCCAGAACCATGCCTTTCAGCTCGTCATCGGTCACGCGAATCCACCCGATCCCGAAGCCCGAGAGGTGGGACAGCCTGGTCGGAGCCTTGGGAGGAGCGTAGATCTGAACGAATTCTTGGAGGAGGCAGGTGAGTACTACTGGACGATCCTCATCGTGGACGCAAGCTCAGATTCGAGCACAGTGTCTGAGTCGGCCTTCCGCGCCTTTGTCTACGAGAGTCCACGCACCCCCCTCGAGCCGACGGCTACCCCCGCCAACCCATCTATCCCACCGACCAACACACCCGAACCCGAGACTCCAGTGGCCGGTACCACTATGACGCGCAGTAAGGACGGCATGTTGATGGTTTACTTGCCGGCTGGCGAGTTCATGATGGGCAGTGCCGACAGTGATAGTGACGCCGAGGACGACGAAAAGCCGCAGCATACGGTCTACCTCGATGCTTTCTGGATCGACCGAACGGAAGTGACAAATGCTCAGTATCAAATGTGCGTGGCTGCCGGAGTGTGCGTCGCGGCACCTTGGCCAAATGACAACGAACGGCATAAGCCCCAACTGCCAGTTCAAGGAGTATCCTGGTACGAGGCCAATGCTTACTGCCGCTGGGCCGGAGCCAACCTTCCGACGGAGGCTCAGTGGGAAAAAGCTGCTCGGGGCACGGATGATTGCATCTATCCCTGGGGCAATCTCTTCGATGGAACTAAAGTGAACTCCTGTGACCGAAGCTGCACCAACGATAATTTCAGGGATTCCGCGTTCGATGATGGCTACGAAGAGGCAGCGCCGGTTGGCAGCTATCCGGCAGGGGCCAGTCCCTACGGCGTGTTGGACATGGTGGGCAACGTTTGTGAGTGGGTGGCTGACCGGTGGTCCGACAAGTATTATGCCAGTTCTCCGCTCAACAATCCGAAAGGGCCGAACTCGGGTGAGTATCGGGTGCTGCGCGGAGGCAGTTGGGACAGCAGTTCGGATGGTGTTCGTGTAGCAGCGCGGCTCATGGGCCACCCCACAATTACCTTCGTAAGCGCGGGCTTTCGGTGTGCTGTGGGGACGCCCCGAGAGTGAGCTTCTGGCCTTTTGTGTTCTGGACTGCTGAAGGCGGGAGTAGGAGACGGGACAGCTTGTCGGGGTCAAGCCGACGCTCCCTGCAAGCCGTGCCCCGACAAGTCGGGGACTCCACCATTCGCTGCCCCGGACTCCCCGACTTGTCGGGGCCGGGCCGGCGCGCCCTGTAAGCCTTGCCCCGACGAGTCGGGGACTCCACACTCGCTACCCCGGACTCCCCGACTTGTGATACTGTTGGTTTATTAACCTTTGACTAGAAAACATACGAGCGTTCAGCCAGTCTTTGTCAATTCGGCGGCGCAAGACACCCAGAATCGTCCTAATTTCGTTGGTAAACGCCAGGATCTTCAGGTGTCCTACCTTGAACAGGCAGCCGATTCGAGGCCAGCATCAACAGTTTTGGTTAATAAAACAACAGTATCACTTGTCGGGGNNGGGGACTCCACACTCGCTACCCCGGACTCCCCGACTTGTCGGGGCGGGCCGGCGCGCCCTGTAAGCCTTGCCCCGACAAGTCGGGGACTCCACGACACGGTGCCTGGACTCTCCGACTTGTCGGGGCGGGCCGACGCTTTCTGCAAGCGCGGTGCCTTCTTCACGTAGGATCTAGGCTTCCTCCTTGACCCAATCAAAATCGTCCCAATCCTCCCCGGCGGGAGGGGCCGCGTCGAAACTGAATATCCACCGCACAAACAGCGACGCCAGCCCAAAGGCCACGGCCAGGATGCCGGTGACGATGGTCCACGTCCAGAGGGTGAGGGTGCCGCCCGCGGACTTGATGCGGGCCTCCAGGGGCCTCTCGGGGTTGTAGAGGACTGTGACGTGCTCCCCTCCCTCGTAGGCCGGCGGCCAGCTTCCCTCGCCGAGCTGCACGGTCCGGACGCCGGCGTCGGGCAGGGCAAACTCGACCACGGGATAGTAATACTCCTGGCCGTTGCTCGCCTGGCGGGCGACGACGTCGACCACGACGCCGGGCGCGCTCTCCTCCCGGGCCTGGGCGCGGGCCGTGGCGACGCCCGTCAGCACGGCGATGACGAGCATCAGCACGGCGACTGCCGGAAAGACGAGAAAGATGTACTTGAAGGCGGAGGGCCCGCCCGCCGCCCGGGGCGCCTCCACCTCGCGCTCGTCGCGCAGCAGGCGCTCCACCCGGGCCCGGTCCCGCTCGTCGGGGATGTCGTCGGGGTTCTCGTAGCGGACGCCGTCGATCTCGACGGACGCGACCTGGTCGCCGTCCCAGTGTACCGTGTACTTGTTCATGGTGCCTCCAACGCCGCCTCGTGCGGTCTGGTGCTCGTGCCATTCGGGAGTGATCGTCGTCGACGGCGGGGTGCGCGCCTGGCCCTCGCCGGCAGGCGCCGGGGCAACTCTGCGGCAGGGATTGTACCAGCGTTTGGCGAGAAGTGCAAGAGCGAGTGTGTGGCTCTCGATCCCGATTTGACAAATCCCGCGACCTGTGGTAAAAGAGCCTAACTCGTAACGCGGAGCCCGGATCGGATGATGCGGTCGGTTTGTTCCATGGCCATGACCCTGACCATTACCGTGGCGCTTCCCACCCTTGGGGGGCGCTACACGGCTGGGAGGGGCGCGGCCTGAGTTTATCGGGCGACCCGGGCAGCAAGCCTCCCACCAGGGAGGCTTTTTTGCTACGCGGCGCCGGCACCTTGCCACGGGGGCAGTTTCCAGGGAGGGGACTATGGACCAGGTAAAGATCTTTGACGCGACGCTATACGGCGGCGGGCAGTCGCCGGGCGCCGCTCTGAACATCGGCGAAAGAGTAGAGATCGCGCGTCTCCTGGAAGAGATGAAGGTCGACGTCATCCAGGCCGGCTTTCCCATCGCCTCGCCGCGCGAGTTCGAGGCGGTGCAAAAGGTAAGCGGCGCCGTGCGCGAGAGCGTGGTCTGTGCCCTGGCCCGGGCAAGGGCCGAGGACGTGGACGTGGCCGCCGCGGCCCTCAAGGCCGCCGCCCGGCCCCGCATCCAGGTGGGCCTGGGCGTGTCCGATTCCTACGTCCGCGGCAAGCTGGGGGTCACGCCTGACGAGGCCCTGGAGATGGGCGTGCGGGCCGTGCGCCACGCCCGGCGCTACGTGGACGAGGTGCAGTATTACGCCTCCGACGCCTGCCGCGCCGAGGCCGAGTACCTCTACCGCGTCCTGGAAGCGGTCATTGACGCCGGGGCGACGGTGATCAATGTCGCCGACGCCATCGGCTTTTACACGCCTCGCGAGTGGGGCAGCCTGGTGGCCGGCATCCTCGAAAACGTGCCCAACGCCGGCCGGGCAGTCATCTCGATTCACTGCCACGACGACCTGGGCATGGCCACGGCCAACACGCTGGAGGCCCTGGCCAGCGGCGCCCGCCAGGCCGAGTGCTCGGTCAACGGCATCGGCGAGCGAACGGGCACGGCCTGCCTGGAAGAGATCGTCATGGCTCTCCGCGCCCGCCGCGACGTACTGGGCCTCGACACCGGCCTGGATACGACCAAGATCTATCCTGCTAGCCGCCTGGTGAGCCACTTTACCGGGCTGCCGGTGCAGCCCAACAAGGCCATCGTGGGCGACAAGGCCTTTGCCTACACCTCGGGCATGTACCAGAACGGCGTGCTGCGGGGCCGCACCGAGGCCGAGTTCCTCGATCCGGCGGCCATCGGCCTGCTCCAGACCCGGGCCGAGGTGCCGCTCCTCACCGGCCGCGAGGGCCTGGGCCGCCGCCTGCGAGAGCTGGGCTTTGCCCTGAGCGAGGCCGAGTTCGACCAGGTCTACAACCGGTTCCGCGACCTGGCCCGCAAGAAGCCCGACCTGGAGGTCCGCGACCTGGAGGCCATCGTCGGCGGCGAGACGGGCATCTACATCGAGGAGACCTACCAGTTGGAGAACGTGCAGGTGACCTGCGGCACCAGCGCCCTGCCCCTGGCGGCCGTCTGCCTGCAGGGCCGCGAGAGCGAGCCTGTGTGGGCCTCGTGCCACGGCAACGGGCCGGTGGACGCCACCTTCAAGGCCATCGACAGCATCGTCGGGGTGCCCGTCGAGCTGCTGGAGTATTCGGTGGAGGCCATCACCGAGGGGATCGACGCCCTGGGCAAGGTGGCGGTGCGCATCCAGGGCGAGGTGACCCTGGGCGACACTGGCGCCGTGGAAAGGCGCGTCTTTGTGGGGCGCGGCGCCGACACCGACATCCTGGTCGCCAGCGCCAAGGCCTACCTCTTTGCCCTCAACCGCCTCCTGGCCGCCCAGCAGGCCAGCCTCCGCCGCCAGGCCGTCGCCGAAGAGGTGCGCCAGGCGCTGGAAGAGATGCGGGCGCGCTACGGCTCGGCCCACACGGGCGACTTTATGGGCTTTAGCGCCATGCGCGACGAAGAGCTGCGGGCCTTCTAGCGATGACAGGGGAGAACACTGCCATGCTTCTGGTCCTGCGCGCAGCCACAGCCCTCCGCATCGAGGGTATGACCATGACCATGACCATGACCACGACTCACACTCCGGCCGTGAGCCGGTGCTTTGTGTTGGGAGGGTCATGGCGGATCTGACGTAGGCCGACGAGGAACCCAACGAGCGCAAAGCCACCGGCTTTGCGCTCGTTTTTATTCCCGTATTTTCCATATGCGTGGAGAAGGAGAACGAGGTTGAGCACATTGACGATGAAATTTGGAGGGACATCGGTGGGCAGCGGCGAGGCCTTCCGGCAGGCCGCGGCCATCGTCCGGGAGCAGGCGGCCGCCTGGGACCGGGTCGTGGTGGTGGTCTCGGCCATGAGCGGCGTGACCGATGCCCTGGTGCGGGGGGCGCGCACGGCCGCCGCCGGCGACGGCGAGACCTATGGCGCCATCGCCGCCGAGCTGCGCGCCCGCCATCGGGACGTCGTGGGCGCGCTGCCGTCGTTGGACGGCGAGGGCGCCGCCCTGCTGGCCGACGTGGACGGCGTCCTGGACGCCTTTGCCACCTTTTGCCGGAGCGTCCACGTCCTCGGCGAGGCGACGCCCCAGGCCATGGACGCCATCAGCTCCCTGGGCGAGCGGCTGAGCGCCGGCATCCTGGCCGCGCTGCTGCGCCGCCAGGGCTGCCCCAGCCAGGCCGTGGACGCCCGGCAGCTCGTCGTCACCGACGACGCCTTCCAGGGCGCCGTCCCCCTCCTGGACGAGACGCGCGCCGCCGTGGCCCGGCGGCTGCTGCCCCTCCTGGAGGGCGGGACCGTGCCCGTGGTGACGGGCTTTCTGGGCGCCAACCGGCAGGGGGTGACCACCACCCTGGGCCGGGGCGGGAGCGACTGTTCGGCCGCCATCCTGGGCGTCGCCGCGGGCGCCGACGAGGTGTGGATCTGGACCGACGTGAACGGCGTCATGAGCGCCGATCCCCGACTGGTGGCCGCGGCGCGGACGGTCCCGTGCCTGTCCTACGCCGAGGTGGGCGAGCTGGCCTACTTTGGGGCCAGGGTGCTCCACCCGCGCACCATACGCTCCGTGGTGGAGCACGGCATTCCCCTGTGGGTCAAGAACACGTTCGACCCGGCCTGCCCGGGCACGCGCATCGTCGCCGGCTCCGAGTCCACGCCGGGCACCGTTAAGGCCGTCACCGCCATCGAGGGCCTGAGCATGGTCACCGTCGAGGGGCGGGGCATGCTGGGCGTGCCCGGCATCGCGGCCCGCACCTTTGCCGCCGTCGCGGGGCAGGGGGCCAGCGTGCTCATGATCTCCCAGGCGTTGTCCGAGCAGTCCATCTCGTTCGTCGTCCCCGGCGCCGCCGTGGCGCCCGTGGTGCGGGCCGTGGAGGGCGAGATGGTGCGGGAGCTGGCGCGGCGCGACGTCGACCGCGTCTGGTCGCTGGACGACGTGACCATCGTCACCGCGGTGGGGGCCGGCATGCGCGCCACGCCCGGCGTGGCCCATCGCATCCTGGGCGCCCTGGCCCGGGCGGGCATCAACGTCGTGGCCATCGCCCAGGGCTCGTCGGAGTGCAGCCTGTCGCTGCTCCTGGCCGCCGCCGACGCCCGCGAGGCCATGCGGCGCATCCACGAGGAGGTCATCGAGCCATGAACCGCATCCCTGTCGGAGTGCTCGGCGCGACGGGCGCCGTCGGCCAGCGTTTTGTCCAGCTCCTGGCGGGCCATCCCTGGTTCGAGGTGACCGCCGTGGCGGGCTCGGAGCGCAGCGCCGGCCGGCCCTACGGCGAGGCGTGCCGGTGGGTCATCGGCGGCGACCCGCCCCCCGAGGTGGCCGCCCTGACCGTCCAACCCCTGGAGCCGGGACTGCCGGCGCGGTTGGTCTTTTCGGCGCTGCCCGGCGGCGTTGCCCGCGACGTGGAAGAGTCCTTTGCCCGGGCGGGCTATGCCGTCTGCTCCAACGCCGCCGCCTGCCGCCAGGACCCCTCCATCCCGCTGCTGTGCCCCGAGGTCAACGCCGGGCACCTGGCCCTGGTCCGGCGGCAGCAGGCCGAGCGGGGCTGGCCGGGGTTCATCGTCACCAGCCCCAACTGCACGACCACGGGCATCGTCCTGCCCCTCAAGCCCCTGGACGAGGCCTTTGGCCTGGAAAGGGTCCAGGCCGTGTCCATGCAGGCCACCTCGGGCGCGGGCTATCCCGGCGTGGCCAGCCTCGACATCCTGGGCAACGTCGTGCCCTACATCGACGGCGAAGAGTGCAAAATAGAGCAAGAAACCGTCCTGCTCCTGGGACGGCTGGTGGACGGCCGGCGGGAGCCGGCGGCGGTGGCCGTCAGCGCCCAGGCCAACCGCGTGCCGGTCCTCGACGGCCACACCACCTGCCTCTCTCTGGGCTTTCGCCGGCCGCCGGCCGTGGAAGAGGCGGTCGCCGCCCTGGAGGCCTTTCGCGGCCCCCAGGTCGTCCGCGGCCTGCCCAGTGCCCCCGAGCGGCCCGTGGTGGTGCGCCGCGAGCCCGACCGGCCCCAGCCCCAGCGTGACCGGGACGCCGGCGGCGGCATGGCGGTGAGCGTCGGGCGGGTGCGCCCCTGCCCGCTGCTGGACCTGCGCCTGGTCAGCGTGTCGCACAACACGCTGCGCGGCGCCGCCGGCGGCGCGGTGTTGAATGCAGAACTTCTGGTGGCGGAGGGATTGGTATGAAGCACAGTGGATGCACGTCGGTGCACGAGTTCGTGGGCGATTTCATCGTCTATCGCAACCTGGAGGCCGTGGACGAGCGGCTGCCGCGCCTGGCGGAGGCGCGGCGGGTGCTGGGCGACGGGCAGGGGCCAGTGCCGCGCAAGAGCGAGGCCAGCTATGCCCGGATGGTGGCCCACCTGCTGCGGGCCGCCCGCGCCCTGGACGCCCCGGGGATCGCCCTGCGGCGCCTGATCTTTGTGGGCGACACGCGCCTCAACGACGGGACGGCCTTTGCCAACCTGTGCGACGTGGGGGGCTGGCCCGGCGCGGCCTTTATCGGGGCCGAGGATGCGGAGCCGGAGCGGGTCGAGGTGGTGGAGCAGGGCCTCACGGCGCTCTACCTGGCCAACCGCTGGGCGGCCCTGGCCGGGTTCGAGGGCTTTTGCCACGGGCGGGGGCTGCCCGTCGACGAGGGCACGGCCGTGGTGCTGGACCTGGACAAGACGACAGTGGGCGCCCGGGGGCGCAACGACCGGGCCATCGACCGCGCCCGGGTGGAGGCGGTGCGCGAGACAGTGGCCGGGCTCCTGGGCGGCGAGTACGACGGCAGCGCCTTCCAGGCCGCCTACGACCTCCTCAACCGGCCCGAGTTCCACCCCTTTACCGCCGACAACCAGGACTACCTGGCCTACATCTGCCTGGTCCTGGGCAGCGGGCTGATGGGCCTGGACCGCCTGGTGGCCCAGGTGCGCGCCGGCCGGCTGGCCTCCTTCGCGCAGTTTATCGCCGCCGTCGACGGGCAGGCGGGCTACCTGCCACGAGGGCTGCGCGAGGTCCACGGCGAGGTGTTGGGCCGGGTGCAGGCCGGCGACCCGACGCCGTTCAAGGCCTTTCGGGCCAACGAGTATCGCGCCACGGCGGCGCGCTTTGGCTTTCTGCCCGACGACTGGCCCCTGGAGCACATGGTGGGCGAAGAGATCCTGGTCACCCAGGAGGTGCGCGAGGCGGCCCTGCGCTGGCGGTCGCAGGGCGCGCTGATCTTTGCCCTCTCCGACAAGCCCGACGAGGCCTCGTTCCCGCCCGCCGACCTGGCGGCCCGGGGCGGCCGGGCCATCCACCGCATGGAGACCCACGCCGGCGGGCAGTTGGCCGCCCCCTGGGCCGGCGGCAACGGCGCGGGCGACGACGGCCGGGCCGCCCTGCACGTGGGGCGGCGAAACGGAGGGGCGGCCGCCCGGCGCGCCGCGCCCCGTATGGAGGTGAACCGTGGAATTCCATAGCTGGCTGGCGTGCGTCCGCGGCTGCGGGCAGCGCTACTCGATCTATGACGTCGTCTATCGCTGCGAACGGTGCGGCGGGCTCCTGGACGTGGAGCACGACCTGGCGGCCCTGAGGCAGCGCAGCGCCGCCGAGTGGAAAGCCCTCTTTGAGGGGCGGACGCGGAGCAACGCCTGGCCCTACGGCAGCGGCGTGTGGGGCAAGAAGGAGTGGGTGTGCCCCCAGCTCGACGACGAGAACGTGGTGTCGATGTACGAGGGGCACACCAATTGCTTCTGGGCCGAGCGCCTGGGCCAGGAGATCGGCCTGCCCGACCTGTGGGTCAAGCTGTCGGGCAACAGCCACACCGGCTCGTTCAAGGACCTGGGCATGACCGTCCTGGTGTCGGACGTGCGGCAGATGATGGCCGACGGCCGGCCGGTGCGGGCCGTGGCCTGCGCCTCCACGGGCGACACGTCGGCGGCGCTGGCCGCCTACGCCGCGGCGGCCGGCATCCCGGCCATCGTCTTCCTGCCGCGGGGCAAGGTGTCGACGGCCCAGTTGGTGCAGCCCATCGCCCACGACGCCCTGGTTCTGGCCCTGGACACGGATTTCGACGGCTGCATGCGCGTCGTGCAAGAGCTGACGGCCGACCGCAGCATCTACCTGGCCAACTCCATGAACTCGCTGCGCATGGAGGGGCAGAAGACGGTGGGCATCGAGATCGTCCAGCAGTTCGACTGGGAGGTGCCCGATTGGCTGGTCATCCCGGCCGGCAACCTGGGCAACGTCAGCGCCCTGGGCAAGGGGCTGCTCATGATGCGCGCACTGGGCCTCATCGAGCGGCTGCCGCGCATCCTGTGCGCCCAGGCGGCCAACGCCAACCCCCTCTACCTGGGCTACCTGGAGGGCTTTCGCGAGTACAGGCCCGTGGACGCCAAAAAGACGCTGGCCAGCGCCATCCAGATCGGGGCGCCGGTCAGCTACGAGCGGGCGACTAAGATCCTGGCCGCCTTTGGCGGCGTCGTGGAGCAGGCCACCGAGGACGAGCTGGCCAACGCCGCCGGCCTGGCCGACCGGGCGGGGCTGTACGCCTGCCCGCAGACGGGCGTGGCCCTGGCGGCCTTGTTCAAGCTCCAGGCCCGGGGGGAGATCCGCCCCCACGAGCGGGTGGTGGTCATCTCGACCGCCCACGGACTCAAGTTCACGGGGTTCAAGGTGGGCTACCACGACGGCACCCTGGAACAGGTCGCCGCCCGCCACGCCAACCCGCCCGTGGAGCTGCCCGCCGACGTGGGGCGGGTGCGGCGGGCCATCGAGGAGCGGCTGGGGTAGGCGGGGATGTCGACGGGAGGGCTTTCGTACCATAAAAGGTGGGATGCACGCGCCGCGCGTGCGCCCCACCTTGAGCCGGCCCGGGTCTAGATCACGCCCAACTCCCGCCCCACCTTCTCGAACGCCGCCACGCCGGTGTCCAGATCCTCCCGGCTATGTGCGGCCGTGTTCATGACCCGGATGCGGGCCGTCCCACGCGGCACGGTGGGAAAGCCGAGGGCCATGGCAAAGACGCCGTTCTCAAAGAGCCGCCGGGAAAAGTCCTTGGCCAGGGGCGCCTCTCCGAGCAGAATCGGGACGATGGGCGTCTCGGACTGGCCTGTGTCGAACCCCAACTCGGCCATGCACTGCTTGAAGTAGGCGGTATTCTCCCACAGCCGGTCCACCAATTCCGAGCTGGACACCAGCAGGTCAACCGCTGCCAGGCACGCGGCCGTGTCGGGAGGGGTCACGGCGCTGGAGAAAAGAAAGGGCCGCGCCTTTTGTCGCAAATAGTCCACCACCACCCTCTTGCCGGCGATGACGCCTCCCACGACGCCAAACGCCTTGCTGAGGGTACCGATCTCGACGTCGAACTTGCCCTGCAAGCCAAAATGGTGGACGATGCCCTTGCCGCCCCCCAGGACCCCTTCGCCGTGGGCGTCATCGACCATGGTCATGACTCCGTACCGTTCCGCCACCGAGTAGAGCTGGTCTAGGGGAGCGACGTCGCCATCCATGCTGAACACGCCGTCGGTCACCAGCAGGCCGCGGCGGTACTTGTGCAGGTTCTCCTTGATGACCCGCTCGGCATCCCGGGCGCTGCAATGCTCGTACACGAGGATCTTGGCACCCGACAGGCGGGCGCCGTCGATGATGCTGGCGTGGTTGAGCCGGTCGGAAAAGATCACGTCCTGCGCGGCCGAAGCCTTGTCGGCGCCGACGAGGGGAGCGAGGGCCGCCTGGTTGGCACAAAAGCCGCTCTGCACGTACAGGGCATCTTCGACGCCCTTGAACTCGGCCAGGCGCTTCTCCAGTTGCAGGTGCAGCCCCTGCGTCCCGGCGATGGAGCGCACTGCCGCCGGGCCGACGCCCCATTCTTCAATGGCGGCCTGGGCGGCAGCCTTCATGCGTTGGTGGTTGGCCAGGCCCAGGTAGTTGTTGGTGCAAAAATTCAGGACGCGCTTGCCGTCGACGGTCATCCAGGCATCCGCCGGCGAGCCCATCACCCTGAGGTTGATGAACAGGCCTGCCTCTTTCAGCGCGCTTACGTCGTCACGGATGAAATCAAACTTGTCCGGCATATTGGCTCCTCCTTGCCTTGTCAAATGTCAACGGCTGTCTGCGCCCTCGGCGCCGTCCATCCTCCAGGCGCGGGCCATGCGATCCAGCTCCCGGGTTGTCTCCGGAGGTAGGGGCGACGGTTCATGCTGCATCACCTTTGCCGTCTGATCACGCAGCCTGTCCTCGAACTGCCTGGCCCCTTGTGCAAGCCACTGGGCGTGGACGCTGCGATCGAACAACTTGCAATACCAGATCTCGCGAAAGTGCCGGAGTGTGTGGCGCTCTTCCAGAAAGTGCCCTCCCGGACCCACCCTGTCGATGAGGTCCAGGGCCAGCGTCTCGTCGCTCAGCGGCAGGCCGTGCAGGAAGTGCTGGAGCATTTCCAGGATCTCGTGGACCAGGACCATGTAGGCGGGAGAGGCCACCGAGCCATGATCCAGCCAGCCACAATCGTGGACCAGGTTTGCCCCGCTGAGGGCAGAGGTCAGGCACGAGAAAGCTGCTTCAGCGGCAGCCTGCGGGTCCGGCAGTTTGGCGTCGGAACAGCCGGCTGCTCCAAAGAACGGCAAGCGATAGCCCTGGGCCATCTGCGCCAGAGCGGCAATCATCAAGTTGGCCTCCGGGGCCGCGTAGGCAAAGACCGTCGTGGCCATGTCCATGATGCTGGGGTAGGCACCATAGATGAAGGCACACCCGGGGCGCACCTGCTGGGACAGGACCAGGCCGCTGAGGGATTCGGCGTTTCCAAGGACCACCGTCGCCGCCAGGGTCGCGGGGCTCGTGCTGCCTGCCTGGGGTGCCGAGTAGTAGATCAGCGGGATACGGTTCTCGGCGCAAAAGATCAGCTTGTCGACGCTGGCACGGTGGTGCACGAGGGGTGTGATGGGCTGAGCAAAGTGCACGACGGTGGGAGCCTGTTCGAAGCGCTCCTTGCTCCCCGCGATGAGAACCGCCATGTCATAGATGTCGCGCACGCCGTCGACGCCGTCACTACAAAAGACGTAGGGCTTCTCGCAATGCGCCAGCACCTCGCGGGCGATGAGGCGGTCGGCGACGCCGGGTGGGGCGTCATCGGCCATACCGATGGTCATGACCCAGGAATAGTTGGGCAGGGCATCGGCGATCCTGGCCGTGACGCGGCAGTCGGCGCTCGTAAACCGGCGGCGCTCGGAGGTGGACGGATCCAGATAGTCGATGCAGTCCAGGCTCGGGCCGAACCACGACTTGTTCCCTTCGAGCAAGACCGAGATCTCGCCGTTACGCCGGCCGAGGGCGACGCGCTCTGGACACCGGGCGATGGCATCCTCGACGAGCCAGCCAGGGATGCGCACGCGACTGCCTTGCACGTGGGCACCCGCACCGTGCAGGATCTCGCGGGCGCGGGGATGGATGATCTGCACCCCTGTGCGCTCGAGCACCTCTAACGTGGCATGGTGGAGCTTTGAGATCTGCTCCTCATCGAGCACTTGCATCCTGGGGCTGAAGTGGATCTGGGGGGTGATCATGTCATCGTATCCTCAGAAGAGGCCGGCTGCTTGCCAGAACCGACGGTCAGCACCGGTTTGACCTTACGAAGCTCCTCCAGGGGGATGTGGCACAGGATTCGGTGGTCGGCGCTGTTCTCGCTCCAGCCAGGAAGCTGGGACTCGCACACCTGGCCACCGTCGGGCAACATTTGCCGGCGAGGACAGCGTGTGTGAAATGGACAGCCGCCCGGCGCATTCAGTGCGCTGGGGACGTTGCCACTCAAGCGGATGCGCTTCTGGTCGGCGCGGGGATCGGGGATCGGGACAGCCGACAGCAGCGCTTCGGTGTAGGGGTGATAAGGTGGCGTGTAGAGGGCCTCGGCGGGCCCAATCTCAACCAGGCGGCCAAGATACATGACGGCAATATAGTCGCAGAAGAAATGGACGGTGCTCAGGTCGTGGGCGATGAACACCAGGGTGGTGTCGTGCTGTCGCTGGATATCGAGCAAGAGGTTGAGCACGGCCGCCTGCACCGATACGTCCAGGGCGGAGACAGGTTCGTCGCACACGACCAGCTCTGGCCGCGCCGCAAAGGCACGCGCAATGCCCACACGCTGCTTTTCGCCGCCGCTGAGCTGGCCCGGCAGGCGATCGTAGTGGGTGGCGCTCAGCTTCACGGCTTCCAGCAACCGGATGACCTCTTCTCTCACCTTTTGCCGGGGAACCACTTTGAAGCGGTGTAACGGTCGCCCGATCTGAGTTCCAATCGAGAAGGCAGGGTTCATGGTCGAGTCGGGATTCTGGAACACCATCTGCAGCTCCCTGATGGTGTCCAGACTCCGGTCCGAGAGGGGTTTCGAGATATCCTGGGAGAGAAACTGCAGCCGGCCCCCGGTCAGCCGCTCGAGGCCGACGATGGTTTTGGCCAGCGTGCTCTTGCCACAGCCGGATTCACCCACGATGCCGACGGTGTATCCCTTGGGCGCCTCGAGGCTGACGTCTTCGACGGCCTTGATGTAACGCTTTTTTCCCAGGCCGACCAGCGACGCCAATGAGTCACTCTCCTGCTCATAGTAGGTCTGCACGTGGCGCAACTCCAGGATCGGCTCGCTGATGCCTGGTCCTGAGGCGCCATGGGCATGCAGTTCCTCCGGCAGACCCTCCCCTGCAATCGCTTCCTCCTCCAGGATTTCGCGAGCAAAGAAACAGCGGGACCGATGACCCGGGCGCAGCTCGTCGATCTCCGGGTGTGACTGGCGGCACTCTGGCTGTGCCCGATGACAGCGGGGCTCGAAGATACAGCCGGGGGGCAGCGCCGTGGGCGACGGCACACTTCCGGGTATCGGATGTAGGTAGCTGGACTCTTTGGTCAGACCAAGCCTGGGCACGCATCTCATGAGGCCTTGTGTATAGGGGTGTGTCGGATTCAACAGGATGTCTGCCGTCGACGCCTCTTCGACGATCTCACCCGCGTACATCACTCCCGCGCGATCGGCGATGCGGCCGATGACGCCCAGGTTGTGGGTGATGTAGAGGATGGCAGTGTTGAACTCCTGGCGCAGCTCATAGATAAGGTCCAGCACGGCTGCCTCGACCGTGACGTCCAGCGCTGTGGTCGGCTCATCCATGATGAGCAACGACGGGTTGTTCAACAGAGCCATGGCAACGAGCACGCGCTGCTGCTGCCCGCCCGAGAGCTGATGGGGATAGCGCTCCATGATCAGGTCGGGATCTGGCATGTAGACCCTTTTGAGCATGTCTACGCACTGCTCGTAGGCCTGGTCCTTGCTCTGCTGTCGGTGGACGACGAGGACCTCGCTCAACTGCTGGCCGATACGAAGCGAGGGGTTCAGGGCACGCATTGGATCCTGGTAGACCATGGCGATCCGGTCTCCCCGCAGTTGGCGCAGCTTTTTCTCTGACCGTCCCCGCAGCTCGTTGCCCTCGAACATGATGCTTCCGGCATCGATCTTGCCGTTTCTCCCCAGGAAGCCCACCAGGCTGAAGGCGACAGTGCTCTTGCCACAGCCGGATTCACCGACCAGACCGTAGGTTTCCTGGCGGTGGATATCGAACGAGACGCCGCGCACGGCGGGTACGTTTCCCCGGCGAGTCTCGTACGAGATGGAGAGATCCCGAACCTGGAGGGTCAGGGCCTCGCCGCACTGCATGTCAGGCATGTATCGCTCCTATCGCTTCGGAGCAAACGCTACTGGTAGCGCGTCGTCTGCTCGCTCAGGCTATCGGCCAACAGGTTGAGCCCGATGACCAATGACGTGATGGCCAGCGAAGGCCATATCACCGGCCAGGGGTTGATCCAGATGTAGCGGCGCCCCCGGGCGACCATGCTACCCCAGTCCGGGGTCGGCGGTGGCAGCCCAAGCCCCAGGAAGCCCAACGTGCCGATGGCAAAGATGGCATAGCCGAGCCTGAGCATACCGTCGATGATGATCGGCCCCGAGGCGTTGGGCAGGATCTCGACAAACATGATGTGTAGGGCGCTCTCGCCCCGGAGGCGCGCCGCAGCGATGTATTCGCGGGTGGCAATGTCCATGGCCAGGCTGCGCACCATGCGGGCTACGCCGGGCGAGCCGGTGATGATAATGGCGATGGCGACGTTGATCGCCGACGGGCCCACGGCGGCGATGATGATCAGGTACAGGAGCACTGCTGGAAAGGCGATCATGGCGTCGAGGATGCGCATCACCAGCTCGTCGATGATCCCGCCGAAATAGCCGGCCATCAGCCCCAACGTCGTCCCCACGATCATGGTGCACACCACCGACACGGGAGCCAGCACCAGGATGAGCCTGGCGCCGAACGCCAGGCGGGCCCACAGGTCTCGCCCGATGTCGTCGGTTCCCAAAAAGTGGCGGGCCGATGGCCCCTGGTTGGCAGCGCTTACGTCCTGCTCAAGTGGGCCGTATGGACTCAGGACCGGTGCCGCGATGGCTACGAACACCCAGAAGAGAACCATGGTCAGCCCCACCATGGCCGTCTTGGACTCGGTGATGAGCTGGATGCCGTCCCTTAGGCGTCCTACCAGGGTTGGCCGGCCTGCAATTGCGGTGTCGCTCGCTACGTTCATACTCACTCCTGGAGGGCAATGCTCAGCGGTACCGGATCCGAGGGTTCAAGAACGTGTAGATGATGTCGGCCACGAGCTGGGTTCCGACCGCCAGGAAGACCATCACCATGGCCGCGGCCTCCATGGCAAAGACGTCCTTGATGAGGGCCGCATCATAGATGTATTGGCCCAACCCTGGAAAGCCAAAGATGGACTCGACGACGACGATCCCACCCATGAGCCAGGTGACGTGCAACATGATGACCGTGATGGGTGCCATCAGTGCGTTGCGCGCCCCGTGCTTGAAAACGATGTGCCAGAAAGGCAGGCCCTTCAGGACTGCGGTGCGGATGTAGGGCTCGCGCATGACCTTGACCATACTGGCGCGCGTGATGCGCAGCACGTAGCCCAATTCGATGAGGGTCAGGGTGAGCACGGGCAACACCAGCATTCTGGGGTTGGTGAGGATGGCATCCTCGCTCTCGAACACGGTGGCGCCGGGCAGGACCTTGAGCCAGGTGGCAAAGATGAGGATCAGGAAGATGCCCGTGGCAAACTCGGGCGTGGAGGTGGCGGCCAGACCGGCGATGGATAACACGCGATCCACGGTTCGCCCTTCCCTCAGTCCGGCCAGCAGGCCCAGAACCAGGGCCAGGGGCATCACGACCGTGAACGAGATTGCAGCCAGGATGGCCGAGTTCCTGAGCCTGCTCATCAACGTATCTACCACAGGCCGGCCGGTCTGGATGGATATGCCGGGATCGCCGCGCAGAACCCCTCGCTGTAAGGGGAGGTATTCGCGCCCGCCACCCGTCTGTTCCACCCACCAGCCCGCGCCGCCGGCCCGCATCCAGTAGGACTGATCGCCGCCTTTTTCCCAGAGCACGGCCCGATCCAGGGCATCGACGCCCCAAAAGCGGCTGACGCCCTGCTCGTCCGTCTGCCACCGCCCGTTGTCAACCGCGGTCTGGACCTGGCCATCGGGCTGGAGGTGCATGGCGATGAGATCCTCTCCCTCGAGCCGCCACCGAACATAAGTCCCATTCGAGTCCACGGCCCACCACTCCTCGAACTCGGAACCCGGCCTTTGAATCCGCTCCACCTGCAGGCCGATGTGTTGTTCGGCCCGCCAGTCGGTTCCCAGGAGCCAGCTCAGATAGCGGATGTGGAGCGGCCGGTCCAGGCCGAGTTGTTTGAGGAAGGATTCCTCCTGTTCAGGGGTGGCAAAGGTTCCAAGGATGCGTCGGGCCAGGTTGCCGGGTGCGATCTCGGCCACGGCAAAGATGATCATCGACACCACCAGCATCGTAGTCAGCATGATAAAGAAACGCCGGATGATTAGCTTGGCCATGGCACTCCGGGCTCCCCATTCTGCGCGGTACGGCCCCTGGGCGAGGCGGGCGGAACGCCGGCGCTGGCAACTCGGGGCCGGACCGCGACTCCCCGCGGTCCGACCCCGAGCCCTTCCCGACGACAATAGGGCGACGTGGTATTCGTCCTATGACCGGAGGGGAAGAGGCACGTCATTGCTACGCCTCACCCCCAAGCCAGACGTCGTGCAGCCGGTCCAGCCAGGTTGGATGGGTGAAGGAATTCTGGAACTTTTTGTCGGTGATGCTCCAGATGTTCTTCCAGAAGGCGACGCCGACAGAGCCGCGTTCCATCTGGATGTCCTCGATCTTGCACATGAGCTCGCGCCGTTTTTCGATGTCCAGCGTGGATTGGGCTTCGGCCACGAGTTGGCTGAACTCCTCATCGCACCAGCGGGTTTCGTTCCAGGGGACCGGAGCGCCCTGGGCGTCGCACGTGTAGGCCAGGGGCAGCAGCATCACAGCCAGGGGGCGGTGTGTCCAGTACGTCACCGCCAGGTCGGTTTCGGTCCAGATGTCCCAGTAGGAGGCCTCGGGCATGGTGTTGATCTGCACGTCAAAGCCGGCAGGGGCCGAGTCCTCTTTCAGGATCTCGGCGTATGACATGGCGTCGGACCATTCGGAGACGACGTCGAACTTGACCTGGAGGCCACTCTCGTAGCCTGCCTCGGCCAGGAGGGCCTTGGCCCTTTCGGGATCGTAGGCGGGGATCGGTTTCTCGCAGTACTCGGGCTGCACCGGTGCCACGTGCGTGTCGTGGCCGACCATCCCTTCGCCAAAGTACGCCAGGTTCAGGATCTTCTCGCGGTTCTGGCAGAGCTTGAATGCCTGGCGCACCCGAACGTCCGACCACGGCTCGCGGTCGGACCTCATGCGCAACAGCGGGACGGTGGCAGTGGTGATGGGGATGACGTTCGCCCGTTCGTTATCCTTCAGGGCGCTCCAGATCTCCAGGCGGTAGACGATGGTCTCGGTGCTGATCTTGTCCGTCTCCCCGGCTTCAAAGGCAGCGATGTACGGTGAAGCCTCTTCTCCCAGGTCCACGTAAATGATCTCGTCCAGGTAGGGCAAGGGCTGGCCGTCTGCGGCCGGCTTCCAATAGCCGTCGCGCCGCTTCAAGATGGCCCGTTCTCCGATGGTATACTCCTGCAGCGTGAAGGGCCCGGTGCCGTGGGGCGCCTTGAGAATGTCGCCCTCGAAGGTCCGGCTGTTGAGCACCTGGCCCGGATAGTGGAACAGATGCTCGGGCACCGCGATCTGGGGCGAGTCGAGGTGGAGCCTGACGGTATATTCGTCGACCTTCTCGATGTTGTCTGGCTGCAGGTAGGTCATCAGCCCGATGAAGGAAGAACCGACCTCGGGATTCAGCCACTGCTTCATGGTGAATACGACGTCGTCGGCGTTGAATGGGTCTCCGTTGTTGAAGGTGGTGCCCTGGACAAGGTTCAGTGTCCAGGTCTTGAGATCCTCACTGGCCTCCCATTTTTCGGCCAGGTAGGGATGAGCCACGTTCTGCTCATCGATGTAGGTAAGATATTCGAGAAAGTTGCCGATGATGCTGGGCTGCTGCATCCAGGAGTAACGTGCCGGATGGTCCACGCGCATGACTCGCGACGCAACGCGAATGGTGCCCCCACGGCGAGGGCCCGTCGCAGGGGCCGCAGGCGGTTCCGGGCTGGCCGCCACGTCAGCCGTCGGTACTACCGCGGGGGGGGCTTCGGTGGCGCCGCACGCGGTCAGAAACGAGCTGGCGCCGGCCACGGACATCCCGAGCAGAGCTGCGTTGCGCAAAAAGTCTCGGCGACTGATCCTCCCTGCCCGGTAGAGCTCCTTCAACTCTGGAATGTAAGGATGCACGTCCTGTCGCTTTTGTCTACGGATGATCTCCATTCTTTCTTCCTCCTGATATATCAGAATCCTCCAGGAAGCTGTGGTCCGCACCCGCTGCCTGGGCCAACGTCGCTTCGGGCTGAAGGCCTCACCCCCTTTCCTCCGGTGCTCGGTTGCCATATCCTCCAGCAGGTTGTCGGAGAGGGTTCGCAGTAACGGCTTTTGGCCGTCCAAAAACGAGCGAGAATCGTTCTCCTCTCCGGCAGGCTGCTAGACCAGGGGCAAGCGGGCATACTGGCCCGGATGCCGTGGGTTATAAAACTCGTCATAGGGTCCCTCGTCCAGGAATCGCTGGTGACACCGCTGAAGGCCGGCGGCCGACAGCGTTACGCCGAGCCCCGGTCCCTCGGGCACGGGAACCGTGTTGTTCCTGGTCTTGAACGGGCCCTCTTCGATCACGTCGTCGGTCTGCCATCGAAAGAGCGACTGGCTCGGATGCCGGATGTGCCAGGTAGCAGCCGTGACGTGCAGGTATGCGGCCGTCGCAATGCCGGCGTCGCCACTGTAGAACCAGAAGCCCACTCCCATTGCCTCGCAGGCGGCGATGAACCCCACTGTGCGCGAGATACCGCCCATCTGCGTCAGGTTTAGCACGAAATAGTCGGGCACGCCCAGGGTCACTGCCAGGCGCAGGTCCGGAACGTGGCTGGAGAAGGACACGGTGCTGTGTTGGCGGAGTTTGGCCAGATCGTAAAACGAGGCCACCGGCTCTTCAAAGTTCTCCAGCCCAAAGGGCTCAACGCCGGCCAGAACCCGCCGGGCCGCCGCCAGGGAAAGCCCCATGTTTGCATCCAGGGCGATGGTGGCATCGTCGCCGACTGCGGCTCGAATCTCGCGCACTGTGTCGATGACGGCCTGTGGATCGCCCGGCGGGCACTTGCCCTCAAAGAACGTAGAGCCATGCACCTCGCGCATTCGGGCGCAGTAGGCTGCCACCTGGCCTGGCGTGCATTCGCCGCCGACGTCGCCCTGTCGTGGCCGGTAGGCAAAGTACTCGGTGAACGGTATCTCTTTGCGGACGGCGCCTCCCAGCAGCATGTACAGCGGTTGGTCCCACGCCTTGCCGCGCAGATCCCATAGCGCCAGTTCGATCCCGCCGAAGGCACGCTGGACGATGGCCTCCGCGGCGTTGGAGTCGGCCTTGGTATCGGGCACGCAGCGGCGCTCACAGGCCTCGATGTCCAAGACGTCGGCGCCAGCCAGCTTGGGACCCAGGTCGTAGTTGATGATCGGTGCGCAGCCTGGCGAGGGGGCTTCGCCCAGCCCGACGAGGCCATCGTCCGTCTCGACCTCGACCACGACCTTGGTCTGGCCTGGATAGAGGCCGGTGGACCAGAAGAACGGCACCTCCATGGGGATGTTGACAGGCGTCGCCCGAATGGCCTTGATCTTCATGGCATGTCGCTTCCGAGAATGGTTCGGATCTCTTGCCGTACGGCATCGGACAAGGGTTCCGGTCGATGTGTCTCCATGATCGCCACGGTCTTGTCGCTCAGTACCTGGCCCAGGCGATGGCTGCCCGCGGTTGCCCAGGCCTCGCCACCAAGGCGATTGAACAGGCTCGGACGCCACAACTGGCGAAAGTTCTGCAAGGTGTGCTTGGTGGTCAAGTAGTCGCCGTCGGGTCCCACCTCGTGAATGACATCCAGGGCCAGGGATTCCGCATCCAGCGTCATACCCTCCATGAATCGGCGCACCATGGATATGGTCTCGTCGCAGAGGACAATCATCTCGGGTGATGTTGTAAGTCCGCTTTCCAGGTAGCCGACGTCGTGGGTCAGGTTACTCCCGGCCAGGAAGGCCGTCATCACCGAGAATGTGCCTTCGGCCGCCGCCTGCTCGTCTACGACGCACGAGTTCACGTCGCCTGCGTAGCCCCAGGTCGGTATGCCATAGAACCGGCCCATCTCGGCCGCCGCCACCCGCGCGATCATGAACTCGGGCGAGGTGTAGACACTCGTCGTCGTCTTCATATCCAGGTGGTGCATGGCCGAGCCGTACACCATAGGCGCGCCATGCCGGGTCAATTGATGGACGGCCAAACCAGATAGGAACTCGGCGTTCGATTGAGCGAGGGCACCGGCCAGTGTGACCGGGGCTGTACCGCCCTGAACAGGACCCGGCGAATAGACCACTGGCAGGCCCTGCGCGGCCATGTAGAGGACCTTGTCGATGGCAGACTCTGTATGGCGCAGGGGGGCAGAGGGCTCGCTGTAGAGCAGAATGGACGGGTTGAGCTGAAGCCGGTCCATCCCGCCGGCAGCCGCGCTCGCCATGGCAACGATCGCCTCGCAGTCTGCGCGATCGTTGCACACAAAGACGATGGGCTTGGTCGTGTGTTCCAGCATCAGGGCGAACTGGGTACGGTACAGGCTCGGTCCTGCATCCTGTGGAATGCCCATGGACATGCAAAATTGTATCTCGGGCATGGCGTCGACGACGTGGATGCAATCGATGACGTCGGCGCAGGTGAATGGCCGGCGTTGCCCGGACCGGGGATCGAGATATGTCGGGCAGTCGGATCCGGTGCCGAATGAGACAATTTGCTCCTGCAGCGGGGCAACCACCTCGTCGGTCCCCCGGCGGCAGAGTGGGATGCGCGAGGGCAATTGGCGGAGCGCCCATTCGATGAGGCTCGCCTGGAACCGCACACGGTTGCCGTCAACCGACGCGCCGCCCGATTTTCTCAGGAGCTCCAGAGCGCCGTCGTGGAAAAAGCGCACGCCGGTACGGCGCAGGATTTCGAGTGAAGCCTGGTGCAGCGCCTCGCACTGATCGCGTGTAAGCATGCCGAGCCGAGGAAGCGCGAGTACGTTTCTCGTCACGTCGCCCTCCTTTGCCGCCTTGCCGGCCGTGCCGGGCCCTCTTGCCGCCGCCTCATGTCAGGCAACCAACTGCCGCGCCAGGTCCACGGCGGTGGCGGCATCGGCAGCATAGCCATCCGCCCCGATCTGTTCGGCGTAGGCGGCAGTCACCGGGGCGCCGCCAACCACGATCTTGACCGATCCGCGAAGTCCCGCTTCTTGCAGCACGTCGATGGTGCTCTTCATGTTCACCATGGTCGTGGTCAGCAGAGCGCTCATGCCAACTATCTGGGGCTGGTGTTCACGCACCGCCGTGACAAAGGCCCCTGGCTCGACGTCTGTCCCGAGATCGATGGTCTCGAACCCGGCACCCTCCAGCATCATCTTGACCAAGTTCTTGCCGATGTCGTGCAGGTCACCCTTGACCGTGCCAATGAGCACCTTGCCCAGGCCAAAGTCGCTGTTGCCGACCAACAGGGGCCGCAGGACGTTCATCCCGGCGTGCATGGCCCGGGCGGCAATGAGGACCTCCGGTACAAACAGGTCGCCGGCCTTGAAATCCCGCCCAACCTCGTCCATGCCGGCGATCATGCCCCCCGACAGGATTTCGGCCGGGCCGAGCCCCTGCTCGAGGGCGCTGGTAACCAGCGCCGTCACAACGTCTTCGTCTCCCTCGTACACGTTCCTGGCAATGTTCTGCAGCAGGTCTGCCATTTCCTCGTTCCTCCTTGTCATCTATGGTTGCCGTCTTGGCCGCGAGCTGTGCTGCCGCAACGGGGTCAGGCACCCATGTGGGCCAGTTCCCGCAGGCGGGCATCCAGGGCGGCGTCGACGGGCTCCGGCTTGTGCGATGTGGCCACGGCGCGGGCCCGCTCCTGCGCCCGCGTCGCATAGTCCTTGCTGCCTCCGGACTCCCAGATGTCGTAGCCTTCGTGGTCGGCGACGTAAGGCGTCCACATGTTCCGCCGCAAATGCTTGAGTGTGTGGCGGTGGCCGAGGAACTGCCCGCCCGGCCCCACATCGGCGATGGCATCCAGCGCCCAGGTGTCGTCGGACACTTCTATGCCGTCCAGGAACCGCTTCACCCACCGGATCTGCTCCGCCCCGAGGATGAGGCTCTCCAGGCTGCCGGTCAGTCCAGAGTCCAGGTAGCCCACATCGTGGATGAGGTTGGTGCCGGACAGGGCAGCTACCAGCAGGCTGTTGGCGTACTCGAGCCCTGCCTGGGCATCGACGATCTTGCTGTCGGTGGCGCCCGCCGTGCCAAACACCGGCAGGTCGTAGGCCCGCGCCATCTCGCCCATCATCAGATCGTTTAGCCGCCACTCGGGCGAACCGTAAGGGTAGAGCATGGTTCGCATGTCGAGCTGGCTCGTGCAGGCGCCAAAGATGAACGGCGCGCCGGGATGCCAGACCTGGTGCATCACCAACCCGGCCAGCGTCTCTGCCGTAGCCAGGGCCAGGGACCCTGCCAGTGTGATGGGACCGCTGGCGCTGGGCATGATCGTGGGAATATAGATCAAGGGAACTTCGCGCTCGGCACAGAACACGAGGCGCTCGACCGCCTGCTGATCGTGCTGTAGTGGCGACACGAACTGTCCGTACATAATATAGTTCGGCCGCTGCCGGAACGCATCGTCACCGCCGGCTACCAGGCACGCCATCTCGTGCATGCGCTCAAAGGCGTCGAGCCCCGAAAAGCTGGTCATGATCGGGGGCTTGATGGTGTTGTTCAGGATAGCATAATACTGCTGCGGCTCGGCATCCTCGTTCGGCACGTCGCAGGGCAGCGCGAAGGACATGACAAAGTCGTACTCGGGGAGTGCATCGCATACCCGCGAAGAGCGGGCCACGTCGTCAAGGCGGGACGGGCGCCGCTTGCCGGTTTCCAGGTCCCAGGTATAGATCAGGTCCGACCCGGTGCCAAAATAGATCTGGTGAGGTCCCAGGCTCATGGCCGGACGGCCCAACCGATCGTAGACGACGACGCCGCGCCTGGCGGATTTCAGCGCCTCGTCGACCAGGGCGGCCGGGAGATAGACCCGGCGCTCATCGCCCAGCCTGGCGCCGGCCTCGGCCAGTCTCTGGCGCATGCCCGGATGATGGACGTTCAGGCCGACGGTGTCCAGGATGGTTGTCGCCGTCTTGTGCAGTTCCTCGCACCCCGCTTGCCCGGCCAGGGTGAGGGTCGGCTTCCAACGAACAGTGTTTTCCATAGCTACCCTCCGCATCGTAGCAGTTTAGAAATTCTCAGGCTGTCTGTTGCCTTCTCGTTGCCTGCTTGTATCTCTGTCCGGGCAGGGTGCCCACGTGCCAGTAACCGCCATCCACCTGGACGATGTGCTCCAGGGTCACCTCCCGGGTCTCGTTGACCTCGTCGAGGATGGTCTGTCGCGCCTGGGCTCGATCGCGCGTGCGCAAGACCTCGATCAGGCGGCGGTGTATGCGTTCCATCTCGTCGCCGGTGTGCACGACGACCAGAAAGGGGGCAAGCCGGTCGTGCAGTCGGGCCAGGGTATCGGCCAGTTCCTGGTTGCCCGAAGCTTGGGCGATGAGGTAGTGGAATCGCCGGTTCTCGGCCATGTACCGGTCGGACGACTCGTCGTCGTCCCCGGTATAACCGGCGTGGACGGCTTCGAGCTCGGCAAGCTGTTCATCGCTGATGCGGGTGGATGCGCGCTCCACCGACGCAAGCTCCAGGATCTCGCGCAGCTCGAGCATATCGCGCAGTTGCTTGAGGGTGACTTGGGTGACAAAGAAGCCAGAGTGGGGCTTGGCCGTGACCAATCCTTCCTGGCTGAGCATCTGGAGTGCTTCGCGCACCGGGGTGATGCTCGTGCCATACTGCTCGCGGAGCACCTCGATGCTGAGGCGCGTCCCCGGTCGGCAGTGCCCAAGGATGATAGCACGGCGGATCTCTTGGTAGATCCGGCCCCCTGTGGTCAGGCCAGAATCCGAGGACTTCATCGCTTCCTGCCTCCTTGTTGACGGACATCGGCGAACGCCAGAAACCAACGTGCATCCATGATAGCATAGAATCGATTCTTTGTCAATAGTTTTATATCAGAGATTTGAATGGATGCACATGAGATGGGCAATAGTGTTAAGCAAAGGGCGAATCTAGTAACAGATGCAGACTTGCATACGACGAGCCCTACCGCCGCGTACGACGAGGAATACGAGGTAATACAAGCTTTGCTGCGTTCAACTTGACGCCCCCTCGATTCTGGGTTAGAATTTTGAAGACATGTGATTCACACTCGCGCGAAGCTATCTGGCCCAAGGAGGGGGACATGGACGCAACACGTTTTGCCGGCAAGGTTGCCCTTGTCACGGGCGCTGGCCGGGGGATGGGCAGGGCCACGGCTCTGGCCCTCGCCCGCCAGGGCGCCGCCGTGGTGGTGAATGACCTGAACGGCGAGCTTGCCGAGGCTCTGGCCCGGGAGATTGAGGCGGCCGGTGGACAGGCGATGGCCTACGTTGCGGACGTTTCAAACGAGGCACAGGTCCAGGCCATGATCGCGGCCACCGTGGAGCGCCTGGGCACCGTCGACATTCTCGTCAACAATGCCGGAGTGCTCCGCGCCACTGCTCCCCTGGAGACCATCTCTCTGGAGGAGTGGCAGCTTCTGATGGCCGTCAACGTCACCGGGGTCTTTTTGTGCACCAGGGCCGTGCTGCCCATCATGAAGGCGAAGCGGAGCGGCAAGATCGTCAACGTGTCGTCGTCTGCGGGGCGGAGCACCAGCACATTTGGAGGCGCCCACTACACCACGTCCAAGGCCGCGGTCCTTGGCCTTTCGCGCCACACGGCGCGCGAGGTAGCTCCGTACAACGTCAACGTCAACGCCGTCGCGCCGGGCAGCATGGACACCGAGATGGTACGCGAGATGGCGACGCCAGAGCATATGGAGCGCGAACGGGCCAAGATCCCCCTCGGCCGCCTGGGCACGGCAGAGGACGAAGCCAACCTGGTCGTCTTTCTCTGCTCGGAGGAGTCTAGCTACATCACCGGCGCTACCATTGACATAAACGGTGGAGACCTGATCCTATAAGAGGGAGTGCAGACCGAGCTGGGTGACTTTGAGGCTTTTATCGAGCAGGTCACCGCGTTTTTGTCATAAGATGCAGGGGTCACACCCGACAAGAAGGAAAAACGGACGGCATCAGGATGCCATCCGTTTCCTCACCCGTGAAGGCTCGCCGGCGATCGCCAGATCGCCGGCACTTCCAAGTGGTGCGCGTGAAGGAGAGTAGCCGCCCGTGCGCTAACCCTGCTACGCCCAGCCCTGCCGCTTGACCCAATCGCTCAGGAACGGGACCTTGACCTCCTGGCCCATGAAGGCCTGGTAGGCCCAGTAGAAAAAGACCAGGTAGAGCAGCGCGCCGCAGCCCAGGGTGACGATGCTGATGGGGATGAGGGCGGCGCCCGTCACCAGGGACAGGACGGCGTTGTAGCGGACAAAGGGCCGGTCCTTGGTTTCGTCCAACAGCAGTGCCAATACGGCCATCAAGGGCCACAGGGGCGTCGGCGGCAGCCAGCTCAGGGCCGCCCACAGCTTGTCGTTTGAGGTCACGTCTGTTGCGCTCGCGCCCGCGATCTCCTGATGCTCTTCCATGCCAGTGTTCTCCTTTCCACACAAGTCTGTCGCCTCCGGCCCCGAACGCCGGGGCCGGAGGAATCCTTCTCATGCTTTATACGCTGCGGGGGCGGCAGGGTTGCGCGCTGGGACCGCCGAGCGCCAGCTCGGCAAGTTGCATGTAGAGGGAGACACGCCGAGCAGGCGCTCGGCGATCCCGGGCAAGGCGGGCCGGAAACTCGCTTGCCACGCGGGCGGAACCGTGGTATACTGGCGCCGTCGAGATCCGTTGGATCGCGTTGAAACGCCTGGCCCATGACGGAGGGCCACCCTGCAATCGGACAGCGCGCCGGTCTCCACGGGCGCGAGGAGGAGAGATGTCCGCGAACGACGATGCCACCTGGTTTTCCGATCTGCCCGTGCTGGGCGACATGCCCCTGCTGGAGGCAGCCGCCAGGCTGCGCGACGTGGGCGAGGCGCAGGCCGCCGAGGCCCTGGAAGGCGCCTACGACCAGGGCGCGGCCCTGGAGACCTACGGGACCGGGCGGCCCCTGTGGCCCTTTGCCGACCGGCCCTGGCAGCACACGGCCCACGCTTTTGGCTACATCCGGCCCACCCTGCCCGGCACCGACCTGCAGGCCATCCACGACGCCGGCAACATGCCCGCCGACGAGTCGCTGCGGGGCGCCCGGGTGCGCGTCACCCTCGACCGGCTGCGCGTGGCCGACTATCCGGGCAGCGGCACGCACCACGTCCTGTTCGACTTTTACGCTCAGAACCAGGTGCCGGGCGACGTGGAGCACCTGCACTTTAACGCCACCTACCGCGTCCGCGAGGGCGAGCAGGCCGGCATCCGGGGCTATCCCATCTTTGTCGGCCTGAACGTGGGCCAGGAGGGGCTGGCCTTCAAGTGCTTTACCGTGAACGTCCGCAACGACAACGACGAGGCCTTGCTCGGCTTCCTGGAGTCGGACATCTTTCGCGCCGGGCTCAAGCTGGTAGAGACCGCCCAGCCGGCCATCGCCCCCTTCTCGCAGATGGCCTACAACCTGACCCGGTCGGTGGCGGGCCGCAACCGCAACCAGCCCATCCAGGACTTTTATCTCGGCCTCGACTTTACGTCCATCGCCACCGGCGCCCGCCTGGCCACCGGCTCCTACCTGGCCGTCCAGATCCCCGAGTCGCTTCAGGTGGTGTGGGACTGGGAGGAGTGGGTCTTTAACCCGGCCATCGGCCAGGTGGTCCACCGCGACGACCCCCGGCAGCTCATCCCCTACAACTATGTGATCTTTGGGGTGAGCCGGTACGAGGGAGGGGGGTAGGGGGGAGAAGTCGCGTACCTTCTCCCACACACTGCTCGTGGCGGATAACAATCCGCCACGCCNNAGCCAATGCCGGGCATGTTCGGCATAACCAGGTGGCTATCCTTTGTCAGGCTGGTAGACGAGAGCAAGGGACCCGAAGCTGAGCGCTTTGCTTTCTACAAGCCGCAGCTTGGTCGGCGGTGTCCCGTCAGGGAAGAACCGTCTTCCCCTGCCCATGATGAAGGGCTGGACCAGGAACCGAAACTCGTCGATCAGGCCCGTTCCCATGAGCGATTGGACCAGCGTGGCACTGCCGTCGATAATGATGTCTTTGCCCGGCTGCTGTTTCAGCTTGGCGATTTCTTCCACCACGTTGCCCGAGATGATGGTCGATTCTTTCCAGGGAGCTCTCGTGAGCGTGGCCGAGACCACGTACTTGTGCATCCGGTTGAGGATCGGCCCGGGACCATCCCCGGTCGTCTGTTTGGACCAGCCCGGCCAAAGCATCTCATAGGTGACCCGTCCCAGGAGGTACGCATCACCTTTCGAGTACTCTTCCGTAATGTAGCGCATTCTCTCGGGGCTATTCGTGTTTTGCCACCAGTAATCCATCGTATCCGCGTCAAACACACCATCCAGCGTGATCCACGCCTTCACCCAAAGCTTTCTCATACGAGTTCTCCTTTCCAGAAAAATTGCTTGATTTGCTCAGCCAACTCCAGGATGAACCCTCACGTCACACACCCCCGACCGATTCGCTTTTCATGCGATTGGCAAGTAACGCGAATATAATAGATTTCGGACGAAAAGTCAAGCACAGATTCTTTGGTCTGGCGTCATAACAAGTCAGCATTGCAATCCGAAGAACGCGCCTCACCATCTCCCCGAGCAACCTCGGCCCCCCGCAACAAGCCTGCCCGCCACGCACTCGGCGATCTGCGGCACACCTGGCTTGAGGATCGGGCGAAATCGTGGTAAGATTCTCGGGCCATGACGATACCACTCCTGGCCACAAAGCTGTACGTGCCGGCGGTACGTTCCGGCCTGGTGTCGCGGCCGCGCCTGATCGAGCGGCTGTGCGAAGGCCTGGGTCTGGACCGGCAGTTGACGCTCGTCTCGGCGCCGGCCGGGTCGGGCAAGACGACGCTGCTTGCCGAGTGGGTGTCGGGCCTGCGCGCCAATGCCCTGCGCGAGACGGAACAGGGCATTCGCACAGCCTGGCTGTCGGTGGACGAGGACGACAACGAGCCCACGCGCTTCTGGACGTACCTCCTGGCCGCGCTCCGGGCGGCGGACGAAGGGCTGGGTGCCCATGCCGCGCAGATGCTCCAAACCCCAGGAGCGCCTGCGGCTGTGCCTCTCCTGACCTCCCTGCTCAATGACCTGGCTGCGCTCCCGTATCGGGTTGTGCTTGTCCTCGACGACTTCCACGTGATTGCCGGGCAGAGCATCGTAGACGGTATCGCCTTTCTGTTGGAGCACCAGCCGCGGCAGTTGCACCTGGTGCTTTCGACGCGAACCGATCCTCCGCTGCCCATCGCCCGGCTGCGCGCTCGCGGGCTGTTGACCGAAGTGCGCGGGGCGGAGCTGGCATTTACCGTCGACGAGGCGGTCACCTTTCTCAACGAACGGATGGGGCTGGACCTGTCGCCGGAGGAGGTCTCGGCGCTAGAGTCGCGCACGGAGGGGTGGGCGGCCGGACTGCAACTGGCCGCCATGTCGATGCAGTCGTGCGCAGACCGTTTCGGGTTCATCACCTCGTTCTCCGGCAGCGACCATTTTGTGCTGGAGTACCTGGTCGAGGAGGTGCTGGTGCGCCAGGCGGAGCTCGTGCAGCGGTTTCTGCTGAACACTTCTATCCTGGACCGCCTGTGTGGGCCGCTATGCGACGCCGTCACGGGGACGGGGGGCAGTGCCGCGCTGCTGTCTCGCCTGCACCACAAGAACCTGTTCCTCGTCGCCCTGGACGATGAGCACCACTGGTACCGCTATCATCACCTGTTTGCCGAGCTGCTGCGCAGACGGGTCGCGCAAGAGGTGCCGGCCGAAGGGATCGGGGCGCTGTACGCCCGGGCAAGCGCCTGGCACGAGGAGCACGGGACCATCGACGAGGCCATCGGCTACGCACTGAAGGCGCGGGACGCGGAAGGGGTTGCGCGCCTGGCGGAAGAGGCAGCCGCGGCAGGCGCCCTCGACAGCCGGCTGACGACGCTGTTGCACTGGGTGGAAAGGCTGCCGCCCGACGTGGTGCGCGCGCATCCCCGGCTGCAGATCTTGCGCGCCTGGGCCCTGTACATGAACGGCGAGTTGGGCCTGGCCCAGCAGATGCTCCACGATTCGAGGCAGGCGCTGCAAGAGCTGCCGCCGTCGCCCGAAAACGACGCCCTGCGCAAAGAGCTGACGACGCTGTTGACGATCATGGCTCTCGTGGCGCAGGGGCTGATGTGCAGCGTCGACAATCGCCTGGAAAGAGCGATCCAGATCTGCACGAATGCCAGGGCGATGGCCATCGAAACCAGGTATGCCTTCCTGGCGGCGCAAGCGACCGAGGGCATCGCGCTGACCGAGTATTACCAGGGTCGGCTGCACTCCTGCGCCGAGTCGTGCCGGCAGGCGATCGCCCTGGCCGAGCGCGGCGGTGGCGGTGGCTGGCCGGCGGCGCAGGTGCCCCTGGCTGCCGTGTGCTACGTGGAGCTGGCCGGGCTGTACATGGAGTGGAACGAGCTGCCGGCTGCGGGCGATCTCCTGGATCGGGCCTTTGACCTGTGCCGCCGGTTCGGCGTGACGCAGACCATGTGTGAGGTGCACGTCGCCCGGTCGCGTCTCAAGCAGGCGCAGGGCGACGTGGATGGCGCCATCGAGGCGCTGCACGAGGCCAGGCAGTTATCGCCGCCCGAAGGCTCGCTCTCGCTGGCCGGCTTTCGACTCGCCACCCAGCAGGCCCGGTTGAACCTGCTGGCCAACAAGCCGGCAGCGGTCGTGGCGTGGGTGCGGCAGCTCGAGGACGCGTTTGCGCCGGGCAACGTCGAGATCCCTCTGCCTGCCGCCATGCGCGACACGCTCCAGACTCTGCTGGCGCGCGCCCACCTCGCGCGCGGGGAGGCAAGGGAAGCGCTGTCTGCCCTGGAGGCGGTGCTGGCCCCCGCCGAAGCGGCCGGCGCTTTGTTGCGCGTTGCCGAGATCCGGGCGCTGCAGGCGCTGGCATGGCAGGCCCTGGGCGACCCGCGCGCGGCGCTGGCTTCGTTGGAGCGAGCATTGGCCCTGGCCGAGCCGGAAGGTCGCATCCGGCTCTTCCTGGACGAAGGTCCGCCGATGGCGCGCCTGCTCTACCGTGCCGCCGAGGCGGGCATCATGCCCGCCTACGCCGGCAAGCTGCTGGCTGCCTTCCCCCACGAGGCGGCGCTGCGCTCGCCCGACATCGGCTCGCCCCCGGCATCGCCCCTGGTCGAGCCCCTGACCGCGCGTGAGCGCGAGATCCTGGGGCTCATCGCCGAGGGGTTGAGCAACAAAGAGATCGCGCAAAAGCTGGTGCTGACGGCAGGCACGGTCAAGGCCCACGCCCACAGCATCTATGGCAAGCTGGGTGTCCGCGGCCGCACCCAGGCCGTGGCCCGGGCCCGCGAGCTGGACCTCCTTTCCTGACGCCCTTTTCCTGCCAGATATACCCTTTCTATATCCTCCGGTAGATGCGGCTATATCCGCACGCCTGCTATACTGACCCCTGCCAATAGGCTGACAGAGTAGCCCCGCGGACAGAAGCCCGCGGGAAAGGGGGCAGGGCGATGGATTGGCTGGCGATATTCGAACGAGAAGATGTGCAATTTGTGATCCTCGACCGGCGCACGGACGGCGATCTGATCGCGGCGCTCCGGCGCCACCGAGGGTGGGTCGTTGATTTTCAAGACCGGGAATCGGTCATATTCGCAAGGAGGTCAAGATGAAAAAGAGGGTATCGAGGTTCGGCGAGTACGAGGGGTATACGGAAGCGCGGTTCGACGGCTACCAACGCCGTTCCGACTATGTGACGCTGTCGAATGGGATCGCGCTGGCCTACGACGTGCTCCTGCCGACGCGGAAGGGAGCGGTGGCCGGCGAGCGCCTGCCGGTGCTGCTGACGCACACCAGCTATCTGCGGGCCATGAAGCTGGTCGATGGCGGGCAGATCGTCTTTGACGAGCTGTTCGACATCCCCTGGTTCGCCAAGGGGTTCCTGCGGCTGCGCGCCTGGCTCAAGCGGGATGGGCACATCGGCGACATGGTGTTCCGCACGCCCTGGCTGAAGCGGCTTCTGCAGCATGGCTATGCCATCGTCGCGGTAGAGCGCTCGGGAACCGGGGCATCCGGCGGGGTGCTGAGTTCGGCCTTTGCCGACGTGGCGGTCGAGATCGACGAGGTGCTGGACTGGATCGCGGGCCAGCCGTGGTGCGATGGCAACGTCGGCATGTTCGGCACGTCCATGGTGGCCATGTCGCAGTACGCGGCCGCCAGCGCGGGCAACCGGCACCTGAAAGCCATCCTGCCCGTCGCCAGCAGCTTTGACATGTACGGCGCGGTCGTCTTCCCGGGTGGCGCCAACTGCACGGGGTTTGGCCGCACGCTGTCGGGCTCGACGGCCGTGTTGGAGCGGATGATCGTGCCGGTGGACGGCGACACGGACGGGACGCGGCTGGCAGCGACCCTGGCCGAGCGGCGCGAGCGGTCGTTCAGCGACGTGTCGGCGAAAATTTTTGGCCTGGCGCCGTTCCGCGACAGCGACAATCCGTACGTGGCCGGGAAAAAGCTGTGGGACGAGGTGGCGCTCTATGGCCTGCTCGACGCGATCAATGATTCGGGGGTGGCTGTCTACAACTCGGCGGGCTGGCTCGACCTCTTTGCGCGCGACAGCCTGCTGTGGCACGCGAACCTGTCGACGCCTCACCGCCTGCACGTTCGCCCATTCTTTCACAACGATCTCGGCAAGTCGGGCGCAGATCTCGACTTTGGCGCCGAAGCCCATCGCTGGTTCGACCACTGGCTGAAGGGAATCGACAACGGCGTGGCGGACGAGGCGCCGGTCCACTACTATGTGATGGGTGCGCCCGAAGGATCAGCGTGGCGCACGGCCGAGCGTTGGCCGCTGCCCGACGAGCAGCGCACCTGCTTTTACATGGCAGGCGGCCGCAGCGGCAGTGTCGATTCCGTGAACGATGGTTGCCTGCGCACCGACCCACCGTTGGAAGCCGACGCCGCCGACGCGTACACGGTCGACTATGGGACGACGAGCGGCACGGATGCCCGCTGGTCGGCAGTGGTAAAGGGCGGCAACTATCCGGGGCTGCGCGCGAACGACGAAAGGGCATTGACCTACACCACCGCGCCGCTGGAGCAGGACGTGGAGCTGATCGGCCATCCCATCGCCCACCTCTGGCTGGCCGCCGCGGTGCCCGACCTCGACGTGTTCGTCTACCTCGAAGGGGTCGATGGGCAGGGGAGCGTGGCGTACGTCACCGAGGCCAACCTGCGGGCGTCGCACCGGGCGATAGGCATGGCGCCGTACGACAACCTGCAATTGCCCTACCACCGCAGCTACCAGGCCGACGCCGCGCCGATCCCGGCCGGCGAGCCGTTCGAGCTGTCGTTCGACCTGCTGCCGACGGCCAGGCGGTTCCGGCGCGGCTCGCGCATCCGGATCACGGTCACGTGCGCCGATGCCGACAATTTCGACACCCCGCGCCTTGACCCGGCGCCGGCGATACGCCTGCTGCGGAATTGCGCGCACGCCTCGTTCGTGGAGCTGCCGCTGTTTTCGTGCCCGTAAACGTCGAGGGGGTGGGCGATATCGTGCACGAAAATGGCAGGCATCACCCACCCCCCGCCATCGCCTCCAACGCCCCCGCCAACACGTCCACCGCCCGACGGAACTCGGCCAGCTCGATGTGCTCGTCGGGCGTGTGGTCCAGCGACGAGTCGCCGGGGCCGTAGGCGACGATGGGGCAGCGCCAGGCGGGGCCAACGATGTTCATGTCCGACGTGCCGGTCTTGAGCTTGAAGCGGGGCCGGCCGCCCTGGGCGCGGATGGCCTTGAGCATGGCCCGCACCAGGGGCGTGTTCTTGGCGGCCTGGAAGGGCGGATCGCTGGGATAGAAGCGCACCTCGTCGCCGTTGCACCAGCTCCGCACCCGTTCTTCCACTTCGTCGGGGTGCAGACCGGGGGGCAGGCGCAGCGTGACGCGCATGTCCACGCCGTCGGTGAGCCCGTCGCTCACGGTGCGGAAATCGCCCAGGGCCGGGTCCAGGGTGTCGAAATGGCCCGACCGGCCGTCGTTGCGCACCGCGGCGTAGGCCATGAGGTTGTTCCACAGGCCCACGGCCTTTTCCGCCGGCCCCGTCCCCTCGCCGGCGCTGTGGGCGCCCGGCTGCCGCCGCCGGTAGTCAAAGACCAGCAGACCCTTGTAGCCCAGGGTCACGCCCTCCCAGGCGCTCGGCTCGCCGATGATGACGCACTCGGGCGCCGGCCGGCTGGCGGCCAGGTGCCGGGCGCCGCGGCCGTGGGATTCCTCCTCCACGGCGCCGATCACCGTCAGGCGCGCGTCGCGCAGCCGGGGGGCGACGCGGGCGGCGGCCAGCAGGAAGGCGGCCAGGGGGCCCTTGGCGTCCACGGCGCCGCGGCCGTACAGGCGGCCGCCCTCCTCGCGCAGGGGGATGAGCCCCGGCACGGTGTCCATGTGGCCCAGGAGCATGATCTCCCGGGGGGCGTCGGGCGGGCCGGCGGTGCCCACGGCGTTGCCCGCCTCGTCACGGGCGGCCCGAAAGCCCCGGGCCCGCATCTGGTGCACCAGGAAGGCGGCCACGGCGTCCTCCTGCCCCGAGGGGCTGGGGATGGCCAGCAGCGCCTCCAGCAAACCAACGTCGTCGATCATGGTCTCTCATCCAAATCATTCATGATGTCCGCCGGGCGGGGGCAAGCCGGGCGGGGGCAAGCCGGGCGGGGGCAAGCCCCGCCCCTACACCGCGCCGTGGCATAGGACCTCGGATAGCCGCTCGAGGAGCAGGTCGATCTCGGATTCCTGGATGACCAGGGGCGGCAGGAAGCGCAGGACGTTCGTCCCGGCGTTGAGGGCCAGGATGCCCCGGGCGGCCAGGGCGGCCAGGGCCGGGCCGGCGGGCGTCTTGAGCTCGACGCCGGCCATGAGGCCCAGGCCGCGCACCTGGCGCACCTTTGGCGCGGCGTCCTGGATGGCGCGCAGGCCGGCCAGCAGCCGCTCGCCCAGGGCGGCGGCGCGCCGGGGCAGATCCTCGGCCTCCAGGCAGCGGATGGTGGCCAGGGCCGCGGCGCAGGCCAGGGGGTTGCCCCCGAAGGTGGTGCCGTGGGCCCGGGCGGGCAGGGGTCCCACCCGCCCGCCGGTGAGCACGGCGCCCATGGGCAGGCCGCCGGCCATGGCCTTGGCGACGCACAGCAGGTCGGGCTCCAGGCCGTGGTGCTCGCTGGCAAAGGTGCGTCCCGTGCGCCCGAAGCCGGTCTGCACCTCGTCGACGATGAACAGCGCCCCCCGCCGGCGGCACAGGGCCTGCACGCCCCGCAGGTAGTCGCCGTCGCCGGGGATGACCCCGCCCTCGCCCTGCACCACCTCCAGGATGACGGCCGCCGTCTCGTCGGTCACGGCGTCCTCCATGGGCTCGGCGCGGTTGTAGGGCACGAAGGCAAAGCCGGGTAGCAGCGGCTCGAAGGGCTGGCGGTAGGCCTTGTTCCAGGTGGCCGACAGGGCGCCCCACGTCCGGCCGTGAAAGCCGCGCATGGCAGCCACGAACCCGGTCCGGCCGGTGGCCAGGCGGGCGAACTTCAGGGCCGCCTCCACTGCCTCGGTGCCCGAGTTGCACAGGAAGACCCGCTCCAGCCCGGGCGGGGCGATGCGCACCAGCTCGGCCTGCAACAGGGCGCGCTGGTCGTTGTAAAAGCCATTGGGGCAGGTGGCCAGGCGCCCGGCCTGCTCGGCGATGGCCTGCACGACGGCCGGGTGGGCGTGGCCCACGTTGGCCACGCCGTGGCCGCCGGCGCAGTCCAGGTAGGCCCGGCCGTCGGCGTCCCACACCCAGGCGCCGCTGCCCCGCACCAGGGCCATGGGCTGCCGCGAGTAGAGCCCGCTGGTGTGGCGATCCTCGAGGGCGACGATGTCGGCGGTGTTCATGCGATGATGGTCCCGTGGCCGGCCAGGGCCTGTTGCAGGGGCCGGGCCACCCGGCCGTCGGCCAGGATGACGCTGCCCACGCCGTCGTCCAGGGCCTCGACGGCGCCCAGCAGCTTGCGCTTCATGGAGCCCCGGGCATAGCGCTCCATGTAGCCCTGGACGTGGGCGCGCTCGATGCGCGACACCAGGCTGCTCTCGTCGGACGGATCGCGCAGCAGGCCCGGCACGTTGGACAGGATGACCATGACCTCGGCGCCCAGGGCCGAGCCGATGGCCGCCGCCGCCCGGTCGCCGTCGACGTTCAGCGCCTCGCCGCCGGCGCTGATGGCCAGGGGGGCGACGACGGGCAGGTAGCCGGCGGAGAGCAGCGTCCGGAGCAGGTCGGTGTTGACCTTCTGGATCTGGCCGCTGTACTCGCCGTGGAGCACCTTGCGCTTGCCATTGTCCACGAACTGCAGCGCCTCCTTGCGCTTGCCCTCCAGCAGCCGGCCGTCGAGCCCCGTGAGGCCGATGGCGTTGACGCCCATGCCCTGCAGCCTTTCCACCAGGAGCGTGTTGATGCGCCCGGCGGTGACCATGGCCAGGATCTCCAGGGTCTCGCGGTCGGTGTAGCGGCTGACGTGGCCCGAGAGCGAGGTCACAAAGCGGGGCGGGTGGCCCAGCTTTTCCGAGATAACGTTCGTGTCGTGGGAGCTGCCGTGGACCAGCACCACCTGCTCCCCCTTTTTCACCAATTCGACGACGTCGGCGCACACGGCCTGGGGATCGATCCCCTTGCTTCCTCCGGCCTTGACGACGATCATGGTTTCCTCCTTACCAGATGTTTGCGTACCATTGCCACCATTGCCTGTAGGGGCAGGGGCTCGCCCCCGCCCAGGCCCGGGCGACCGCGAGGGTCGCCCCT
>MTKX01008276.1_pt1 | contig 43758 bp, 37 predicted proteins | sample 1042771 | NCBI WGS metagenome assembly MTKX01 (sample SAMN06212183, study PRJNA360534) | anaerobic digester metagenome | biome: Wastewater treatment plant; material: sludge; isolation source: anaerobic digester fed with sludge from wastewater treatment plant | place: Denmark: WWTP Randers ...
CGCGAGAACGGGGCAAAAGGCGGAACGATAGTCCCGGGGAGGGGGAAGAGCGACAACCCCCTCGTCGATTTTCTCTGTATAGGCGATCACAGGGAGGAGGTGGTCCTCACCCTGGTCAACGGGGAGGAGGTCGCCTCCGTCATAAATGCGCTCAAGGCCCACGGCAGGGATACCCAGAAGGGCAGCAGGGGTATGGGGATCCTCCTGAATGTGCCCCGGATCATCCATCACGCAGGAAAGGGCTCCGCCGCTTGTGAGGCTGTCGGAAGGAGGGAAGCCGTGAAAAAGGATGAAGGAAGGGTAATGATATGTGTCATCGTCAACTGGGGATGTGCCGATGACCTCATGACGATCGCGAGGAAAGCCGGCGCGGTGGGGGGGACCATCCTGAAAGCCAGGGGGACCGCCAGCGAGGAGGACGTAAAATTCCTCGGCATCCCCCTTTTCCCTGAAAAGGAAATACTCCTGGTTGTGACTGAAAGGAGCAGGTCTTCGGCTATTCTGGAAGCCCTGGAGAAGAGTGACTGCTTGCTTCGACCCGGCGGGGGCATTGCCTTTTCAGTGGATGTGGAGGAACTCATCAACCTGGGCGGTGACATTGCATGACGAAGTGACCCAGGGCGACGGCGCCCCCTCGATGATCGGGGGTCATGGGAGACCCCAGGTTCTCACCGCGGGTCAAAACCGGGCCAGGATCCACCACCAGCAGGGTAGGGTCAGGAAGGACAGGGGAACCCCTATCCCTACCATCAGCGCCGACAGGTCGGGATCAAGACCATGTTCCGAAGCCACGATGCTTCCGGTGATCATCGGCGCCGAGGCAGCCTCGAAGATGGTGACCTGTATCGTCGTCCCCCTCTCGCCGAGGATCAGGATGAACAGCAACGCCATCAAGGCGGGACCCAGGAGTAGTTTGTAGAAAAGGCCCAACGCGAGGGGTCCGGCCTTGTCCCGCACCTTCCCCACCCTCAATTGGAAGCCCACCGACAGCAGGGCGATGGGGGGAAGGGTGTCGCCCAGCCTCCCCAGCACCTCGCTCACCCATCCGGGATACGGGAAAGGGGTCAGGGCGAAAGCGGCCAGGAGGGCGATAAAGGGGGGGAAAGCCAGGATCTTCCTGATGATGTCGGAAGGGGATGTATTCCCCAGGGATAGGGAAGCGGCCAGCACGATCCCGACAGTAGAGAGGGTCAGGAAAGAACCCAGTTGGTCGATCAGTATCCCTACACCCAGGTGTTCGGCGCCGTAGAAGGCCTCTATCATGGGCAACCCGACGAAAGAAGTGTTGCCCAGCCCCCCGGTAAGGAAAAGCGCCCCCATTGTTCCTGCCGAGAGGCTGAAGATCTTGCCTGCCTTTCTGAAGAAGAAAAAACCTTCCGCGAAGAGGATCCAGGCCATAATGGCGGGGAAAGCCAGCCCGGGTGAGTATTCCAGCTCGTGGATATGAAGCAGGGTCAACGCCGGAAGGGCCATATTTATTATGTAGGAATTAAGTACCGACGGCGTAGAAGCCGGAAGACGTCCACAACGGCGAAGGATCATCCCTGCGGCGAAGCAAAGGGCCATCATTATGAGGTTACCCAAGGAAAAGCCTCCAAAAAGGTCCTTGTACCCGGATATTCTAGCAGCAAACAAACCCTTCGGCGCCCGGCGGCGCCTTATCAAGGGACATCCCGCCGAATTGACATTCCCTAGGGACTGACTACCATAGGAACTGGTGAAAGAGGATCGAGCCCACAGTCCTTCCGATCCCAAAGGGGGTATAGATCATGAGAGCAGGCTGGAGAGTCCTTTTAGCGGTTGTCGCCCTTCTTCTGGGAGTCATGGCCGTCGGCACCCCCGCTTGTCTTTACGCTGATGAGATCCTCAGGCCCTGCGAGCTGTTCACCAGGCAGGATGCCGAGGCCCTTTTGAAGGAGACCATAACCGAAGAAAGGGTCTTGGAGTCACACCTTCCGGCGGGGGCCACCTGCAGGTACGCCTACAGCAGGGATGGAAGCACCTACGATATCAGGGTGAAAGTGGCCACCGACAGGTCGATAGCGGAAGAAGGCATCCATGATTCGGCGAAGGATGTCTTTGATCGGCAGATCAAGACCCGGAGGTCCCATGAATACGCTTCCAAAAAGTTGCGGGAGTTCGATGGGATAGGCGAGGGTTCTTTCTGGGATGGCTCCAGCCTTTGGGCGTTGCAGGGGGCCAACCTGGTGATCGTCACGGTCAACTCCCTCCTCGAAGGTTCCTTCAAGAGCATGGATGAGATGAATGCCGCCAAGGAGGAACAGAACCTGGCGTACAGCATGGAGATCATGGCCACGGTCCTGAAGAGGTTGGAGTGAATAGCCCCTCTTGCGTGGGGATGGGGCGTTGACTAAGGCCGGGCCGGCGGGGTGAACCCGGTCCGGCCCAGTTCATCAAGCCAGCCCCTTTTCAGTTCGCCCAGGTCGAGAGCTCCCTTGAAATTACGCGGAATGGGGCTGAGGCGGAGCCGGTCGGGTCGGGATCCCCTTGAAACTTGTCCCGAAGCTTCGCTTAGGAAGGTCCGGGATATCTCCTCCTGCACAACCTCCGGGACCTTCGAAGTATCCAGGGTGACGCAGCAGGAATCCTCGTGCTCGCTGTCGATCCTGAGGCCTGTCACAGCCAGGTCGAAGGACCCTGCTTCAAGGCTGTAACGGGATCTTACGAATTCGGCTAATTCCTCGGCGATCTGCTCGCAGGAATAGTTAGCTCCCCCCTTGATGAGAAACGCCGACTTACGCCCCACCCAGTAGAGATCATCCATCCCGTCGTGGGCGTTTTTCAGGCGGAAACCGATATCCCCGAAACCCAGGTACCAGCCTTCATGGAGCACGGCTTCCGTCGCCCGTGGGTCGCCGAGGTAGCCCTTCATGAGGTTCCCTCCCCTGGCGACGATATACCCTTCCTCACCTTCCGCGCAGGGTTCCATGAAGTGGTCTTCCTCTTGAACGACGCCCCTCACTACGGCTGCTTCAGTGAAAGGAACGTGGGGTCGTCCGATGAAGTACCCAGGTGCGGGCGCCTTCACCCACCCGGCTTGGAAGGCGCTAAGCAACTGCTTTTCCGTTAATCCCGGAGGGGACCCTAGCACCTGAAGACAGGTCTCGGTGGACCCGAACCTTACCAGGGGGAGGTGCCCCGACCACCGGGTCACCCTTTCTACGGTATTAGGTCCTACAGGGGCGGAACCCATGAGGAAGGAGACCCTTGTGAGACCCTTTTTGAGCCTCTCTTTTTCTAGGGGAAGTTTGCCCCTGGAGTCCAGTTCCTCGAGGTAATCGAAGTGTCGGGAGACGCAGGGCGCGATGAGGAGCCCTCTGGAGCCTTCGGCGGTTTCCGTTAGGATCCTCCAGTAGGAGGTCGTGTAGCGGGGAAGCATATGGATGGCCGCTCTCGGCTCACGCAGGAACCATTCGGCAAGGGCGGAGGAATTTGTGTGATGGAGTGGATTGACCATGACCATCTCCATCGGTCCCCCCTTCCGTTTTGAAAAGAGGTGTCTGAGGGCGTCCGTGTTGACGTCGTAAGCCTTCCAGGTCAGGATCACGCCCTTGGGGTCTCCCGTGGTACCCGAAGTGAAGATGACGATCTTTTCAGCCTCGCCCGCCGGTCCTTCCATTTCGGGCATCCCTGGAGGGATCTTTTCCCGAGGCAACCCCCCCGCCTCGTAGGTCTTGATGCCCGGCCGCGCCGCTCTCACCGATTCGATAACGGCAGGGTCAAGGAGCCCATCGGTCAGGATAAGGCCCGCCTTGGACAAGGAAGCCTTGTAAGCGGCCCTTTTCGGCGTGTCGGCCTGCCAGTTCAGTGTCACAGGGGTCGCGCCGGTGAGGGCCGCTCCCAGGCGAAAGGCAAGGTCCAAGGGAGAATTGGCCCCGAAAGCGTTAAGGAAGCGTATACCCCTTTCGATCGCCAGGCTCTTGAGGACACCGGCGGCCTTCAGGGCCAAGGTGAGGAAGTCACCCCGTGTGTACACGACGGGGTGAGCCCCGGCTTTGCCCGAATTCTCATGGAAAAAGAGAAAGGGCGCCCCGGGTTCACTGAAGGCTCCCCTGTAAGGGACTGGGAGAAAGCGGGTCCGCGGGTCTGAAGTTGGGGGATCCGCTGGAGAGATCAAGATATATTGCCTCCCCTAGGGTCGTTCTAGGCTGGCGAGTTGGCCGTTGACCTATTGTAACCCCTGCCGCTTGCCGCTCTCATAACAGGTTTTCGGAAAAAATATAAAAATAAACCAGATCCAAAAGTTAGTTTCAATAATAAAGTTCGGGAGAAGAGAAACCTTTGACAAGATTCTTATAAAACGCTAACATCTTAGTGTTTATCGCCATCAACAAAAAATAAACGGTTTTTGAAAAAGTACAAAATAATAAACGAAATGGAACAAATAGTTCAAAAAGGAAAGGTGTGAAGGATGATGCGTTACAGTTCGCAGGAATTAATGGACATGGAACAACAGTACGGTGCTCACAACTACCATCCTCTCGAGGTGGTCATCACCAAGGCGGAGGGGATCTGGGTGGAGGATCCGGAGGGGCGGCGATACATGGATATGCTTTCGGCCTATTCGGCCGTCAACCAGGGTCATCGCCACCCGAGGATCATCAAAGCCCTCAAGGACCAGGCCGACGAGCTCACTCTTACGTCAAGGGCCTTCTACAGCGACCGTTGGCCCCTCTTCGCGAAAAAACTTGTGGAGTTGACGGGCAAGGATATGATCCTCCCCATGAATACCGGGGCGGAGGCCGTAGAGACGGCCATAAAGACCATGCGGAAGTGGGGCTACCTTGTCAAGGGTGTTGAGAAGGACAAGGCCGAGATCATAGTCTTCGAGGATAACTTCCATGGCCGCACCGTGACCATTATATCCTTTTCGGTCGACCCCATCGCCAGGGACAACTACGGCCCCTATACCCCCGGCTTTGTCGTCGTCCCCTATGACGACCTCGAAGCCGTGAAGAAGGCCGTCAACAAGAACACCGTGGGGATCCTCGTGGAGCCTATCCAGGGAGAGGCCGGCGTCGCCGTGCCCAGCGAGGGGTTCCTCAAGGGGCTGGAGACGATAGCCAGGGAGAACAACGTTCTCCTCGCCGTCGACGAGATCCAGACTGGTCTATGCAGGACCGGCAAGACCTTTGCCTTCCAGCACGAGGGGGTCGACCCCGACCTGATCATCATGGGGAAGGCCTTGGGGGGAGGCGTTTTCCCCGTGTCGGCGGTGGCCGCCGACAAGGAAGTCCTCGGGGTTTTCCAGCCCGGCAGCCATGGTTCGACCTTCGGGGGCAACCCCCTGGCCTGCGCTGTCGCCAACGAGGCCCTGGACGTGCTCATTGATGAAAAAATGTCCGAAAGGGCCGCCGAGCTCGGTGCGTATTTCATGGAAGGGCTCAAGGCGATCAAGTCACCCAAGATTAAACAGGTCAGGGGAAAGGGTCTACTGATCGCGATCGTCCTGGAAGAATCGGCCGGTAAGGCCAGGAAGTACACCACGGCCCTGAAGGAAAAGGGCCTGCTCTGCAAGGAGACCCACGATTGGATCATCCGGTTCGCTCCCCCCTTGGTGATCACCAGGGAAGAGATAGACAAGGCGCTGGAGGCGGTCCGGGAAGTACTCGGCTAGGAAGAGCCGCGCTCTTGGGCGTCAACGTACGTGATAAGGGGAGGCCAGTATCCTGGGGCCTCCCCTTTGTCGTAGTCACGAAAGCCCAAGGTCTTCAGGCCGCGGGCGGCCGTTTTCCCGTCAGCCGCGGAGTGGCGGGTTGACCGGGCGCGCCCTTTGCAATAAGTTGGTCCCCAGGTCCCATTAAGAGTGCTGATATCGTCGGGAGGTGCGCCGGATGGGTTATTCAAGGCTTATCGTCGAAAAAGGGGAAGATCATGTCGCCACTGTCACCCTTAACAGGCCGGAGAAGATGAACGCCTTCGACAGCCCCTTGGCGGAGGAACTCCTCGCCGCCTTCATGGAGCTGGATGGCTGTGCCGAAACCAGGGTGATCCTCGTCAAGGGGGCGGGGCGGAATTTCTGCGCGGGTATCGATGTGAGCGAGATCACCGGGAAAAACGCCCTGGAATACAAGCAATGGGTGAACAGGATGGAGAGCCCCCTGTTTTTCATTTCCAGGATGAAGAAACCAGTGATCGCTCAGGTCCATGGAGTGGCGGCAGCTAACGGTCTGGGACTCGCGGCTTCGGCCGACCTGGTCATCGCCGCCGAGGACGCGAGGATGGGGCTCACAGCGATCAACCTGGGGCTGAACTGCGTGGGGCCCGTCCTCCCGGTAGCTCGCTGCGTAGGGCGGAAGAGGGCTCTCGAGCTTCTCCTTTCGGGCTCCCTCGTGAAGGCGCCCGAAGCCATGGCCATGGGCCTCGTCAACAGGGTCGTCCCCGCCGACGAACTCGAAAAAGAAGCCAGAGAATGGGCAGCGGTTTTCGCGACTAAGAGCCCCCTGGCCCTGCAATTGGCCAAGAGCGCTTTTTACACCGCCGAGGATATGGAATATGAAAAGCAGTTCGCTTACATGGACGAGGTTTTCGCCCGGCTCTGCACCACCGGGGACGCCCACGAGGGCGTAAAAGCCTTTTTCGAAAAAAGGGAACCCCTTTGGCGGGGCAGGTAATGGGGGCCTTTTCACCGTCAAAGAGGTGAACGACTGGCTGTTCCCGTATAATAGGCATCATCGCGGAGGTGCGAAAGTGATGGAGGACGACCGTCCTGGATGGGACGAGTACTTCATGTCCATTGCCGCCGTGGTCTCGACGAGGAGCACTTGCCTCAGGAGAAAGGTGGGGGCGGTCATAGTCAGGGACCGGCAAATTATCAGCACCGGTTACAACGGGGCGCCCAAGGGAGCTCCCCATTGCTCTGAGACGGGCTGCCTCCGGGAAAGAATGGGTGTGCCCTCCGGTGAGCGACAGGAGATCTGCCGTGGTTCCCACGCCGAGGTGAACGCCATTGCCCAGGCGGCGGCGGTAGGGGCCTCGACCGCGGAAGGGGTGATCTACTGCACTCACGAACCCTGCTCCTTCTGTACCAAAGCGATCATCAACGCCGGGATAAGGAGAATAGTCTTCGCGAACCCCTATCCTGATGCCATTGCCAGCCTCCTTCGCGGGGAAGCCGGTATCGTTGCCGAGCACTTGCCGGAGAAACCGCGTTCGGATGCTTCAAAGGGGTGAACCAGGTTGGTCATCGAGATATCCGGGAAGAAAAAGCCCCTGCCACAAGTCAGGCTGGATGACCTCATCGGACTTGAGCCGATCAAGAAGGAACTCCGCAAGATCGAGGCGATCCTCTGGCTGAACCAGCACCGACGTAGCGACGAACTCGGTGAACTGAGGCTTCAGTCCTTCCACTTCTGCTTCAGGGGCAATCCAGGGACAGGGAAGACCACGGTGGCGAGGTTGATAGGCGATATTTTCCGTCGGTACGGCATACTCAGGGTGGGTGATGTCGTCGAGGTAGACAGGGCCAGGCTCCTTGGTTCAACGCCAGGGGAAACGGAGATCAAGACCAGCAGGGCCATCAGGAGCGCCCTTGACGGCGTACTCTTCGTGGATGAAGCTTTCACGCTCCTGGGATCTGGGGAGAGCTCCGACCCGGGGATGAGGGCCCTTGAAGTGATCATAAAAAGCATGGAGGACTACCGCGACGTCCTGATCGTCATCTTCGCCGGTTACCCCTCGGAGATGGACGCCTTGTTCGAGGCGGCGCCGGGTCTCAGGAGCAGGGTCCCCTTTCACCTGGATTTTCCCGATTACTCCCCGGCGGAACTGCTGGACATCATGCTTTTCATGGCCGCCTCGGAGGAACTGGAACTGTCCGACGAAGCCGCCGGGAAGTTCCTGCAGATGATGGGCGAACGGGTAGGCCAACCCGACTTCAGCAACGCCCGGGAGGTCAGGAACGTCCTTGACCAGGCCAAGGGCGAACTCTCCCGAAGGCTTCAGACCCGACGGAAGGTTTCACGGTGGGACATGAAGGTGATCACCGCCCTCGATCTTGGTCGGGGTGACCCGGAGTTGCTTTCATCCCTCGAGACTGCCCGTAAGGAGATGTTCAGGGTCCCCCTCGACCCCGGGCCGAGGTCCGCTTTCGCTTCCCTCTGTGCGATGGCGGGGATGTGGTCCGACGCGGTTTCGGCCCTCGAGGCCGTGGAAAAGGGCCTCACACCGGAATACAGGGCCCTCCTGGGGAGAGGTCTTTACATCCTGGGCGACCGGGAAAGGTCCTGGGAGGTCTTCTCGGCGATGGGCGAACCCACCGCTGGATCCTACTACAGGGGGCTCTCAGCCCTATGGGCGGGTGATCTTTCCACGGCGTCCGCCATGCTCGAACAGGCTTCATCGGACGACCCCGGTTCCCCCGATGTTCTGCTGGCGCTCGCGGCCGTGAAATTTTTCGCCGGCGCTTTCCGGGAGGCGGCCGATTCCTTCCTGGCGGGAATGTTCTCTTCCGGCGGGAAACTGCCCCCTGCCGCATTAAGGGACCTACCCTGGGAAAAACTCCCCTGGCCTGGTAGCGCCAGGCCACTCAGGGACGCCCTGTTTTTTGCCTACGGTCATCCCGACAGGTCAAAACTGCTCTTCACCGAGGCCTTGATCGCCACCGGGACGAAGGAAGCCCTGGATCCCGCGGGGGAGATCGTGATGGACTCTATAGACCGTATCCCCGACGAGCCCCTTGCCCACAGGCTCATGTCGGTCATCCACGAGGCCTCGGGGAGGACCCTGGAAGCGGTGGCCTCCCTTGATGTGGCCCTGGAGCTGGAACCCAGGAACACCGGGGATTGGCGCAGGCTCGCACTGTTGCTGGAGCAGGTGGGGGAGAAAGAAAGGGCTGAGGGGATCTTCCGGGACATCCTTGAGGAGGACCCCACGGGGGAGGCCGGCATCAGGCTGGCCATGGCCGCTGACGACAAAGGTGACCAGGAAGAGGCGGAGGCGCTTTACCGCAAGGCCTGGGAAGCCGGCCTTCGCGGAGAGGAGAGGTCCCTTTGCGCGAGGAGGCTTGGTTCCCTTTCGGCCGCTTCGGGCCGTTTCGATGAGGCCCTGGAGTTTTTCGCCGAAGTCGGCGGCCCGGCGGGCGACCCGCGGGCCGCTTTCTGGCATGCCCGGTCCCTGATTGAGGATGAACGATGGCAGGAAGCGGAAAACCTCCTCGTGACTCTCTACGATGACCCCGACCTGGACAGCCCCAGGGTTTTCTGGCTGGGCCGTCTTTTCCTGGCGAGGAAAGACCTGTTCAGCGCCAGGAACATCAAGTGGGATGGCCTCGCAAACCCGTACATGCGGCTGGTAAAAGGCGTCGTGGAGGCTTTTTCAGGGGACGACAGGGCTACGGAGACCCTCTCGGACCTGCCCGCTCCGGGCATGGGGGGGGATGCCAAAGCCATGCTGTGTTCGGCCAGGGTGGCCCTGAAGGACTGGGAGGGCGCGAAAAGGTTCGGCAGGATGGCCCTGGAGGGCGGCAAGGGGCCCTGCCTGTGGGAAAGGCAGACAAGAAGGCCCCTTGAAGAGGCCGGTTACATGACGGCGATCGCGGAAGCCCACCTGGGGGACTGGGCGGCGGCCAGGGACGGTTTCAGGAGGAGCGCCTCCAGCCTGAGGCACCCCGGCCCGGTCTTCTCACTGGGCGTATCCCTGGTGGCCCTTGGTAAGATCGACGAGGCCAGGGTCATACTGACGCAGTTGAAACCCGCTTCCGCCGTTCTGGCCACAAGACTGGAGGAGCTTATCGCGCAGAACGTCGGGATCAGGAAGATGCTGGCCGACCCCGTCGACCCGGTTTTACTGGACCTTTACGCCTCATTATGATGTGATCTGGTATGATCTCTATCTTTAGACTCTGGGAGGAGGCTTTTGATCATGAAGAAAGTGGATAGAGAGGAAGCGATGACCCTTTTACGGGAGCATAACAGGCAGATCGGCCATATCCGCCATGCCCTTGCCGTGGAGGCGGCCATGAGATTTTTTGCCAGGGCGAACGGAGAGGATGAGGAAGAATGGGGCCTCGCCGGGCTCGTCCATGATATCGACTGGGAGACCACCATCGACGATCCCTCCAGGCATACCCATCTCGGAGCCTCCTGGTTGAGGGACGCGGGGTACCCCGATAATATCGTCAGGGCTGTGTTGGCCCATGGTTGGGGCATCTGTTCCGATGTGGAGCCCCTCTCCCCGATGGAGAAACACCTGTACGCCATCGATGAGCTGACCGGCTTCGTCACCGCCGTGGCTCTGGTCAGGCCGGGGAAGTCCCTTCAGGACCTGACCGTCAAGTCCGTCAGGAAGAAGTGGAAGGACAAGGCTTTCGCCAGGGGGGTCAACAGGGAGGTCATCGAAAAGGGAACGGCCATGCTGGAAAAACCCCTGGAGGAACTGGTCGAGGGTGTGATAGAAGCCCTGAGGCCTATTGAGAAAGATATCGGTCTCGGGGAGGAGGATTAGTCGGCCAAGGCCGAGTCGAGGAGCCGCCACTCGAGGTTCCCGTCGTCATCTTCATCAAAACGAAGGAGCATGAAGCCCCCGATATGCCCGTCCTCCGCCCAGGCGACGCACCACCTGGGCCCTGCGAACCATACGAGGGAAGGGTCGTAGATCTTCATGGTACCGCCATGGATCCCCTCCCAGGGAATGAGGTCATCCCTGGCCAGAAGATCCTCGACAAGCCGGCCTCTCGGGTCGGTCCTTCCCTCCTTTTTCAGCCCCTCCCAGTCCGGTTGGGGAATGCCGCCGGTAAAACCCATGACCGGCCCTTTCTCTTTTACCCTTTGTATCTCCTCGGTAGCTTTCTGAAGGGCTTCACGCAAAACCCTGTTCTGCTCGCTCAGGCCGAGGTTTCGGTGGAAAATGAACCCCGATACGGCTAACAGGGATAGCATCAGCAACGCTAGAAGGACGTAACCCTTTCCTTTCATCCCCTTGACCTCCCGGCCAAACTTTCCGATTTGTGCTATCGTCTCCTAGAGAGATATCCATTTTAGTGTAACACCGAAATACCAAGGAGAGAAAAACAGGATGAAAAACCCCTTAGAGACCCAAGAGTTGACCCTCCGTTCCATTGCCCTCGCCGTCGTCGGTTCCATCCTCATAGCGGCGAGCAGCACCTACGTGGCGCTCAGGATAGGTGCCCTGCCATGGCCCACCATCTTCGTCGCCGTTCTCTCCATGGCCGTCCTGAGACCTCTGGGAGCCTCCCTGCGGGAGATCAATGTCGCCCACACTGGGATGTCCGCCGGCGGGCTTGTGGCCGGGGGGTTGGCCTTTACGCTGCCCGGTGTCTGGATGTCCGACCCTGGTTCGAGCCTGAGTGTCGGGACCGTGGCTGTCGTCGCGATCGTGGGCGCCATACTCGGGGTCGCCTTCACGGGCCTTTTAAGAAAGCATTTCGTGGTGGACCTGGAACTACCCTTTCCCATGGGCGTGGCTGCGGCGAGAACGCTCCAGGCGGGCGACAAGGGCGGGAGGAAAGCCTGGATCCTGTTCACCTCATGCGGGTTCTCCGGGGTGCTGACCTGGCTTCGCGACGCCGTGGGCCTCATCCCGGCCCTGTTGGGCAAGGGGCCTCTCCTGAGCGTCTGGGTGTCGCCCATGGCTTTGGGCATCGGGTTCATCATCGGGCCTCTTTACATGGGCACCTGGGCTTTGGGAGCTGTGGCCGCCCACTGGCTCCTGGTCCCTGCCGGGCTCCACCTGGGGTTTTTCCCCGACGGGGCCGTGGCCGAAGCCTTCAGGAGCAGCCTCGGGATCGGCGTCATCGTCGGTGCCGGCGTGGCCGTGTTGTTCAGGGGTGCGGCAAGGTCCTTCTTCCAAAGCCTCTCCTCTTCCAGGGGTTCCTTCGGCGTCGTCGCCGCCGTTGGCGCCGCCTCAGCCCTGATCCTGACCTGGCTGGCGGGCATCCCCCTGGTGCCGTCCCTCCTTGCGACGGCCGGGGTCTGGGTCACGGTGGTCATGGCCGCCACAATAACGGGGCAGACCGGTATCGACCCGATGGAGATCTTCGGGATCCTCGTGTTGCTCACGGTGAGGACCATCTGGCATATCGGGGGGCAGGAGGCCTTCCTGGTGACGGCCGTCGTCGCCGTGGCCACGGGGCTGGCGGGCGATGCCATGCAGGACCTGAGGGCGGGGTCCATACTGGGGACGAACCCCCGCGCCCAGCTCGTCAGCGAAGCCGCCGGCGGTATCGCCGGGGCGGTGGCCGCGGCCTTCACCATTTTCCTCCTGAGGGAAGCTTTTGGAACGATGGGCCCCGGGACCGAATTGGCCGCCCCCCAGGCCTTCGCCGTCAAAAGCATGATCGACGGACTTCCCGACCAGGGAGCCTTCCTTGCCGGCCTGGCGGGAGGGTTCGTCCTATCCCTGGTGGGTGTCCCCTGCATGACCGTGGGCATCGGGATATACCTGCCCGTGGCGATATCCCTCGCCGCGGGGGCCGGCGGTATTATCAGGGCCGTGACCGGGCGGCTTTTCCCGCGCGGGGAGGACGACCTCACCCTTGTTGCCTCGGGGTTCCTTGGGGGAGAGGGGATCGCCGGGGTTCTTTTCGCCTTNNGTCACTTTGGGTTGAGGGGTGATCTTGATGTGGCGGATAGGACATGCCCAGGACCACGAGAAGGGGACGGGCTGTACCGTTCTGGTCTTCCCCGATGGGGCTGCCGCCTCCTGCGATATCAGGGGTGGCGCGCCTGGTACGAGAGAAACGGCGCTTTTGGCACCGGAATGCACTGTCGATAAGATCAACGCCCTGGTGCTCACCGGTGGGAGCGCCCGGGGCCTCTCGGCGGCCGATGGGGTCATGCGGTACTGCGAGGAGAGGGGTTGGGGGTTCAATTCCGGGTTTGGGATGATCCCCATCGTGCCCGCGGCGTGCCTTTTCGATCTTGGCTGCGGCGAACCATCGGCGTGGCCGGAACCCTCCATGGGGATGGAGGCCTGCCTGGGGGCTAGGCCCGTCGAGGAGTCGCCCATGGGTAATTACGGGGCCGGGACCGGGGCCACCGTGGGCAAGTATTCCCCTTTGGGCAAGGCTATGAAATCAGGTTTCGGCTGGGCAAGGAAGGTGTCGGGGGAACTCGAGGTGTGCGCCGTCACGGCGTTAAACGCCTTTGGAGCTGTCAGGGACCTTGCCGGCGGGTTCATGGCGGGGGCCCTTGATGGAGAGCGCATCATCGACCCCGGGTCAATGTCGGGGGCTGGGGATGTGTGGAATGAGTGGGGGAGGAACACCACCCTCGCCGCCATCGTAACGAACGCGAGGTTGGACAAAGCCGCCTGCAGGAGGGTCGCCATCATGGGGCAGGCGGGGCTCGCCGGAGCCCTTTTCCCTTTCAACACTCCCTTTGACGGTGATACGGTCTTCTGCGTTGCCACCGGCGAGACCAGTTCCTCGACGGTCCTCGTGGGGTGGCTTGCCGCCTCGGCCCTCGAGGAAGCCGCCAGGAACGCGGTACTCCACGCGAGGTCGGCTTTTGGGTTCGTATCCTTCTCCGACCTCCGCTGAAACCGCTCAAACCCAGTCGGTTATCGGTAAGGCTGCGGATACGCCGCCCGGTCCATTTAGGGCATACTTGCCGGATAGGGGCCGCCTTTATGGTCCCAGGAGGTGCATTCCATGAAGATAAGGGTTTTCCTCGCCGATGATCACCCCCTCACCCGCGCCGGGTTGAGGGATTACATAGCGAAGGAGAAGGACCTGGAGCTGGTGGGGGAGGCCGGTGACGGTCTTGAGGCCTGGAGGGTCATCGAAAAGGAAAAGCCCGACGTGGCCCTGCTGGACATCAGGATGCCCGGCGAGAACGGCGTCGCCCTGGCCAGGAGGATCAAGGCATCCTCACTCCCGGTCAAGCCGGTGATGCTCACATCCTTCGATGCCCAGCAGTACGTCATGGCCTCGCTCAGGGCCGGGGCCAGGGGTTACGTCCTCAAGACCGTTACGCCCGAGGAGCTCGCCCGCGCCATCAGGGTGGTGGCCCGGGGGGGGCTTTACCTGGATGGGGAAGTGGCCCGCAGCATGGAGGATGGGGAATTCGCCTTCGAGGCGCTGTCGGCAAGGGAGAGGGAGGTCCTCCTCTACGCAGCCAGGGGGCTGTCCAGCAAGGAAATCGCGGGCGTTCTCATCATCAGCGAGAGGACGGTCCAGACCCACCTTGCTTCCATATACGACAAGCTCGGGGCCAGGAACAAGACCGAGGCGATGCTGCTGGCGCTTAAGTACGGCATCGTAGCCTTGGAGGAACTGATCGAATGAGGAGACACCTGCTCATCCTTCTCACAGTGGCCATCATGATACCCTCCTTTTCGGCGCTCCTCTTAGGGGGCGCCGGTCTCATCCAGCACGAGAGGGCCATGGAGAGGGTCGCCAGGTCCTACGTGGTCGACATTGCCGAGAGTATTGCCTCGAGACTGGATCTGAGCTGGAACAGGACAAGGCCTTCCCCCTTCGGTGATCGTGAGAGGTTCATGAGGCTCAGGCAGCTCACCTGGGGCCTTTCTATGCCAGGCTGGGTGGCGGTAGTGGACAGGCAGGGGAACATTCTTTTGTCCACCGGTGACTCCGACGCCCTTCCTCTCCTCTGGGACAGGGGGTTACCGATCGGTTCAGCCCTGGAAGTCCAAAGCCGGGAGGGCGAGAAGTTCACCCTTGCCGTTTATCCTGCCGGGGAAACCGGGTGGTACGTTGTGGCCGCCGTATCCTGGGATAAGCTCCTCGGGCCCATGCTCCGCTTCAACCGTTGGCCCCTGCTGGTCGGACTCGTCGGACTCCTGGGCCTCTTATCGGTCCTCGCCCTCTGGAAATGGCTGGTGGCGCCCTTGAGGGCCCTCGGCACGGAAGTGTCAACCCTTCACCTTGGGAGAGATATCCCCGAGGGCGATGACCCCGGGGCTGTCCACGAGATCAGGAGGTTGAGAGTCGTGCTGCAGCAGCTGGCCAGGGGTGCCGTCGAGAGGGCGGAACTGATGAAACGATATGTCGGCGACATAGTCAGGGTCCAGGAGGAAGAACGATCGCGCATAGCCAGGGAGCTCCATGACGGTCCGCTCCAGGATGTCACCGCCCTGATCCACCAGATCAGGCTGGCTAAAATGGAGGAGAGAGAGCTCGGGGAGGCTCCCAAGCGGCTGGAAAATGCCGAGGAGGGCGCCCGTCACGCCGTTAATGACATGAGGGCACTCTGCGATGAACTTTCACCCCCCTGGCTCGATCTTGGCCTGTCCCAGGCTCTGGACGAGCTGGCGGAGCGTCTTTCGAGGCAATTGGGGGTTAAGATCACCGTGGAGGCCGGCATCGAGGAGGAGCTCCCCCCGGAGGTCACCCTTGCCTTTTTCAGGGTGGTCCAGGAGTCGGTCCACAATTCCGTCCGCCATGGAGGTGCGACCGCCGTGAACGTCAGGTTCCAGAGGGAAGGGGAGGAAGTCCTTCTCGAGGTGACCGATGACGGGGCGGGTTTCGACCCGCCGGAGGATTTCGAGGAACTCCGGGTAAAGGGACATCGCGGCCTGGCCAATATGTCCGAGAGGATGTCGCTCATCGGGGGAAGGCTGGAGGTCATCAGGCTGCCTGGCACGGGGACCCTGGTGAGGTGCGCCTGGAGGTTCACTTCCTCTTCTGCCTGAAGTAACCTCCCCATACGGCCCTGACGTCGGAGGCGAAAACAAAGCCCCGATTGCCGATCACCTGAGCGACGTGCCCTATGTCATGGCGCCGGCAAATTATCTTGAGGATCATCCGTTCGCCGGTTTTGCCGGAACCCGTGACGACGGTCGTGCCGAAACCCTCGTCCCTCAACCTGTCGACCGTTTCAAGCATCTCGTCCGTGACTGGACCCACCGCCTCGACGAGGACGAAACCACTCAGGATCTTTTCCTCAAGGGTAGCGCCCAGGAAGTTGCCCACGGCGTACCCGCCCGCGTAGGCGACGATCTGCAACCACCCCCTGACGCCCTGCTGAAGGACGTAGCCCAGGGCGATAAGGTAGATACCGGACTCGAAGAAGGCCGTCGAAGCCGCCTGGAGTTTTTTCCCCCTGACGAGAAGCAGTATTCTGAAAGTGCCCAGCGGAACATCCAGTAAACGTGCGCCGAATATGAGCAATGCGCCCATAAGATCCATGGAGTAACCTCCTGAGGGGCATGGTGATCGTAACGGTCGGAACGGGCCCGCCTTGGGATTCTAGTATAAAATGAGGGGAATTGAAAGAAGATCCGAAAGGGGAGAACACCGGGACATGCCGATAAAACTACACGTACTGGGTGCCGCCGGGGAAGTAACCGGTTCGAACTACATCCTTGAGTCTGGAAGGACCAGGCTCATGGTCGACTGCGGGCTCCACCAGGGGGGGGACGAGGATAAAAACCGCGAACCCTTCGCCTTCGACCCTTCCACCATCGACGTTGTCCTCCTGACCCATGCCCACCTGGATCACACCGGCCGGGTGCCCCTGCTGGTAAAGATGGGTTTCAAGGGGAAGGTCATTGCCACGGCGCCGACGGTGGACCTGACGGAAGTTCTCTGGAGGGACGCCGCCAAGATCCAAAAGGAGGACGCCGAGTGGAAGACCCGCAAGAACCGGAGGAAAGGGCTGGACCCCGAAGAACCCCTCTACACCGAGGAGGACGTTGAGAAAGCTTCTGACCTGCTCCTCCCCGTGGCCTACGATGACATGCTGGAGCCGGTCCCGGGTTTCAGGGTCCGGTTCAGGGATGCGGGGCACATCCTGGGCAGCGCCAACATCGAAGTTTGGGTCGATGACGGGGATGGTGAGGTCAAGATCGTTTTTTCGGGCGACCTTGGCCCCCAGCAGACCGTGATGGAGAGGACCCCCTCTGTTATCGAGGACGCCGATTATGTGGTCATCGAGTCGACCTACGGTGACAGGGAGCACAGGACCAACGAGGAAAGCCGCGAGGAGTTCAGGGAAGCCATGAAGGTCATGATCCAGGACCACGGCAAGGTCCTGATCCCCACCTTTGTAGTGGACAGGGCCCAAAGGGTACTCTACGAGATCATGCTCATGCAGAAAGACGGGATCCTCCCCCCCGGCATCCCGATCTACTTCGACTCCCCCATGGGAGAAAAGGCGACGGAGGTCTACAACAAGCACCTGTCGCTTTTGTCATCGGAGATCCAGGAACAGATCAGGGCGGGCAATGACCCCTTCTCACCCGAAAACCTGAGGATCGTCTCCGATGTGGAAGAATCCAAAAGGATAAATGAGGTAAAGGAAGCGGTGGTCCTCGCCGGCAGTGGGATGTGCAACGGCGGGAGGATAGTCCACCACCTCAAGAACAGCCTTTACCTTGAGACCACCGACGTGGTTTTCGTCGGTTACCAGGCCAGGAGTACCCTCGGCAGGCGGCTCGTAGAGGGTGAGAAGTACGTCCGGGTCGCCGGGGAGGAGGTGGCCGTCAGGGCCAAGATACACACCATCAACGGTTTCTCCGCCCACGCCGACCGCCGTGACCTTCTTGCCTGGGCCAGGCAGTACCGGACCGACCCGCTGTTCTTCATCACCCATGGTGAACAGGGATCATCCCTGGCTCTCGCGAAGACCTTCGATGAAAATGGCATAAGATCTTTCATACCTGAGGAGGGTGGGGAGTACAGCCTGGTCGGAAATAATGGGACCGCCCGCCCGGGGGTGTTGGGGACCCGGGCGGTTGTCGCCGTCGCCGGTGAGGCCCCAGGGCGCCGGACCATCGATGCCGTGCTTGGCGATATCGTCACCCTCGCCGCGGAACTGAGGGAGGATGGGTCCTCTCTTCCGCGGGAGGAAGCCCTGGCCCTCGCCCTCTCCGCCAGGACATTGCTGAAGACGTTGAAGCGAAGAGGAGCGGATGACTAGTCCCTTCCCGGGACCATCTCAAAGGCGCACCCAGCCGCTCGCTGTGCTAGAATTCTGTGGGTCCTTTTTTGGAAGACTGGCGGTGATGACAAGGATGACCTCCCTTTTACGGATGAGAAGAACCCCCGCCTCGATCCTTTTCGCGGCGGGCATTGCCTTTCTTTTATTTTCATCCCCTGGCAAGGCCCTGGCGGGGCCGGTGACCTGGGAACAGGCCTGGGGACTCATACTGGAGAACAACCCCGGGCTGAAGACCGCCAGGCAGAACATATCCGCGGCCCATGCCGCATTGAAGCTGGCGGCCGTCCCGACGAAGGTCACCGCGGGCCTTTCAGGGACGACTACGAAGAATGAAGGGGTGGAATCGTCTTCAAGCGCAGGTCTCACCCTCTCTTACAACGTCGGACTCCTGGGTAGGGAGAAGGAAGCCATTGAGGCTGAAACGGCGGGGCTCAGGGAGGCCGAGGTCGCCTACAGGGCCGCCGTTTTGAAACTGTACAGGAATTCCGCCCTGGCTTTTTGGGGCGCCGCCGCGGGTGAGGCTTCGGTCAAGGCGGCCGAGGAGGAGATCCTCAAGAGGGAAGCCTTCCTAAGGGATGCCCGGCTTCGATACGTCCAGGGCATGGTCCCGGAGCTGGATGTGATGAGGGCCGAGAGCGCCCTGGCGGAATCCCGCCATTCCCTGGCCTTGCGGCAGGCCTCCAGGTCGGGGTACGAAGCTATGCTGAAAGGCCTGGCGGGCTGGATGGATATTCAACCCGTCGAGGGCCTTTTCGACACGGGTTCCCCCGTTGGGGCGGGGCGTGAGCGGCCGGACTTCGAGTCCGTCGCGCGCGATCACCCCTCGGTCCTCAAGGCAAAGTGGGCCGTCCGGAGGGCCGAACACCTCCTCAAGGTGGCCGGTATGGCATCCCAACCAACCCTGGGGTTGTCGGCGACGATGACCCTCGTCACCGACGGTGCGGCGTCACTCCAGTATAACGAGGATGAATGGTGGTGGAGGGCCACTCTGACGATACCCGTGGTGGACGGCGGGTACGCCCGTTGGTCCGCGGAGAGGGCAAGGGCCGCCCTCGCCTCGACCGAGGCGGCCGTTGGATCCGCCACCGCCGAAGTAATGATGGACCTCATGTCGGCCTGGGAGGATTACAGCGCTGCCATGGAGGGATACGAAGCCGAGAGGGCCAGGTTCGATACGGTGTCCAGGGAAAGAGAGATCGTCCTCCTCCGTTACAGGGAGGGACTGGCGAACCAGATCGAGGTCCTCGACGCGCAGACCCGTTTCGCCGGCTCCCAGGCGACACTCATCGACGCAAGGCGGGGACTCCTCGTCGCGGAAGCGGCCCTTGCTTCCGCCGAGGGGAAGCTGCCGATGGAGGAATAGAAGTGGACAGGGAAAAGCGTTCTTACCGGTGGATCTGGTGGCTACTCCTGATATTGCTCGTTGCTCTCGGTACCTGGAGGATCTTCTTCAGACCCGCCTCCCAGCCGCCGGTGAGCGTCGCGGAGATCCGTTCCCGGGAGGGCGTCCCGGTTACGGTGCATGACGTCGCCCCCTCCCGATGGGAGCACTGGATCACCTTCTTCGGCAAGACCAAGGCGGTCTCCGAGGTCCAGGTAGCTGCCGAGCGCCAGGAATATGTCTCCTCCGTGGTTGTCGACGTGGGGGACTCCGTGAAAACGGGGCAGCCCCTAGCGACGCTGGACACGCGCGTCGCCAGACAGAGACTGGCGGCGCAGAAGGCCTCGGTCACCGAAAAACAGGGCAGGTACAGGCGGCTCCTGGCACTGCAAGCGGCCGGGGGAGCCAGCGCGCAGGAGGTGGAAGCGGCCCTCTCCGACGCGGAATCCGCCCTGGCGGCCCTGACGGACGCCCAGATGTCCCTGTCGCGAATGACCATCACAGCCCCGCTCGGCGGAGTGGTCACAGGACGTTTCGTCGAGACGGGCGACTTGGTTTCGCCGGGGCGGATCCTTTTCACCATCTCGGACCTGGACGCGATCGAAGCCGTCCTCGATGTCTCCCCCAAGGATATCTTCAAGATGGTCAAGGGTATGCCGGCCAGGGTCCAGACCCCGAACGGCTGGGTCAAGGCGGCGATCAAGAGGATTGAGCCCACGGCGGACCCGTTGACTGGGCTTTTTTCCGTGGTGCTTTCCGTACCTGCCGGTTCCGGACTGAGCCCGGGCCAGGCACTGGAAGCCCAGGTCCAGGATGAGGACATTGCCGACGCCATCGTGATCCCCTATGAAGCACTCAAGCAGATCGGGGGAGAAAGGACCGTAGTCTACGTCGTGGCGGAGGGAGTCGCTGAGGAGAGGGATGTGATCACCGGCGGTTCCTACGGTGGAGCGGTCCGGGTCCTCTCGGGGGTTGAGCCGGGCGAAAGGGTCGTCGTCAAGGGCTCCGACAGGATGTTCCCCAACGCCAGGGTCTGGGTGCAGGAGGATAAGTAATGAACCTTATCGGCAACTCCGTCAGAAGACCGGTCCTGACGACGGTCATCATGACGATACTGGTCCTTCTGGGTTTTTACTCCTTTCACCAGCTCGGTATGGCTCTCCTGCCCAAGATGGACATCCCCGTCGTACTTGTGAGGGTGCCCTACAAGGGCGCGGGGCCAATGGAGATAGAGAGGCTTATCGTTCAGCCCGTGGAAGACGCCATAGCCTCCGTCGAGGGCGTCAAGGAGATAAACGGTTACGCCCTCGAAGGCATGGGCTTCGTGGTGGCCATCCTGGAGTACGAAGTCGACGTCACCCAGGCAACTCTCGACATCTCGACCAGGGTGAAGGCCATCACCTCCGACCTGCCTGATGAGGCCGACGAACCCGTGGTGGACAAGATGGACATCAATGCCCAGCCCTTCATGATGGTGGTCGCCAAGACAGCCCTCCCTTCATACCAGGCCAGGGATATCGTGGAGGACCAGGTCGCCAAAAGGCTGACCCAGATCATCGGTATGGCAAGCGTTGACATCAGCGGCGGGAGGGTGAGGGAGATCCACCTCGATGCCGACCCCTCCAGCCTCATCGCGCACAACCTGAGTCTCAGGAGACTGGCATCGCTGGTCAAGGCTTCGAACTTCAACTCTCCCTCAGGGAACATCACCCTTGGGGGGAAGGAGACCTCGGTCCGCATCGTCGGTGAGCCGGACCAGTCGAGCAAGTTCGAGGACCTGGGCATCCCCGTGGGCGACGGCAGGGTAATAAAGCTGGGGAACGTGGTGACCGTCGTCGATGCCCTCGCCGATGAGAGGAACCGGGCCAGGTTCGATGGCAGGGATTCCATACTGCTGGAACTGATCGCCAGGCCCAACGCCAATATCGTCAAGGTCTCCGGCGAAGTCAGGGCGGAGCTTGATAAGATCGCACCTACCCTGGGCAAAAGCCTGGAACTGGAAGTCGTCTACGATTCCAGCGAATTCGTGGAGAAGTCGGTCAGGAACGTCATCAGGGACATGATAATAGGGACTCTCCTGACGGCCCTCTTCCTGTACCTCTTCCTGAGGCAGTTCGGATCGACCCTTGCCGTGGCGATCGCCATGCCCACCTCAATAATTGCCACCTTCATCCCCATGTACTTCTACAAGTACACCCTGAATGTCATGAGTACCATGGGGTTGGCCATCTCGGTAGGGGTCCTGGTCAACAACGCCATCCTCGTCCTGGAGAACATCTACCGGTATCGTGAGCTGGGCATGGACCCTCTCACCGCGGCGGAGGAGGGGACCAGGGAAATATCCCTGGCAGTCCTCTCGACCACGGCCACGAACCTGGGCGTTTTCATACCCATAGCCTTCATGGGCGGGATCGTGGGCCAGTTCTTCAACCAATTTGCCCTGACGGTGGTCTTCTCGACACTCTTCTCTCTCTGGGGGGCCTTCACGGTCACCCCGATGGCCGCCGCCAGGCTAGGCGGCTCGGTACACGTTTCTCCCTTCGCCAAAAAGGTCACGGCCTGGTGGTATTGGATCTACCGTGAACTCGAGGTTTTCCAGGAGGTGTACGTCGGTAAAGCCATGAGGCATCCCTGGGTGACCATCGGCTTCTTCGGCCTGCTCTTCGCCGGATCGCTCCTTTTGATACCCAGGGTGGGGTTTGAACTCTTCCCCAGGGTCGACGAAGGGGTCATCAGGATCAACCTGGAACTATCGAGCACGGCATCGCTGGAGGCTACCGATGAGCAGGTAAGGAAAGTGGAGGCCTTTTTGCGTGAGCAACCCTATGTGAAGTCCATGAGCTCCACCGTGGGAGGCAGGAGGCTTTCCAGCGTCAACAGCGGGGTCCTAAGGGTCTACCTGGTCGACGCCGATGAAAGGAAGAGCGCCTTCGCCATCGCCTCGGACCTGAGGAAAAAATTTGCCGGTCTTCCCGACACGAACGTGACGATCAATGTCGCTTCCGGTCAAGGCGGCGGAAGCAGAAAACCCGTACAGATAACCATAAGCGGGCCCGACCTCGATGTACTCAACGGCATAGCGGCGGAACTCATGGAGAAGATCCGGGACATCCCGGGGCTGGCCGACCTGGATACGGACTGGAAGGTGGGGAGGTTCGACCTTAACCTCATCCCCGAGGACCTCAAACTCACCTCCATGGGGGTGACCCTTTCCGATGTGTCCGATGAACTCAGGGGTTACCTGAGCGGTATTAAGGCCGGGGTCTACCGGGAACAGGGCTACGAATACGACATCCTGGTCAAACTGGCGTCACGGTGGGTCGACTCCCCCGAGGCGGTTCCCCTGCTTCCCATGTGGACACCCCATGGGTTCGTCCCGGTCAACGAGTTGGCCGCCGTCGCCTACGAGCCTTCCCCCACGGCCATCTACCGGCTGGACCGGCAGCGCAAAATAAGCGTCCAGGCCGATGTAGCAGGTCGCACCGTCGGGGAGGTCTTCAGGGACATCACGCCGCGAATGGACGAGATCCAGCTGCCGACAGGATACAGGTTCATTATCGGGGGGGAGATCCAGAACATCCAGGAAAACTTCCGAAGGATGGTCATCGCCTTCGCGATGGCCGTCGTGCTGACATTCCTGATGATCGCCGGCATACTGGAGTCATACCTGTTCTCCCTGGCGATCATGCTTACGATCCCCCTGTCGGTGATCGGTGTCATCCCGACGCTTCTTTTGACGGGAACGTCCCTTTCGATGTACGGTCTCCTCGGCCTGGTGATGATCGTGGGTCTAGTGGTCAACAACGCCATAGTGATCGTGGACTATGCCGAGGTGGTCCGTAAGAAGGGGCATGAAGCGGCCGGCGCTATGATAGAAGCCTGCAGGGTGCGCTTCCGGCCCATCATCATGGCCGACGTCACAACCCTGATCGCCATGATCCCCCTCGCCCTTGGCCTCGGTGAGGGTGGGCAGTACAGGGCCCCCCTGGCCATCGTGCTGATAGGGGGCCTGCTGGCGGGAGGTACCATGGCCCTGTTCCTCATACCTCCCGTCTACAAGGTCATTTGGGACATCAAGAACCGATTCCAGGGGAGGGATGAAAATGCGTAGGGTTTTATCCTTCTGGTTCTCCATACTCGTCGCTGTTGGCGTCATCGCCGGGGCGGTCTATTTCTTCGGGAGGGTCCCCGTGCCGGAAAGAGTCCCCGTTCCGGCGGAAGCCATTCCATCGGTGGACCCGGATTCCCCACGGTTTTACCTCGAAACCCTGTCGGGGCAGTTGGGGCCGGGTTACCCTTATGAAACGCCGGAAAAAGTTGATGACCATGTCCGTTCCGTGATCCTAGCCTTGTCGGACCTGTCGCCCCTAGTCGACATGGCGGAGAGGTCGTCGGTCCTCGGGGCATGGGATGCCAACGAACCCGCTCTCTTTGGGGCTTTCCTCTTGGAATCCTCGCAAATGAAGGAACTCCAGGAGGGAAAATTGCCCGCTCTCTGGCTTGAGCGAGCTTCCGGCCTGGCCTTGGGTCCCTCCGAAAGTGAAGGCATACTTCGCCTTACCTTGGCCAAGGGCGAGGTAACCCTCTTCCTGCGTGCCGACGGGGAGTTCCTCCTGGTCTCCCATTCCCTGGAAGGGCTGGGAAAAATGAGGAAAGCCCTCGATGGTTCGATCGAGAGGTTCCGGCCCCTCTTCAACGTGGAACCGACCTGGCCCGCCCATATTGAAGTCTTTGACGGTAAGTTGATCGCCCAGGCGGCCTCATTGAGAGGGTTTACCGCCCCGGACAAGGCCATCACGCTTGAACTGGCCTGGAACAGCCGGCCGGGAAGCGGTGAAGCGGCGTGGAAGATCGAAGGGCTCGAAGAATGGCTTCCAACGGAGACGCGCGAGAAAATAACCCCCATGGCCTGGGACGGCCCGGCCTTTTTACCGGAACCCCTTATCTCCGCCTTTGGCGTTTCGGTGCCCGAAGGATTCGGAAGCCTGTTAGAAAATGAGTTGTCGATCCCCGAATGGATGGAGGAAGCCGGTTTTGATCGGGCCTCCCTGGCCGGCCTGATCGAAGGGCCTCTGGTCGGCGTCATCGGAGGACAGAGCAGGCTGCTCCTTTTCAACCTCCCCGGGGTCATCCTCCAGCTCCCTTCGAGGGGCGCCGAAGGGGTCCGTTGGATCCGGGGATTGTGGGGTAACAAGTGGGCCCGGTTCGCCTTCTCTCCCCAGCCTCTCCCAGGCTTCCCGGCGGGAGGCAAGCTTACGTTGCCCTTTACTATCATGGCGGCCGCCAATGAGGAGATGGCCTTCGCGGGCCTGATCAACGAACCTTCACTGGGTAGTATGACCCCTGTCAACAAGATCATCCCCATGGGTGGGGAGAGATCCATCCTCTGGTTTTACGCCGACTTGCCGAAGGCCGCCGACGCCTTGGAGAACCTTTCCCGTATGGCAGGCCTGGTGGAGCATTTCGGTGTAGATGAAGCGCCTGACGCGCAGGAGCTGGCCAGGCTGGTCGGTCAACTCCGGTCCCTTGGGCAGGTGACCCTGGTGATCCATGACCTGGGTTCCGGGAGGGGCGGCTGGAAGGCGACAGTCCCTGCAGCGGAGTGAGGGTGACGAAGGGAACAGCGGAGGGAACAGATCAAGGAGGGGTAGCCATGCAGGGGAATCCCCTGGCCATAATGTTGGAGCGGGGTTGCGTCGAGTGGTGCAGCCACCCGGAGGAACTGTCCTCCCTTTTCGACAGCGAGATGGTCACCGGCTATATCGGGTTTGACCCTACGGCGGACAGTCTTCATGTGGGTCACTTGATCCCGATGATGGGGCTGGCCTGGATGCAGCGGTGCGGTCACAGGCCCATCGCGATCGCCGGTATGGGGACGGGCCTTATCGGAGATCCCTCGGGCAAGAGCAAGGAGAGGAACCTCCTCACCCTGGAACAGGTCGAGAAAAACCTGGTGACCGTCAAGGAACAACTGGGCCAGTTTCTGGACTTCGATTGCGGACCCAACTCCGCTCTCATCGTGAACAACCATGACTGGCTCGGAGAGCAAACCCTGCTCGGGTTTTTGAGGGATACCGGGAAATACTTCACCGTGAACTACATGATAGGGCGGGAATATGTGAAAAGCCGCCTTGATGACCCTGAAAAGTCCATCTCCTACACCGAGTTCTCCTATATGTTGCTCCAGGCCTACGATTTCTGCCACCTCTTCGAGAACTTCAGCTGCAAACTCCAGATGGGCGGTAACGACCAGCAGGGGAACATCATCGCCGGGATAGACCTGATCAGGAAAAAGGTAGGCGGTCAGGCCTACGGCATCACCTACCCGCTCCTCTTGAATGCCTCCGGTGGCAAGTTTGGGAAGACCGAGGGCGGGACCGTTTGGCTTTCCGCCGAAAGGACATCGCCCTATCGGTTCTACCAGTTCTGGATCAACTCCGATGACAGGGACGTGGAGAAGCTGCTCAAACTTTTCACCTTCCTGCCCCTCGAAGAGATCGAAGACATAATGGATTCCCATAGGGCGAGGCCCGAACGAAGGGATGCCCAGAAAAGGCTGGCCAGGGAGGTGACCGCACGGCTTCACGGCGATGAGCCTTTCAAGATGGCCGAGCGGGCCAGCACCATCCTTTTCGGGGACAGCTTTGAACCGTCGGAACTCACACCGGGGATGATCAAGATACTCATGTCTGAGGTGCCGGGGGGCGTATTCCCCGGTGATGCCGCCTCGTCGCCGGTGGACGTACTCGCGGCGTCCGGGGCCTGCGCGAGCAAAAGCGAAGCCAGGAGGCTCATCCAGGGAGGAGGGGTCTACCTCAATGGAAGGCGGCTGAACCCCGCCGACGAGGTAGATCGGCAAGACCTGATAGAGGGGAAGCACCTTTTTTTCCGGCTGGGCAAGAAGCGCTTTTTCGTCGCCAGCAAGGGGTAAGCCGGAAGGATGTCGCTACAGTCCGGGCTCCTCGAGGCTGCAAGGAAATGGGTTCGCCCCGGCTGGAGAGCCGGCCTGCTCACCGGTGTGCTTTACGGGGCTCTCCGGCTCCTGGCGCCACGGAGGCGGATAGCCCTCTCGAACATGGCGACCGCTTTCCCCCGGTCCACCCCCGCCTGGAGGAAGAAAAACCTTTCAAGGGTGTACCGTCATTTCGCCGCTTCCCTGACGGAATACCTGGTCGTCCAGAACGACCCGGCCCAGGTCGATGACTGGTTCGTCGCTTCGAGCGGCCTCGAATGGTTATCGGGGCAGGCCTCTGTCGGGAAAGGCGCCGTCCTGCTCATGGCTCACTTTGGCAGCTGGGAGCTCATGGCCGCCTGGTTGGGCAGGCGGGGATTCGATCTTTACGGGGTCATACAGGAGCCGGAAGATATTGGCCTCGCCGAACTTATAGAAAAGTACCGCAGGAACATCGGTGGGAAACCCATCCCCAAACGGTCCATGCTGACGGAACCCGTCAGGCGCCTCCGCGAGGGGGCGATGGTGGTTCTCGCCGGTGACCAGAACTGGGCGGGGAAGGGGGCCTTGCGTCTCCCCTTTTTCGGCAAGGAGTGCGGCACCGCCGGCGGGCCGGCGTCTTTCGCCATCATGGCCGGAGTGCCCCTGGTGCCCGTGGCGGCCACCAGGCTTGGCCCCTTCAAATACAGGATCGACATCGGCCCCCCCATCGAGCAGCCACCGGAGGGGTCCAGGGAGTCAAAGGTCGCGGCCATGACAAGGGAAGCGAACCGGTGGATCGAAGGGTTGATAAGGAAAGCTCCGGAGCAATGGCTATGGATGCACCGGCGCTGGCGTGACTGATCGAGCGGACGCGGTTTAGCGGTCCTTCTCGGAAGAGAGTACCCCCCCGACGGCGAAGTCGCCCCGGGCCATCTCCGAGAGGATTATCCTGACCTGTTCGGGCTTGACCCCGAGGGCCGAGCAGATCGACGCCGTCATCTCGGCGACCAGCTTCTTTTTCTGTTCGCTTGACCGGCCCTCGAGCAGGTGTACCTGGACTATCGGCATGGTTTCACCCCCTTTTACGGTTTGTCCACCATTTTACTTTCCTATGCAGAAATTTGAGAATATCCTGTCCAGGAGGTCTTCATCGGTCGATAGGCCCAGTATCCTCGAGAGGCATTCCCGTGAACCGGCCAGCAAGTCCAAGGCCGCGTCAAGGCCAACGCCGGAGGCGAACGCTCCTTCGGCTTCTTCCAGCAGTGCCAGGGCTTCCCTTATTTCCTCCACCTGCCGTTCGGTGGTGTTGACGTCCTCGTCGACGGTGGTGCTCCCGGAGACGGAAAGGACGATCAGGTCCTTGAGCTCATCCAGCCCCTGGCCGGTGACGGCCGAGACGACCCTGACCTCGCGGCCCGGAAGGAGCCCCTTGACCTCCCCCGGGTCGACCGACAGGGGCAGGTCCGACTTGTTGACGGCGATGACACAGCAACTATCCTGGAGTGAAGCTGCTATCCTCCTGTCGTCGGCGGTGATGGGTTCGCTGCCGTCGATCACCCAGATCCTTATATCGGCTTCCTTAATGGCTTCCAGGGAACGCTTCACCCCTTCCTCCTCGGCCAGGTCCCTGGGGTCCCTTATCCCGGCCGTGTCCGTCAGCCTGAGGGGCACCCCCTTGTGGGAGATCACCTCTTCGATCACGTCCCTGGTCGTCCCGGGCATGGAGGTGACGATCGAACGGGACTCCTCGAGGAAGGCGTTCATGAGGGAGGATTTCCCCACGTTGGGACGGCCGGAGATCGCGACCCCGATCCCCTCCCTCAAGAAACGGCCGGATCGTGCCGCCGAGAGTAGATCCCTCATCCTCCGAGCCACCTCTGAGAGTCTCTGAAGATAGATCTGGGTGCTTACCTCGGGTATGTCCTCATCGGGATGGTCCATGGAGGCCTCGGCCGCCGCGGAGAGGTCGGTCAGTTCTTCGAGGATGCTCCTGAGCCGGTCGGAAAGCCGACCCTGGAGGCACTTGGCCGCGGCTTTCAGGGCCCCGTCGGAGCGGGCTCTTATCACACCTAGCACTGATTCGGCCTCGGTCAGGTCGATTCTGCCGTTCAGGAAGGCTCTCCTGGTGAACTCTCCCGGGCGGGCCATCCTGGCGCCCCCGCGAAGGCAGAGTTCAAGACATTTCCTCGCTGCCACCGTCCCTCCGTGGCAGTGTATTTCGGCCGCTTCCTCACCGGTGTAGCTGTAGGGTCCCTTGAACCAGACCGCCAACACTTCGTCGACGGGCTCGCCGTCGGCGTCGAGAATGAAGCCATGCTTCATTAAGCGGGGCGGGGAGGGACCCAGTCCCCCCCCGCCCTTGAAGATCGGATCTACGAGGTCTCTGGAGCCACTGCCTGAAAGGCGCACGATGGCTATGCCGGACTCGCCCCAGGCGGTGGAAATAGCGGCGATGATATCCTTCCGCAAGGAACAGGACCCCTCGCCCATGGTCAGGCTTTCCCGAGCATTTCCCTCATGGCTTCCCCGAGGCGTTTGACCCCCTCTTCAATGGTATCTGGCGTGGAGTAGGTGTAGTTGATCCTCGCGTTGTGCTCCCCGCCGCCGTTGGCGAAGAAGGGAGCCCCGATGACGAAGGCGACCTTCTTCTCGATGGCCTTCTTGAAAAGGTCCTCGGCATCGATGTGGGGCATGTGGATCCAGTAGAAGAAACCACCTTCCGGTTTGACCCAGGAGACCTCATCGAGGGGCAGGTACTTTTTGAAACTGTCCTCCATGGCGTCTCTTTTGGCCCTGTAATCGGCGACGATCTTCGGAAGGTGAGCGTCCAGGTAGCCTTTCTTGCAGTACTCGTAGATCAGAGCCTGGGAGATGGGGCTCGAGCAGAGGTCCGTGGACTGCTTGAAGACGGTCAGTTTCCTTATTATGTCACGGCTGCCGGTGCACCACCCGATCCTGGTCCCCGGGGCAAGGATCTTCGAGAAGGAGCCGGCGTAGATGACGCCCCCCTCCTGGTCAAGGGAGAAAATGGAAGGAAGGTGGTCACCGTCAAAACGGACGTAACCGTAAGGGTCATCCTCAAAGATGGGGACCCCGTATTTGTTGGAGATCTCCACCAGTTTTTTTCTTCTCTCAAGGGACAGGGTGCATCCCGCGGGGTTCTGGAAGTTGACGATCGTATAAATGAACTTGACCTTCTTGCCCTCGGAGCGGGCCTTCTCGATCTTCTCCGGGAGCATATCCACGACCATCCCCTCGGCGTCGGTGGGGATGCCGATGAAACGGGAGCCGTGGTTGTGGAAAGCGGTGAGGGCCGCCAGGTAGGAAGGATCCTCGGTGATGACGTAGTCACCGGGGTCGATCATGGCCCAACCCATCAGGTCGAGCACCTGCTGCGAACCCGAGGTGAGGAGCATTTCGTCCAGGGCGGCCTTTCTGCCCATCCTGGGCGCCGTCCACTCCGAGAGGTACTCTTTCAAGGGAGTGAAACCCTCGGTGGTGCCGTACTGGAGGAGACTCGGGCCGTCCCGCAGGAAGACCTCGGTCCCCTCGTGAAACTCCTTCACCGGGAAGACATCGGGCGCGGGCATCCCGCCTGCGAAGGATATCATTCCCGGTTGGTTCACTACGCTCAACATCTCCCGTATCGGCGAGGGACGAACCTTAAGCGCCTTGTTGCTGAAATTCGATCCCCAGAACTTGTCCAATTCGATCTCCTCCAATATGGATCAGATGTCTCAGCTCTTCTTATGGCCAGGCTCTTGCTCGAACTCGCGGATGGCTTCACCGATGTATCGGACACCGAGGTCCGTCATTTCGGTGGAGGCGAAGGTGAAGCACATCCTGAAATTGTTGAGTCCCCCCGACCCGGTGGGGTAAAAGGCGTTCCCCGGGACGAAGGCGACCTTTTTCTCCAGAGCTTTTTCCAGGAGTTGCACGGCAGGTATCCCCGGGACCGTCAACCAGTAAAAGAAGCCGCCTCCGGGTTTTTGCCAGGACACCCTGTCCGGGGGCAGGTGCTTTTTCAGGGCGGTTTCCATGCCGTCCCTCTTTTTCCTGTAATGATCGATTATGCGGGGGAGAAAGGCGTCGAGGTAACCCAACCGGCAGTACTCCCATACTATGGCCTGGGCCAGGACGCTGGTGCAGGTATCGACATTTTCCTTAAGCACCGTCATTTTCCTGATGATCTCGTCCCTCCCCGCGCACCATGCGACGCGGGTGCCGGGGGCCAGGATCTTGGAGAAGGTCGATGAGAATACCACCAGGCCGCTGTCGTCCATGGAGAACAGCGAGGGGATATCCTCACCCTCGAAGCGGACCCAGCCGTAGGGGTCATCCTCAAGGATCAGGATCCCGTAGGTCCTGGCGATCTCTAGCAACCTTGCCCTTCTCTGGAGTGAGAGGTCGCAGCCCAGCGGGTTGTGGAAGTTGACGATGGTATAGATGAACTTGATGGGTTCTCCGGCGGCCCGGATCCTTTCGATCCGCTCCGGGAGCAGTTCCACCTTCATCCCCTCACTGTCGCAAGGGACAGTCAGGAACCTGGCGCCGTGGTTGAACATGGTGCCCGTCGCGCCCTGGAAGGTGGGTTCCTCGCAGATCACCCAGTCGCCCCTGTCCAGCAGGGCCCAGCAAAGCAGGTCAATCACCTGGGCGGAGCCGGCGGTGATCAGCAGTTCGCTGGTTGACAGTTTTCGTCCCATCCTCGGGGCGGTCCATTCGGCCAGGAAACCCTTGAGCGGCGGGTAACCCCCCGCCGCGCCGTACTGCAGAATATCCTTGCCCTCTCTTGAGATGACGGAAGCGGCTTTTTGCAACTGCTCAATGGGGAAGATGTCGGGGTCGGGCATACCCACCGCGAAGGAGATCACCCCCGGTTTTTTGCCGAGGTCCAGCAGCTCCAGGAGAGGGGAGGGTTTGATTTTCTTTGCCGCTGTGCTGAAAAGGCCGTCGAGGAAAACCTCCGTTTTATTCGCACCTCCGTCCAGGCGAGGGTGACGACCCCCAGCATGGGGAGTCCGTCTTTATTCTATATCATTATCCTAGGATCATCAGTTTCCCTTGCTTATCCTTTCCGTGGTCTCCCTGATGTGGGCCAGACGCCGCTCGGTAGGGGGGTGTGAATTGAAACCGCTCGGGGTCGTTTTGAATCCTGACTTAGCCATGCCTTGGAGGGCGTTGTAAAGGCCCCAGGGGTCGTAACCGGCCTTCGCAGCCAGTGCCACCCCGTAGTCGTCGGCGGCGATCTCCTGTTCCCTGCTGAAACCCGCTTCGGCGAGGACGACCCCGGTACCGACCACATCGAAGCCGCCGATCTTCCTTTCCCCCAAGGCCATGTAGAGCAGGCCCCAAAGGAGATTCCTTTTTACGGTTTCATTGTAGTGGCCCAGCTTGATGTGACCTATCTCGTGGGCCAGTACCCCGGCCAGTTCGTCCGTGGAACGGAGCGTAGCCAGGAGCCCCGTCGTGGCGTGAACCGAATATTTGCTCATCGTGAAGGAAACCCACGCGTTGGGTTCATCCTTGCCCTCGATGCTCACGGGGCCCGCCTCCGCGAGGGACGCCGTGGAGGTCAGGTCGCGCCAGACTCTGTCGACGGAGCCGGGGTCGATCGCAGCCCCACCCGTCATTGGGTACGTCGCCAATAAAAAGAGTACCAGGATGGAACCTGTGATCTTCCTGATCAAGGAGCCCGCCTCCCTTCGATTTGCCTGGCGGCATTATGGGACATGAGGGCGGAGAAAATAAAGGGTCAAATGGCTTATTATATTATCCTGGCAAGGCGGGAAAAAAGGCAAGAGAAGCTCCGCGCAGGGCGGCGCTTCTATAGGGGAGGAGGAATGCCTTTTGCTTGACAGGCTGGAGATCCTCAAGGAACTTTCGGTCGAAAACAGAACAAAAATAGTACTTCTCGTGATGGATGGCCTGGGGGGGTTGCCGGGGACCGGGGGTCAAACGGAACTGGAGGCGGCCTTCACGCCCAACCTCGATGCCCTGGCTTCCCGTGCGGAGTTGGGACTTCTCGAAATGGTCGATACGGGGGTCACCCCGGGAAGCGGGCCGGGGCACCTCGGCCTTTTCGGCTACGATCCTCTGAAGTTCCAGATCGGCAGGGGGATACTGGAGGCCCTGGGCACGGGGGCCCATGTCCAGGCCGGGGAGCTCTGTGCCAGGGGGAACCTTTGTACCTGGGGTGAGAAGGACCTGGTCCTCGATCGGAGGGCCGGTCGGATCGACACCGGTTCGAGCGCCGGGATCATCGGGAAACTGGCCGAAAGGATAAAAGAGATCGATGGGTTCGGTGTTAGATTCTACCCCGGCGTCGAGCACCGTTTCGCCGTGGTCTTCTCGGGGGAGGGGTTGAGCGACAAGGTGACCGACGCGGATCCCCAGATCGAAGGCCGGCCCATGATCTGGAGCGAACCCCTGGACCCTTCCGCCGAAAGGACATCCCGCCTGGTCAACGACCTCATCCGAAAGGTCCGGGAGGTCCTTTCCGATGAGCCGAAAGCCAACGGCTGCCTTTTGAGGGGCATATCCGGAGCGCCGGACATCCCCCCCATGCCTGACCTCTACCGGTTCCGCCCCGCAGCGATAGCCACCTACCCCATGTACAAAGGCCTGGCCAGGATAGTGGGGATGGAGGTCTTGCCGGCGGGCAAGACGGTGGAAGGCCTCTTCCAGGCCTTAGGGACGAACTGGGCGGCTTTCGATTTCTTCTACGTTCATGTAAAATACGCCGACAGCCGCGGCGAGGACGGTGACTTTGACGCGAAACGTGAGGTCATCGAAAAAGTCGACAGCCTCGTGCCGGAGGTGCTTGAGCTGGAACCCGATGTCCTCGTCGTGACCGGCGACCACAGCACCCCGAGCGTCATGGCTTCCCACTCATGGCACCCCTCGCCCTTTCTCCTGGCGAGCCCCCTGGTGAGGTCCGACGGGTCGCCCTCCTTCGGCGAGAGAAGTTGCGCCAGAGGAAGCCTTGGGATCATGCCGGCCTATAAGCTCATGGGGCTGATGCTGGCCCATGCCCGAAGGCTTTCCAAATACGGAGCTTGACCCCTTCCAGGTGCTTCCGGTCACGAAGGTGGGCCGAAAGGAGCGTCGTCACTCCAGCGGCGGCGTAAGTGAATATTTGAAACGGAGGGATCTCCTTGTCCGACATGATGAACTCAACTACATCCCAGCTGAGGGGCCTGGCTTCCGGCGATCGATTCAAGATCCTCGGCGTGCTCCAACAGGTCAAGCAGAGGTTTGACAGGAATAAAAGGCCCTTCTGGGAAGTCGCCCTGGTGGATTCCGAGGGGACCATCGAGGCGAAAGTCTGGTCCGATGGAAAATGGTGGGACGCCCGGTCGGGTGAAAGATCGCCCGTTGAGCCCGGTTCACCGGAGATGCCCGGCGCTTTCCTCAACGCGCCCATCGGGGCCATCGGCACCGTGTCGGAATTCAAGGGGAAGCAGCAGTACCAGTTTTCGGAACTGTTCCTCCTGGACCCCGAGAAATACCCCATAAGCGGTTTCATCCAGTCCTCACCGATCCCCATCGAGCAAATGGAGGAGGAGTTCAGGGCCCTGGTCGCCGGTTGCCGCCCCGCGGTCAGGGATTTTTTAGAAAAGGTCTTCAGGGGTGATACCTGGAGGAAGTTCCGGGAGGCTCCGGCGGCCGTGACCATGCATCACGCCTACGTCCATGGGCTGATCGAGCACACCCTGTCAGTGACGAAGGGCGCCCGCGCCCTTGCGCAAACCTATATCGATTCGGGCATCGACATGGACCTGGATGTTGTGACCGCAGGGGGGCTTTTGCACGACATCGGCAAGATCGATTCCTACAGGCTTGACCCCTTTCCTTCGATGACCCTACCAGGGACGGTCATCGACCATATAGCGCTGGGTTTCAGCCGCTTCTCCCTCCTGGCCGGTGAACACAGCCTCGATGAGGCTCTCGAGACCGCCCTGGGGCATATCCTGGTGAGCCACCATGGGCGCAAGGAGTATGGTTCGCCGGTGCTTCCGGCGACCCCCGAGGCCATGGTAGTTTCATCGGCCGACGAACTGGACTTCCTCATGTACTGCTGGGGATCCTTTCCCGAAAGCGGCAACGGGGAGGCTTCTATCTCGGACTTCCTCCCCTCCGCCGGCAGGAGGTTCTGGAGGCCGGACACGCGAAAGGTGGAGGACTGAACGGGATGGGACAGGTTTTCAAGGTTTCAGCCCATGACGATGGGAGAAGGGTGGACAAGGTAATACGGAAGAAGTGGCCCGATCTTCCCCTGGCTGCAGTTATGCGAGCCTTCAGGAAAGGTTTGGTCAAGGTGGACGGCCGCCGGGTCGAATGTTCCTCCAGGGTCGCCGCTGGAAGCGCGGTGGCTGTCCCCTGGGATGATGCCGAAGCTGAGGCCAGGAAGCCCTCCTTTTCGGGCCCTGGAGCACCCAGCCCTTCGATAGAGATCATTTATGCTGACAACGATGTCTGTCTGATCAATAAACCTTGGAACCTGCTTTCACAGCCCGATCGTGACGGCGGCGAGAGTGTCATCTCCAGGACAACGGCGACCCTAGGCTGGAAGGACCCCTCCTTCTTTCCCACACCGGTGCACAGGCTTGACAGGAATACCTCGGGGGCTATGGCTCTTGCCCTTAACGGCGTGGCTCTCAGGGTGCTTCATGAGGCTTGGCGGAAGGGAAACGTCCGGAAGACCTACCTCGCCCTGGTCCTCGGTGAAGCCCCAAATGAGGTTGAGATCGATTCGCCCTTATTGAAGACCGGAGAAGACAACATTGTGGGCATTGACGCCGCCAGGGGAAGGACGGCCCTTACAAGGTTCAGGAAGGTAACGGGGGACTCGGAGGTTTCCCTGCTGCAGGTGGAGCTTCTTACCGGGCGGCCTCACCAGGCGAGGGTCCACCTCGCCTCCATAGGGCACCCCCTGGTAGGCGACATCAAGTACGGCGACCGTAAAGTGAACGCCGAATGGCGTCTCCTAGGCGTTCATAGGCCGATGCTCCACTCCAGGAGCCTGGAGTTCAGGGACCTGTCCACCCCCCTCGGTCACCTTTCTGGGAAAAAGTTTTTAGCCCTTCCCCCTCCCGACTTTATGGGGATCCTTTCTAGTAGGGGTTGGCGTTTATACAACCGTGGGGTATAATGACTACGTTGTTCAGGAGAAAAACCTCTATGGGGGGAATGGGTATGACTGAGGGGAAGCTGAAACTCGAGATCAGCGACAAGGCCAAGGCCAAACTGGAATCGATGGGCAACGAGGGTTACGTCATCGTAAGACGCCTCGGTGGAGGGTGATCGGCGCGTTACGCGGCTCTCGTCGAGAGCGGAAAACCCCCCGTGGATAATGGCTACACCATGCTTTCAGGGGATGGCATCACCCTATGGGTTCCGGAAGAGATGAGATTTGCCGATGACCTGGTCAGGGTCGAGCAGACCGGGTTTCTATGGTCCACGAATATCGAAGTGATGACCGTTCTTGGCATTCAAAGGGGATCCTGCTGAAGACCAAAGGTGAACTCCCGGCCGAAGCCCCCGTATTTTGGGGCGGCCATCCATGAAATTTAGTTCCGTGTCACAGGGCAAGGGGTTTCCCCAAGCCCTGTTTTTTTATCTAACGAAGGAGTGAAGTGGATGGAATATTATGGAGTATACATAATACTGGCCCCTTGACAAGGGATTTCTTTCACATATATTAGATTATTGGAAAGTGGCTCCAGAAAGGGCTGACACAGCTTCACGGCATGTATGCAGTTCCCGGTTTTGAAGGCCTGGGGTGCCCGGGTCATCAGATGAATGCGGAGGTGCTGTTTGAATGGGTAAGAGGACTTCAGAGAACGTGCTCCTTAATATCGCTTTGAAAAACTTCTATGGCGCGGCAGAGGAACTGGGTCTCGAAGACAGCCTGGTCGAGATACTCGGCAACTCCGAGCGGAAATTGTCCGTTTCGGTCCCCGTCGTGATGGACGACGGAACCACCAAGGTCTTTAACGGCTACCGTATCCAGCATTCCACGGCTATCGGGCCGGCCAAGGGCGGCACCAGATTCCACCCCGATGTGAACCTTGATGAATGCGAAGCCCTGGGCATGCTCATGACCTGGAAGTGTTCCCTCGCCGGCATACCCTATGGGGGAGGTAAGGGTGGGGTAGAGTGCGACCCGCTCCAGATGTCAAAGGGTGAAAAGGAACGTCTCTCGAGGACCTACGCCGCCAGGATAGAGCCGCTGATCGGAACCTGGATCGACGCTCCCGGGCCGGATGTGAACACCGGCGGCCAGGAGATGATATGGTTCATGGACACGATCAGCAAGATAAGGGGCAAGGTCGAACCCGCCCTCTTCACCGGGAAACCGGTGGGACTGTGGGGTTCCGAGGGCCGCGTCGAGGCGACCGGCCTGGGTGTTGCCACCTGCGCTCTTGAGTTCCTCAAGGCCATCAAGAAGGACCCCAAGGGTACGACCTTCGTCATCCAGGGGTTTGGCAACGTCGGAACCCACGCCGCCCTGACGCTTATCAACGCCGGCGCGACGGTGGTCGGCATCAGCGATATCACCGGAGCTTACTATTGCCCCAAGGGTATTGACATCAAGAAAGCCCAGCAGCATGCCTCCGCCCACCCCAAAAAGCTTCTCGAGGGTTTCGAGCAGCCTGGACTCGAAAAGATCCCCGCTGAAGAACTCCTCTTGCTCGAAGCCGACATCCTCATCCCCGCGGCCCTCGAGGGCGTGGTCAACAAGGACAACGCCGACAAGGTCAAGGTCAAGTACATCGTCGAAGCCGCCAACGGCCCCATCACCCCTGATGCCGACGCGATCCTCGATGCCAAGGGAGTACTGATCGTTCCCGACTTCCTGGCCAATTCCGGCGGGGTCATAGGGTCCTACTTCGAGTGGGCGCAGAACCTCGGCGGATTTTTCTGGACCCGGGAGGAGTACAACTCGAGGCTTCTCCACATCATGAAGGGTAACTTCAAGCGGGTCTGGGACTTCAGCCAGGAACGTCACGTGAAGATGCGCCGTGCCGCCTTCATGGCCGCCATCGCACGGGTTGCCGAAGCGGCAAGGCTCCGCGGGATATTCCTCTAGTCGACGTCCTTTTAGCCGTCGAATCGTCAATGACCGGCCGGGGCCGCCTTTTAAGGCGGCCCCGGCTTTTTCACCTTCACGGGTTCAAACGATATATGGTCCTCGGGAATGGTATGGTCTCCCTTATGTGGGGAAGGCCGCATACCCATGCTACGACCCTTTCGATACCCATGCCGAAACCGCTGTGGACGAAGGTGCCGTACTTCCTCAGGTCCAGGTACCAGTCGTAGGAATCCTCGGGGAGCTTCTCTTCCCTTATGCGTGCGAGCAGAAGGTCCAGGGAATCCTCCCTCTGGGAGCCGCCTATGATCTCACCGTAGCCCTCCGGTGCCAGGAGGTCGTCGCAGAGGACCAGGTCCTCCCTTTCGGGGTGCTGTTTCATGTAGAAAGCTTTGACCTTTTTTGGGTAGCACTCCACGAAGAGGGGTCTGTCGAACTGCCGGGTGAGAATGGTTTCATCCTCGCCTCCGAAGTCAGCACCGTACTGCATCGGGCAACCGAGCTTTTGGAGCATAATGACGGCGTCGTCGTAGCTGATGTGGTGAAAGGGCGGTTTTACCAGCTCGAGAGGGGACGTGTCCCTCCCTATCAGGGCCAGCTCCGCCCGGCAATGTTCCAGGACCTTTTCCACGATATAAGAGACTAGGTTCTCCTGGAGGTTCATGTTGTCGACGTGATCGTAAAAGGCCACCTCGGGCTCTATCATCCAGAACTCGGTGAGATGCCTCCTGGTCTTGGATTTCTCGGCCCGGAAGGTGGGGCCGAAGGTATAAACCTTGCCGAAGGCCGCCGCCGCCGCCTCGGCGTAAAGTTGACCCGTCTGGGCCAGGTAGGCTTTCCCCAGGTCGAAGTAGGGCACTTCGAAAAGGCTCGATGCGCCCTCGCCGATGGCCCCGGTCAGGATAGGGCTGTCGATGAGAAGAAAGCCGTTGTCATGGAGGTACTCCCTCGCCGACCAGATCACCCTTTCCCGGATCCTCATCACAGCTCGTTGACTGGCGCTCCGCAGCCACAGGTGACGGTTGTCCAGGAGGAAGTCTATCCCGTGATCCTTCTTTCCGATGGGGTATTCATCGGTGGGGTTTTGCAGGATCTTCACCCCGGTGACGTTCAGCTCGAAACCGGAGGGGGCTCTTTCATCCCTGCGCACCTTGCCCGTCACCTCGAGGGAAGCCTCGAGCCACAGGTTGCGGGTCGAGAGGAACTGTTCCTCCGGTACTTCGCCCTTGACAACCACCCCCTGGATGAATCCCGTGCCGTCGCGGAGCTGCAGGAAGTGGATTTTGCCGGAACTCCGCTTGTTGTACATCCAGCATTTGAGCTGTACCTCCTCGCCCTCGTGAGCGGGAAGATCGCCGATGTAGACCCAGGGAACCGCCATGGGAAGACCTCCTCCATTTCCTCGCGTGTTCGGAATAGATGACAGTATGATACACTAGCATATATTCCGTTTTTGGGGGACCTGCGGCGGGAAGACGATGGTCTTGCGCAACGGGATGGTGCCGGTGAGGTCCCATACATTTCTTTTCTCGGAGGGACAATGGCGTGAACGTGAGGCTCGAGGAAAAGATCCTTTCCCAGTGCAACAGGTCCAACGGCGAGCGCGCCGTCTGGTGGCGGGGAGCTTGGTGGTCCCGTAAAGTCCTGGCCGATCTCGCCGCCCAGTACGAGACGAGGTTGAGGGAGAGCGGGTTTAAAGAGGGCAACAGGGTAGCGGTGTTGATGCCGAACTGCCCGGCTTTTCTTGCCTTGATGATCGCCGTCTGGAAAGCCGGGGGGACCATGACCCCGCTGAACCTGCAGGCCGGGTTGGCGCCGACGATGGAGACCCTCGTTCACTCCGATGTATCTGCCGTTTTCGTCCCCCAGGGTATGGACCAGATCACCCAGGGACTTGCCGCTTCCGGCCTCCCGGCCGTTGCGGTGGCCTTGGACGGCCCCCTGCCTTCCTTTCAGTCCCGGACCTGCGAACGATCGGACCCCGAAATAGCCGTTCTCTTCTATACCTCCGGCACAACGGGGTCACCCAAGGGGGTGCCCATAACCCATTCCAACCTATACGACAACGTGACAAAGTCAATCTTCCATTTTAAGGACCTGGAAAGCGACGATATCTTCATCAACGTACTTCCCAACTTCCACACCCTGGGTTTCACCACCAGCGGGCTCCTGCCTCTGCTCGGGGGGTACCCCCAGGCCATCATGCCCACCTTCATGCCTCCCGAGAGTGCCATCGAGTGCATAAAGGCGGCCGAGGTCACGGTGATGATCGCCGTACCGACCATGGTCGCCCTCATGCTCGGCGCCATTGCCAGGGGTGTGATGCCACCCTCCTCGCTGAGACTCCTGGTGACCGGAGGCGACCGGTTCCCCGCGAGGCTGGATGCGAGGACGAAGCAGCTGCTTGGGGTTTCAGTTCTTGAAGGTTATGGCCTTACCGAGACATCGCCGGTGGTCTCCATCAACGAGAGCGTGGCTAGGAGGAAACTGGGCACCGTAGGGACCGTCCTGGAGGGTTACGATGTCGAGGTAAGGGACACCGAGGGCGAGTTGCTCCCCCTTGGCGCGGAAGGCACCCTCTGGGTGAAGGGCCCCTCCGTTTTCAAAGGCTATTTCAAAGCGCCGGAGTTGACCAGGGAAAAGATCAAAGACGACTGGTTCAACACCGGGGATGTGGTCAAGATAGATGAGGAGGGGTACCTGACCATCCTGGACAGGGTGACCGATATAATTATAGTGGGTGGTTTCAACGTATACCCCACCGAGATCGAGGGCGTCCTGCAGCAGATGCCGGGTGTCAGGGAATGCGCCGTTGTGGGGGTGGAACACCCTGTCAGCGGCGAGATAGTGAAGGCTTACATCACGCCCTCCGGGGAACCTAAGGTAACAGCCCGGGATGTCATCTCCTTCTCGAAGGAGCACTTGGCCCATTACAAGATCCCGAGGATCGTGGAGTTCATCGACGAGATGCCGAGGTCCAGCATAGGCAAGATTCTCAAAAGGGAACTCCGCAAAAACTGATACTGAAGCCCTGGGTTTTCGCGCCTTCGGGGGAGATCGGTATTGTTCGATGTTTCGATAAGGGTCGTTGAAAGACCCTCCCAAGAAGAAAAAAAACTGCTGGAAAGTTTTCTCGAACGGTTCGGGCTGGCCTTCGAAGGGTGTCCCGATGTCGCTGTCTTCCTCGAGGATGAGGGCGGCAGGCTCGTCGGAACGGGCAGCCTGAGCGGGAACGTGATCAAGATGATGGCCGTCGATCCCGGATGGCAGGAATATGGCCTTTCCGGGACCATAGTGTCCAGGCTGGTGGAGTGGGGGCGTGCCCGCGGCATGACCCACTTTTTTGTCTTCACCAAACCTGATACCGCCGATACCTTCGCTCGCTTCGGCTTCAGAGAAATAGCCAGGTACGAACCCCACGCGGCGCTGCTCGAGATGGGCAGCCCGGGGATCGACCAGTTCAGGGAGTACCTGGCCTCATGTCGGCGAGAAGCCGGAACCGCCGGGAGGGCCGGCGGGATCGTGGTCAACTGCAACCCCTTTACCCTGGGGCACCAGTTCCTGATCGAGAAGGCTGCATCCCTTTCGGACCACCTCTATGTCATCGTCGTCGAGGCTGACCTCTCATCCTTCCCCTTCAGGGACCGGTTTGAACTCGTCCGGTGCGGGACGTCCCACCTTGGAAACGTCACCGTCGTCAAAAGCGGAGAATACGCCGTCTCCCCGGCCACCTTCCCCTCCTATTTCCTCAAGGACGCCTCGATGATGGACATCGCTTCGATCCAGGCTCGACTGGACGTAACTCTTTTCGCGAACCTTTTCGCCCCGGGGCTGGGGATCAACGTACGTTTCGTCGGGACCGAACCCTACTGCCCTGTTACAAACGCCTACAATGAGGCCATGAAGGAGATCCTTCCACCTCGGGGGATCGAGCTCCGGGAGATCCGCCGGTTGGAGACCGACGAGGGGTTGGTGGTGTCGGCCTCAACGGTTCGGTCCTTGCTGAAAAGTGAAGACTGGGAGGCCCTCAGGAAAATGGTCCCGAACTGCACCTGGGATTACCTCCATTCTGAAAAAGGCAAAAAGGTCATCGATCATCTCCGCGGGTCCCGAGGGAGGCACTGACGCTGTCGATCGCCCCCGCCCCGCGCAGGAGAGGGACAGCAGCCGCCTAGCCCCCGTAAGCGTTGAGCCGCTGGTGTATCATTGACCCAGTGATAGGGAGAAAGGGGATGAGCCCTTGATAGAGATCCCCCTTGACCCGGCTGGGCGGGCCCCGCTCTACCGCCAGATCGCCACGCACCTCATGAAGATGGTCCAGAACGGCACCCTCGCCCCCGGGGACCGCTTGCCCGGCAGCCGCGACCTGTCGTCAAGCCTCGGTTTGAGCAGGAACACCGTGGTACTCGCCTACGACCTTCTCGAGGACGAAGGTTTTATCGAACAGAGAGGGCGCCGGGGGGCCTTCATCTCTTGGAAAGGGCTTCACGATAGCGGTGATATTGAAGATGACGGCCCGAGATGGGACATGGCTTCGGGCCTGCCTTCCTTCGACCTGGTCCCCTCGGGACGCCTGGCCGCCCTGGCCAGGGATGCCCTCCTGTCCAGCGGGCCCGGAGCTCTCTACGACACCCCGCCCGAAGGTCTCATGACATTGCGGAACACCTTGGTCAAGCACGCGGCCACGAGAGGGATCCCGGCGAAAAGGGACGAGGCTGTCGTCACCAGTGGGGCTCGCCATGCCCTCTCTGTCTATATTCACGCCATGGCTTTGAAGGGGGTGAGGAGGCTCTGGATCGAGGAGTTGACCTATCCCGAGGTCAGGCTCATGGCCCAGGGAGCCGGCCTGGAGATCGCGACCGTCCCTGTTGAACCCGAAGCGTTCCAGGCGTCCCTTGCAAAGATAGGCCCCGGGGAATTGCTCTACCTGATCCCCAGTTTCCATAATCCCACGGGCAGAACCCTTTCGCCCGAGCAGAGAAAGAATGTCCTGGAGGCGGCTTCAAGGATAGGTTTCTGGGTGATCGAAGACGACGCTTACGGGGAACTCCGGTTCGGTGAATCCAGCGTGCCGGCTCTCAAGTCCATCGACCAGGAGAGCCGGGTGCTGTACCTGGGTTCCTTCAGTCAGCTCCTTTTCCCCGGCATGCGCATCGGATATGTCCTTATGCCCGAGGAGACCAGGAAGGAGTTCCTGTCGGTCCTGGAGAGGACCTCCGGTTCGACATCCTCGCTGGTGCAGCACCTGGTGAACGCCTTCATTGAAGACCGCAGCCTTGAGGTTTCCCTGGATCTGGCCAGGAATAGCATGGCTTCAAGGATGAGGACCCTTTGCAACTGCCTCGGAGCTTCGTTGCCAGGGCTACCCTTCGAGACACCCCAGGGAGGGATCTACCTCTGGCTGAGAACGCCGGGAAGGTCGGGGACCCTTGCCGCCGGGACGGCGAAAAAAGTGGGTGTTGGGGTAGTACCGGGCCGTTTGTTCAGTTACGCGGGTGAGGACATCGAGGCCGTCAGGCTGTCGGTCAGCCGGTTGTCGACGGTGATGATCCAGGAAGCGGTCGATCGATTCGCCTCAGCCTGGGAAAAGCAGTCATGACGGACCTGGAGCGGCTTCTCGCCGGGAGGGAGGAAAGGGCCTCCCTCCAGGCCCATGTCCTCCTGAGGTCGGAAGTGATCACCCAGGTCTCCCTGAATATACCGGGGCTCCCCAAAAGGATGGCAGGCGACCGGGAAGTGATCTCCCGCGTCATTGGGTTGATACGGCGGGAAATACAAGCCCTGGGCGGCGGGCCTGTACTCCTTTTTTCCCTCGATAACGGGGCCGGTTATGCCGGGGTCCTGGGCGCGAAGGGGGTCGACCCGGTGGCGGTGAAAAAACTCGCCATGGAGATCGAGGACCTGCCCTGGGGCCCCATAGTCGACGTGGATGTCCTTACCCCAACGGGGGCTCTCCACCGGGTCGGCCTGACCGGGGGCGAGAGAAAGTGTTTCCTCTGCGGGCGACCGGCCAAGGATTGCGCCAGGTCCCATCGTCATGAATATCCCCAGCTTCGGGAAGCTTGTCGGCGAATGCTGGCCGTGGCCCTGGAGGCGCTCCGGGAATAGATGGCGACCTTTAACGTTGTTGACCCTCTTCGTCTTCTTTTACCCAGTCCAGTTCCCTTAACCTTTTTTTCCACAGAAGCACCGCCGAGACTGCGGTGATAGTCCCCCCGAAGAGCCCGAGGAATAACATGCCCGGCCTGGGGTGGCCGACCATGAAACTCCAAAGGGCCGCGATAGCCCTCCCATAAAGGACCAACGTTCCAAGGGACAGCAAGAGGACGACCAGCCGCATGGGCAACACTCCTATCGCCGGGTCGAAGCTGATTATAACCTGAAAAATTGTCGGTCCGTAAAAAGATCAAGCCCCTAAACTGCTGTAAAAAGGTCGTCTGAAAAAAGGCGGCAGTCGGTGGTAAGG
>MTKX01014346.1_pt1 | contig 43284 bp, 42 predicted proteins | sample 1042771 | NCBI WGS metagenome assembly MTKX01 (sample SAMN06212183, study PRJNA360534) | anaerobic digester metagenome | biome: Wastewater treatment plant; material: sludge; isolation source: anaerobic digester fed with sludge from wastewater treatment plant | place: Denmark: WWTP Randers ...
ACGGCGGCCATGCATCTTGCCATGCGTTTTCTGGGCGTTGGTAAAGGTGATACAGTGATTGCGTCAACCCTGACCTTTGTGGGGAGCGTGAGCCCTGCTGTGTACCAGGGCGCAGAACCCATATTTATCGATTCCGACCGGCAATCGTGGAACATGGATCCAGACTTGCTGGCGGAGGAACTCGAACGTTGCAGGAAGAAGGGAAGGCTTCCAAAAGTAGTCATTCCCACAGACCTGTACGGTCAGTGTTGCGATATGGAACGGATTACAGGTATTTGTGAAGCTTACGGGGTGCCGGTTGTGGCTGATTCTGCAGAAGCACTGGGGGCGACGTATCAGAAGGCAGAAGGCAGAAGGCAGAAGGCAGAAGGTGGAGGGGAAGAAGACAATAAACAGGGAGCAGAGGGCAGAGAGCAGGGGAATGAAGGTCAAAGGGGAAAGGTAAAAGGTCAAAATAAAGAAAACAAAAGGAAACTGGTACATGCAGGTGTTGGGGCACGGGCGGCAGTCTATTCTTTCAATGGCAATAAGATCATCACCACATCCGGTGGCGGCATGCTTGCATCCGATGACCGTGAGATAATCAATAAAGCACGCTTCTGGTCACAGCAGGCGAGAGAGCCCTTTCCTCACTACGAGCACAGGGAACTCGGATATAACTACCGGATGAGCAATATTCTTGCGGCAATAGGCAGAGGCCAGCTACATGTATTGGAAGACAGAGTGCAGAAGAAGCGCGAGATATTTGAGTATTATCAGGAAAATCTTGGCAACATGCCGGGGATAGAATTCATGCCCGAGGCGCCGTATGGTCGTTGCACACGGTGGCTCACAGTGACACTTATAACCCCGGAAACATTTGGCGTTGATCGCGAGGTGGTTCGGCTGGCGCTTGAGGCAGAAAACATCGAATCCCGGCCTGTGTGGAAGCCTATGCACATGCAGCCGGTGTTTAAGGGTTGTCGTGTTGTTGGCGGATCAGTAGCTGAAGATCTGTTTGAACGCGGCCTGTGCCTCCCGTCAGGTACCCAGCTCTCACGAGAAGAGCAGGACAGAGTGATTGAAACGATACGGAAATGCCGGAAATGAGGGAAGAGCATGGCGAAAGGTGAATGGCAAAAGGTGCAAGGAAATGCAAAAGCACCGGAGTTATCGGTGTTCATCCGCATTTATCCTGTGAAAAAGATGAAAAGAGGCATTTGTAACAATGATGGACGCAGATGAAATGATAAAAGCAAATGATAGATTAAATTGTTTCCTCCATTGTGATAGAGCGTCAATGAAGGAAACCCTCAGCCCATACAGGTAGCAGAGAGTTATATTGTGCCCGAAGGGGCGGGATGCTGACCGACTGGTATGCTCTATAAGCCAGACGGTCAAAAGATACTTAATCCGGTTTTATCAGCGTTTATCCGTGTTCATCCTGTGAAAAAGAAGCTTTTAAACAAATGAAAAGAGGCATTTGTAACATTGATGGACGCAGATGGACACAGATGTAATGATGATAGTGAAAACTGTGGCTGGCTTTGTGATACGGCATCCAAGCCACCCACGCTCCTCGCCTGTCGGCAACAGAGAGTTATACCATGCCCGAAGGGCTGGATATTGACCGGCTGGGATGATCTATCAAACAGGCGGGCAAAAGATACATAATCCGGTTTTATCGGCGTTCATCTGCGTTCATCCTGTAAAAAAAATGAAAAGAGGCATTTGTAACATTGATGGACACAGATGGACGCAGATGAAATGATAAAAGCAAATGATAGACTAAATTGTTTCCTCCATTGTGATAGAGCGTCAATGAAGGAAACGCTCAGCCTATGGGGCAGCAGAAAGCTATACCGTGCCCGAAGGGCTGGATATTGCCCGGCTGGAATGTTTATCAGCCAGGCGGTCAAAGAATACTCTATCAGGGTTCATCGGCGTTTATCAGCGTTCATCCTGTGAAAAAAAGCTTTATAACAACTGAAAAAGTCATTTGTAACAATGATGCACGCAGATGGACACAGATGGAATGATAAATACACAAGATCATTGAGGTGCCATACCAGAAGCAACCATCGGGGGTTTATTGGTTGTTTTGGGGTAAACTAATGTGATATATACTTAGTATATCATTGCAAAGAGGTGCTTGAATGAGAACCACACGAACTATCATTTTCCTGTCAGAGGATGAAAAATTATGGCTCGAAGAGTATAGCAAAGCTGCCGGTGTTTCAATGGCAGAGACTATTCGTAGAGGGCTTGCACGATTAAGAGAACAGGAAAGACCTGGTAGATATCACGAAGCTCTGGAATCCACTCGCGGACTGTGGAAGAAGGGTGATGGTCTAAGATATCAAGAGAACCTTCGGAGGGATTGGCAATAATGCCAGATGTGGATCGGATGTTAGACTCTGTAATTTTGATAGATCATCTTAATGGAGTTTCTAAAGCGACCGACTATCTCCGAAATCTTGCGCCGGAAAGAACAGCTGTGTCAGTGATAACGCGGACTGAAATACTCGTTGGAATGGAAGGATCTGATATAGATGAAGCCAAAAACCTTCTTGATAAATTTGTTCTTCTCTCCATAGATGGACCAATCGCCGATAAGGCTGCCGAACTGCGGCGAAAATATGGTTGGAAACTACCTGATGCCTTTCAAGCAGCACTTGCCATCCAAAACAATGCCAAATTAGTTACAAGAAAACAAAAGATTTCGACCCTAATCGACACAAGTTCGTTGAAGTACCTTACGTAATCTGAGCCATTTCCGATTCCCCATGCTTCTTGCGCCTTAACCTTGCACCTTCCGCCTTTGACCTCGTTACTCGACAAATTGACAGCGTCCCTTATAGATTTACGCATTTATCCTGTAAAAAGATGCTTTTTAACAATGATGCACGCAGATGGACACAGATGAAAACAAATAATGAACTAAGGTGTTTCCTCCATTGTGATAGAGCGTCAATGAAGGAAACGTTCAGCGCCTGTCGGCGACTGAAGCACAAGACTACACCTGAAGGGGCGGGATGCTGACCGGCTGGTATGCTCTATAAGCCAGACGGTCAAAGAATACTTCATCCGGAGTTATCGGCGTTCATCATGTAAAAAGAAACTTTGAATATTTTCAAAGGATAAATGTTCGAGACTGAATCAAATAGTAATTTAAGCTGGTTAATTATGATTGATAATCATGATAAACCATGATATATAAGACTTATGCTGAGCAGTGAAGTCCAAAACCGAATTTTGCAGTACAACCCCTGGCTTATACACCCTGACCAGGCCAATGCTTTGATCCATCGCTATCTCCCCGAAATCTATGTTCTCCGTCAGGCAGAACCCGTCAAACTACACAATGATCGTGCCCTCCTCATTGTCGGTCCCCGTCAATCAGGGAAATCTACCCTTGCCTGGCGTCTTCTCCAATCATGTTCGCCCAATATTCTTTATCTTAACCTGGAGGATCCTCTTTTACGTTCGGCTCTGGGCGGCGCCATTGATCTTGTTGCCCTGCTCAGGGAAAGTTACCAATTCATCAAAGCTGTTTTTCTTGATGAGGCCCAGCACCTTGCCGATGCCGGGCTTTTTGTGAAAGGCCTGGTTGATGCAAAACCTGGCATTCCCGTTCTGGTTACCGGATCGTCTTCCTTTCATTTGATGAGCAAGACACGGGAATCTCTGGCAGGCAGGGCGGATCGCCTTCGTCTGCTGCCCTTCAGCCTCAAGGAGTTGTTGCTGCATGAAAAGCCCGCCAACCCAATCGCCTCTAAAAATCACGGCAAGAATATCTTTGCCCGTCAGATGATCTATGGCAGCTATCCTGCGGCTTATCTCGCCAATGATGACCAGGATCGTGCCCGCCTTCTTTCTGACCTGGCTGAAGCCCTGATTTTGCGGGATGCCTCGGATCTGTTCCGTATCAGGCGCGTCGATGTTTTCCGGAAACTCCTGACGCTCCTTGCCAGGCAAACAGGAAGCCTGGTGAATTTCTCGGAACTCGCGTCCATTTGTCGTGTTGATGCGGGCACAATCCATGCCTACGTGGAGATTCTTGAGGAAAGTCACATAGTCAAGGTGATTCGGCCCTTTGCCGGCGGAAAACGACGGGAATTGACCACGTCACCCAAGGTTTACTTTGTGGACAACGGCATTCGCAATCAGTTGCTCAACTCCTTTTCGACAGATATTTCTCTGAGAACCGACAAGGGCGCCCTTATGGAGAACTGGGTGTTTTCGGAGTTATACAAGCGCCTGCCTCTCATGGCATCCATACACTTCTGGCGGAGCAAAGCCGGGGGTGAAGTGGACTTTGTGGTCGAACAGGCAGGCAAGCTCATGGCTCTGGAGGTCAAGGCTGCCAATCTGGACCGACCCAGGCTCAGTCGGTCGGCACACAGTTTTATCGAGGCGTACCAGCCTGAAAGATTTGTAGTCCTGAACCTCTCCCTGGAAACTCATCTGACTGCGGATAACCGCACCATTGAGTTCCAGACGCCGGAGAATTTTGAATAGGCAGGGGAGAAACCAGAGTTCTCATCGGCTGCTATCCTGTGAAAAAGAAGATTTTAAACAATTGAAAAAAGCATTGTAACAATGACGGACGCAGATGGACACAGATGAATGACAAAAACAGATACAAATTAAATTGTTTCCTCCATTGTGATAGAGCGGCAATGAAGGAAACGCTCAGCCCATGGGGGCAGCAGAGAGTTATATTGTGCCCGAAGGGCTGATTATTGACCGGCTGGTATGCTCTATCAAACAGACGGTCAAAAGATAACTTATCAGCGTTCATCAGCGTTCATCCTGTAAAAAAAAGAAGATTTTAAACAATTGAGAAAGGCATTTGTAACATTGATGGACGCAGATGGACACAAATGTAATGACAAAAACGGATGCTCAATAAAACTGTTTCCTCCATTTTGATAGATCGGCAATGAAGGAAACGCTCAGCGCCTGTCGGCGAGTAATACCTGTTTATTATGCATGGGGATGAATTAACTGAAACGATCATTGGCTGTGCATATGTTGTTGCCAATACTCTTGGCCATGGCTTTCTCGAAAAGGTTTACGAGAACGCTCTTGCTCATGAACTGCGCAAGAAGGGACTTCACGTCGAGCAACAATACCCTCTTACCGTGCATTATGACGGGATCGTGGTCGGAGAATACCTGGGCGATCTACTCGTTGATGGAAAGGTACTCGTAGAGTTAAAGGCTACAAAACAGATTGAAGATTTCCATAAGGCACAGTGCATAAATTATTTGAAGGCAACCGGTCTGTCAACGTGCCTTCTTATTAACTTCGGTACACCGAGGATACAGGTGAAGCGACTGGCAAATGACACCAATTACTAGCGCACCGCAGGGGCTGGACATTGACCGGCTGGTATGTTCTATCAGCCAGACGGTCAAAGAATACGTCATCGTGGTTTATCGGTGTTCATCCGTGTTCATCCTGTAAAAAAGATGCTTTGCAATAATTGAAAGAGGCATTTGTAACAATGATGGACACAGATGTAATAATGATTGTGAAAACTGTGGCTGGCTTTGTGATACGGCATCTAAGCCATCCACGCTCCTCGCCTGTCGGCTACTGAAGCGCAAGATTTCTCCCGAAGGGCTGGATATTGACCGGCTGGAATGCTCTATCAGCCAGACGGTCAAAAGATACTTTATCCGGTTTTATCGGCGTTCATCTGTGTTCATCCTGTAAAAAAGAATCTTTACAACAAACGAATAAATCAGTGTGAAACAATGATGCACGCAGATGGACGCAGATGTAATGATAAAAGCTAATGATAGACTAAACTGTTTCCTCCATTGTGATAGATCGGCAATGAAGGAAACACTCAGCCCATGCGGGAAGTAGAGAGTTGCATATTGCCCGAAGGGCTGGATATTGACCGGCGGGAATGTTTATCAGCCAGACGGTCAAAAGATACTTCATCCGGTTTTATCGGCGTTCATCTGTGTTCATCCTGTGAATAAATTCAAAGATTCTATGTAACAATGATACACGCAGATGGACACAGATGAATGACAAAAACTGATGCTCAATTAAATTGTTTCCTCCATTGTGATAGAGCGTCAATGAAGGAAACGCTCNNCGCTCAGCCCATGGGGGCTGCAGAGAGTTATATTGTGCCCGAAGGGCTGGATATTGACCGGCTGGAATGTTTATCAGCCAGACGGTCAAAGAATACTTTATCAGGATTTATCGGCGTTCATCCGTGTTCATCCTGTGAAAAGAAGCTTTGTAACAATGATGGACACAGATGAGGGTATACACCTTTTTTCTTGACAAAATGTCAGAACTATACAAGAATTGGTTGAAACAAACCATGAAATCCAGGGGTAAGCAGACCCGGACTATGAAAGGGGTAGCCGGAACAATGAAGAGGAATGTGTCATTCATACTGGCCGTTGCAGGACTCTTTGTCTTTTTAATGCACTGCAGCAGTTTTGCAGAACTAAAGCTGGGCAACCTGAGGGTTTATCCTGAAATTGGTCTGGAAGAAATGCACAGGAGCAATATCTATCAGACCGAACACGACAGAAAGTCCGATTTCATCACCTCCATCCTCCCCGGCATACGCANNGCATACGCACAGAGTATCTCTTCGGTGGAAGCCACTCCTTAAACCTGGGGTATTCAGGGGCCTGGAGGAACTATGCCCGATACTCCTCCAACAATTACTGGGACAACCGCCTCCGGGGTGATCTGCGTTTTCGGTTTCCCGGCGGTGTTGATTTCGGGGTGGAGCACCGGTATATAAACAACTGGTACGAAAGGAGCGTTTTTATTGAACGCCAGAGACATTACACTGAAAATGTGACTGATGCAAAGGCATCGTACCGCTTTGCCGACCGCTGGAAAGCGCAGTTGCAGTACACGAGAGATGATTTCAACATGTCTTCCAGCCGTGATGAAATTTACAGCTATCTCTCTGACCTGTACGGAGGCAGCCTGTTCTATCGGTTCACAGCCCGCACCTCGGGTCTCATCGAGTTCCAGCACGTGGTCAAGGCCTTTGACAGATCGGATATTTATGACAGCACAGTGAACCAGGCTTTTTTGGGCCTCAGCTTCGACCCTGAGGGCAAGCTTGCAGGCCGGGTTAAGTTTGGATATGGACGGAAAGAGTTCGACAGAAGGCTTCCAGGGAGAGATACCCGGAGTAACACATGGGTGGCAGATATCGACCTGATACAGAACTTCACGAAGTATACCAGCCTCTCCTTCTCAGTATTGCGGGCTTTTCACGATGATACTTATTACGCCAACGTACCATATTACAGGACTGCTGCTGCACTGACCCTTCAGCATTACTTCACGAGAAAAATAGGCGGCAGGGCAATGGCCTGGTACGATCGCGCTGACTACCAGGAAAGGACGCCGGAACCCTTCACGGGATTTTTCAAGGAGCGTACTGATAAGGTATACAGTACCGGCATCGGCGCTTTTTACGATATTCAAAAGTATCTGAAAGTGCGCCTTGATTACAACTACATTAACCGTGATTCGAATTTTGAAAACTATTCTTTTGGAGAAAACAGGGTAATGTTCAAGATTGTCTACTCGCCATAAAACTGGTTTGTGCAGGTTAATTATGAAGAAAAAACTCTTTGCAAATGTTTTTTGTCTCGCTTTGTTTTTTGTTGTTGCTTTTCTTGCAGAAGCATCTGCCCAGGATGACTATGTCATAGGCCCTGAAGACGAGATATCCATCACTGTCTGGGACCATCCTGACCTTACGCGAAAGATACGGGTCAACCTTGAGGGGAAAATCAGTTTTCCTCTGATTGGTGAGGTCCCGGTGGGCGGCCTGACCACCATTGAGATAGAAAAAAAGATCGGGGAGCTTCTCAATAAGGATTATATCATAAACCCCCAGGTAAGCGTTGTTATTGAAAGCTATAAAAGCAGCAAAGTCTCCATAATGGGAGAGGTTAAGATGCCCGGCCCCTATGCCCTCACCCGACGGATGAATGTGGTGGAAGCCCTTTCTATGGCAGGAGGGCTGCTTTCTGAGGCAGACCATGAAATCATGATTGTGCGACCGAAAAAAAGCGATCAAGCTGGCAGAGCCCTGCTTCCTGAAGAGGTTGAAGACAGCGAGATCATCAGGATACAGATTCGAGACATGCTCCAGCGTGAAGGAGACATGGAAGAAAAGGCCAGGAATATCGAGGTACGGAACGGCGATACCATTTTTGTGCCCAAGGCCAGGATGTTCTATGTCACCGGAGAGGTAATGAAGCCCGGTCAGTATGCCTATCAGCGGGGGATGAGCCTTCTTCACGCCATCAGCACAGCCGGCGGCTTCACCGAGAAGGCCCGCCGCAGCAAAGTAAAGGTAGTCCGCCAATCCCAGGGGAAAAAAGTGGAACTCAGCCTTACGCTGGACAAGCCCATAGAGCCCGGGGACACAGTCATCGTTCCCGAGAGTTTCTGGTAACGAGTTCTTAGAGGATTACCCTGTCAGGAGGTTTATAACTATGACACAACCCCGAAGTCCGGCCCGGCAGATACATATTTATGATTATTTGCGCGTTCTTTACAAATGGCGAAAACCGGCCATCCTGTGTTTTGCAGCGATCGTTGTCATCGTCGCTGTTGCATCCTTTATTGCAACCCCTATCTATAAAGCAACCTCCAGAATACTCATAGACAGGGAAATCCCCCGGGCCCTGGATATCAGGCAGATGCTGCCCGGTGATGCAACAGGAACAGAGTTCTACCAGACCCAGTACAAGCTCCTCCAGAGCAAAAGCTTTGTGCTCAAAGTGATCCGGACCCTGAATCTTTCTGAAAACAGGACCTTTATGGCAGAAACAGGCTTAAACAAGAAGTTCATAACAAAGGAGGAAAAGGAAGGACTCGTTATTGAACGATTTTACAAGCATTACTCTGTTGAGCCTATCCGAAACAGCCGCCTCGTAGATCTCAGCTTTGAAAGCAAAGATCCCTCTTTAGCAGCCACCGTGGCAAACGCAATTGCAAAGGCTTACATCGTCTTCATAATGGAGCACAAGTCGTCTACATCGAGCGAGGCTGCGGACTTCCTCAGCAAGCAGATCAATGAGCAGAAAATAAAATTGGAAGAGTCAGAGCAGGCGCTCCAGAACTACAAGGAAAAGTACGGTATTGTTCAGCTTACTCAGGAGCCGGGCCAGAAAGAAAGCGAGAATGTTGCCATGCAACGCCTCGCAGGACTCAATGCAAGTCTCATTAAGGCTCAGACAGAGAGGCTCGAGGCAGAGTCGCGCTACAGGGAGGTTCAGGACCTGATAGCAAAAAACGTACCCTATGAGTCTATCCCCCCAATCAGTAACAGCCCCCTTATCCTGACGTTGCGCTCAAGCGAGGCCAAGCTGGAGACACAGATCTCCGAGGCGTCACAGAAGTTTGGCGACAAACATCCGAAAATGGTCCAACTGAAACAGGAACTCGAGGCAACCAGGCAGAAGATCAAGCTTGAGGCAAAGAGCGTGGTCAACGCCATCAAGAACGACTACGCCATAGCACGGGCCAAGGAGAATTCCGCCCGTTCCGCTGTTGAGGGGCAAAAGGCAGAGGCGCAGAAACTGAGCGAACACTCAATACAATACGGTGTTTTCCTCCGGGAGGTGGAAAAGAACAGGGAGCTCTATGAAAACCTTCTGAAAAGGCTCAAAGAAACAAGCGTGGAACACGAGTTCGGCGCAACCAACATAAAGATCATCGATTCTGCCACAGCGCCGATACACCCGGCAAAACCGAAAAAGGCACGCAATATACTTCTATCCTTTGTAGTTGGGCTTTTTATGGGCGTGGGCCTGGCCTTCTTTCTTGAATACCTGGATAACACGGTGAAGAGTCCGGAGGATGTGAAGGAGCACTTCAACGCACCGAACCTGGCCATTATCCCCAGTATTGATTTCAAGGCAGAGGCAGGAGAGGCTGTCAGCAGCCCCGAACTCATTGTCCATCACAAGCCAAAATCGATAGCAGCGGAGGCCTTCAGGAGCCTCAGGACTGCAATTCTCTTCTCCTTTCCTGAAAATCCTCCCAAGTCCTTTGTAGTGACGAGCTTCATGCCCCAGGAGGGAAAATCGTTTATTGCTGTCAACACAGCCCTTATCATGGCATCTGCAGGGGACAGGGTTTTGCTGATAGATGCTGACCTTCGCAGGCCAATGATACACAACCTGTTAAAGGTGAACAATGAGAGAGGCCTTACGAACATGATCGTGGGAGGCGGCGGGGCAAGGCCCCTTGACCTGAACGAACGGTTAAGCGTCATTCCATCCGGGCCCATTCCTCCTAACCCTTCCGAACTCCTGGGTTCTCAGAATTTTTTGGAGCTTATGGAGGGATTGAAATGGGAATATGACAAGGTTGTCATCGATGCTCCCCCCATCAACTCTGTCACAGATGCCCTTGTGGTCAGCAAATCCCTGGAAAGCGGTGTTATCTTCGTGATCAAGGCCGGAGTCACTACAAAAGAGATGGTGAGGGATGCAAAGGGTATGCTGGACGGTATAAACGCACGGATACTCGGCGGGGTGCTCAATAACGTAAGGATGAATTCGTCAGGGTACTACCATTACTCCTCCTACCATTATTACCACAAATATTATGGTGATGAGGACAAAGCAAACGGGGACGGAAAAAAGAAGAGGGGACTGTGGGCTGTGACAAAAGCTGTGACAGCAGCAGGAATGGGCAGAAAAACAGTTGATTGACCTTCACACCCATATCCTTCCCGGCCTTGATGACGGCGCTTCTGACATGAATGAAGCGGTTGAGATGTGCCGTATGGCAGAATCAGACGGCATCACAACCATGGTGGCAACCCCCCACACAGGTAATGGTGTTTACGTAAACAGGAGAGACCGTATCCTTGCTGCTGTAGCAGAACTCAACAGCAGGCTCAGTAAAGAGGGGATCAATGTAAGGATCCTTCCCGGAGCGGATGTCCACATAAATCAAGACATGACAGGGATGATAGAGGCTGGCAGAGCACTGACGTTAAATGATGCGGGGCGTTATTTATTGGTAGAGCTTCCCCATCAAACTGTCCCTCCAAATCTTGGAGACTGGATATTTACCCTTAAGCTCAATGGCATCACACCCATCATCACCCATCCTGAACGAAATTTTGTCATAAGAAAAAATATGGAGGAGCTCCGCAAATGGGTGGATCTTGGTGCCCTTGTGCAGATTACCGCTATGAGCGTCACAGGACAATTTGGCACTCTGGCACAACACAGTGCACATGAAATGCTGAAAGGCAACCTTGTTCACGCCATTGCCAGCGATGCCCACTCCATCTCAGGACGGCCTCCGATTCTTTCACGTGCGCGGGATGCAGTAGCAAGGCTAACGAGTGAATCACATGCCCATGATCTCGTCCATACATACCCGGGAATGATCCTCGATGGAAAGCCAGTGGAAGCATTGCAGCCGTTGAAGGGCCAGGTACCTGGACTTATGCGCCGCCTGCTTCAACTGCGCTGAACTATAAAAAAGAAATTTTTGCTTGACAATATGAGCGCGTTGGCCGATAATGCTTTAAAGCATTCATAAATAGTTGCCAATGCCTCTATGAGACGAAATACACAGAAGGAGGTTCTTATTATGAAAAGTTTTATTCTTTTTGCTATTGCCGCATTTCTTATCGCGCTTCCTCTCTCTGCGATGGGAGTAAACTCAGAAAAGGTGAATAAAAGCGCAGGACTCGGACTGGCCGGAGGCCAGATATCCGGGGATGCCTTTGCATTTAATCATGGTTTTTCAAATATTAAGAGCGTAGCAGCACCTTTGCTTATGCCAGGGCATGTACGCCCGCCTTTCTATGCAGGCGGCCCTACGCCTTCGTGGTGGAAACCTCTGCCAGAGAGGCCACCCTGGTACGCAAGCCCGTCCCACTGATCCGGGTCATCAGAGCAAGCAACAGGATATTGATCGTACATCAATTCAATTGTTAATCAGAAAGGATTTACAAATCCTTTCTGATTAACAGAACAATATCTATCTTCAATAAATCGTAAACTTTCTTCATCGATTCCGACCAATCAATACAGTTCGTCTGACGTATGCTGACTATCCCGATTCTCGTTTTCCTCATAGTTCTCGCGCCTCTTGCTGTGGGGAGTGTGTATATTGTAACGTACTCAGCGGCGGAGTTCGTGATCTTCTCTCTTCTTGCTGTCAATATTGCCAGAAGCTTTATTGTGAATCCCCGCCTTTCTCCTGTTTCGGGTATTCCGGCCACAAGCCTGCAGCCACAGGCTTCTGCACCCGGTTTATTCCTGCCCCTCCTCCCCCTCCTTATTTTTCTTGTCTTTGTGTTGCTCCAGATGGTTCCCTTGCCAGCTTCCCTTCTCCGCTCTGTTTCTCCGAACACCTACGGGTTATATGAAAAGCTCGGCCTTCTGTCACGATACATGCCTCTCTCCCTGTCCATCCATGGAACCTCTGTGGGATTTCTCAAGTGGGCTGCCTGCGGAGCGCTTTTTTTTATCGTTGCCTCTTACAGACCTGCAGCCCCTATTCTCGAAGGGCAGGGATGGATCACCATTCTCGTGGTATCCGTTATCTTTATCGGCCTTGTTGAGGCACTCTACGGACTCTATGGGTATGTCAACGACCCCGGTGCCCTCCTCTGGTTCACCCGTACGCACGGACATTACGGCCACAGGGTAGCAGGAACCTACATAAACCCCAACCACCTGGCAGGCCTTATGAATATGACCCTGCCCCTTACTGTGGCGTTCTTTGTTTTCTACGCAGGATCGATACGGAGGGGAAGGCATCGAGCCGACAACCTCTTTATTGAGCTTGCCACATCAAAGAAGGCTGTCCTGTCGTACGTGCTGCTTTTCAGCATTATCCTCATGGTCCTTGCTCTGATCTTCTCAGGGTCGCGCATGGGACAGTTTAGTTTCCTTGCCGCCATGGCAGGAACAGCCATACTCTCTGCGATTCGACTTGCAGGAAAAGGGCAGAAAAGGATCTCTGCACCCCTCCTTCTCATCGTAATAGGCTGTATCTCCATAGGGGTGCTCTGGGGAGCATGGAAAGGGCTCGACCCTGTTATCGAACGGTGGGGCACGGCTGACCAGGCAATAATGCAGAGCAGGGGTATTCTATGGGAGACTACCAGGCCCCTTGTCAACGACTTTCCCCTCACCGGCACAGGCCTTGGCACCTATGAACTTGCCTACCGCAGCTACCAGCCCGAATCCCTGGGTACTGCTGTTTATGACCATGCTCACAACGATTACCTCCAGGTACTTGCCGAGACCGGCTGGATAGGCTTTGTTCTGTGGCTGGCCTTCTTTGTCATCTTTCTTGCTCGCGTTATTGTCAGGTGGGTCAGAAACCAGGACCCCTACGCTGTTGCCATTGGCGCCGGGGGAATTGCTGCTACCATGGCCATCCTTGTTCATTCTTTCGGAGAATTCAACCTTCAGATTCCGGCTAACGCCCTTCTTCTTTTTATTATTATGGCCATTACATGGAGATCCGTCTGATGACACGGTCCTGGACTTTTTATTTCAGGGGCTCGGTTCTCCCCATCATTGTGATTATCCTCATCCTCCCTGTAATCTACCTTTCAGGGCTCAGGTTCGTTGCCGAGCTTATTGTTCCCACGGACACATCCTCTCTCTGGGAAAGCCCTGCACATACATCTCAAAAAGCTTCCGACTTTACCCTGGCAACCCTTGCCCGCTTTGACCCTTTCTCACCTGACTACCCTTATCTTTTGGCTGTAAAACTCTCAGCAGAAGACCCGGGGGGAGCAATGCGATTGAACAGAAAGGCCATGCGCCGCTCTGTGCTCAGCCCCCGCTATCAGATCCAGGAAGGGTGGCTCAGGGCACAAAATGGTGATCTCAGTGATGCTTTTCTATCCTTTGAAAAGGCAATTTTTCTCGACCCCATGAATGTGAATGCCCATATACAGAAAGGACTCTTTCTCTTTTTTCAGGTCATGCCCAACGCGGAGGGTGAACAAAAGGATATCTACCGTACCATGGCAGAAAAAAGCCTCTCCCTTGCAGCTCAGTATGACCCGTCTCTTCTTCGCAGCCCCCTGGTCAGCCTTGCGCTTGCTTCGATTTACAGCGAGATAGGGGATAAGGACGAGGCACGGACAGTGTTGCGGGAATCTGATGATATGGCAGTTTTGGACCCCGGGTTCCTCGTTAAGAAATGGGCGCTCCACTTCGAACTCGGCGACGCTCAAAGGCCAATAGCACAATGGGGGGCACTCTTTCGTGGAGATAAACTTACTGAAGCCGATTTTACAACTCTTACCGTTGAAATGGCAAAACAGACTATACCTGATTTTCGCTATTTTGAAGCACAGATACTTATGCAGAGAGGGGAGATGGAGACAGCCCGCCAAAAAATGAGCTCCTGCGTATCGGAACGGCCTCATGTGGCAGAATACAGGCTTGCCCTCGGCGATATATATGAGAAGCTTGGAAAACGCAGCGATGCTCTTACCCAGTATGAAAAGGCTCTGAAGCTCTCCCCGGCTAACCAGTACGCAAAATCAAAGATGATCGAATACTACAAAGAGCGATGAAGTGCAAAGGATACAATAAGGAGGTGAATTTATGATAAATAAACTCCTGTCGGTTAAGCGTACTCTTGCTATGAGGCGCTGGTTTTACTTCGTCGGGGACTCATCTTGCATTACTCTGGCAATTTATGTGGCTTTCCTTCTTCGTTTTGACTGGAAGATACCCGGTGCCTACAATCTGTTACTGTACATCCCCTCAATCCTGCTTATTAAGCTGCTGGTTTTCTGGTTTTTCAATCTTCACAATATGTCATGGACCCACACGGGCCCCCATGAGGTTGTGACAATTACGAAGGCTAATATAGTGGGCTCCGCTCTGGTCTTCCTCGTTATCCATGTGTTTAATCCAGCTCAGTTTTTCACGGGTTTTCCCCGTTCTATTTTTGTAGCAGACTTTGTTCTTTGCGTCTTCTTCATAACAGGTTTCCGGTTGCTCAAACGCTTGTATTTGCACTATACCAAGGGGTCATTCGCGTTCGGGAAGCAGACCCTCATTGTTGGGGCAGGTGATGCTGGAGTGTTGCTCGTCAAGGATATGCGCCACCAGAATGAGACTACATGGGCTCCCCTGGGGTTTGTTGATGACGATCCCGGTAAGCAGGGAATAGATGTCTGTGGACTTAGAGTGCTGGGGAAGACAAATGACATTCCCGAACTGGTAGAAAAGCTGAAGATCGAATCTATCCTTGTTGCTATACCATCTGCGCCGAGCAAGGTGATCCAGCACATCATGGAGGAGATACGAAAAACACCGGTAAGGGATATCCGCGTTGTTCCGGGCGTGAAACGGATACTCGAAGGCACCGTTACTGTTTCAGATATAAAGGAGATTGCGATTGAAGATATTCTGGGCCGTGAGGAGGCTACTGTGGATACTGAGAGCATAAGGAAGATGCTCAGCGGCAAGGTGCTGCTTGTCACCGGTGCAGGAGGTTCCATAGGAAGTGAAGTGGTCAGGCAGATGATCAAGTACGAACCCAGGAAAGTGGTGGCCCTTGATATTGATGAGACCGACCTGTTCAACCTGCAACAGGAGCTTATCCAAAAATCCGGCGGTGAGAATGTCGTGCCTGTTGTGGCCGATGTCGGAGATTGGACAAAGATCCAGCGGATCTTTGAAGCCTTTTCGCCAGGGATTGTCCTGAATGCTGCCGCATACAAACACGTCCCCATGATGGAGTCCTATCCCGAGGAGGCAGTACGGGTAAATGTTCTCGGAACAATGAACCTCCTGAACGCATCAATCAAATATCACGTCGAACGCTTTGTCATGATCTCAACGGACAAGGCGATAAACCCGTCGAGTGTTATGGGTGCAACAAAGAGAACAGCAGAAGAACTGGTAAGATTCTACAATAGCAAAAACCACGCCCGTTTTATCTCCGTACGGTTCGGAAACGTGGTGGGGAGCAGGGGAAGTGTTATCCCCATCTTTCAAAAACAGATCGTTTCGGGTGGGCCGGTAACCGTGACCCACAAAGATATGAAGCGCTACTTTATGAGTATCCCGGAGGCTGTGATCCTGGTGCTCCAGGCTGCCGCATCAGGTACAGGGGGCGAGATATTCCTTCTCGATATGGGCGAGCCTGTTCGTATTCTTACGGTGGCGGAAGAAATGATCCGGCTCCACGGGCTTGCACCGGATAAGGATATCCCCATCATCTTCACTGGTATGCGGCCGGGAGAAAAGCTTTACGAAGACCTCATGACGCCCTTGGAGAAGAGCGAGCAGACTGCTCACCCGAAGATCTTCAAGGCAATAAACGACACAATCAAAACCGACATCATCAAGCAGGTGGCGCTCCTCGAAAAGGCCGCTGTAGAAGGTGACAAACCACGCATCATCGCCATCCTAAAAGAAATCATCCCCGCATATAACCCCCAGTTGCACCCTTGAACCATTTCTCTGGCAGTCTCTTTTCAACTGCCTCTTTCGCCAATCTTTCCAGCGCATAATCCCTTCGAAAACCAGTAGCATTTCCGTCATCGTACATAAAAATCCCGCCTGCAAGGCTGCCCTGCAGGCGGGAGCTGAAAAAAATCAATCATTCTACATGGTTGTTTTCAGAAAACACCATTGCACCGCAGGAAGGCAAAATCATAGGAGTCTTTTTGCCTTTTGTAATGCTTCCTTTCAACGTGTAGCCAAAGCCGGCATACGTGCCTTCTGTCTCGGTTGCCCCGGGTGACTGAATCCAGCCCTCCCCGGAAATCGATGTAATCTTTATCTTGTCAGCTGTTTTCCCTGCCACATTCACATAGCCCTTCAGGTAGGTATCAGTGAGACTACCTTCAGCAGGAAAGCCATCCTCCCCAGCCAAATAATCTACATCGACACCCAGAGATGCCTCCAAATAGCCTAGAAATTGCAGGTTGGTTCCTGCGTCCCAATGAAGCAAACCATCCCCCATTGGCGTTCCGTCTTTTTCGAAGAACCTCAGATATGCCACGTGTGGTGCATTCACATCAACGTCCATACAAACATAGAGACTCCCGCCACGGGCGCTCATCTTTCTGGGGAGAGAAGTTGAGTCATACCCGGTGAATTCGAGTCCTTTCTGTGGTTTGACTGTCATCTTCAGCCATGTTCCATCGAGGGCACTGAGGTTCTGTGCCTGGACATTATAACTACCCATAACAAAGAAGAGAGCTACAGCAATTCCGATTAAAATTGAAACCTTTTTCATATGATACCTCCTTGTAAATGATTATATCCAATCTTATACCTTTCCGAGGTTCTCTGCAACACCTTTTTGCCGCAGCGCGCAGATATATATGGCATCGCATAGGTTCTCTGTCTCCATCAGCCATGGGTATACTGGAGAGTCCCGGGATTGTTACAATTCTTAAGTAATTATTGCCCCATTCCGAATAGAATATATAAACGCAAATACTTATGGGTACTTGTGCAATTAAAAGGACAAAAGTCGGGCCAGGGAGTATAAAACCCGACGATTTTTTCGAAGGCAAAATGACTGGCCAGCCTGGAACAGACACGGACAATCCGAATGCACAATCTTTGCTTCAAATTATACTGGACATATCCAGGAGTCTCATCAGTCTTTCACCTGACCAGATAGATGAAGGCATTGATGATGCGCTGAAAGCAATTGGCGAATTTGTCCGGGCCGACAGGGTTTGCATATTCCGGTTTTCCCCAGACGGACAGGAGATGAGCAATACTCACGAATGGTGTGGCCGGGACACAGAGCCCCAAATGCACACACTCCAGGGTATAGCTACAAGCGACTTTCCCTGGTTCTACGAAAAAATCAGCCGTGGTGAAGTTGTTCATGTCCCTGACGTGTTCCAGCTTCCGCCCGAGGCCACGGCTGAGAGAACAAGGTGGGAAGCACAGAACATCCGCTCACTCATCAGTATTCCTATTGTGTGCAGGGATACTCTTGCGGGATTTATCGGGTTCGACGCTGTCAGCGCGATAAGACCATGGCCTGAAGAGATAATAACCCTGTTGAAGGTGGTAGGCGAGATATTGGCATCCGCTCTTGAAGGAAAGCATTCCATAGAGCTTTTAAAAGAAAGCGAGGGAAGATATAAAGCACTCTTTGAAAATGCCAATGATGCCATTTTTCTTTTGAGAGAAAATACCTTTGTTGACTGCAACAACGAGGCCCTCAGAATGTTCGGCTGTGCCAAGGACGAGATTATTGGTCAACCTCCTTTCAAATTATTTCCGCCAACCCAGCCTGATGGAAAAAATTCCAAAGAAAAAGCCCTTAAAAAGATTTATGCTGCCCTGTTCGGCTATCAACAGCGCTTCGAATGGCAGCACTGTTGCCTTGACGGGACCCCTCTGGATACGGAGATAAGCCTGAACCGGGTTGAGCTGGGCGGTAAGACCTTTGTCCAGGCAATAATACGGGATATTACAAAACAGAAGATCGCTGAAGCTGCTTTAAAGGAAAGCGAGGAAAAATACAGGAGCATTTTTGAAAATGCAGTAGATGGAATGTTTCAGACAACGCCCGACGGACGTTATATAAGCGCAAACCCCTCACTTGCAAAAATGTATGGCTATGATTCTGCAGAAGAATTGACTGCTGCCATCACAGATCTTAGAAAGAAGTATGTTGATCCCGAAGACCGAGACAGGCTGAAAGCTTCTATCGAAGAGAAAGGATATGTCGAAGGTTTTGAAACACAGATGTTCCGGAAAGATGGAACAAAAATGTGGATTTCCATGACAGCCAGGGCAGTTCGTGATGAATCAGGAGATATTGTTTGTTATGAAGGGACTTCAATAGATATTACTGCGCGAAAGGAGATGGAACAGCTCCTTGAAAGGGAAAGGGAAACATTTTACGGGATACTTCATAAGGCTCCGTTCGGTGCTGCCCTTATTGGCAAAGATGGCAGGTACATTTTTGTAAACCCTGAGTTTACTTCTCTTACCGGTTACACCATTGAAGACATTCCCACGGGAAAGGAATGGTTCAATAAAGCTTATCCTGACGAAAAATACCGACACTACGTTATTGAAGAATGGAAGAAAGACATCGGATCCAGGGGCATCATTAAAAACTTTACAATAGCATGTAAGGATGGGATAGCAAAGGAGTTCGAAATAAGGACAGCGTTTCTCGACGATGGGCAGGCTGTCATGATGCTGGTTGACATTACTGAGCAGAAGCGGATGGAAGCAGCGCGAAGGGAAAGTGAAGATTATTTAAAAACAATCTTTAATTACATGCCAACAGGCATGATCATCATTGACCCGGAAGATCACACCATTGTCGATGTCAACTCCACTGCTGCCAGCATGATCAAGGCTGATGTCATGAGTATTGTTGGTAAAGAATGTCACAATTACATATGTCCTACCGAACGCAATCAATGCCCGATTACCGATCTTGGGAAAACCATCGATAATTCAGAAAGGCTCATTAAAGCTGCGGATGGTCAAATGATATCGGTTGTGAAAACCGTAATCCCTATTTCTGTTAAAGGACATCGATACCTTCTGGAAAGTTTTATTGACATTACCGAGCGCAAACAGTTCGAGCAAACCTTAAAAGAGAGCGAGGAGAAGTACCGGTCTCTTTTTGAAGGGTCAAGAGACGCCATATACATTGCTGCATCAGACGGGCAACTCGTAGATGCTAACCAGGCCTTTCTCGATCTTTTCGGATACACACGGGAGGAAATCATTCATTCGAACGCAAAACAGGCCTATGCTTCGGTGAAAGACCAAAAAATCTTCAAACAGGCCATACAAGAGAAGGGTTCAATAAGGGATTTTGCAATACAGCTCAGAAAAAAAGATGGCACCATCATGGACTGTCTCCTCTCTGTGACCACAAAAAGAGGGGATGATGGAAATATTATTGAGTACAACGGGATTGTCCGCGACATAAGTGCCTATAAGAAGGCCCAGGAAATGATCCATTACATGGCTTACCATGATCCTCTCACCGGCCTTCCCAACAGGGTGCTCTTCAACGACCGTCTGGACATGGCCTTAGCACGTGCACAGAGAAGCGGAAAGAAGGTGGCAGTCATGATGCTCGATATCGACAAATTTAAGAGCATTAACGATAAATGGGGTCACGAAACAGGAGATAAACTGTTGAAATCTGTTGCAGACCGTATCGGGCACGTCCTGAGGAAAAGCGACACGATTGCAAGGATGGGAGGAGACGAGTTTCTTGTTATAGTTCCTGAAACGGAAAGGCCGGAGGATGTGGCCACAGTTGCTCAAAAGATTCTGGGGGTCTTTCAAATACCCTTCGACTGTAATAGCTTCAAACAATCGAGTTCTACGAGTATAGGGGTTGCAATGTATCCTAAAGATGGAGACAACAGCGAAGTATTAATACGATGTGCTGACATAGCCATGTATAGTGCGAAAGCAAAAGGGGGCAACAGCTTCTGTATCTATACCCCGGAAATTGAAAGCAAACAGTAAATCGGTTGCAGTCCTTTATTCTTTTGTAGTCCCTGAACAGACACGGAAAAACAGGTCAGTCTGATAATCATAAGGTATCATGAACATGAAGGAAATGGGTTTGACACCATTGTAACTGACTGGTATATTTAGTTGGTTTTATGTTTTTTACTCCACCACTGATCATGGGCTCCGCATTGCGATCGGCCACAGCGAGTGAATTGTGTACGAAGAAAGATTTTACAGAAACATAGCAAGACCTGCAGATTTACTCTGCTATGGGGTCACCTACAAGGAGACAGATCTCTGGTGCTGTACAAAAACTGATTTGAGAAAGGTCATAGAGGATCGTGTTTTTTATTACCGGCATCAACTTGAAGAATATATCAGGACAAATCCTATTTTCAACGAGAGCCTTTTGCCCATCAACCATGACCAATTTGCTCCCGTCATCGTCAAAGAGATGATTTCTGCATCAGCACGGGTTGGGGTGGGACCCATGGCTACTGTAGCCGGGGCGATTGCTGAATTTCTGGGAAGGGATATAGCGCACCTCACAGACGAGTATATCATTGAAAATGGCGGTGATATCAGTATCAAAACATTACGGGAGAGAATGATTCTTGTATACGCAAAAAAATCTCCTTTTAGCCAGAATATAGCGATCAGAATTAAGGAGAGGGACAAGCCCTATGGAGTATGTACATCCTCTGCAACTGTAGGCCACTCCCTGAGCCTTGGAAAAGCTGATGCAGTATGTGTTATCGCTGACTCAGCACTTTTTGCGGATGGACTTGCAACTTATATTGGTAATAGTGTAAAAAGTAAAGATGATATAGGTGGTGCAATAGAGGCAGGAAAAACATTCTCCAATGTTATGGGTCTATTGATAATTGTAGGCGATAGTTTAGGCGTCTGGGGAGACCTGGAGATCACAAGAGTCTGACCATCGGTTTGCAAGCCTTAAGCCCTAAAACAAAGCACGAGGTCTATATGAAGAAAAGAATCATTCTGAGGTTTAAAAAGAACACTATCGATAAACCCATAGTCTATAAACTTGTGAAAGATTATGACCTGGTTTTCAATATCCTGAGGGCGAGTATTTTGCCGAGAGCCGAATCAATGATGGTCATGGAGATTGAGGGTACAGAGGACAACTTCAACAGGGGGATTGCATACCTGAGGGGCCTGAATATTGAAACAGCCCCTATGGAGCAGGATATAAACAGGGATGAGGAGAAGTGTGTCCATTGCGGGATGTGTACGAGTGTCTGCGCTCCGGACGCTCTTTATTTGGACAGAGAGACAATGAAGGTTCATTTTGACTACAAAAAGTGTGTTGCCTGCGAGCTTTGCGTTAGAGTCTGTCCTGTTAAGGCAATGAACGTTTTCTTTGATTAACAATCCTGTGAAAAAAATATACCTTGACCATAATGCAACAACGCCTGTTCTCCCTGAAGTGGTTGAGTTCGTTAAACCATTCTTTTCAGATTTTTTCGGGAATCCTTCAAGCATTCACTGGGCCGGCAGAGATGTTAGGGTTCACTACGATAATGCCCGCGAACATGTTGCAAGTATGGTCAATGCGAAACCAGAGGAGATAGTCTTTACTGGCTGCGGGTCTGAAAGTGACAACCATGCCATTAAGGGAGTGGCATTCTCCAGAAAGAGCAGGGGAAACCACATTATTACAACAGCCATTGAGCATCCTGCTGTGCTGAACACGTGCAGATACCTCGAAACAGTGGGGTATAGAGTAACCTACCTTCCGGTTGACCAGGACGGTCAGATAGAACCCGATGATGTGAGGAAGGCCATAGAAAAGGAGACAATCCTGATCTCTGTTATGTATGCGAATAACGAAACAGGAAATTTGCTTCCCATCCGTGAGATAGGCGCCATTGCGCGAGAGCATGATGTTATTTTTCATTCTGATATGGTGCAGGCCCTGGGGAAGATTGCTATCGATGTAGATTCATTGAATGTTGACCTTGCAAGCTTCGCAGGTCATAAGGTTTATGCTCCAAAGGGGGTTGGGGTTCTCTACATCAGGCAGGGGCTGGACATAGAAAACCTCATTCACGGCGGACATCAGGAAGGAGGGAGGAGGGCTGGCACAGAAAATGTCATTGGTGCTATAGCATTTGGAAAAGCTAACGAAATTATCTCTCATCATATGGACGAGGAAAATAAGAGAATAGACGGATTAAGACAGAAACTCCTTGAAGGCATTCTGGAAAGAATAGATCATGTGAAGTTCAACGGACACCGAACACACAGGCTGCCCAACACCCTCAATCTGAGTTTCGAATTTGTGGAGGCAGAGTCTCTTCTTATCGCACTGGACCTGAAAGGTATTGCAGTATCCTCGGGATCAGCATGCTCATCAGGCTCAGGCGAGCCCTCTCACGTATTACGGGCAATGGATATACCTGTTGAGACTTGTCTGGGCACTATCCGACTGAGCCTGGGCAGAAGCAACACTGAAGAAGATCTGGATTATACTTTGTCTGTTCTGCCTGAGATCGTTGCGCGTTTGAGGGCAATGTCACCGCTGTATCGGAAGAAATGACCAGTTCTCAGCTCGAAGCTGATAGCTGACAGGCAAAGCCATACAGCCTTTCAGTTATTTCCTGTGAGCTGTATACAAGCTACAACCTATGAGCTCCAAAATGAAATTCTTCATCCACACAACCGGTTGCAAAGCAAATCAGTGGGATTCTTACATCATAACAAACAGCCTGAAAGGCACGGGTCATTCTCCCGGCTCCATTTCAAATGCAGATTTTATTGTTATAAATGCCTGTACACTCACTGAAGGGGCTGAGAGGGATTTGCGGCGTTTCATCAATCGGTCGCGGGGTATCAACTCAGGGGCACGAATAATCCTTGCAGGGTGCCATGCACAGGTCTATCCTGAGCAGGCCTACGGCGCAGACCTTGTTCTCGGCCAGGGGGAAAAGTTTCGAATCAGCGAGTTCTTGTGTTTAAATGGTTTGTTTGTCAGTAAGACACGCTCGATTCCTTTGGAAAGCATAATTGCTGATGGTTTGCCCTGGCAAAGGACAAGGGTTTTTCTGAAGATACAGGATGGCTGCGACCGGTTTTGCAGTTATTGTGTTGTTCCTCTCGCACGCGGCAAACCGAGGAGCAGGAATTCAGTTGAAATTTTTGATGCCATGAAAACCTTCAAGGAAAGAGGGGTTAAGGAGGTAGTGCTCACCGGCATAGAAATCTCAGAGTACAGAGACCCTTTAACCGGAAAGGACCTCAAGGGTTTGCTGGAGGACCTTGAACAGAAGGAGACACCACCCAGGATCCGGATAAGCTCCATCGATCCTCTCTACCTCGATGACGAATGTATTCAAATTATTTGCTCTTCGAAGAAAATCATGAGAAGCCTTCACATACCCCTCCAGAGCGGGTCCGATGCTATTCTAAAAAGGATGGGCAGACAGTACACCACAGAATACATAAGAAATCTTGTAAGAAAACTGAATACCATGATTCACGGCGTGGGGATTGGCATGGACGTTATCGCAGGGTTTCCCACAGAAGAAGAGAGCCACTTCCTGGAAACCAGTCATTTTCTCAGTAAACTCGATATCTACTATCTCCATGTTTTCCCTTTCTCACCCAGGAAGGGAACAAAGGCAGCAACAATGGAAAATGCGGTGAACGGTACAGTGAAAAAGCGACGGGTCAGCCTGCTGCGTAAACTTGACAGTGAAATGCGGATAAAGTTCTATAAGAGGTTTGTGGGACAAAAGGCTTGGATACTCGCTGAGGGAAAGATGCACCAAAACCTTTACATGAGAGGCTATACGGAAAACTACATCCCTGTCTGCATTCCCTACGAAAAAAAACTTGAAAATAATATTGTTAACGTTACAATAAAGGGGGTACAGGATAGACTCGTCATTGGAGAACCAAATGTGGTCTGATGGACTTCTTTATTATAAGTAAGTCAGGAAGTATTTCGTATATCGTATGTTGTATCCTGCAGAGGAACTTTACGATATGCAACCAATTATTCACAATCAGGGGGTAACATGTTTGTTTTCGGAAATTTCGTTACAGGGATAGCATATATTTTGGACATGTTACTTACTGTCTACTTCTGGATAATCCTGATACGGGCCGTCCTGTCCTGGATCCAACCCAACCCTTATAACCCGGCAGTACGGATTATCTATAATCTTGTTGACCCTGTTACCTACAGAATATCGAGAAAAATCCCTACAAGGATTGGTGCGATTGACTTTGCTCCTTTTATACTCATGATCATCATCGTTTTTCTCCAAAGATTTCTGATAAGAAGTCTGTTTGACCTTGGGACGAGAATGAATTAGAGCTCACCTCCCAGCGAAGCGAGGTAAATCTGCAAAGACAATGATGGTTACCGTCAAGCAAACACGAACATCTCTTCCCACAGATCCATGGACACATCCATATGATCATTGAGGTTCGTGTCATTACCAATGCAAAAAAGAAGGAGCTGAAATTTGAAGGAGATTCTTTAAAAGTAAAAATTACCGCTTTGCCAAAAGAAGGCAGGGCAAACACGGCTTTGATAGAGTATCTCGCTGATTTTTTTGGCGTGAAGAGGTCAGAGGTTAAAATAATTAAAGGTGAGAAGGAAAAAAGAAAGCTCATCTCCCTCCCCCTTGAAGAAGAACAAATCGCAAAGGCTATGGGCAGGTAAATGGCCGGCTAATGGCCTGATTATAGAAAACTGCAAGAGTTACAAACAGCTAATTTACTTGACATTCAACGGCTAAACCAATTATATTATCGGGTTTTAGAGGTAGGCAGCATTGATTGTCAAACTTTCTGACATAGAGGACAGACTCATCGTAAAAGGTGAGATTGCAAGCCCGGTATTTGAAAACCTTGAGGAGGAACAGTTTACGATCGAGTCGCCTGTCCGCTTTGAGTTGGTGATAACAAAACTTGATGATAACGTGAGAATCTCTGGCCCGGTCAGAAGCACTGTGATAATGTCCTGCTCCCGTTGCCTGGAAGAGTTTTCATGTCCTTTAGAAACATATCTTGATATAGAGGTGGAACCAAAAAGACTTTTGTCTCATGAGGCTGAAGTCGAGTTGAGGCCGGATGATTTGGATATTTACTATTATGATGGTGACGAGATTAACCTTGATCCTTTGATTTACGATGAAGTGCTGCTCAATCTCCCGATCAGACCTTTGTGCAGGGAAGACTGCGCAGGACTTTGCCATATATGCGGAAAAAACAAAAATGTCGAATCCTGTGCATGCAGTCAATATGCAAGTACAGTTTTAGGGGAGAAATTAAAGAATTTTTTGAATACTTAAGGAGAACAAAATGGCAGTTCCAAAACGCAAAACCTCAAAATCATCGAGAGACAAAAGGCGGTCTCATGACAGGGTCATAGCCCCAAATGTAACGCTATGTTCTAACTGTAAAGAGCCTAAGCTTTCTCATATTGTGTGTCCGAAATGCGGATACTATAAGGGTAAACAGTACCTTAAAATCGGGGAAGCCTGATCTAAATGGTCAGAATAGCAGTTGATGGTATGGGGGGCGATTTTGCACCTCAGGCTATCGTGAAGGGTGCAGAACAGGCTTTAAAGGAGAAAGTTGCTGAAATTATCCTTGTTGGCGACAAGGCGAGGCTTGTTCCATTTTTAGAGAACCCTGATGAAATAGAGATTGTTCATACTGACGAATATGTGGAGATGACAGCATCTCCTTCCGCTGCTCTGCGAAAGAAAAGAGGGTCATCAGTAAACAAGTCTTTTGAACTGGTGAGAACTGGCAAGGCTCAGGGTGTTGTAACAGCAGGCAACTCAGGGGCTGCTATGGCCTTTGCCATATTCACCCTTGGAAGAATTGGTCTGGTGGAAAGGCCGGCAATTGCCACCCTGCATCCGAATGTTTCAAAGGGCACAATAACTGTAGTCCTTGATGGAGGGGGAAATGTTGACTGCAGACCTGTTCACCTGGTCCAATTCGCAATAATGGGAAGTGCCTTTGCAAAAAGCGCCTTTGGCATCGAAATGCCCCGGGTCGGACTTCTGAGCAATGCAGAGGAAGAGACCAAAGGGAATGATCTGACAAGAGAAGCGCATGCAATGATTAAGGAGCTCGGCCTTAATTATCTTGGTTACGTTGAAGGAAATCATGTTCACAACGGTCGTGTGGATGTTGTGGTATGTGACGGTTTTGTTGGCAACATAGCGTTAAAGATAACAGAAGGCGTGGCAGAGTCATTGATGGCCTTCCTGAGGGAGCGCATAGAAAAAAGCCTGAAAAACAAAATGGGTTACCTTCTCATGAAGGAAATTTTTGATGAGCTTGCAAAAAAAACAGATTATTCGGAATATGGAGGAGCTCCCCTCCTCGGTGTAGACGGTGTCTGTATTATCTGCCACGGCAGATCCAATGAGCGGGCTATAAAAAGTGCAATTTCCATGGCCGCAGGCTTTGTAAGAAAAAACTTAAACGAGTCGATAAAGGAGACGATGATCGACCATTTCAGGGGTTAAAGGAGAGTTGTCCATGGATTATTTCCTTACAGATGATCAGAAGCATATCCAATCATTAGCACGAAGAATTGCCGAAGAAAAGGTTGTGCCTATACGGGCTGAGCTGGACGAAAAAGAAGAGTTTCCCTGGTCTGTCATGAAAGTTTGTGCAGATACGGGGTTATTTGGGGTGAGTATACCCCCTGAATTTGGGGGCATGGGCGGAGGATGTTTTGAAAACTGTATTGTGGTGGAGGAACTGAGCAAGGCCTGCCTTGGGGTTTCAGTCAGCTATGCAGCGAGTCTTCTTGGGGCATATCCAATCCTGATCGGTGGCTCTGATGAGCAAAAAAAGAAATATCTCAAAGAGATAGCAAGTGGAAAAAAACTGGCAGCTTTTGCCCTAACAGAGGCAAACGCTGGAAGTGATGCTCAGGGCATAAGAACCGAGGCAAAAAAGGTGGGCGATGAATATATCCTGAACGGCACAAAGCAGTGGATCACCAACGGAGGCGAAGCTGAGATTTATACTGTAGTAGCCATGACCGACAGAAGCAGGGGTGGTAGGGGAGCAACAGCATTTATCGTGGAGAATGGCACAGAAGGCTTTTCTTTTGGGAAAAAAGAGAAGAAGCTTGGCATCAGAGCTTCTGCCACAAGAGAGCTTGTATTTCAGGATTGCAAAGTTCCCAAGGAAAATGTTATAGGTAGAGAAGGGATGGGGTTCATCTTTGCCATGAGAACTTTCGACAAGACACGGCCTGGCATTGGCGCCCAGGCAGTGGGAGTAGCTGCTGGAGCACTTGAGGCTGCCATACATTATGCCAGGGAGAGAGAACAGTTTGATAAAAAGATTGCTTCTTTTCAGGCTATCCAGCATATGATCGCAGATATGGCAACCCAGGTTGAAGCAGCACGTGCCCTTGTCTATGCAGTTGCGAGATATATTGACAGCAACCCGAGAGACTCATCAAAGGTCTCCGCTATGAGCAAAGTTTTCCCGAGTGATGTTGCAATGAAGGTAGTTGTGGACGCAGTTCAGATTTTTGGTGGTTACGGGTATATGAAAGAATACCCGGTGGAAAAGATGATGCGAGACGCAAAAATACTCCAGATTTATGAAGGGACAAACCAGATCCAAAGAAACGTCATTGGCCTCGAATTGATCAAAGAAGCAGCCTCAAAGAAAAAATAAAGGGAGATAAGTCGACAATTCTATGAAGAGAATAGGTGTTGTCTTTCCAGGTCAGGGATCGCAGTACGTTGGTATGGGGAAAAAACTGTACGATCGCTTCGAAGAGGTGAAGGATTTCTTTGCTGGAGCTGACAAAGCCCTTGGTTTTCCTATCTCGGAGCTTATTTTTAACGGTCCTGAGGAGGAGCTGAGGCAGACCTTTAATACCCAGCCTGCCCTTGTCCTTGTGAGTTATGCTGTCTGGCGGATCTTTCAGAAGGAGACGAAAGCAACCCCTCACCTTGTTTCCGGGCACAGCCTTGGGGAGTATACAGCCCTTCTTGCAAGCGGATATTTCACTTTTGAAGATGCACTCAAAATTACCAGGAAGAGAGGATTGCTCATGGAGGAATCCTGCCCAAAAGGTAAGGGTGGTATGGTTGCCCTTATAGGCGCCAACATGGAAAAAATCAAACCAGTACTCAACGAAATATCACATGATGAGTATGTTGCTGTTCCTGCAAACATGAACTCTTCTGAACAGGTAGTCTTGTCCGGAGATATGGGCGCCCTCAAAGAGGCTGTGGACAGATTAAAAGGGGTGGGATATAAGAAGGCGGTTTTCCTGAATGTTTCCGGTCCTTTCCATAGTCCTCTCATGAAGGAAGCAGCAGAAAAATTGAAAACAGAACTTCAGGGCCTTAACAAAGACGATTTGACTATACCTGTTGTATCAAACGTTGATGCAACCCCTGAGAAAAGTAAGGATCTTATTATAGATAAGCTCTATCGCCAGATGTTCTCACCTGTTCTCTGGGAGACATGCGTGAAGAGGATGGCCAGGGAAGGCGTTGAGTGTTTCATAGAAGTAGGGCCCCAGAAAGTCCTCAGCAACCTTATCAAGAGAATAGTGCCGGATGTCCCCTGCTACAACGTTGAAGAATATGAAGACATAGAAGCCATTAAGGATGTTTTATGAAACTGTATGAAATATTAGAGGGTTCCCTATTGCCTAAAACCTATAGCCCCTCACCAAAAGAGGTTTATTCATGAAAGATACTGTAACTATTGTCACCGGTGGTTCACAGGGCATTGGAAGAAGCATAGCAGAATTTCTTGCTGCTAAAGGGGGCGATGTAGTAATTTTTGATATTGCTGACAGCAGCGACATTGTACAATATATCAGACAAAAAGGTCAGAGGTCGGAATTTTACCAGATCGATGTATCCAACTTCAACATGGTCGGTGAAGCTGTTGATAAGGTAATCAAGGACATGGGCCGTGTCAGCAACCTGGTAAATAATGCCGGTATTACTGCGGATAAACTTCTTCTGAGAATGAAGGAAGAGGATTGGGATAGAGTACTACAAATAAATCTGAAAAGCGCTTTTAATTGCACCAAGGCTGTTGTTCGTTACATGCTGAAGACTGGCGGATCGATTGTCAACATCAGTTCTATTGCAGGGGTAATGGGCAATGCTGGTCAGGCAAATTATGCGGCAAGCAAAGCCGGTCTCATAGGTTTTACAAAGAGCGTTGCCCGAGAATACGGGGAGCGGGGCATTAGGGTTAATGCTGTGGCCCCCGGGTTTATAAAGACCAGGATGACAGAATCTCTTGATGAAAAATCAAGAGAGACGATGTTCAAGGCTATTCCCTTGGGAAGATTAGGGGAGCCTGATGATATTGCTCATGTTGTGTATTTCCTGCTTTCTGAGTACGGAAGTTACATTACAGGGGAGGTGATAAACGTCAACGGTGGTTTGTACATGTAAAGTTCACTATTAGGTGATCGGTGTTATTGCAGCGAAGAACATGACGAAATGTCTCCACTGCTTCCTGAAAACCTGTGTTTTTAAAAAATAGGAGGTGATTAAATGACAGTTGCAGAAAAAGTAAAGGAAATGATCATAAAGCAGCTTGACTCAAAAGAGTCAGAGGTTGTGCCGGAGGCGAGGTTTATCGATGACCTCGGAGCGGATTCCCTTGACATCGTTGAGCTTATTATGGCTTTGGAAGATGAGTATGGCCTGGAAATTCCTGACGAAGACGCGGAAAAGATAGAGACGGTCGGAGATGCAATACGGTATATTGAAGAGCACATAAAAAAATAAAAGGAGTTAACAGTCTTGAAACGTAGGGTGGTAGTGACAGGGATAGGACTCGTTACGCCCTGTGGTATAGGAACCGACAATGTTTGGAATAACATCCTAAGCGGAAAGTCTGGTATCGGTCCTATCACACGGTTTAATACGGACCGTTTTGATACAAAATTTGCCGGAGAGGTGAAGGATTTTAATCCGGAGGACTACGTTCAGCCCAAAGAAGTTAAAAAGATGGATTTATTTATCCATTATGCCCTTGCCGCCGCACACATCGCAGTAAAAGATGCGGGACTTGATATGGGAAAGGAAGATCCTGAGCGTGTCGGGGTTGTGGTGGGCACGGGTCTTGGAGGGCTTCCGACTATAGAGAAATATCACAGCGTGCTCCTGGAGAGGGGCCCGGGCAGGATAACACCCTTTTTTATCCCCATGCTGATAGCAAACGAGGCGCCTGGCCATATAGCAATACAACACGGAATGAAGGGCCCCAACCTTTGTATCGTCACAGCCTGTGCAACAGGAGCACATTCTATTGGCGACGCCTGCAGGATTATTCAATACGGCGACGCAGATGTAATGGTGGCTGGAGGAAGTGAAGCAAACCTGACCCCCCTTACGGTAGGGGGGTTTAATGCAATGAAAGCTTTGTCTACCAGGAACAATGATCCTATGAAGGCATCGAGGCCATTTGATCGAGACAGAGATGGTTTTGTAGTTGCCGAAGGTTCAGGGATAATCATCCTGGAAGAGCTTGAACATGCGAAAAAACGTGGCGCTCGAATTTATGCGGAGATGGCAGGCTACGGGTATAACGGGGATGCCTACCATATCACAGCGCCATGCCCGGATGGTGATGGCTTCATCCGGTGCATGAGAATGGCCCTCAGGGACGCACATATTTCACCTGACCATGTAGACTATATAAATGCCCACGGAACATCAACAAAATTGAATGATTATATTGAAACCCTTGCGATCAAGGAAGTATTTAAGGCAAAAGCATACAGGATACCTGTGAGCTCAACAAAATCCATGACAGGCCATCTCCTGGGGGCTGCAGGTGCTGTGGAGGCTGTCTTTTCGATCCTCAGCATCAGGGATCAGGTATGCCCGCCCACGATCAACTATGAAAACCCTGATCCAGAATGTGACCTTGATTACGTGCCAAATACAGCAAGAAAGTGTACCATTAACACGGTAGTATCGAATGGCTTTGGTTTTGGAGGAACGAACTCAACCCTGGTGTTCCGGAGATTCATAGAATGAAGGTTGTAGTAGGATCTGATCATGCCGGTTATGAACTGAAAGAACAGGTAAAAACAATCCTTACAGAAAAGGGGCATACTGTTATCGATGTTGGTACCGGATCACCTGCGTCAGTGGATTACCCTGATTTCGGAATCGAAGCGGCCACACTTGTTGGCCGTGGCGAGGCTGACCGCGGAGTGCTCGTCTGTGGGACTGGAATTGGCATGAGCATAGTTGCAAACAAAGTGAAGGGTGTTCGGGCAGCCCTTATTGATGATCTCTACAGTGCTATTCAGAGCAGAAAGCACCTCGACGCAAACATCCTTGTGCTCGGGGGGAGAGTAACCGGCAGAGATCTTGCTGCTGAGATTACACGGGTATGGCTCGATACACCTTTTGAAGGCGGCAGACACAGCAAAAGGCTTGAGAAAATAGAGAAGTACGAAAAGGACAATTTAAAGTAGGTATGAAAATGGACGGCAAGGACAGACCTGTTTTCGATCTTTTGAAACGCGAGCTGGAAAGGGAAGAGTACAGCCTTATTCTGATTGCCTCTGAGAATTATGTGGATGAAGAAATCCTTGAAGTCCAGGGGTGCGTTTTAACAAACAAATATGCAGAAGGATATCCTTCAAAACGATATTACAGCGGCTGCGAGTTTCTGGATCAGATTGAAAATATTGCAATAGAACGGGCAAAAACACTTTTTCAGGCAGAGCATGCCAATGTTCAACCCCACTCAGGTTCTGCAGCCAATATGGCTGTTTTTTATGCAGCCCTCAACGTGGGCGACAAAATACTTGGTATGGATATTGCCCATGGCGGGCACCTGACCCATGGCGCCCGTGTCAGCTTTTCAGGAAAATTTTATCAGGCTGTTGGATACCACGTAAGAAAAGACAATGAGATGCTCGATTATGATGAGATACGAAGGATTGCTCTTGCTGAAAAACCAAAGATGATCATTGCTGGTGCAAGCGCATACCCGAGGCTCATTGATTTTAAGAAATTCAGAGAGATTGCAGATGAAGTTGGTGCCTATCTGACAGTAGATATGGCTCATATTGCTGGCCTCGTTGCTGCCCGCTTTCACCCCGACCCTGTCGAGTACTCCCATTTTGTTACAACCACGACTCACAAAACCCTGCGAGGCCCCAGGGGAGGGATGATCCTGTGTAAAAAAGAGTTTGCAAGGGCCATAGATTCAGCAGTTTTTCCCGGTATCCAGGGAGGCCCCCTCATGCACGTCATTGCTGCAAAAGCTGTTGCCCTTGGACAGGCAATGACAGACAGCTTCAAGGATTATCAACAACAGATCATAAAAAACGCTCAGCGCCTGTGCAGCGCCTTGGAGAAAAAGGGTTACAGAATCGTCTCCGGTGGAACGGACAATCATCTTTTTATGGTTGACCTCACAGATAAGGGTCTTACAGGAAAAGAAGCCCAGGAATCCTTAGAGGCAAGCGGCATCATGATTAACAAGAACCTCATACCCTTTGACACAAAGAGCCCGAATGTGACAAGTGGTATACGGGTAGGTACGCCAGCAGTTACAACACGGGGTATGAAAGAAGGTGAGATGGATCTGATTGCAGATCTTATCGATGCTGTTCTTCAAAGACCAGCTGATGAGGCGCTGCAATCCGCCACTCGAGAAAGGGTCAAAGGGCTTTGCAAAAGTTTTCCCTTTTATTCCCGCATTTATGACCTATGAAGATAAATCGCCCGGATTGGGATTCTTACTTCATGGATATAGCCCGGATTGTTTCGAGGCGTTCTACCTGCATACGGAGAAATGTAGGTGCCCTGATTGTAAAGGATAAGAGAATCTTATCAACCGGTTATAATGGGGCCCCCATCAATTTAAAACACTGCATTGACACAGGGTGCATGCGTGAACGGTTAAAGATTGCTTCCGGAGAACGGCATGAACTCTGCCGGGGTCTCCACGCTGAGCAGAATGCGATTATACAGGCAGCGTATCATGGTGTTTCAATCAATGGGGCTGACATCTATTCCACCCACCTTCCCTGCTCAATATGCATGAAGATGATCATAAACGCCGGCATCGCAAAAGTGCTTTACGCAGACGGGTATCCTGATGAACTCTCCCATGAATTCATTCTTGAGTCAGCAATTGTGGTGCAGAAGATTGATTTTGAAAAAAAAACAGCCCTTGATAAAACAGTACAGGATTCAGAATTCCCGGCCTGGCCGGGACAGGTCGCAGTTAGAAGTGTTAACCAGCACGTAAAAGTCAAAAACTTTAAACTGCGTTCGAAGAAAGCATGAAATGCCCTTTTTGCGGTTTTTTAGAAAGTAAAGTCCTTGATTCGCGGATCAGCAAGGAGATGGACACCATCCGGAGGCGGAGGGAATGCCTTAAATGTGCAAAAAGGTTCACAACTGCTGAAAGGCTTGAAGAAGGGCTACCCCTTGTCATAAAAAAAGATGACAGGCGAGAAGTGTTTGACAGGCTAAAGATCCTGAATGGTCTGAAAAAGGCATGCGAGAAGCGGCCAATAAGTATTACGCACCTTGAAAAAATTGTTTCCAGGATCGAATACACACTTTTGGACCGTGGGGAGAGAGAAATCAAGGCTTCAGACATTGGCTCCATGGTAATGGAGGAGCTTAAACGGCTCGACGATATTGCCTATGTCAGGTTTGCTTCGGTCTACCGACAGTTCAGGGATATTAACGAGCTCATGGACGAGCTCAAAGGACTCCTCCTTAAGAAGGATGAATCTCCATGATGAGAGCAACCGTTCAGGAAACAGTGTATGGTTCTTTCTCTTTACTTTTTGAGCTTAAGCTGTCAGCAGGCAGCTACGTGCTTCTTTAAAAGAGGTTAAACGGTGAAAGACGAACAATGTATGCACCTGGCCTTATCGCTTGCACGAAAAGGCATGGGAATGACATCCCCAAACCCAATGGTTGGCGCATTGCTGGTTAGAGGTAACCGTATTGTCGGAAAAGGGTATCACCGGAAAGCCGGCACACCTCATGCTGAGATTGTTGCCTTGAACGAAGCAAAAGAAGAAGCTAAAGGGGCTACCCTGTATGTCAACCTCGAACCCTGTGCCCACGCTGGCAGGACTCCACCCTGTGTGAATTCGATCATAGCAGCCGGCGTTAGAAGGGTAGTGGTTGCCATGCTTGACCCGAACCCACTGGTAAACGGTGAAGGGGTCAATGAGCTGAAAAAAGCCGGCATTGAGGTGAAAGTAGGACTTCTTGAGGAAGAAGCAAAGAGATTAAATGAAGCCTTCGCAGTGTACATGGAGAAGAAAAGACCGTTCTTCACCATGAAGGGTGCTGTCAGCCTCGATGGAAAGATAGCAACAAAAACCTGTGATTCTAAATGGATATCAAACGAGGAGTCACGGCGTTTTGTAAACAAGGTAAGAGCTACTGTCGACGGAATCATGGTAGGCATCAACACCGTTATCCTGGATAACCCACTTCTTGTGCCAAAAATCGCTCGACCGAGGAAGTATCCTGTTCGCATCGTACTTGACTCGAAGCTCCGTATCCCCTTGTCGTGTGATCTTGTGAAGACCTCTGAGAAGTATAAAACCTGGATTTTTACATCTGAAGATTCACGCCCTGACAAAGAGGTAAAACTGAGAGCCATGGGGCTTGATGTGGTAAGAGTATCAAAAGACGAGAGCGGGAGAGTATCGCCAAAACATGTTTGCGAAGTACTCTATCAGCGAGAGATTATGCACGTTCTTGTGGAGGGTGGTGGTGAAATCAATAGCTGTCTCCTGAAGGAAGGTTTTCTGGACAAAATCATGCTCTTTTACGCTCCTATTCTCATCGGGGGCAAAGGCGCCTACAACCTCATTGGGGGCAAAGGGATAGATTTTCTCAAGGATGCCTACAAAATCAATATAGCTGCTGTAAAGCGGTTTAAGGAAGATATCTACGTAGAAGGATATGTTCACAGGAATTATTGAAGATATCGGTTCCATTCTTTCTATCAAAAAATCGAGTGGGAAGTGGGAATTTTTCATCAAAACAGCGCTTGCCAAAGCTGGCATACGGGAAGGTGACAGTGTGGCCATTGATGGTGTCTGTTTAACTGCCACTGCAATAACAGGAGATGGTTTTGTTGCCGATGCATCTCTGGAAACCCTAAAGGTAACGACACTGGCCGAGAAGAAGACTGGCACAAGGGTGAATATTGAAAGGGCCATGGGGGCCGATGGTAGGTTTGGCGGGCACTTTGTGATGGGGCACGTTGACTGCATAGGCACTATCGTGGATATAAGGAAGGCAGGCGATTCACAGAGATTCAGCGTTGAAATACCCCTTGATTTTGCAAGATATATTGTGAAAAAGGGATCGATCGCCATCGATGGAATAAGCTTGACAGTCAACGAGCAAAGGCATAATATATTTACAGTTAACATAATACCTTTCACCACATCCAAGACAACCATAGGTGAAAAGAATCCAGGGGATAAAGTGAACATTGAGACGGACATTATTGGAAAATACATTGAAAGTTTCTTGATTAAGGGCAAGAACAAGGGAGTTGATCTCGACTTCCTTTACAGACATGGATATGTAAAAGGGGAGTAATCATGGCAATTTCGAAGATAGAGGACATCATCAGTGATATCGCCGAAGGTAAAATGGTGATCATGACTGATGATGAAGATAGAGAGAATGAAGGGGATGTAGTGATTGCTGCTGAAAAAGTTACCCCTGAAGCCATCACCTTCATGGCGCGGTATGCCTGCGGACTTATCTGCCTCTCATTAACCGACGAAAAAGCTAAGGCATTAAACCTTCCCCTCATGGTGCGGGAGAACACATCGAAGCATAATACAGCTTTTACCATTTCCATCGAAGCAAAGAAAGGTGTTACAACAGGCATTTCTGCCCATGACAGGGCAAGAACGGTTCAGGTAGCGATCGATGATAATTCAACAGAAGATGACCTTGCACGGCCAGGACACATCTTTCCCCTTATAGCGAGAAAGGGTGGTGTTTTGCGGAGAGTCGGACACACCGAGGCATCTGTTGACCTTGCAAGACTTGCCGGTTTAAAGCCTGCTGGGGTTATCTGCGAGGTCATGAACGAAGACGGCAGCATGGCAAGACTTCCCCAGCTTGAGGTATTTGCAAAGCAGCATGGGCTCAAAATCGGAACTGTTGCAGATCTCATTCAGTACAGAATGGCGAATGAGCATCTTGTAACAAGGGCAGCAGAGACCAAGATACCTACACGGTATGGTGGTGAATTCAATTTAATTGCTTATGAGAATGATATGGACAGACAAGAACATCTGGCCCTTGTGAAGGGTGATATAAAGCCAGATGATGTTGTGCTTGTGAGGGTCCACTCTGAATGTTTTACCGGAGATGTTCTGGGCTCTATGAGATGTGACTGTGGGGAACAGATGCACGCGGCGCTGAAGATGATCGAGAAGGAGGGCAAAGGTGTTTTCCTCTATATGAGGCAGGAAGGCAGGGGTATCGGGCTTGTCAATAAACTCAAAGCTTATTGCCTGCAGGATCAGGGTCACGATACTGTGGAGGCGAACATTGCCCTTGGATTTGCACCTGATCTCCGTGACTATGGGGTTGGAGCACAGATCCTTCGAGACCTTGGCGTCCGAAAAATGAAGCTCCTAACAAACAATCCGAGAAAAATAAGAGGGCTCGAGGGATATGGGCTTACAGTCGTTGAGAGGGTATCTCTGGAGATGGAGCCCACAAAAGAGAACATAACCTATTTAAAAACCAAACAGGAAAAACTTGGCCATATTCTTAACAACATATAAGGAGCAAATATGATACATGAGGGCAAGCTCAGTGCAAAAGGTTTCAAGTTCGCAATTGTCGTGAGCAGGTTTAACAGCTTTATCTCTGATAGGCTTGTGGATGGTGCTCTCGATGCACTCAAGCGGCATGGAGCAGAAGATAAGCAGGTTGATATTTATAAGGTTCCCGGTGCTTATGAGATACCACTTGTTGCAAAACTTGTTGCAAAGAAAAAAGATGTGGATGCTGTTATCTGTCTTGGTGCTGTTATTAAGGGTGCAACTCCTCATTTTCACTATGTGGCATCCGAAGTTGCGAAGGGCATTGCACTTGCCTCACTTGATCATGAGAAACCAATTACCTTTGGAGTGATCACCAGCGAAAATGTTGAACAGGCAATTGAACGTGCAGGAACCAAATCAGGCAATAAAGGTTATGACGCTGCAATGGCAGCCATTGAAATGGCAAATCTTTTAAAGGACAAAGCCTTGTGCGGAGACGGAAAGCAAGAGAGCTAGCCCTGCGGATGCTCTACCAGGTGGAGACCGCAGGCGAGGATCCGGAACTTGCTCTGGTCCGATACTGTGAATCCTTTCCTTACCAGCAAGATATATTAGATTATACCCGGCTACTCTTATCTGGAGTCAGGCAGGAACAGGCAGCTATTGACAAAAGTATCGAGAATGCGAGCGAGCACTGGAAGCTTGCGAGGACAACATACGTTGACAGGAGCATCCTGAGACTGGCTGTCTTTGAAATGCTCTATACTCCGGATGTGCCGCCCAAGGTTGCAATAGATGAGGCCATAGAACTGGGCAAAAAGTACGGGAATGAGGAATCCAGAGATTTCATCAACGGGATTCTCGACAGGATTTTAAGGGAGTCTTATAAGAATTCAGCCGTTAGCGATTAGTGTACAGCTTTTAGCTCACAGCTAATAGCTAAAATCGAGATTCACGCATGCTTCACCTAATAATAGACGGATACAATTACATATACAGGATACGGAGCGGACCAATTGATAGAAGCTCAAACCTGGACATGCTCAGACGGGAACTTCTTGAGAAACTATATCGATATAAAAGAGATCGAAGTGTCCGTATCACTGTGGTTTTTGATGCCCGCGGAGGCTATAACCTCGACAGGCAACGGGAGAGTTACAAGGGTATTAACGTTGTCTATGCAGGGGAAGGTGAGACTGCTGATGATGTGATCATCGGTTGGATCAGGGAGCGGCGCTCGGGCCAGATCATAGCGACCTCGGATCGCGCCATTATCGACGAAGCGAAGAAGGCTGGTGTGCCCTTCATGACCCCAGTTGCCATGGAACAGAGCATGAAGAGCGGCAAAGAGGAATTGGACGAAAAAGACGATGATAGTGGCTTCCGACGCCCGAAAACAGGCAACCCCAGAAAACTACCGAAAAAGCTGCGTAAGGCAACGAAGAGTATCAACAAGATCAGATTCTGAATCTTAACTCCATACAGGATGGGCATATGGGTCGGGTATTCACCGAAAAGACGCTCATGCTGTCCCGGTCACTGCATTCACTTAATTTAGCCGGGGAACATATTCCTTGGATTCACATCTCCCATCTGCCAGTAAAGCTGTCGGGGTCTCCTTCTTTCACCCAATGTGCGTGGTAGTTTCGGGGCTTTATTAACAAGGCCAGGTTTCCCTTCTTTTCAATGGTTTGTGTACAGAAAACCAGACACTGTTCCCTTATTGCTTATTTGGGATACACTTCCTTGGTCAGCCTCTTTTGGCCAGAGTTTGTAATGAAAATCGGGCTGGCGTTACATTTTGGATGGAGCAGCCATTTTCAAATAGCATATATGAGCCCTTGATGGAGAGCCCCTTTGTGCTCGATGTTCAATACAGTAAAGATGACAGAACCATTCTCTACACAGGATCTGGCGATACCAGGAGCAACAGAAAAGGAGGGGTGCGTTAAAAACTGTATGAAAAAAACTTCATTCCTGCCATTAAGAACGAATGTTTGGCAATTCGTTTATCATCACCACAAATGACAGTAATGACAATATATATCTTTAATATCAATTAATTACAACAGATTTCCTCCCAGGTATGGTACTTGCTAATTTAAAACAAACGATACGAGAAAGGATTTTATTCAATGGCAAGACCAGATATGATCAGTTTGCGGCGAACAGGTATTTCAGAAAAACGGTATAGAGCCAATGCAGTCTTTCAGATATGTGTTAGATTTTCTTTTCTGTTTTTCACAGCAGGATTAGTTGTTCTTCTTTTTGCAGTGCCGATAATGGCGGCCCAGGTCACTCTCGCCTGGGATTCCAACACTGAGAGTGACCTTGCAGGATACAGAATCTATTATGGAAACGCCTCCAGAAATTATACCATGTTTATTGACGTGGGGAAGGTCAATACGTATACGGTAACTGGACTCACAGATGGAAACATATATTATTTTGCTGCAACAGCATACAGCACGTCAAACGTTGAAAGCGCATATTCGGTGGAGGTAAACCATAGGACCTGCTCTTATTCCATCTCACCACCTTCAGCATCTGTTACACAGCAAGGGGCAACAGGGACAGTCCAGGTCACCACCCAGGCCGGTTGCCCCTGGGTAGCTAGCAGCGGAGCGCCTTGGGTTACCATCACATCGGGAAACCAGGGTACCGGTAATGGTACAGCATCCTATTCTGTATCTGCCAATACCGGTGCCACTGCAAGAACTGCTACATCTACTATTGCAGGCAAGCTGTTCACAATAAACCAAGCTGGCACAGGCTCAACCTACTATAACATCACAGCATCGGCGGGAACAGGAGGTACTATCTCACCGCCAGGCACTGTGAATAAGTCAGCAGGAACAAGCCAGACCTTCTTCATTACCCCCGGCCCCGGATATGCAATATCGAGTGTTGTGGTTGACGGCACACCGGTAGGTGCAATTACCTCCTACACGTTTCACAATATAGCAGCAAATCATACAATTGCAGCAAGCTTTGTAAGCAGCGTGCCAGTATCATCTTCAACCTATACCATTACTGCTTCAGCAGAAACCGGTGGTACAATCTCACCATCCGGCGCAGTTGCAGTATCTCGTGGTGCAAGCAAGTCTTTTACCATCTCACCCAGCCAAAACTATGATATATACACTGTTTACGTAGATGGAAGCTGGAAAGGTCCAATAAGCTCCTACACATTTACCGGCATTTCTGCAAATCATACCATTAATGCAAAATTTACCCTCAAAACATTTACCATCACTGCATCAGCAGGGAAAGGTGGGACAATCTCTCCATCAGGATCCGTTTCTGTGCCCTATGGGTACGGGAAGTACTTTTCGATTCGTCCGAATACCGGCTATAGGGTATCAAGAGTTTTGGTTAATGGTGTATCAAAGGGTGCTGTTACCTATTATCGTTTTGACAATGTGACGAAGAACCATAGGATTTCAGCAGAATTTGTGAAAAAATAATCTTAACCGCAGCATGGCACGCACCAGGGTATGTCAATGGGCTGTCTGCCTATTCTATCTATATGGTTTTTGAAAAGAGGCTTATGTGATTTTCCTATTCAGTTCTTTTTCCCTGATGATGGCCGGCAGACAGCTTTGTACATCCTTTCCCCCATTGAGTCTGGGGCTATGGGCTCCCATCCTTTCATTGCTTGTTGTTCTGCGATAAATTTGTAAAGTACCCCACCATCAGAGGAGTAGTCAGTATAAGCCATTACCCGAAACTCTCTCTTCACGCAATTTATTTGCTGCAATTCCAGGGAGTAGCTCAATGTTTCATACCTTTCAACAGTTGATTTTGCCCTGTTTCTGTCTTGTATTCTCTCCCTTCTCCCTGCATCAGAATATATCCCCTTCATCTGTACTTCCATTATATCTTTTGAGCGCTCAATTATAACTTCATGGTCATAGAATAATTCATTACCCAACCTGTCCTTGCCTATAGATACCCATTCCGCCCCGTGTAATTTTAACACAGTAGAAAACAGTATAATTGCTGCAAAAAGAAGGGTTGTTTTTTTCATAATAAACATTATACCAAAATAGTGATAGACCGTGAATGTCAATCCTAATATTTTGTTCTCCAGACTCTAATATTCTCTCAACCTCACAATTTCTGGCGTTGTGCTGGCGGAATACTTTATTATTTCTCTTTAAAATATTAGACTACCACTATAATAATATTAGTATACGAAGGACAAAAAATGACTCCTGACGATGAATGAAAAGCATGAGAACCCGCTTCATGCAGTGCTGTTCAACATTGAATCCAGAAAAGCCAAGGAAGCCCTCATGATATGAATCGAGCAGAATCATACCTGTGCCCGACAGGACATACAAAGAGGTAACATGAACGATGTAGAAATTCTAAAAAGTGCTTGCGTTTTATGCCAGGCTGGGTGTGGAATTCTCGTCCATATACAGAATGGTGAAATTGTTAGGGTAGAGGGTGATCCTGAAAGCCCCTTCAATCATGGTAGGCTTTGCCTGAAGGGACAGACCGCTCTTGAGCACCTTTATCACCCTGCCCGGCTCAAATATCCACTGCGCCGTTCTGGAGAACGCGGCAATGGAAGATGGGATCGTATTTCGTGGGATGAAGCCCTTAATGAGATCGCAGAAGCGCTGAAGAAGACAAAGGAAACATATGGCCCTGAAAGTGTGGTTTTCATCAGAGGATCATTCCGAGGAGGCTATGAGGGCGGGTATATTGGTCGTTTTGCCAATGTCTTCGGGACACCGAATATTGCCTCGATGGCACCTGTCTGCTTCATACCCAGAGTCAACGGAAGCTTGCTGACAAATGGCTTCAATCCAGTGCCCGATTATGGTTATCCNNACATTGAAAGCCCTGCAGCGCGGGTCAAAGTTGATTGTTGTCGATCCCCGTAAGTTCGACCTCTCACGGAAAGCAGATATCTGGCTGCAAGTTCGCCCAGGTTCGGATCTGGCTCTGGCGCTTGGCTTAATCCATGTGATTATTACGGAGGGCCTTTACGACCGGGTTTTCGTTGGCAAATGGACGGTTGGCTTCGACCAACTTAAAGAGCATATCGCCCAGTATACTCCGGAGATAGTGGAAAAAGTAACATGGATACCAGCGAACCTCATCAGAGAAGCTGCCCGACTCTACGCAACAGCCAGACCAGCAATTATACAGGCAGGGAATGCAATCGACCATACAAGCAACAATTTTCAGACTGCACGTGCTCTGGCAATTCTTCGCGCAATTACCGGTAACATTGGTGTTCCGGGCGGAGAACTTGCGTGCTCCCAACCGGCAATTGTACCCATGGGATCACCTGAATTCGACTTAAGAGACAAGCTTTTGCCGGATGTTCGCAGCAGGCGACTCAATGCTTCTGATGGATTTCTTCCATCGGTTTTTTATGCACTCCCTCAGAGTATAGTAAAGGCTATCCTCAAAGGGGAACCATATCCGCTGCATAGCGCATTGATTTTTGAATGCAATATGCTTCAGACCTATTCAAATGCTCGTCATGTCTATAAGGCCTTACAGAAGATTGGCTTCTCTGCAACAATCGACATGTTCATGACACCTACAGCCGCCATGTCTGATATCGTTCTTCCTGTGGGCAGTTTTCTCGAAATAAACAACATTATAGCGCCACCCTACTACCCTCTCGCCCAGGTACAACAAAAAGTAGCGCAGGTCGGTGAGTGCCGCTCTGATTCTGAGATTATAACAGCTCTTGCCCGGAAATTAGGTATTGGTGAATATTTCTGGGAAACCGAAAAAGAATGCCTTGATTTCATTTTAAAACCTGCAGGTATAACATTTGACGAATTCAAAAAGATTGGTACACTGGTGGGAAAAAAAGAATACCGCAGGCACGAGAAGGACGGTTTTCCCACACCTTCAGGAAAAGTGGAGCTTTATTCCCGGCGCTTGAAAGACTGGGGGTTTGATCCCATACCTATATACCGGGAAATTCCGGATACACCCTTGAGTTCACCTGAAATTGCC
>MTKX01038492.1_pt1 | contig 43124 bp, 34 predicted proteins | sample 1042771 | NCBI WGS metagenome assembly MTKX01 (sample SAMN06212183, study PRJNA360534) | anaerobic digester metagenome | biome: Wastewater treatment plant; material: sludge; isolation source: anaerobic digester fed with sludge from wastewater treatment plant | place: Denmark: WWTP Randers ...
CCTGAAGAAGAGCGCTTTCGAGAGCTTCAGCAAACGCCAATGCGATGTGATCGATGAAAGTTGCTCTGCTCCTGGCTACTCTGTCTACCTTGCTATATGTGAACGCCTTGCGGCGTGCTACGGCCAGCATGTTGAGGATGCTCGCCTGCCATGCGGCCATGGCTGCCTCTGTTAACACGAACTTCGGAGCAACCTGGACTGTAAGGTTGCGAATGCGCAGCAGTCCCGCTATGGAGTTGACCTGCAGGCAAACGCTCTGCCCCTTGGTGGAGACGGTGAGGGGCTCCTCCCGCAAGCCCAAGTCTCTCTTTATTCGGTCGCTGGTAGATTCAATTGCAGCTTGCCATCTCTGAAGATCGGCCGGCGGGGGCGAGTAGCCAAGCAAGCTGCTCAGAGATTGGGGTTCGAGCTCCACGATTGTGCGAACACTTGTCTGCATCTAGACTTGGGCAGCGTCCTGCTCGGCACCTTCACGAAGCACTTGAACGCCAGCTATTGCTCGTAGAACTTGAGCGCCATCGTCCCCGCTGAGGGCTCGGTGCTTGATCTCCAGTTTGGGCGCTGCGCCGAGCTCTAGCTCGTCTTCTGTCGGGTCCACGAGGCGATATGGATATAGGTTGCTATCGGACCTGGCCTTGATTACATAGGCAAGCTGTTCGGTGCGACCATAGAACAGTTCCTCGAGTTGCGGGAGGATATTGGTGTCCCAGAGGCGAAATAGCCTGTCTCTCACTGCGTCGGCTGGCTCAGCCTGCGCGTCCTCTGTTCCCAAATCCCACAGGTACGAATGGCCGAGGGTGAACTCTGAACCCAGAAAGCGTATGATCCCTTCGTTGACTTGAACCAGGAGTGCCAGAGCCAGCTTCCTGTAGTCGGGTGTCGAGGTAATTGGTGACGGCAACCGGAGGGGGTGTGGCACACTGAATCCGGCGAGGCCTAGCCGCTGGGCCAGTAGGACGTAGTCTGGAAGAAGCTTCCTAACGTAGAACCTTCGGCGCAGGGCGCTGTCCAGCGGAGCGACCGTCTTGTCGACGGAGTTCATGCTTGCCAGGGTGTAGACGTGGTAAGGCATCGTGAAGGGATTCGTGACCTGCCTCGGCCCCGTTTCAAGCTGTACGTTCATGGTCGCGCCCAAGGCCATATGTGGAAGGCGTACCATCACCGTCTTCGCGCTTGGGTTCCCATCAGGACCGAGTCGCTTGTCAGGCTCGAGGAGGGTTATGAACTCGCCGAATATCCTCGAAACATCTCCTCGGTTGATCTCATCGATCAGCAGGAGCGAGAGGTTACCTGGCGTCCGCGCATGTTCGGAGAGCTCAAGCAGTATTCCTGGTGCTGGTTTCAGGCTTAAGAGCGACTCACTGCTGTCCTCCGTTCTCAGTCCGACGACGAACTGCTCGTAGGAGTAGCTCTGATGGAAGGTGACCCAGAGCGTTTTGGCGTGGCCGACCTGCTCCTCCGAGATCGGCTGTTTCTCTAGGGTAGTCTCCAGGTACAAGCGCTTGGCCCCTTGCTCAAAGAGCTCCCGCACTTGCTGCATGAGCGTGGTCTTCCCAGTGCCTGGTGGGCCGTACAGCAGCACGTTGTGGTGCATGAGCAGATCCTCGTAGATCTCCTGAGTCAAATCAGAAGCGCTGGGTTTCGCGAAGAACCTGATCCCGAAGACGTCTGATCGGAAGAGCCTTTGTACGGACTCGGGGAAGCCATCAAGATCGTCATAGCTCACCATTCGTGCGTGAAATCTGCCGTCAACGGTACGCGCTATGAAGATGTAGGGCGAGTCTTTGTCAGAATGCTGGTAGCTGGACGGAAAGCCTCGACCAGGGCGCCAAAGCTCATAGGCTGACTCTGGACGTTGCGCCCGGATATACCAATCCTGCCGCGCCGATTCCGGTCCCATGTATCGGACAGTGATCGTGGACTCAGCGACCGGTGGGTCGCCCTCAAAAGCGGCGATGACTACCGGCAGTTCGAACCCGCCAAGCTGCGTCTGATTAGTCGGCTCCACGCCTTTGAAGAAAGACCGATAGTCGGGTGTGCCGCCCAGCCGAATATCGTACTGCCCTTGGGAGAAGCCCTTCAAGCTGTCATACGTCGCCTTGTTGACTCTTCGCCAGAGCAGAGCCTCAATCTGTTGCTTAGCCATGCGCACGCTCCTCTCGACTATCTAGTGATCTGCAGGGCATACAGCCTTTCCTTCAAGGGATTGTCTCTTCGGGAGACCGGATTACTCTTGTAGCGTTTGTAGTCGGCGCTGTAGGTCTTCACGGCTCCGCGTGTTGATAGTATCTCTAGAATCGTCTCATGCGGTATCTGACCGTCGCCGCTGTAGCTCATGAAAAAGAACTGACAGCTTAGCTTCTGAATGAGATCAGCCAGCGCTTGTGGTGCCCTGTCTCTGTAGCAGTAGGCAGACGCCCTGTCCTCCCAGGGTCTGAGGCCGGTCTTGCCGAAGACTTCGGGTTCATCTCCGACAGCGATGGTCTCCAATATGTGGTAATACGCCGTGTACTGCCTCTTTGTATACGGCGGGTCGGCGTAGATAATCGGTACCTGGATGCGCTCCACCAACTTGTTTGCATCTTCGCAGAAGACTTGATGGCCCGCACCGCCGGGCGTTATCGATGAGGGCTTGAGACAGAGTTGCCTCTTGGCTCTTTCCTTCCAGAACTTCAAATAGCAGCCGTAGGTTCCGGCGATGTTGCTTACCTCATTGCTCGCCCGGATGAGATCGCAGAGCAGTAGTGCTTCTTCACCTTGTGTCAATGCTTGAGCCCATTGCCCGATCCGACATCGGATCGCGTCAATGCGAGCTGAGTTCTCTTCCGTGAAATACATCCTCTCAACGTCAGAATACCTGAGAGAGGCTGGCGAGTAGTTTCGATAAAGGAAGCCCTGAAGTGCCGGAAGCGCATTGAGATAACCGACTACGCTCAGATAGCGGCTCAAGGGCAGCAGACTGGTTGTGTGGTCACCGAGGTCGACAGGGATGCCGGCAAACGCCGGTTCCGCGTCAAGTAGGAGTGAGGCTTTGGCGAAGGTGGCGCAGAAGACTAACTGATCGTTGGCGATCACTCGATATCCCAGCTCTTTGAACCGGCGGCTTACGGCAGCCGTCCCACAGAACAGGTCGGCGATCTCCCTTGGCGCGCCGTGAGCTTCACGCTCTATTACGGCCACAATGAACGGAAGTAGGTTCTTTTTGTGTCCGATAAACTCGATTGCCATGGCTCAACCGCCGAGGTACCCTTCACGAGGGCGCCCGTGTCGAAGTGCCGGGCTGGCGCTGCCGAGACGGGGTATTCCCTATCATACCACTCCCGAGGTCCAGGGCCGGAGCCTGGTACCGCATGGCTGGCCTGCTGTCGACGCAGTGTTTTTTCCACGCTCTGTTGTCCTCATCTGCTATCTATGCGCGCCTAGACCGCTCTGGGAAAGCTCACGATAGTATCGCAGGACGCCGCTCTTGGTGCGGTAACTACCGAGGGCGGCGTTCTCCCTTCGCCTGACGATAGGGAACGTATCCAAGACATAGGCCAAGTCATCAGCCGAGAGGCAGTAGAGGTGTGCATAGATCGCGTCGAGCTGCGCCATCAGGTCCGCCCGTCGTTCCGTGTCCCAGCGATATGGTGGGCCTTCATACCCCAGATCGCGCGCAAAGGCCTGCAGATCCCAATTGGTGTAGCTCAGCTCGAGCACTCTGGGCACGATTTGAGCTAGCAGCTCAGGTGTGTAGCGCTCAGGCGGGATGACCGGCAGTTGCTCGAGAATGTAGAAGTTCAGGGTGATGCCTCCGGTCTTCTGGCGTGCAGCGTAGTCAAGGACAAGCGAGTTCAGATTGGCAACCAGGCAGCATGCCTTCGGAGCATCTTCATTCGTAAAGATCACCGGTATCTTGTTACCCACGGCAGTGAATGGCATGACTGCACAGATCATCGTGCGCTCGTTGGTAGAGCTAGTAATGTCCTTGAAACCGATTAGCCACTGGCGGCCGTACTCGGCGGGGGTTGCACGATGCACTCTGGAGCGCTCTACCCAGTACCTGGGTCGGGGTCTGAAGTCTGGGTCTTGATGCTGTGCCAAGGTTGTGTGAACAGTCACGCCCGAACGGAATGCGTTGCCTGGGGCGACTCCGACGCTAGCAGCACGGTGGTCGAAGTGACGTATCATACGACCCTCGAGGAGAGGCCAGTACACATGCCCCTTTTCCACGAACTGCATGTCAGGTGTCAGCTGCAAGCCCCGCGCTTCCAGCTCGGCGCGGGTGCGGAAGTGATCGCTGTCGTTTGTCATATCGAACATGCGGAGGAAAGAGACGCGCCAGTGATTCCGGCCCTGCGCGGTGTCTACTAGGACTGGGCAGGCGCGATACATTCTGCGTGTCAGATCATAGTCGCGCTGGCCGCGGAACACAGGGCACGTGAGCGTGTTTGGATTGAACAGCGCAAGGTCGTCTTTAGTCAGTGCGATGTGACGGCCTGGATCAGCCAGGTCGCGGACACTGCGCAGGAAGAAGGCGAAATCGGCACTTGCAGCCGCCGGTCCGGTAAGTACCAGCAAGGAGTACTTGTAACTGCGGTGTGTCGCAGAGAACAACCCCTCGCGGTTCTCGAAGTCCCAGAGGCTGGCAAGACAGCCGCGGTTCATCAGCTCAGCGAACAACCGGCGATAGGTGTAGTCGGTTGCGATCCCGCTCGGAACGACGAGCCCAGCCCTGCCCTTAGGATGCAGGATCGACAACGTCAGCTCCACAAACACGGCGTAGGTGTTGACGTCTCCGCGACCGGTGAGTGGGTACCGTCCCGAATTGCGGACGAAGTTGCTCATGCTCTTGCTCACCCACAGAGCATCGGCGTATTCGGCTGCGAGGGCCGGGCTGGTGTGACCTAGCTGCTCGATCAGCCGGTGCCGTTCAGCAGCAGTGGGAGCACGGCTGATTCCCGGATCGCGGCTGGCGAAGAACTCCCTCTCCTGAAGTTTGAGACGCTCCCACGGCGGATTCCCGAGTATGACGTCGAAGCCGCCGTGATTTCGGGTCTGGGTCTCAGGTGGTTGGCAGGAGGCTTCAGGGTCGTCCTCTGTCAGCCGATTGGGTTCAAAGACCTCCGGGAACTCGAGGCGCCAGTGGAAGAAGTGATAGCGTTCGGCCAGCGCCTCCACTTTGGCAACGGCTTCAGGAGGAAGCACTTCAGCGACCTCGCGGGGAAGCGAGCGGAACCGCGGATGAGTTGGCGCCCGGTTTTCGCCTCTTCCGATGGGCCAGAAATAGGTGGTGGTCCAGAGATCGGCCTCGAGTTTCTTGCGGCGGAAGTCGGCCGAGGTGGTGTAGTCGGCGTATGCTTCCCGGGCTGTCTTGGGTTGCTCCTCTGCTAGCTGCGCCAGTCGACGCCAGCGAGCCAAGTCCTCCAGGGTTTCGATCACAGTGACCTGAAAAAGGCCGGTCTGGGAAGAGCCCTCTTCGTCCTTCGCCTCCTCGTCACGATTTGGGTGACGGGCGGTATTCTCAGCCCCCGGATCATTGGCTGTCACTGGGTGTGAGGTCTCGTCCGAGATGCCGGCTGCCAATAGGTCGCCCGTGGTACCCAGAAGCGCGTTCCCGCACTTGATATGGTGATCCAGGAAGCCCAGAGGGCGATCTCTCACGCAGGCGTTGATCCACAGGCTAGCCTTGCACAGCTCGACTGCCATCGGGTTAGTATCTACCGCGTAAAGGCAGCGTGCCAGTACATCCCGTTTTGCCGCTTGGACCTGGGATTCGGATGGGTGTTGGCTGCCGGTGCGGATGCGGGCGAGCTCCTCACCGAGCGCATTGTCAGCCTTGATAAGGAAGTACCCGCTGCCGGCGGCCGGGTCGCAGACTCTCAGGGAAAGCAAGGCACGTTCGCCTGCCGCGCGCTGATCTGCACTTAGAGCAGCGTATTCCTGCAGCAGACCAGAGGCTGGCTCACCGACCCGACTTTCAGTGATCACCGGCAGCCCTGCAGCCGCAAGCCGCTCACAAGCCACATTTAGCAGAACTGTCCTGATAAGCTGCTCGACGAGGGATGGATGAGTGTAGTACGCCCCTGTGGTCCTTCGTTCTGAGCCCCGCGAGTCCAGGAAGAATGCGCCGGCTGGTATGTTCCGGCCGTCCAGGGTCTCGGGACGAACAGCGACGCGTGGTGCAAAGTCCAGCAGACTTTCATAGGTAGAGCCCAGTTCCTCCACGCCGATTTCGCCGAAGGATATGCGCTCGAGCACTTCATCTCGCCGCATCAGTGTGAGAGCGCGGATGGCTTCCAGAAGGTGTCTATTCGAGATGGCGCGACCGCGTAGCAAAGACTCTTCACCTGGAGCCGAGGAGTCTGCATCCTCGAAGAGCATTCCATCATAGCCGAAAAGGCCCACATCGGGGGCGCCGTCCCTAACCGCTCGAAAGGTTACTTGTAGGAGAGCCCACAGGTTGGTTGCGTCGTCATCCTCGCCAACTCGTTCCGCTGCTCGAGTACACAGCGCACCGATTGGATAGTAGCTGCTGCTTCGAATACCGAGTCCAGGAAGCATGCCCCGCTGGTCGGCGAACAACAGGAAGAGGATACGATAGATGATACGAAGGATTTCGCCAAGGTATCGATGGCATAGGCCCTGGTTGTTCTGCAGCAGTTGACGCAGATCGCGGTCCATGAAGCCGTTGCCCAGGGTCTCGATGGCCTGCCGGACCTGCTCCTGCAGGTTATTGGGCGCCTTGGCTGGGGCGTCGTTCCTATTAGCCCTTTCTGTGGGCATTGCAGTGTGCCAGCCTTCCTTCAGTCTGAAAGGTTGAAGTGCCAACAGCGGTGCCGCGACTTTGATTCATGGCCCTGGCCAAGACGTAGTACGAGCGCACAAGTCTACGGCAAGGGACCCCATGCGCGTATGTACCTATACTCCCAGCCAGCTACGCGGCAATCGCGATCTCTGAGGGGATTATACCATTCATTGCTCCTGAGGGCAAAGGAGGGCCGGGGCTCCAGTGATGTACTTCTCATGCCCCTCAATGAGAAGGCAGAGGGTGAGGATCCAAGCCAATCCGCTGCTAAGAGGGAAAACGCTGTCGTGACCAAGTGCTCGCGAAGCCTGCCCACAAGCGGCTGGAGCGCGGTCTTCTCATAAGGGTGAGAACACATTGGCTCCTCGCACGAGAACTAGCGCTACTTCCGAGACCACAGATCGGAGGTCTCGGCTCTCCAGCGGTCATACAGCCAGCGATGGACTGGAATGCCCTTTGCCAGTTGGCAGTTATACTCTGACACCAATCGCATGACATGAGACAACTGCATGTCCTCGGTCCCAGACAGCCGCTCAATATCCTCCGCGATGTCGCGTATTGCGCGGACTTTCCTGGTCAGTCGCAGCCCCCACCCGACGAGATCGATCGTCAGAATAAGTGGTATCAGAGCGCAGAGTATCCTCGCGACGAGGAGATCAGTGCTGGTGGGGATAGCCGCGGTGAGGACTGCCAGCGGGACGAACGCAAGCATTGCCAGAACGACCATCAGGGCGATCCAGATCCAGGAGCTTAACCTACCGTAGAGACTCCGGGTGTAGAATGCTGACTCGATTGTCATCTCGGCGAGACGTTCGGGGCCCGCTGCCTCCTTTGTGGCATAGTAACCGGGATCGCGCGGATTAGCGCTGACCTGTGCGCGTATCTGTCTTCCTGCATCTTGGCGCCAGTCGCGCATCTGTAAGGCTGCGACCGGCCAATCGAGGGCCTCGGTAAGAACGGATTGCCGGCGCATCGTTTCCGCAAGATCGTACAGGCGCTCCGACCTGAGTCGCAGAGCATATGAGACTAAGAGAAGAAGCGCACCCAGTATAGCTCCGGCAAGCGCCTCATCCCCGTGCAAGGCCATCACGTTCAAGCAGGTTGCCCAGAGGCCCGCTCCGAGCGCTAGCCCTGTTCCCCAATACCAGTAATTGGCTGCTGAATCGAAGAGGAGACGTGCCAGTTGGTTCAGCTCCGCGCCGATTTCTTCAGTGCTCATTATTCCTCCTATCCATAGGCGGGGAAGAACTCGCCCATGAGCCGCTTCCATTCGCCTATAGCGACAACTGGGTACTTGTCCTGGTCGCTATGAGCCTCCTCTGCCGCGTCGGTGGCAGCTTCGGCTTTCTTTATGGCGATCTGCCGATCAGTTTCTCTTGCCGAATTGTCAAGATAGGCGTCAACCCTATCTCCTGTTACAGGGTCGAAACGCGGACCGGCCAGGTACCGGGGCAGTGCGCCCAAGAATGCGCACAGCATGGAAGGGTAGGTGTAGCGCTGAGTGTATGTCTGGAAGTGCGCGTGCATCATGCACTCCACGTGGAAACTGCGGATCGGCCAGCCGACTGCGCGATTCCAGGCTTTCACCATCTTCATCAATGGCACGAAGGTTCCATCCATCTGCTTGTTGGCCTGCGTGATTCTCTCAGCAAATCCCGGCGGGTCAGTTGGGATCCATGCGCGACGGACAGAATCCGGAATCACGTAATATCCCTCGTTGTACTTGAAGGCCGGTACCACGTCGAGCCTGAACTCGGAGAACTTCATGCTGATGCAGTTGCGATCCCGACGCTTCTCAGTGTTAGGAAACGCTCTGTCCAGAATAGCCTTGAACCGATCAAGGACCCCGGTTGTACCTGCGGCATTGTGCCACTGGTCATTCTCGCCGTGGTGCAGGATCACCATCACGTCGACGTCTCCCTCACTCAGGTATCGTATGAGGGTATGCCGGTCATAGGACCCAATCAGTTTCGACTCTTCCGGATGAAGTGTCAGCTCCCGGGCAAGTGCTGCGACTGTGCTACGGCGACGCTGGGATACGAGGGCTTCTTGCCTGTCGGTGATCTCCAGATTCGACAAGAACTCGCCGAACGCCTGCTGAATGGTTGTGGCCATAGTTCTACCTCCCTATTCCATCCGAGATACCCCTGTGCAAACTGCGGCTTGCATCTCACACACACCACAGATTATATCATGGCCCTGCTACTCTGTCAAACACAGCGACACTTGATGTATACTGTAGTTGACACAGGGTGCGCTCAGTGCTATAATCGGGGTGTAACTGGATTCGCCAGCCAGAAAGGAGACGACCCTCATGACGACAATGCAATTCGGAGAGAGAGTGCGAGAACAACGCCTACAGGAGGGGCTGAGCCAGGCTGAACTGGCGGAGAAAGTGGGTATATCGCGTACCTATCTTTCCGAAATCGAACGCGGAGTCGCGACGAATCTCTCGTGGAAGGTTGTTGGGAGACTGACGGCCGAGTTGGGCCTGCCAGTGGAAAAACAGGGCGGCGCAGAAGACTCTATGGAGAATCTGCCGCCGGGTTTGGCAGAGTTTGCCAAGGCGAAGGGTTTGCCACCGCAGGACATTCTGATGCTGGCTCGTCTGAAGTTCCGAGGAAAGCAACCGACGACGCCAGACAAATGGGAACTGCTGTACAACGTGATCGAAATGGCTACAAGGTAGGCCTGTCACCAATGGAAACAACAGAGGTTCAACATCCAGGTCGTGTTTTCATCGCGCGGTTCGGACCGCTTAGGGATGTCGAGGATGTGCTCCACTACGCTAACTTCCTTCGTGATGAGTCTGGCCTGAGCGATGAACCGCCAGTGGATCTTGCGGCGGTCTTGCAGCGCTTTGCGATGCCGCCTCCGCTGTATGCATCTCTACCTGGTCAACAAGCAGTACTGCTCGACGACGAGATCGGGTTGATGCTGATTAATGAGGACGATCCAATCACGCGCCAAAGATTCTCCCAAGCACACGAACTGATGGAATGCGTCTTCGTGGCGCATGCGGAGGCGAAAGACGAGGAACATCCAGGCGTGCGCTTTCGGGACCACGTCAAGGAGAGCCTGTGTGAGCAGGGGGCTGCAGCGCTGTTGTTGCCTCGGTCGTCCTTCTTGAAGGAAGTGGCCGGACTGGGCGTCTCGCTGGATGCAGCGTCAAACTTGGCCAGCCTCTATCAGGCCTCGCTACTTGCCACCCTCTTCCAGATGGTCCGATATGCACCTGGTGCACATGCCTTGGTGGTGTGGCGCCTTGCACTCAAGCCGGAGCAGGAGCGGAGGCTGCCTCCACCTGAGCAGCTGCCCATGTTCGGTCCAGAGCTTGTCCCCTCTCCTCAGAAGGAACTCCGAGTGTGGTGGGCTACTTGCACGGAGGGAGAACCAACTGGCTTCATCCCGAAACACAAGTCCATCCCACGCGAGTCACTCATTTTCCAAGCGTATGACACCCCATCGCTTCTCTCCGGGGAGGAATTCGTCAACCTGGGCCGAGTGCGAGGGACCTGCTTTGTGGAAGCCAAGCGCATTAAGGTAGGAGAAGAGGACTGTGTGGTAAGCCTGATGCACTTGCCAGGTGATCGGGCCTGCCACCTGAGACCAAGAACCTTTCAGGCGCCCTGACACAGTCCGGGGCATCGGTTGATTGGTCTGGGCTGTAAGGATTTGCCATCGTAGTGGCAATTATGGAGTGAGAAGGAGTGCGGCTAGGACATGCTCAAGGAGCCAAAGGACAGATGCCGAGAGTCAGTACCTCAGAGGGTTGGAATCGACCTGCGTCAGCGGGTGGTAGAGGCCATTGAACAGACGTGGCCTGATTTGTTGCGGGGCATTCAGATCTACGTGCACCGATTCGGCTTGGCTAGAGATCGCACATCGATCGACGATGTGGCACGAGAAATCCTACAGGACACCATCGTTACAGCCCTCGATAGATATGAGAACTACGATCCTAACCGCCCGGTCCGTCCGTGGTTGCTCGGGATAGCAATTAACCACCTCCGGCACCGGCGGAGCCGGCAGAGCCGCGATGACTCTCGCTACACACTGGTGACCGACTCTCCCCAAATCCGTAGGCTTGCCTGGGATGGAGACCTCGAAGGCGCAAGTGAGGCGGAGCTGTTCGATCTACTGCGCCCGGTTTCTGAAACGGCCGGAGCAGATGAGCAGGTCAGCATGGATGAACTACTGCCGCTAGTTGGGGCTAGTGATCGAGAAGTGCTCCTGTTGGCGTTTGTTGAGGGTCTGCGAGGAAGGGAACTGGGGGATAGGCTAGGCATCAGTGAGGGAGCTGCGTATACACGCCAGAGTCGGGCCATAGCCCGGCTGCGGAGAGCATATTCCGAGGCTGATGGCCGGCGAGAACAGGAAGAGGTGTTCTGATGAAGTCAAAGATGATAGGCTTGGACGACATCCGGCGTGACAAGCTGATCTACCACTACGTTCAGGGACTTGATACAGGGGATCTGGACCGCGTAGCGAGTGTACTCGAAGCTGCGGTGGAAGACCCCGAGCTGGATAGGCTGATTGCGGAGATCAACATCGCCTACCAGGAAGAGGAGCAGTTGGCACCGCTGGCTGCTGAGGCCCAGCTGGTTCAGGATCTGATTCGGCAGCACTTGCCAAGCGCCTTTGTACCCGAGGAAGCGGAGGATCGACCATTGACTGTGGGCGAAGTGGCTGCCCATCTGCTGGTGAAGCGCCATCCTACGGCAGATAAACAGGAGATCGATCGCCGGCTCTTGGCGAGTTCGCGACCACTGCCCGCGGGCCTGAGCCTGCAAGTGGTAAAGGATCTGATGGCCGACCTGGGGGTTGCGGTGAGCAACACCTTTCTGAGGGCTTTCCGGGATGCGGCCATTATGCTGGGGATGGCGCACAGCCATAGCCAGGCCAGGTTGGCGGCAGCACGAGAGCAGCGGGGCAGATACCAGACCAGTGGCAAGCGGGAACGACCCGACGGGCCGCCACATACGGGCGAAGATGGGACGGGGGAGTGAACATGCAAACGATCGCCGATGTGCGAGAAGCGGAGATTGCAGGTGCGGTGCGCAGCCTGTGGGAACAGGTGGGATTCGAGACTGGCGCGCGCCAAGCCAGCATCGTTCCGTTGTACGATCTGATCTGCCTGTATCCGATCCGGGTGGCTGAACTGAGCCAACTCACCTACCGCCTGGCCGCGCAGTTCTTGGCGGCAGAGATTGGTCAGGCAGTCCAGGTCCCTGGGAATCACGATCGGCCGCTGGCAGGATTCCTGTACATCTACGAGTTCGCTGGGGCGCCCTATGGCTGTATCCTGGTCAGGAAAGAGGATCCTATCGAGCGGCGACGCTTTTCGGCTGCTCACGAGCTTGGACACTATGTGTTGCACTTCCTGCCATTCCTGACGGTGCAGGCCAGCGCCAAGTCGCCAGAGGCCTTAACGCTGACCGAAGGGCTTTCCTATGAGCAAGAGGGCGGCGGAACCTCAGAGGCGCCATCGGGCCAAGTGGCCTTCACCCGCGGTGTGGGCCCTGTGTCCACGCCGTGGACCAAGGACCTTCGTCAGGCAGAAACAGAGGCAAACCAGTTCGCGGCAGAGGTCCTGATGCCATCTGCCACTTGCCAGAGGCTAATCAGCAGCCTTGAGCGCGAATCACGCATGCGGGAGTCCACACTGGTGAGAAGGCTTGCCGCCGAGTTCCTAGTGAGCCGACAGGCCATGAGGCGGCGGCTGACCGAGTTTGGCGAGAAGACGCGCGCACAACAGGCTCTTGACGCAGCGGCCAGATGAGGAGTGGATAGCAATGGGACTGGACTTTGTGCAAACCTACAACGGCTGTCGGCTTGAGGAGTATGATCCTCAACCCCCATTGTTGCCGGAGCCTTCACAAGATGAAAGGGGGGAAGAGCGCGTAGATCTTGACTTTGAGACACGCCGAGATGCGTGGTATGCCATCGCTCCTGAACTGCCCGCTGGATGGGGATTGTGCAGTTGGCCCGAGCATCCGGTGCGGTTCATCGATGGCAGCGATAGGGGTGGGACAGTGGCCTGGCTGAGAGCGCCCGGAGGCTACCCGGTGCCGGTCCGCCTGTCACAGGTCGGAGGCGTCGCGGTCCGCGTGACAGATGGTGAATGCCATCGTGAGTTTGAAGTGATCCAGCGCGTGGTTTCGATGGTTGCCGACGTGTTTCCCTGGGAAGAAATAGAGAGCTTTGCGGCTGCCTTGCAGACCAATGGGCTTCGTCTTCTCAATGCACAAGCTCCCAATGGTAGGCCGTCCTATGACTTCGAGGAGATGCGGAAGGTAACTGAGGATCGGTCCAACGGCGAGATGACAGGGCTGGAAGAACTAGCCGTCGCGCAGGATCATCTCGTTCCCACGGTCGTGGACGGACGTCTGGAACCTCGGTGGGGCGGATTCGATCCAGGGGAGTCGCCGGTTTTCGGGGTCATCAAGACCCATTATCGCAACTACCTGCACCCACTAGGGATGCAGCTACTCTATGAGCTTGAGCCAGGGCAGCGCACGCCGATGTTTCGCCTCAGACAGGAGAAACTCCCAGTTGTGTCCTGGTACCTGAGGCTTTCCGGTGGTGGAGCCACGCCGAACTGGGGGCTGGTGCGCATCGAGGTAGCGTCGTCGTGGTTTGAGTCACACGGGTGCGATGTGGGCTTCGCCGATCGGCTGTCACAGACTATCTTTCTGCTGCGGTGCAGAGAGCGCAGCTACGGGCGCGCTGCTGTCTCGCTGCATCCCATTGTGCGAGCTGAGGAGAGCTTGGCGGCGCTCTTTATGCCGACCGGTGTGCTCACCAGTCGCTTCTTCCGTCTCACAGGGCTATAACTCACGAGGAGGGATTCTATGGATAACGACAGTATTCGGAGAGCGCTCGTGACTGAGGAAGCCGCGGTGGCGGCTACTGAAGTCGGGACCGGCGGAGATGGCCATCCGGTTTCAGCTGTCATCGGCAAAGTGGCTTCACCCCCGCGCCGGGAAGCCACGTCAGAGCAGTTTCACTTCTGGGTGCCAAGCGGCCAACTGGTCGAAAAGACACAGATCGTGCGCACGGAGAGCCAGGTTGGCAACCAGCTGGTGAGGTTCTATGCGCTTGTGAACGAGGTCTATAGGCAGAGCCGCAAGCGCGACATCAGCGAGGAATACGACACCTTCGATGGTGATGTCGGATATGAGCCGCAGTTCAAGCCTGAGGGCGTTACCTTTGCCACGGCCAGTATTCTGCGAACCCAGCCGCCAGTTCTGACACCCCCACTGGAACAAAGCCCGGTCATTCTCGGCGGAGAAGCGGAGGTGCGGCTCGCTTATGGTGCTGATGAGATTGCGAATCCACTCGCGGTTGGCTTGGTCAAGAACGGTGCGGGCGCAGTAGCCGGTCCAGGGTTCATTGACCTGGACTACCTCCTCGGCGTGAATGGCGGACACATGAACGTCAATGGTGTCGCTGGACGCGGGACCAAGTCAAGCTTCCTGCTCTTCGTAATCGGTATGCTCCTAAAAGAGGCACGGCGCCGTGCCGAAGAGAGGCCATCCGATTCGAACCCACTCATGGTCGTGCCTATCATCCTGAACGTGAAAGGCTTCGACCTGTTCTTCATCGACCAGTGGAATCGCAACTTCGTTCGCGATCGGCACCTGGGCGACTGGCAGGCATTGGGTGTCGATGATCCCGGTCCATTCCAGCATGTGTCTTTCTTTGCACCTCAGATGCCAGGAGGGACGATTGCTGTTCCAACAGGAGGAAGTGGCGCCGCTCACCCGTATAGCTGGAGCCTGTCCGATGTCATCGAGCGCGGCCTCTTCGTCTACTTGTTTGCCGACGAGGACACCAGCGACGCCAACTTCAGCGCCCTGGTGCTGGACGTCGAAGCGTGGCTGACAAATGAACGTACCGAGCATGATGGGACGGCCACTCGACGTCTGCGCCACGCAGAAGGGGTTCCGACCACCTTCCAAGGCTTGCTCGATTGGATGACAAGTCAGGCGCATCAGCAGGACAACCAACGCACTTTGCCTGGACATCATGGCGGCACGTGGACAAAGCTGCGCCGGCGGCTCCTGAAACTCGTGCTAGAGGGAAACGGGGTGTTGCGTCGCGAGGACCAGCACGGCCATCCGCTAGACCTCGTGACGCGGAGCACGCGGGATCCAGTCGTGGTGGACCTGTATTCCTTGATCCGGATACCGTCGCTCCAGCGGTTTGTTGTGGCAACAATTCTACGACAATTGATGGACGATAGAACCGGCCCAATGGCTGTGAATGGACTTGTATATCTCGTTGCACTGGACGAGTTGAACCGCTTCGCACCGAGAGGTGCAGGGGATCCAATCACCCAGCTCCTCGAGACTGTCGCAGCCGAGATGCGCTCGCAAGGAATCATCCTTCTCGGTGCCCAGCAGCAGGCGTCAAAGGTCTCGGAGAAGGTGATCGAGAACGCTGCCATTCGGGTACTCGGTCGGAGTGGGAGTCTCGAAATGACGCAGTCAATCTGGCATTTCCTGAGCGACAGCGCCAGACGGAAGGCCGCCACGCTCGCTATCGATGAGAAGATGGTGATTCAGGACAATTTCCGAGAGCCAATGCACGTTCGTGTGCCTTTCCCTGCCTGGGCCATGCGGCGCGGTGAGGCACGGAATGATCCTGCGGCCGACACTCGACCTGACAATGCCGCCGAAGAGATCGCTACCTACTGAGTAGATGAGGGGAGAAAGGTATGCGAATACTACATACTGCAGATTGGCACTTGAACGACCGACTCGGCCGTATCTCTCGTCAACCGCATCTTGTCGCTCGGCTCCAGGAAATCGCAGCCTATCTGAACGAGCACGAGGTGGATGTGATGGTTGTGGCCGGCGACCTGTTTAGCCAACACAGTCGCCCGGACGAAATGCGGCAAGCGGTGGAGGACGTCAATGGCATCTTCAAGCCATTCCTGATGCGTGGAGGCACCATTCTGGCCATCAGCGGCAACCACGACAGCGAGGCGTTGTTCGACCTGCTTCGTTGTGCAATGGATCTGGCCGCTCCGCTGGATCCAAGCCGGGCCGGCCCGCGGCCACGAGGACGGCTATACCTGGCGGCACAGCCAACGTATCTGCTTCTCGAAGATCGCGCAGGGCAGAAGGTCCAGTTTGCTCTACTGCCCTACCCGACGTCCGCTCGTTACCTGCGGGACGAAGGGACGCGCTACAACAGCCTCGATGAGAAGAACCGACTGCTGCATCAGGCACTGCTGGCCAAACTGGGCCAGATAGAGCAGCAGAAGATCGACCCACGCCTCCCAAGTGTGTTGGTTGGCCACATCCACGTTCGGGGCAGTCAGACGCATAACCTGTACCACATAAGCGAACGCGAAGATGTGATCTTTGAGGTGGGAGATATCCCGTTCCACTGGGCCTATGTGGCCTACGGCCACATCCACAGGCCACAGGAACTACCGGGCGCTTCGCATGTTCGCTACTCGGGAAGCATCGAGTGCCTCGACTATGCAGAGAAGGACGACGCAAAAACTGTGATCTTGGCCGAGATCGGCCCGAAAGGTCTCATCGGTGAGGCAGAGCCTCTGCCATTGCATTCGACGCCCATCTTTCACGTGGACATTCTGGAACCCGACAAAGATATGGCCGGGCTCGCAGATCGGTACCCTGCGGCTGACCAAGCACTGGTGTCGTACCGCCTGGTCTACAAGCCAGGCCAGCATGACCGGGACCAGCTTTGCCGAGAGTTGGAGAGCGTGTTCCCGAACTGGTATAGGCGAGAGATCGTAGCTGAAGGGGCAGAACTGCACCTGCCAGGCGCTGCCCCGACAGGTGCTGTGCGTGATGTGCCTGGGACTGTCCGGAGCTACCTGCAGCAGCACCTGGCAGGCCAGGCCGATGAGACGGACTTGCTGGCGCTTGCAGACCAGTTGCTGGCAGGTCTGGAGGTGAGCGAATGATACCGCTTAGGATTTCGTTGAAGGGATTCATGAGCTATCGCGAGGAGCAGACGTTGCTCTTCGATGGCGCGCCTCTTTGGGTGCTCACCGGGCCAAACGGCGCAGGCAAGTCAGCCATCTTTGACGCTATTACGTTTGCGCTCTATGGTAAGTATCGCGGAGGCAGCCAGAACGCTCGCGATTTAATCAACCATGGAGCGGATGCTCTCACGGTCGAGTTCGATTTTCTCGTGGATGGATCGCTGCATCGAGCGCGTCGAGTGGTGCGCCAGCGCGGTCAGCCGACACGTGAGGCCTGTCGCCTGATTGCTCTGGCGGATAGTGATAGGCCCCGCGTCGAACCAATTCCTGGTACGGACTCAGACCGGGGCTTCGACGAGTGGGTAGAGCACACGATTGGCCTTACCTATGAGGCATTCACCTCCTCCGTTCTTCTTCTTCAGGGCAGGAGCGAGAAGCTTCTCGATGCCAAACCACGCGAACGCTACAGCATCCTCGCCGAGCTTCTGGATCTGTCACCCTATCAGCGGCTAGCCGGAGTAGCTGACAAACGGCGTAACGACTACGAGTCCCAGGCGAGACTTCTAGCCCAGCAGCTGAGGGAGATACCGGTTGTCGACGAACAGGCTTTGGCACTTGCTCAGGATAAGGCCGACAGCGCTGCTGACAACTGGGACAGGGCCAAGGCCAAAGTGGAAGAACTGATGGAGCGGGTAGGACAGGCCAGGGAGTGGGAGCGCCTGAGGTCCGAGTTGGGGAAGCTGCAAGCGCAAGTCGAGAAGGCACATCGTCTGCTTGACCGTGCTGGAGAAATCCGGAAGGGCCTGGGGCGCTGGCGCGAGCTCGAGCAGGTGGTGCCGATACTGGAGAGGATCTTTGAGCAGTATCAGCGCTTTACAGCCACGGCGTCCCTGATCGCGGAGGTCGAGACGCAAATCGAAAAAGACAAGGATGACATCACCGATGCATTAGCCATTGCAGGCGAGCTCGAAGCCAGATCGCAGGAGCTACAGAGTGCGGTCAGGGGCCTCGAGAACGAAGGTACTGAATTGATGCGCAGAGTAGCAGAGCTGGCCCCTTTGGTGACCAGGTTGGAGCGCGTAGAGGAAACCGAGGCCGAGGTTGCGCGGCTGAAGGCCAGCCTGGCTGAGTTTCCTGCCGATCTTCAGCAGCGTTTGGGCGATGCCGAAGCACGCGACAGCGAGCTTGCCGAAGTTGGGCAGGCTCTGCCATGGCTAAGGCAGGTAGCTGAGTCACGGTCGTCCCTGGCGGAAGCCGCCGTGCAGCTACGGCAGGCGATCAAGGAGTCAGGAGCGTTGCTTGCTGCCCTGAGCAAGGCTCAGGCCGAGCACCTCCGTCTAGACAGTGAGGCTGTGGACGTACGGCAAGAAGAAACGCGACTTGCTCATGAGGTGACCCGGGCCGAGACCGCCTGCGGAGAAGCCCATGAGCGTCTCGCCAGCTTCCGGAGGGCTGCTGCCCAACCAACTTGCACGCTGTGTGGTCAGCCAATAACCCCAGAACACGCGCAGCAGGAAGTAACACGGTTGACTGCACTGGTCGAGGGCGCCGAGAAAAAAGCGAAGGGAACAAGAGAGGAGCATCAGAGAGCAAAGTGCCACCTAGAAGAAATCGAGGCGAATCTTGGCATAGAGAGTTCTCACCTCCAAACGCTGGGCGAGAGTGAGAAGGCAAACCGTAGAGCACAACAGCAGGCCGAGCGAGACATCGCCGACCATGCCAAACGTCTCAGCCAAGCTTACCTCAACCTCCCTCCTGGTCTTCGGGTGTTGGTCGCCGAGGAACCAGCTAGTGAACCTCTCGGCTGGCTTCACAGCACGTATCCAACTGATGCGGACCTGCGTCGCCTGACAATGGAATCCAACTCGAGACCCATGCATTCCAGGCGGCTGCAGGAATTGCGGCGACAGACAGGGGAATGGCACCGAGTCAACGGGCAGCTCCAGCAAGGACAACGCACTCTCGAGGAAGACCTGAGGCTTTGCCGAGTGGGCGAAGCGCAGCACGCTCGCCGCGAATGCACAGAACTGGCCAAGCGTCGAGCCAACCTCGAGTCCGAATTGCAGTTGCGGCGCCCGGCGCTTGCCGACGCACAAACGGCGCTAACCGAATCATGCGCAGGCATCGAGGAGACACGGGGGCGGCTTACACAGGATCATCTTCAGCTAGCAAGTGCGAAGGCAAAACAAGGCGAGATCGCACACAGCATCGAGGTTGCACTTGCGAGGGTACCGAGCGGCTGGAAAGAACAGGCACGGCTAGTCGATGCCGATAGGCTGGAGAAGTTGCGGTTGGAGCAAGCAGAACTGAGCGGCTATGAGAGTCTAGCCACTGAACTGGAGCGCGCCAGCCAGGCCACGCCTGAGTGGGAGAAGGAAAGCAAGGAACTGGAAGATCGTATCGGCAGCATCCCGGATGTGGCTCGGCGCGCGTCTGGCGAGGTTGAGCGGGAGCTAGGGATCGCAAGAGGTGCCTCAGTCGCGGCCGATTCGGAGCGGCGGCGGGCCCAAGCTGCGCTTGACCGGCTTCGAGACCAGTTCCGACGTCGGAAGGACCAAGAAGAGGCACACCGCAATGCAGACCGTCAACACCATCTATACAAAGCGCTCGCGAGTCTGCTTGGTCCGAGGGGACTGCAGCTGCACCTTCTGCGTCGGGCGGAGAGCTCCATAGTGGATCTGGCGAACGAGACGCTTGACGGTGTATCGCGAGGCCGGATGCGCCTGGAGTTGCGGGGCTCAGATGGCCAGGATGGCGAACGATCTGACGAGGCCCTCGATCTCGTCGTGTACAACTATGACACAGGTACCAAACCGATGCCTATTTCACTGGCAAGCGGCAGCCAGCGATTCCGAATTGCGGTCAGCCTTGCGTTGGCCATTGGGCGTTATGCTGGACAGGAAGCGCGCCACATCGAGTCTGTCATCATAGATGAGGGCTTTGGGAGTCTGGACAAGAACGCGCGTGATGACATGATCCAGGAACTCAATGGTTTGCAGCGGCAACTGGCCCGGGTCATTCTTGTCTCGCACCAGGAGGAGTTTGCGGGGGCTTTTGCCAGTGGGTATGCGATCAGTCTGGAGGACAACGCATCTCGTGTCACTCTTCTGGAGCCTACGTAGCAGCCAAGGGCACGGAGTAGAGCCATACGTCGAGAGCGCCTTCTCGAGCTATTTGCGCAATCTGCCTTCACCCGAAGTCTCATGGTCAACCTGGATCCGGCTCTAGACTACAGGGATGAAGCGGCGGTGCCTATCGCGCTTGGGGGTTCCGCCGCTGCCGTGAGGTCAAGGCGAACGAGTGCGGTCTTCGTCAGTGCGGACTAGGTGAGCCAGGTGTCGTCGACGCCTGCTAGCATCGAATGCTCGAGGCTGGGCGGAGAAATGACGCTCAGAACGGGAGCAGGCCTTCCACGTAGTCGAGAAGTCGGCAGAGCTCCAGGACATCGGTCGAAGCTTGTCGTCCCTCCGCCTGAGCCTGTTTTAGGACCCGCCGAGGATCAACTGCAGACTGCCGAAGTGCACGGCTGGCAGCGGGACCGTAGCGATCGAGCTCGGTAAAGAGCACGTCCAGCGCCTTTCCAGTCCAGTCGGCTAGCATCCGGGCACCTGGCAGCCACCGAAGAAGCAGTTCTGGTTGTGCGGGCAGGTGGGGGAGAAGCTCAGCGAGCCAATCCCTAGCGAAGCCTCGAGCGGATCCACTGGATCCCGTGCCAGTCGATTCGAGGCAAGCGAGATAGCGCGTGGTCAGGTCCATGAGCAGGTCCAGGTGATGAGTCGTGGGCTCATTGTTTGGGGGGACTTCACGATAGCGCTCGGCAAGGCAATAGAGCGCATCGGCGGATTCGGGCCTGTGCTGGCCGGAGCGGATCTCGGCCGCCATCTGGAAGGCGCTGGACGCGCCCAGCCAGTCTTGACGCTTCCCCGCAGCCACAGCGCTTCTCATGAGGTCGGTCGCGAGCTGATCGAGCTGAGGTTCGATCGTGCTTCGGAGGTGTGCAACTCTCGGTGCATGGCGCGGAATTGACTCCATCTTGACAGAGGCAAAATCGACTAACGACTTCAGGTGCCTGTAGGCGGGATAGACATCCTGAAGGGGTTCGCGGCCCAGACGGGACTCGACGCCAATAAGAAGCTGCACGAGTTGAACTCGTGCCCTCTGTTCGGAGACTCTGGTCTTGAGCTCAGCATCGTCGAGCTTGAGTGAGAGCTTCTCTGCTTCCTCATTTGCCAAAAGAGCCATATCGATGTCGTCATCCTGCAACGACTCCTCGGCCAGACGCATGGCGTCTTCGGCTGGCTGCCGATCGATTCTTCTGTGCTGGTTCGCAACCTTCTCGACAAGCACGGGGTCCTTTGCGAGGCCGAGGGCTTCTTCAGCTCGCAGATTGGCTTGGCGCGCGTCGCCGATCTGACCTTCTGCTAGGCGGTGTTCGGCCTCATCGAGGAGCGCTCCGATGTGGCGCGTGGCAGCCTTCTTCGTACGAGAGCGGACCTCGCTTCCGATCCCCCAGTCGGTGAGCGCGAGGGCGCGTTTCTCGGCGTCCTGGAAGCCCAACCGAGCCCCGGCAATGTCTCCCTGGGTGAGCCTTTGTTCAGCTTCTGAGAGTACCACTTCGATGCGGTGGCGCTCGATTGCGTCATGCTGGCTGTCCACTTCACGCTGCAGCTCTGCATCGCGAAGGGCAGCAGCCTTGCTACGGCAGCTCTGATTGACCCTTTCTGCCTCGTCTGGTTCTCCGGCCGCGAGATACCTGTTCGCCACAGCCAACTGGATTCGAACATATTGCTCCTCGACATCGCGCTTGAGGGCCTTCTCAGCAAGCTTGGCAGCGTGTTCGCTGGCACGTCTGTTGCTCGCGAGAGCATCGTCGATCCGCCCAGCCTGCCGGTGTTGCTCTGCCTCCTCCATCGCGCTGACCGCAGGATAGCGCCGGATCACCGCCTCAAGATCGGTGACACTCTTCTTTAGGGACTGCTCGTCATCTTCCTGCAGGGCACGCTTGGCTTCGGCGATGAGGCGGGCGGCCGACGCATGCTCTCCGCGGCCAAGTGCGGCCCTTGCCTGATTCATGGGGGGCTCAACGTAACGCCTACGGATTCTGTAGTGCGTTGTGGTGACGCGCTGGGTGTAGAGAGGGTCGTCGACCAGGTCACAGAGGCTCCGTGCCTGCTTGGCCTTAGCGAGTGCCCTGTCTAGTTGATCGCTCTGCAGGGCCTCATCAGCTTCACCGAGAAAGCCTTCAATGCGCTCTTCCATAGTGAGGTCTGACTCCTGCAGGAGAAGTGATAGCGCCTCCCAGGAGATTGAGCGGACTCCGTCGATGTGTCCGAGCTCGAGGGCGTCAAGGTTGTCGGGGCCGTCACGCTCCAGAATAATCAGCGTATCGGTCGAGCGGCTCAGGGCAACGCGTATGGACCCGACGACGTGGCGTGCGTAAAGTGCGAGGTTCGAGAATGCCTGCACCCTGCTGAATTGGGCAAGGGTCTCGGCGAGCGCCCAGACGAGCACCGTATGCCGGTCGAGGCCTTTGATATCCTGAGGCGTGTAGAGCACCGAGTGGGCGGCGTCTGCTGCCTCCGGGAGTTGTGCGACCGATGCGGCGAGGGAGCCATCCAGGTCGACGACGGCGCGACCGGGAGAGTCAGCCAGGGACTTGAGGAAGGGGGTCCAGTCGCACGCCGCGTCGACCTTGCAGCGGATGATGTCGCCATCTGCCGCATCGTCCGGCAGCGCCGGCAACTCTTGGTGCCTTCTCTGGATCCCGGCGTAAAGGGGCCAGGTGTTGTTCAGGAGCTGGGCTACCCTACGCGGGCAACGACGCTGGCGGCCTAGGGTGATCTCTTCGGGTTTGCAGTCGAGGCGCTGGTTCAGAAGGTCCTTGGTGATACCCCACTCAAAGCCGCTCGGCTGGACGATCTGAGACTCGTCCCCGGCAGCTATGAAGGCGAAAGGGCGGGAACGATCACGGTCAGGGGATGTGCACGTGAGTCGGGCCACCTCGGCAAGCAGAGCAATCTGGACAGGGGTGAGATCCTGGATTTCGTCGACGATGATGCAGGCTGTATTGGTCAGGCAAGTGGGGTGAATCGGCAGATTGCCGCTCACGAGAGCCACAAGAGCCTCCCTGGCGCCCTCTTGCTCGCGCATGAGCCCGTCCTGGCGAGCCTGCCGGGCAAGTTTGGCAAACCAGGTGTCCCAGTCCGAGAAGTAGGGTTCATCGGCATGGCAGGCACTCTTGTGGACCGTCGGCGGGAGGAGGTCGCAGGCCCCGATTTGCGTATCACCCCTTTTCCACGAGAAAGGGAGGGCTAGGCCGAAGAGATGGGCTCGCAACTCTTCCCAGACCATGGGGGCGAGTCCTTCAAACTGGCGATACGACCGGCCATGACTCTGGCGAAAGGTGTCTTCGAAGCGATGGTAGGCTTCCCAAGGAGAGAATGAGGGGGCTGAGTTGGGAATCTCGCCCAGCAGCTCGGATTCGAGCTCTGCCAGAGTACGAACGGAAACGGAGTCGCCTAGGCCGTACGCCAGTGTGAAGAACCGCGCTTCGTCGGCGAGTTTCTCGGTGTAGGTGACGTACAAAACGTGACCGAGCGATGCCAGGTCACTGGCGCAGAAGAGGAGTGCAATGGTCTTGCCGCTGCCGGGGTAACCCCTGATGACGCGAACCTGGCGCGGTGTGTAGGCGTCGGGTACGACGGAACGCTGATCGTCGAAGCGTGGATCTAGGTCTGAGAGGACGACTTTCTGCCAATCCTCGCGCTGACCTGGATCGAGGGGATCGGTGCTGCGGTCGTGCTCGCGGACGACCCGCAGCAATACCTCGCGCTGCCCGCTGCCTGTACATAGATGCTGGGTCCCGCGGCCGCCGAGTTCGACCCAGCACAGGTAGTAGTCGAAGCCCTTGAGGGGTGTCCGGCGCCAAGTGATATCTCTGTGGCGGGTAGGCTTGGAGCCGAGCTTCCTGGTTGTGGCGCCGAGCACGGTTTCGGCCCAGGTGACCTTGCGTTGGATTTGATCGCGGAGGGGTGGGGCCAAAGCGTCAATGGACTGCTGCAGTTCGGGATGGGCCCAAAGAACCGGAATGTCCATGGCCTAGACGGGGCTTCGGGGTCGGTGGGTGCCGGTGGTAGCTTCTACAGCCTCCCGCCACCTTGGATCGGCTTTGTTGACGAGCGATGTCTCTGGCATGACTCCTTGGCCCTGGCCGTGTTGTGCTGCCGTGCAGGAGATGGCAGTGATCGTGTGACGAACGGTACTGCCCAGGCACTCCAAGTATACCAAGCCCGGTGTCATTTGTCAAAGAGTCGTCCGTGAGCACCAGCGGAAGGGCTGACTGGGTCAGGCCGAGCAACGAGCGGCGTAGTCGACCGAGGCGTGGCTGCTGGGGCGTGATGCCGCCGCGGGCCTGATCTGCTGGTCGACCGCTGGAAAAAGAGAGAGCCGAGTTGGCTCCCTCTTGGCTGTCTCGATACATCTACCAAGCAAACATGGCGAGTTGTACCGGCTCGCCAGCGGGTGGCAGGATCGGCTTGCCTTGACTATCATCGGATTCGAACAGGCTGCGGAAGTAGAGCACCTTGACCTGGGGCCTGCGGCTTCGCTGCTTCGCACTCGGAGGCACCGGCGGCCGGCCAAAGGCCAGGCTCGTGGCCATTGTCTCGATGGCCTGCTGCGCCTTTTCCACGGCTTCCTCGGCCGTGGCTCCTTCTCGGCGGAACTCGGCCTGCAGCACTGCCTTCGCCACCGCGAGCTGCGCGTTGGCCAGCGCGGCCTCGGCCAGGATGGCCTCGACCGTCTTCTGCTGCGCCTCCCGGTCCTGCACTGCCCGCTGCGCGGCCCACTTCTGGTCCACCAGGTCCCACATCTGCTCGTCCACCGTGTGCGCCGACAGCAGGTAGTGCACGTGCACCTCCCGTGTCTGCCCCGGCCGGTGGCAGCGGTCCTCGGCCTGCAGCGTCGTCTCAGGGCTCCACTCCAGGTTGAGGATGATCACGTGGTTGGCCCCGTTGACCGTCACACCCCGGTTGAGCGTCCCGGTCCCGGCCAGCAGCACTGTGGCGCTGCCCGCTTCGAAGCGGCGGACCACGTCGTTGCGGCGCCTGGTGTCCACGCCGTCTATGCCTACGTAGGCGATGCACCGGTCGCGGAAGGCGGCTTCGAGCGTCCGATACAGCCCGCGCAGGCTGGTGAAGACGATGGCCTTCTCCCCGGCAGCCCGGATCTCCTCGATGACCTCCAGCGCCTTTTCGACCTTGTTGAAGTCGTAGGCGACCGAGAGGCCCGGCTTGGCCTGCAGGTAGGCGCTCTGCAGCCGCATCTGGTCCAGGACGGCGCGGGCCTCGGCCGGCGACATCTCGTCGACGTTGACCAGGTGGCCCCATGCCCCGGCAAAGTGCAGCGCGCCGTGCTCGTTGGGGCAGGAGGCGACGTAGCGGCCCCACCACAGGGCGGCGCTGATGGCGCCCATGTTGGGGTCCGCCTTGCGCAACTCCCGCTCGAACACCTCCTTCATGGCGCCGGTGACGTGGCCGACCAGCAGCTCGTGCGGGCCGGTTGGCTCGATCCAGTGGACGTGGCGGTGCTTGGGCGGCAGGTCGGTGAGAAAGTCCTCCTTCAGTCGTCGGATGGAGGCGGGGGACAGGAGCTTCCACAGGCGGTTGAGGTTGGAGACGGAGGGGATCAGCTTGCGCTTGCCTACCTCCAGGGTGTCGGCGTACTCCTTGGTGATGAACTCGTACGTCCCGAACTGAGCCAGGAAGCGGGCCGAGCCGCCACGGTAGGGGAAGGGCCACAGGGGAGAGCCAAAGCCGAGCAGCCAGCCGGCGGTCCAGTAGAGATCGTGGACGTAGCCTTTCATCCAGGTGCCGGTGAGGATGGCCCGGCCGCGGGCGCGCAGGCCCCGGGCAGCTGCCCCACGCAGGCTGAGCTTGGACTTGGCATCCTGACCTTCGTCGAGCATAACGCAGGAGAAGAGCGCCTTGATGCGCCGCGCCAGCGGCCACTGGTGGCAGTTGGCGAGGAACACGTCGTCGGCCATTTTGTCTCCGGCTCGGACAGCCAGGTGCTGCTCCTTGAGGCGCGCGATGCGGTCACGGTGCAGCGCAGCCTGTTCTGCCCTCGGTGCCTTCGTGTCCACGTCGGGCAGCGGGCGCTTCGAGGCTGCGCCCACCGTCCAGGCGGCATGGCCGCAGGCGCGGCAGTACCGGCCTCCGCCGTCCCCCTCGCCGCGCCAGGGAGCTCCACAGGCCGGGCAGGCAGGGACCTGGCCCTTGCGCGGGGCGTCGCAGGTGCAGTGGGCGCCGCGCAGGCCGCGTACCGTGCCCTCGTAGTTGCCCTGCCGGTCAAAGTGGTCGTGGTCCCAGGGGTCGAACAGCCCCACGTGATCGCCCAAGCTGAGGTCCTGGTAGGACGTGACGTAGAACTGGGGGACGTCGCGGATCGGGTGGCAGGTATCGCCGAGGGCCGCGTGGGCGCTCCGTAGCTGGTCTTCGAGCTGCTTGATGGCCCATTCGACGTCGGCGATCTCGGCCCTGATGTGCTGCGCGTCGCGGGCCTTGCCCTTGCGTTGAATGGCCAGCAGGTTGCGCAGGTGGCGCCGCTTGCGGGCCAGCTCGGCCCCAAGCTGGATGCGCTCCCGGTCGCCGAGGAGGATCGCTTCCTCGGAGCGCAGCCGGGCTTCGAGGGCAGCGGCCTTGTCCTTGACGACCTGGTCCAGATCGCGGAGGGTGGGACTGGTGTCAGCAGCAAGCCCCCATTCACGGGCCTGGGCCTGCATCGCCCCGTTCTCCAGGGCCAGCAGCCCGGCCAGGCGTGCCTGCAAGGCCGTCACCCGCTTCCGAGCAGTGACAACCCGGGCGCGGGCCAGCCTGTGCTGCCGCTTCTCGGCCTGCAGCTGTGACACAGTGGCGTGCTCCAGCCGCTCTGCAGGAAAGCCCCAGTTGCCCAGGTCCTCCAGGATGCCAGACACCACCGAGGCGGGAGTGACGATGAGTACCGTGCGGTAGCCTCTCAGCGCCGCCCAGTGGGCCATGGTCGTGGTCTTGCCGGCGCCCTGTTCATACAACAAAGCGACGGCTGGCTTGCAGGCCATCCGGGCCACATCCCTCGCCTGGGTGGGGTACAGATGGCGTCCCCCGGCAGCCTCGGAGTGGCTGTCCATGAGCCTCGACAGGCGTGTCTCCCAGCCGGGCATCTCCGGCCGGTCGTCGACGGTGGGCACCTGAGGCAGGCCAAAGGCATCCACCAAGGCTTTGACCGCATCGGGGTTGACCTCCTCGACGGCGAAGGGCTTGAGCGGCACGCCGTCGTGCTCGGGCGTCGCCGGCGTGAAGCGCAGGATCAGGTAGCCCCGGTCGACAAAGGTGCGCTGCACGTAGCTCTTCTTGCCCTCGCCTTTCTCGACGCCCTCGCCCACCTCCTCGTCGCGGCGGAACCAGCGGCCGCGCAGGTCGTAGGTCGCTCCGGCGGGCATGAGCGTGCCGTCGGGCAAGGTCGCGCTCTCGCGGGCCGTGATCGGGCCATCGGCGAAATACGCCAGGTATTCCATGGGCTCCAGCTCCCTGACCGGCAGCCGGTCGCGCTCAAAGCGGCGGGCGCGGCGCTCGATCTGCTCCGCGTCGTGGGCACCCAGCCCCACGTCGAAGCCGAGATCCCGCAGCCGGTCGCGGCTCTCGCCCACGCCTGACATCAGCACGTTGGGCAGCGAGCCGTAGGCTTCGCCCAGTGGGGCGTAGGTGCCCTGCGCGGCGTCGTAGGCCTGCAGCGGCAGGGCGTTGTACAGCCGGAACCAGGCCGACGCCCAGTCGGAGCGGGCCGCCACGCCGCGGGCGGTGAGGTTCAGGGGCAGGGAGGAGGTGTCAACGGCGACGGCCATCTCCAGGTCGGGGACGTAGGGAGCGGTACTGTGGAACTGGGGGTGGAGGTGGTAGACGGGCGGGTTGCCCGGGCCTGCGGGCGCGTAGGCGCGGTAGTAGGGGTTGCGCTTCACCGTGTCGAAGGCGGCGTTCAGCGCTTTCACCAGCGCCGGTCCGTCCCCGGTGAAGGGTCCGGTCAGCGGCACGGGCTTCTTCTGAGTGTTGTACGGGCTGTCCACGATGGCGGCCACGAAGGCGGCGTCCACCTCCACGCCGGGGTACTCGGCCTGGAACGGCCGCGGCAGGGTGACGTTGGCGACGACCTGGTAGTGCTTGTTCAGGTAGGCGGCGGCGCGGGGGTGCTCGTCGAGGAACTTGCCCGACAGCACCGCCAGCAGCAGGCCGTTCTGGTAGGTGAGGAGGTTGGTGACCAGCTCCAGGACAAAGTGCTGGCTCTCGATGCTGCTGCCCGAGGCCAGCTCGTAGCGGGAGTAGGGTCCGTCGGGATCGATGGGCCACCACAGGCCGAAGGGCGGGTTGATGGCGGCCACCTGCCAGCGGTTCTCGGGGATGAGAGAGCCGTAGGCCAGGACGTCGCCCTGGCGGACGGAGCGCTTGCCCACGGCACGGGCGGCCGTCTCGGCCAGGCGACCGTCCAGCTCGATGCCCAGGACGTGGTGGCCGGCCTTCTTGAAGGGGGCCAGCAGGCGGGCCGGCCCGCTGGTCGGGTCAATGACGTTGAGCTTCGGACGCTCTTCGGCGAGCATCTCGTCCAGGCCAAAGGCGTGCTCGGCGATGGGGAGAAGGGCCTCGCACAGCCAGCGCGGCGTAAAGTACTGTTGGTGCGCATTCCCGAACATCGGCCTGGCGACCGCGGCCCGGAAGCCGGAGACGGCGAAGGCTTCTTCGGTGCAGGCGGCCGCCGGCTCGGCAGCGTCCTCTTCGGTGAGCTCAGGGGTTTCAGACACTTTAGGTTCCTCCAGGGGTGAGTTCAGGGGAGGGGCGCCGGGTGGCGCCCCTCCGGGGTTACAGGCGGATGAGCAGCGCGTCGGGCCCACGCCCGGTTTCGTCGGGCACGTGGACCGCCGAGCGGAGCACGGTCTCGAAGCGGTCGGCCAGGTCGGGCCGGAACTGCTCCAGCGCCAGGCGGACCTGGGCGGTGACGGCCTCCGGGTTGGGTCCGACGAAGGCGAAGAAGCCTGGGGGGGGTCTTTAGGTGAGGCCAGTCGCAGCCGTAGGGTGGCTCGGCGTCGTCGCCCCTGGCCAGGTGGTAGCTGAAGGGGCGTTGAGCGAGGGCCAGGGTGACGGGACCGCTGCGTACGACCTGCCAGTGCTGGGCCAGGTCGTCGGGCCTGAGCGGGGTCTGCCCGGCGACGGCCAGGAAGAACCAGCCCTCGGCGCGGGGGTCCTGGTAGCCGGCCAGCAGGGTGAAGAGCTTGCCGTTGATCAGGGCCAGCGTCCGGCCGTCGCCAGCGCGCTGCGTCTGCAAGATGAGGTTGTCGCTCATCGTGCGGCCTCCTCGGCTCCGGCCCAGCGGGAGTACTCCGGCAGGCGGGAGAGGGGCACCGGCTCGAACCAGCGGTCGCGCTCGATGGGCAGGCCCAGCGGGCCGCGGACCGATTCCAGCTCGGAAAGCGAGAAGTACCCCATTTCGATCTCGAAGCCGGAGACGAGGCCGAAGAAGGTGTCGTCGCCGTCGAACTCGCTCGCGAACCAGGTCCAGCTCGAATCCGGCGTGAAGAACTTGGCCTGGATCATTACCTGGTCGTGGGGCAGAGCGTCGGTGCTGCCCAGCGGCGGCAGCTTGGCGCGGATGGCTTGGGTCAAGAGCTTCATGGTACGTTCCTTTCGATTGGTTGGATGGGTTCACCGCATTGCCAGCAGAGGCCGTCGTGCAGGGCATCCGTGCCGGCGAACTGCACATCTCCGGCCAGCGTGGAGGCGCAATCCGGGCACAGCCAGACGAGCAGGCTTTCGGGGTCCTCGCTGAGGGAATGGTCGGGGGTGAGGTCGTAGTACCAAGAGTGGGCTTCGGGGATCTGGTGAGGCGGGAAAGGTGCGGGGAAGGTGCAGACGGCGCGGCAGTGCGCGCAGTCGCGGTTTCTGCTGGCCCTCGGTGGAGTCAGGCAGGAGTCTGTGCAGCGGATCGGCTTGCCGGCGCTGCCGTAGAGGGGCTTGATGGAGGCGTAGGCTCGAGGCGGTGAGAGCTTGATCATGGTCGGTCATCCCTCAAAACCCCAAGCCCCTTTCCTTAAGGGACACCCAGCGGTTGGGGCCCGCCAAAACCACGTGGTCAAGTAGGTCGATGTCCAACAGCTTGCCGGCCTCAACTGCCTGGCGGGTGACGGCCACATCTTCCGGGCTTGGCGTCGGGTCTCCGGAGGGGTGGTTGTGGCAGATGATGATCGAGGGACACTGGCGCCGGATCGCCTCACGGAAGAGCTCGCTTATGCGGATCATCGTCGTGTTGACCGACCCTACATAGATGGTCGGCACGGCAACGACCTGGTTTTTGGTGTCCAATAGGATCACTCGAAGCTGCTCCTGCTCCAGCAGGCCCATCTCGGGCAGGAGCAGGTTGGCCGCGTCGGCTGGCGAGCGCACCTGGGCCGGATGGTTCCGCTCCAAGGTCAGACGCGTCCCCAGCTCGAGGGCTGCCTTGATGCGCGCGGCAGTGGTTACCCCGATGCCGGGCTGCTGCTGGAGCTCGTTCAGGGGCGCGCGGGCCACGCCGACCAGGTCCTCGTAGGTGGCGAGCAGGCTGGAGGCGTCATGGAGCTGGTGCGGGTTGCCCAGCAGGATGGCCAGTAGCTCGGTGGTGCTCAGGGCGCCGGGACCGAGCTGCTGAAGGCGGCTGATGGGTCGCTCGGCCTCGGGCAGTTCCTTGAGTGTCAAGGTGCGGCGTGGGGCCTTGTCGTACGGGGCTGGGGCAGGTGCATGCGCAGAGGGAGTATTCCAGAAGGCAAGCTGCTCCTTCATGTTGGGCTCCCTTCGAGGGTTGCAGCGAGTGGCGCGGTGGTCGGGGCTCGGTCCAGCAGGCGGACGGCGGCGGTGAACAGGGCTTCCAGACTGGAGAAGTGCTGAGGGATGCCGTTCACGACGGCCGTCACGCCTGTGGGTCCATGGTCGGTGACGGCAACCGTCGCCAGGATGGGGCGTTCGTCCATGGTTCATATCCTTTCCCTAAATGCAGATAGCCGCCAGGCTTCCCGGATGGGCCTGCCTGACGGCTGCGGGTGGATCGTACTCAGATGACTGTTGCGCAACTCAGAAGAGCGCAGGTTGTGCCTTTGGGGCTTGAGCTTCCTCCCAACGGCGCAGCGCCTCGGCCAGCAGCCGGGAGGCGATCTGGCGGGCACCCGCGTGGGTGCAGACGACCTGCTCGAAGTACCAGGCGCCACTATTCTCGGGACATCCGCTGCAGGTGAGAAACCCCACCCTTCCCGGATGTTGATCGTCGGGCTGTTCTGGTCCGCCGCGTTTTGGGCATGGGGCCGAGAAGTCGGTGGGCAGCAGGCCGCACTGGCCTTCGCGGATGAGGCGCTCGATGTGCTGGTGCCTGGTTTCAGTCTTCGACATCGTTGGCCTCTCTCGGCTTGTCGCAGGGGAGCGCTCTCCAACCCTGCTCCAGGCATTCCCAGTAGGTGCCCTCTTCGTCTCGCAGCACGTCGCCGACCGACATGGAGGTGTGGTGGAGGTCCAGGGCCTGGAGCAGCTCGCGTGCTTCGCCGTTCGGCGACCAGCTCTCGCCCTGCATTCGCCTGAAGGCGTCGTCGAGGCTGGCGGCTTCGATCTCAAACAGGCAGGCGTGGCTCAGGCACAGTGCAGCAGCCATGAAGGGCGGGGTTCTGAGCTCGCCGCTGGGGTGGAAGGTGGGCCGGCGGGCGTAGTACACGTGGAATAGGGGCATGGGCTCTTCCTTTCTCTCGGAGACGGGTCGTTCGGGAGGTCAGGCTGAGGGAGGAGCGCAGAGGTTCAGGGTTCTTTCGCGCCTATTCCCAGGGCGAGGCAGGCTGCCTCCTGGGCGAGGTCGCTGAGCAGGCCAAGGATGTACTCGCGTTGGCGCTCCTTGTCGTAGCCGTCCACGGCCGGCTTGGGGTCGTAGAGCTGGTCCTCCAGCGAGCGGTACGTACGTTCGGCCAGCTCCTGCAGCAGAGTATCGAGGCTGGGTGGGTTGCTCATGATCCGCTCCTCTCTGCCAGCAACTGCTCCCAGGCCGGGAAGCAGGTACCGTGCTCGCTGGCCTGCGCGGTGAAGGTGTCAGCCTGGCTGCAGGCGCAGTTCTCCGCTCCCGCGGCGGCCAGCCCGTAGTAGGCCAGCACATGCGGCGGGACGGGCAGGCGCTGGGCTGCAGCCCGGCGTACGGCGGCTTCATGTGCGCGGCCGTCGGCAGCGTTCAAAACAGGCACCCCTCCGGCAACGCGCAGGGCGCGGCTCTCCTGATACGCCAGGCGAGTCATCTGCCAGGGCTCAGGTTCAGGATATGTTGCCAGTTCCTCGCCGACGATTCGGCCCGTGAGCGGCTCCTCGATCGCGTAGCGCGGCACCTGGAGGCCGAACCGAGGGTCGAGCACATCCAGCGCCAGCTCGTGTTCCTGCAGTTCCACCGACACTGGCTCTGGCGATGCTGCCGCTTCCTGGGCGAGCAGGTCGTGAACTCGCTCCCAGGTGCGAGGGTTGAAGCGGCCGTACCACAGGCCCTGGTTCTGGGACCATCGGAAGCCGAGGCCCTTCAGCGCACTGCGCACCTCGACGTCTGGCTTGCTGCTGAAGATGACCTCAATGCCGTTGTGGGCCTGGTTGCGCCGGATCGTCACGGTAGCATCGCCGTTGTGGTTTCCATTGCCGTTCGTTCCAGGGCGTATGCGCGTCGCCGTCTCCATGCGGTCCACGAGCTGCTCGACGGCCGCTTGAGCTCGCCTGCGGTCGTAGTCGGCACACGGGCCGAGGCCCACGCCGGATGCAATGATGTGTCCCGCGTGCTCTACGTGCCAGTTCTTGTTCTGAGGATTTGGCTGGAACACGGGCCAGGGCTCGGCGACTGGCTCCAGCTTCCAGCCGTGACCTGCGCCGTGACATTGGGTGCACTTCTGATCGCCGTCGCCGTCGAACATCAACGGGCTGACGACCGTAGGAAGCAGTGCGACTCCACCATTCGTCCAGGAGCGGTTGAACTCGACAGGGTTGGCCTTGGCTTTCTCGTAGGTCCACCCATCTGGCTCTTTGCCGGTGCCCTGGCAGTTTGGACAAGGGTCGCCGGGCACGCGCTGCTGGGTCTGGTGGCCGCCGCTGCGCGACAACACGAGGCTGTTGCTCTTGCTGACGTCCACAACGGCCACATAGCCGTCCTTCTCGGCGACGCCGTCCCAGGTTGCCGGATCGTAGTAGTCGGTCATGGCGTCGCTGTGGTCCTCTTTCCAGCCGTACAGGGTCCAGCCCAGCCGGCGAAGCTCCTCGCCGATGCTAGTCACGGCTCTTCGTCTCTCGGTCCAGTGCATTTCTCGGTGCCTTTCTTGGTTTGTTGGTGTCAGAGGCTGCGGATGACCTTGTTCAGGTTGCAGGCTCTTGGGCTGATTGGGCGATTCGTTGTGCGGTGGTGCGTGAGGAGGGGGTGGGTGGGCAGCCAGCCAACGGCGCAGCGGCTCAGCCCGAACCATCCAGTAGTGGAGATAGCTGCCGGCGACGCACTTCCAGCCGGGTCCGCGGGAGCTGTCCAAGTAGTGGTCCGGGGTGGTGGGAGAGCCGCAGACGGGGCAGTTCGAGGGGATCTTGGTCCAGCTCTCGGGCCAGACAGATTCGGGATGTCCCGAGGAACCTTGGCGATCAGCGGCTAGCCACTCGTGAATGGTCGGTAGGATGGAGTGCGGGGGAACAGAGTCATCGCTGGAGAGGTCGACCGAGCCGGGACGGAGGCTGTGGGTGGTGTCACTCATCGCGTTGGCGCGTTCCGAGGAGGAGAGGGTGATCAACGGTGGATGTGGAGCGTAAGTGGTACTGTCCTGCAGGGCTCGGCCTGGTCTGTAGTGGGGGTAGCAGATCATGGCCCCGCCTCGGCATGATGGGGCGAAGACGAGGGCACATGCTCGCTGGTAGATATGGCTGGACTGCAGGGCAAGGCCGATAGAAACTTCGCGACTGGCTGTCGCCGCTCTGGGAGGCAAAGGGCGTCGGTGAGGATCTCCCAGGGACGGCGGCGGGAGCCCAGGGTGTCGGAAGCGCAGCCGACGACAGCCAGCGCTTCGGCATATCCGGTGGACCAGGCAGCGCAGCGGTTTCCCCGGGCGTGGTAGGCCAGGTATGCAGCCGCATCTGGCTGGGAGAGCGTGTCCAACAGGACAGCGATCGTGTGTGTCTGGTCCAAGACACTGAGGTCGCTGGCACGGTCATGGGCGGATGCCAATGTCTGCCGGGTGTGGCGCACGACAGCCATATCAGGGCGAGTCACGGCGCCGATCCCCTTCAGAAGGCTGAGACTGTCGCCTGGATCGACGGCCTTGGCAATGGCATGGACGAAGCGGCGCTCATCGGGGACTCGTATGGTTCTCATGGGTCATGGCTCCTTCTCGTTGAGTCGTGATTGGCGCGGATCCCCAATCCATGCACCCGGCCGCGGTAGCGGCACGACGCTGCGGGCTTGGGGCGCCGGAGAGGAACAGAACGTGGCCCTGGGGCTCAAATGCCACCCGGAAAGCCAATAGCTGCCGGAGGGTGGATCGATGTCTGGAGGGATAGAAGCGGACGTCGCTGAGATCCCTAATGAGTGACGGCCCAGAGCTTTGACCCCAGGCGGCAGTCAGCTACCATGGGGGTCGGAGCAGAGGAGGTGCCTCACGCACTTAGCGTCGTAGGCTTCTGATATGCGGTCGCATCTGCTGCGGTTGTGTGAGAAAGCCAGTTCAGTGGGGGTGGGCCAGATCAGCAAGGGATTGCTGGACAAGCTCAGCAACTGCTGAGGAGGGGCCTACTCCGCAATGAACCTTACTCGCTGTGTGATGAGATGTCACTCACTACCCTCAGCCGGGTCGCCTCCAGAATGATCTGTGCCGGTGGCGTGGCGCAGTGTGGACATGTACCCGTCGGCTACCAGCCAGCTGCGACAGGACAAACTTGGCGATAGTGTGCAGTTCAGGTATAATGTTCTCGTGCCTTGGTTAGGCTCAGGGGAAATGGGAGTCGCTATGGAGCCGATTCGCCCGATCGCGGGCTACCCCAAGGCGGACGACGGGTAGCGCGCCTGATTGTGGCGTCTACTGACGTGGGACTTGTGGATGGGCCACATAGAGGCTTCAGCAGACCGGATGACTTCCCTGCCCCGAGTGAGCGGCTGGGGCCGTGCGTATCCCTGTTGAGTGGTATCCGCCGCCTGCAGTGGTGACTGCCGGTCTTCGGTCTAGTTATTGTAGTCTCGATGGAGAAAGGATCTCTCATTAGCCCGCACGTCAAGGAGTGCTTGATCGAATCGCGGATCCGCTGCAGGTGGTTGGGGAGCAAGATGTTGAGTCCTAGTCAATAGCGACTGAGGTCCTCATAGATAGCAGTGGCCTGCTGTCGCAAAGTCGGAGTAAGGAGTCAGGCGAGAGAGTGCATTGTGGACTCGAGGAGGCGGAAGGACGCGCGCGAGTAGTCGGCTCAGTAAGGTTCAGTTCTCCCCCATAGTCATGGTGCTGGAACTGGCTGACAAGACGGAAGGGCTCTTGTACCTACACCAGGGAGTGCCTTGCTGCCCCACGCCCGAACACATATTGGCAGGGGCGGTGAAGGCAATTCGTGATCACAGAGCTGATCAATACTCCCCGACAGCCGGGATCAGCCCTCTCCTAGAGTGCATCTGTGACAAGCTGAAAGCCAAGAACAAGATCATTGCTCACCCTGAACAGGTCATCGTTACTGCGGGAGCAAGTCAAGGGATCATGCTCGCGCTCATGACACTTGCTGATCCGGGTGACGAAGTGATGCTGCTTTCGCCTAGCTATGCTTCTCACATTGAGCAGGTCTATCTCGCTGGTATGCATCCGCTCTTCGTACCAATGGAAACAAACGGGCAGGAATGGGAACTGCAGACCGCAAGACTGGAAGAAGTGGTTCAGAGCAGAATCCGCAACGGGGCACCCCTCCCAAGATGCGTCGTCTTGTGCAGTCCCCACAATCCTACCGGGTATGTGATGCCAAAGAAGACCCTTTTCGCGATCGGCAAGTGGGCAGACAGTCACAGCATTGCGATGATCACCGACGAGGCATATGAGGACTTTGTCTTCGATGGGCATGAGCACTTCAGCCTTGCCTCCAACGGTGATTTGAGCGAGTCGTGCATTTCGTGTTTCAGCTTCTCGAAATCGTACGCGATGACGGGCTGGAGGGTGGGTTACGTCGTTGTGCCGAAGGCACTGGCAGCGCTGGCTAGGTCTACTCATGACAACTTGGCGATCTGTGCTCCTGTCGCATCCCAGTATGCTGCATTGGCAGCCTTGACAGGCCCTCAAGACTGCATCAGTAGCTATCGAAGGGAACTGAACCTAGGACGCCAGTTCGCCATAGATGCTATCCGAAGGCTTCGGTTTCTTGACCCTCGAATGGGTCATGGAGCATTCTACTTGTTTCCGCAGATCACAGTACCTGTGAGTTCAACTGAGCTTGGTCTGCGGCTTGCGAGGGAGGCAGGGGTTTTGGTGGTTCCTGGAGAAGGTTTCGGCCCGGAAGGAGGCAAGCACCTCAGGATCTCATTCGTGAGCTCGATAGCGAATTTGGCACAGGCGTTCGAAAGGTTGGAAACCTGGGCAAGCTCAGCGGAATTACCCTAGGCTACTGCGTTGTGGGGCTCGATGCATGAACGCGAATCCACTGGTGGTCGAAGTTGAAGAGTGTGGCAATAGCGAGCTGCTGGATCGCCTGTTGGCATTGGATCGACAGGTTTTCGGCGCTACGAGTTACTCGGCTTGGACGCTCGCGTCCTACATTCGGCATGGTCGCGTGTATGTGCTGTACGAGTCGGAGCAGGATCGTTGCACGAAGCCCTGTGGCATGTTGGTGTTGCACAGACAATGGCACGATCCGGGAAGCGTCTACATAGTGGGACTGGGAGTCGAACCGCTACAACAAGGAAAAGGACTCGGAACCTACCTCCTGGCGGATGCTCTCAACCGATTGGGTGCACAAGGGATCTCGCGTGCGAGTGTCCATGTCTCGCCCGCAAACCGGCGCGCCCTCCACATCTATCATGATAGACTGGGCTTCGAGTTGGAAGCCATGCATTATGATGAGTTTGGCACAGGAGAGGACCGGCTCTACCTGACGAAACACCTTGGGGAGTCGAATGGGAGGTCCTCGGTTGAGTTGGGGGGGGCCATCAGAAGGACTGCGTCGGGGAAAACCGTTGTGCCTCGATCCAACTATCTCCCAGATAGAATTGTCCGTCTGAAATCGGCCCTGCTGTGTCACGGCCTCAGGGCGAATGAGTTCTCGGATGACTTGGCCCGCTGGTTCAATCCCTGGAGTGCGAAACGGACAGGGCATGTCGGGATCCACGTGAGGCTGGGCAAGACGGTGTTGAACCTGCCCATGGACCGGTTGTACCAGAACAACTCGATCTACACCAATCGTTCTCCATTCGAACTCCGGCCGGTTTCCGGTATGGGACTGAAGGACGCGACGTGGGCTGTCTGTGACAGGGGTGGAGCTCTCGCAGCAGTGGAGTTGATCCCGCCGCCCTCGTGGTACAGGGTTGCGACTACGCGAGGGATCCCGATGCCCGAACTCCTACTCTGCGAGGGCGAGGCCAACTTGATGGGAGCAATCCCAGGCTCCTGCTGTTATGATTCGGCAGACCTGACTTGCAGGTTCTGCGCGTTTGCCGGAAGCGAAACTCCTGATGCGACTCCTCTTGACTACGCAGAGACTGTCGTCGCAGCGCTGGCCGAAGATTCCCGCATCACAGTAACTCTGACAGGGGGCAACTCGAGATCCCCTGACAGGGGCTTGCGCCGATACCTTCCGTATGTTCAAGCAATCATCAAGATGGTGGAAGACAAGCTCCCTGGTTGCCCACCCCCACCCATTCAGCTGGAATGTGCACCACCGGAGGACGTAAGCTATCTCAGGACAGCCATTCAGGCTGGTGTCGGTTCGTTCAGCGTTAACCTGGAGATCTTTGATGACACTCGAAGAAGGGCAGTTTGCCCTGGAAAGAGTGAAATCCCCAAGCACGACTATGAGCGAGCGTGGGATTTCCTGGTTGGCCAACTGGGTCGGTTTCGGGTCGGCTCAGCCCTTATCTTCGGCCTGGAGCCCGAGTATTCGACTGTGAGGGGAGCGCTCTGGATGTTGCGGCAAGGGATCCGCCCAAACCTAATCCCTTTCAAGCCGATGCCGGGCTCAGCCTTTGAGGAGATGCCTCCTCCGGACTTCGTCGGTTATCACGAGGTCTGTTCAGTGGTTGCCCCTGAGATGCTGGAGGCTTCTTTAGATCTGTCAACCAGACTCGGATGCACCAGCTGCGGTGCTTGTACGCTTGAGGAAGATCTGCTGCGCGAGTTGTGAGGAGGAGGGAATCCTGCAAGATGAGCGGCCTTATGTACTTCCCCTGGAGCAATCAGGTTCGAAAAGACTGTCTGGCCGTCTTTCAGGGAGGAGGGCTGCCAATCCTGGATATCGAACTGACAGGGAAGTGCTCTCATGGAAGTTGCCTTTACTGTGATTCCGTAACTGGAATGCGCCAGGACGAACTCACTTGGGCCGAGCTTAGCGATGTTGTGTGGCAGGCGCATTCCAAGGGCCTGCAGTGGATCTTCATCTGTGGGCTTGGTGAACCTCTCGACAGCCCTATCTTTCCAGAACTGCTGGGGCTGACCGGGAGCCTGGGCGTTCGTGTTTCCTTCTTCACAAACGGACTAGGCATTACCTCCGATCTCGCCGACCTTCTACGCCAGGCAAAGGCATGCCTACTCGTGAAGCTCGATAGCCTCGACAGGGGCACATTCGATCGACTACTCGGGAAGCCAGGCACGGCTAACAGGATCTATCAGGTGCTTGAGATCTTGCTGGAACTTGGTTTCTCTGAGCCCTTCACATGCGAGGACGGCCAAGTCGTAACGAGGCTGGCTGCGTCGATCGTACCGACTCAACTGAATCTTGGGGATGTTGTGGACGTGGTGCGATTCTGCAAGGCCAACAACATGTTTCCCAGCATTGGGGAGCTAGAGCGCGCTGGCAGGGCCAGGAAAAGATTCGCCACGTTGGCAGTTGGACGCGGCTTGTTGGAGGCCCTAAGGCTCTGGATCGATCAATCCTGGGGGGCTGAATACGGCCGCCCCATATGCCCCGCCGCTGTGTTCAGTCTGCACCTGGACACAAGCGGCAGCTGTGTGATTGATGAACCTTCCGGTCTGAGTTGCCCGTGGTTCAGGTTGACTGATCCCGCTATCGCTACGATTGGCAGTGTGCGCGACTGCAGTGTTGCCGGACTTCTTGACCGCATGATAGAGTATCGCGAAGTGCATCGCCATGCCTTAGGTTCGCTTCAGGTGGACGAGAACGTTTCTGGTGTGTTCTCTGGGTGTGGTGGCGAAATCCAAGAGCTCGTTGCCTTCGCCGAGAAACACATGCTTCCGAGTCGGGAGGGGCGACGACATAGGAGCCAGATCCCGGTCGGCACGGCCACCTAGTGTCAAAAGGGAGGTGCTGACACATGAGGAAGAAGAGGGATACGGGATGGTTCGAGAAGTTTCTGCCCTTCGCCGAACCAGTCCTAGCTGCCATAGTTGGTCTTGTTAGCCTCCTACCGCCATTCAACCGGCCTGATGTGGCTGTGATCGTGTGGGCTGTGGGTGCGTTGTTCACAGTCAGTTCTATCAGCACTAGGAAGCAGATAGTCACTGAGCTGAAGGAGTCGTTTGAGGAAGAACTGAAAGAGGTGCGGGATGCCAGTCGGATCTTGAGTCTGTATTCTGGGATCCAGGATGATGATTTGATCCAGTTGAAACGTGAAACCCTGAGCCGGTGCCTTGCAGAACTGGACAACTTGAGCCGGGGGATTGCACCAGACGTCAGGGGAGCGTCTTTCTATATGTGGTTCATCGGGCAGTTCAAGAAGGCGCGCGTATCAATCAGTTCGGTGAGTTCGATGCCTGAGTCTCTCTGGGTAACGTACGAGCTTGAGCGAAAGTCGCTGGAAGCCAACTATGAAGCCGCTGAACAACGGGGAGTCGACGCCCGAAGAATCTTTGTCGTTCAAGACCAAGCACTTCTGCTCAGCGCAGATGCCCGCCAAGTCTTCCTGGATCATCTTGCCCACAAAGTGAAAGCATTTGTCGCTCTGCCAGGACAGATTACCGATCGGACACTTTGGGAGTTGGTCAAGGAAGGCTTCGTGATCATCGATGATCGCGTCCTTCTGGTGGATACGAGTCACCCTCCCGACACTGCGGGCCGCATGTCAAAGGTCGCCTCAGATATTGCCTTGTACCGCAAAGCCTTCGATCAACTGGAGTTGGCGTCGATTCCGGCCGCCAAATTCTTGGAGGACTTCTTGGAAAGGCACGTCGCCGAACTCGAGCCCCGGTACGGCACTCTGGAGTCGCTCAAGGACCGTGCCACCCAAGCCACTGGGGAAGAGGCCAAGGAGCTGCGATCCGTCTGCGAGATGTGGGAAGCCATGGTACAAGACCTCGCGGCGGTGAAGCCGCCTAAGGCGAAGGCGCCAGCATGAGTGTGAGCCTCTCAAGGTCGGGAGTACTTCTGGTCAACCCAAATCGGACTGAGCCGGTTGTGGCACCATTGGCCTTGGACTATCTGGCAACCGCATTGGAAGACAGCGAAATTGATGTCCAAGTTCTCGATCTCTGCTTCAGTGCCGATCTCGAAAGCCAACTCCAGCCGAGTCAGCTCGACTGGCAGCCCACATGTGTCGGGATCTCAATCCGAAACACCGACAATTCCTGCTACTCTGGCACCGAGTTCTTTCTCCCAGAAGTGCGAGAGCTGGTCCGCAGCCTGAAGAGGATCTACCCCAAGGCGCCGACGCTCTTGGGGGGTTCTGGGTTTTCAGCAATGCCTGCAGAGGTCATGAAGTTCTGCCAGGCCGACTTCGGTCTTGTTGGCGACGGAGAGGATGCTCTGCCACAGTTTGTGACCGACCTCTCGGCAGGAGTGGCACCAGCCATCCCTGGTCTACTATGGTGTAGTCAGGGGGAAGTTCGGTGGACGCATCCCTCGCGTGCGGCTCGTGGTAGGAGATGCAGGACGAGGCGGGACACCAAGATGGCGCTGCGGTATTATGAACACGGCGGGATAGCGGGAGTGGAAACCAAGCGTGGTTGCTACCACTCCTGCATCTACTGCATAGATCCGGTGAGCAAGGGCAATGAGGTCCGGCTCCGTGATCCGCGCGATGTCGGAGCTGAAATAGAGCACTTGGTGCGCTCTGGCATCACAGTCCTGCACATGTGCGACAGCGAGTTCAACGTCCCGGAGCAACATGCCATCGAAGTATGTCAGGAAATTGTCTCGCGTGGATTGGCTGAGGCCATCCGTTGGTACTGCTATCTTACGCCAGCCGAGACATCGCGCCCGTTGATCCGCTGGCTGAAGAGAGGAGGGTGTGCAGGTGTCGTTTTTTGCACGGAGCACTGCGATGACGTGATGCTGCGGGTAATGGACAAGGGCTTCTGCTTTTCTGATGTGCAGAGTGCATCGCGGTTTTGTAGGGAGTTGAGCCTGCCTTTTCTTCATTCAGTCTTGCTCGGTGCACCCGAAGAGGACTGCTCTACGGCAAGACGCTGCATAGAACGGCTGAAGTCGCTGGAGGCAACTGTCTCCAAGGCAAGCGTAGGAGTCCGCGTGTACCCGTACACGCCGTTGGCGTCTTTGCTGAGGAGCAGACAATCGGATGTCATCAGGTCCAACGGTGAGCTTGCCCCAATCACTACCTGCGATTTGCTCGAACCGGCATTCTTTGTGTCTGACAAGATCAGCAGTGATAGTGCGTTCGATGCCAATGTGACGCGCTGGATCGGCTCAGATGAAAGGGTTGTCTACCACGGCCTTAGTTCGGGCTCCGCGAAGCCAAGCTACCACTATGACTGGATGAAGTTGGCGTCTGCGGTGAATGCAGCATGAGTGAGCTTGCGCAGAAGGGCGTCGCTGCATGATCTGGGAACAATACTGACATGCAGCACCCGCTGGTGACCAAGCATGCTGAGAGATCGCAGTCGTCAGTGACTGCCGGGCATCCTTTCTGAAGCGGTTAGGGTCTGAAGCTAAAATGCCGAAGGGAGACAGGAGATGGCGTACGAAGAGAAGCTCAGGGACATGGGTTATGTGATCGAGCCCGCTGATCTTGAGACCGGCACATTCGTCGAGGCGGTCAGGACTGGGAATCTGATCTTCACGTCTGGCCAACTCCCCATATGGGGCGAGAAGTCAGTCAAAGGCAAAGTAGGAGAGGACGTCACTGTCGAAGAAGGCTATGATGCGGCTAGACTCTGCACCCTCAATGGCCTGAGAGCGATCAAGGCACTTGTAGGCTCTCTCGACAACATAGTACGATTCGTCAGAGTCTTCGGGATGGTGAATGTGGCTCCAGGTTTTGATGGGACACCTTTGGTGATCAGCGGTTGCAGTGAACTCCTTGGGGAGGTCTTTGGTGACGCAGGTTGCCATGCAAGGAGCGCGGTGGGGATGACTCTTCCTTTCAACTATGCAGTGGAGATCGAGATGGTAGTTGAGGTCAGTTGACCTATGTCTCCACACGATGGCTACGCGGCGTGGAGAGAATTCTGCGGTTGGCCCAATTCCCCTGACCGCGTATGGCTCAAGATGGGCCAACTTCAACCTGCATCGACAGCGGGCTTTGCATCCCACATGATAGCCCGTTCCGTGGGAATTGCGGGAGAGTCACGATGAGGCGGCAATTGACAGAGAAAGACTGGGGGATTCTGCCGCCAATGTGCAAGACGAGCCCACTAGGGTCAAGGGCCATGGTTGGCGGCGGTTTGTCATGGAGGATCCGTCGGCTGAGGCAGCGCGTCCGATAGGAGAGCCTAATCATTGAGCGGTCCCCTTTCTGCCAATGCCGATTTCATCATGGGCCAAAGCTAGGTGCCGCGAACCCCAGTCACGGCAGCGCCCTACCATGCACGGTGATCAGTCTGGGCGAGTGATAACCCCAGCGGCACCCTACCTTGGTTGACACTCGCTGAGCTGCCTGCGCCAGATGCTCGGGTGCGGTCGCCTTTGCCACATTACATAATCAGGACCTATCAGGGGGAGAGGTGCGACTCACGAACCGTGGTGGAGCGCACTGTTTCTAGCGATTTCTGTGGGCCAGCCCCCTCATCTGGTGCGCCGTTCCAGGCTCGTGAGCCGCCGACGGCGGCGGCAACTTATGTTCCCCAGAAACTCCGAACACACCCCCATCCCTGTAGTATTGCCAAGCGATTTGACAATCTGCCCCTATCCTGCATAATCCGGTCGATGCCGACCATCGAATCCGATGGATGCCGTCCACCCTGTCCGGTCC